>Ga0116146_1000102_pt1 | contig 105368 bp, 68 predicted proteins | sample AD_JPNHG2_MetaG_FD_89748 | JGI IMG/M metagenome (GOLD analysis project Ga0116146, IMG submission 89748) | Active sludge microbial communities of municipal wastewater-treating anaerobic digesters from Japan - AD_JPNHG2_MetaG | ecosystem: Engineered > Bioreactor > Anaerobic > Digestate | place... | reverse complement strand
CCGCTTTGGCCTTTGCCTGCAGCCTTCTGGGACTCGAATGCAAGGTATACATGGTCAAGGTCAGCTTTGAGCAGAAACCGTTCCGCCGGCTGATGATGGAAACGTGGGGGGGCAAATGTGTGGCCAGCCCCAGCAACGAAACCAAGGCCGGGCGCGACATCCTCGCCCAAGACCCGAATTGCCCGGGCAGTCTGGGCATCGCCATCAGCGAAGCGATCGAAGCCGCGGTCACCGATCCCAGCGGGAAGACCCGCTACTCGCTGGGCAGCGTGCTCAACCACGTCATGCTGCATCAGACCATCATCGGTCTGGAGGCCAAGAAGCAGCTTGCCAAGATTGGAGAGAAGAAGGTCGATACCGTGATCGCCTGTGCCGGCGGTGGAAGCAATTTCGCGGGCATTGCGTTTCCATTCGTCTGCGACAAGATCGCCGGTGCGAACATCGAGGTCATCCCGGTCGAGCCGTCGAGTTGTCCGACGATGACGCGCGGACCGTACGCCTATGATCATGGCGACACGGCGCGCATGACCCCGTTGTTGCCCATGCACACGTTGGGGCACACTTTCGTTCCCCCCTCGATCCATGCCGGCGGACTGCGGTACCACGGTATCGCCCCGCTGGTCAGTCAGGCGATTATCGAAGGACTGATCACACCACGAGCCTACCATCAACTCGAGTGCTATGAAGCCGCCGTACTATGGGCTCGTACGGAAGGATTCATCTCAGCTCCTGAGACCAGCCATGCGATCGCCTGCGCGATCGACGAGGCCAGGAAGGCCAAGGAAGAGGGCAAGGAAAAGGTGATCCTCATGAACTGGAGCGGCCACGGGTTGATGGACCTGCTCGGCTACGACAAATACTTCCGTGGCCAGCTTGAGGACTTCCCGCTGCCCGAAGATGAAATGCAGAGGTCTCTGGCGGCCATCAAGGACCTTCCCAAGCCCAAGGTAATGAAGTCCGGGAAGTGGTAGGCAAGCGGGCCCGGCGGCCGTTGGAAATCAGGAACATGCGACCGGGGACCGAGGTAACGGGACCGGCACTGATCGGGCTGGTTGCGAGACCCCGGTCCCCTGCTTTGGGGGGAGTGGCCGGGACGGAGCGCCTTTTTGCCGGCCGCAACTGAAACGCGCTGTGCTCCGGAAACATGCGCGCATAATGCGCATCAGTTACGATGGAAGGGGCCGAAAAATGCCCGAGCCGAACGACCATTCGCCCGACCATCTGGAACGTCGTTGCCGCCTCCTGGGGCATGAGATCCGATTCGGCTACTGCCGGATGCTCCCGGAGGGCCGGCCCTGCCGCTTGATCGTTGATTGCTGGCGGGGGAGTTTCGACGTCATCTCGTACCTCAAGCAACACTACACGGACGAGCAAATCGAGGCGTTTCTGGCACCCCCTAAGCCCAAACTGACCTCCATCGTCGAGCTGATCGAGCGAGCCAGAAAGGCATCTGAGCCTGCCGAGGGCCGATAAGCATCCTTCACAGAGCCGCCCCCAGGAACCGCCCGCGCAAGGCTAGGGCTGACTTGTCATAACTCTTTGACGGTAAGACTCCTTCAGTCAATCCAGGCCAGAATCTCGATCGGCCGACCCCAACCCGCATACGCGCGGGCCAACCGAGGACCGAGATGGGAATCTCGGTCCAGCAGGCCCCCAACCCGCATACGCGCGGGCCAACCGCGCTTGACTCGGCAGGCCGATAGATCCCTTACGCACACGGACGGGTTTTTGTTGACCAAATAGCTGCATCACTGTAGACTAAAAGCCGATGGTTCCCACAAGTGGCAGTGGGTCGCCAGCGAATCCCGGATCCGAGTCTTGGAGTCGGTGATATGAAGCAGCATCTCTCCTACCCAACGGCCCTTTTCTGTTCTTGGTTCTTGGTGACGAGTGTCTTCGGGCAGTGGAGCTCCGTGGCTCCCGGTATCGACTATCGGGAGTACTCGATCACCATGTCCGACGGGAAACCGAACAAACTGTTTGTGGCCCGGATGGACCGGAGTAATCAAAGCTGCATCATTGACAGCACCATTGCGATGGGGCAACTGCGTACCGGCCGCGAAACCGTGCCGGGCATGGCGACCCGCTATGACGACACCATCAACTACTGGGGCGAATCGTGGGGGCAACGATCGGACGTGGTGGTGGCGATCAACGGAGATGGGTACACCTCCTCTCCAGGACCGACCAACGGTCAGATCATCTCGGGCTGGCAGGCCTGGAGGTGGCCTGAGTATTCCGGGGGCAGCGGCTTCTGCTACAAGCTGGATCGAACCTGCTTCCTCGGCGGGAACGTCCGAAACGGGAACGTCCCCGGCTTCTATTATCAGTTCATCTTCTTCGCCAACGGCGGCAATGCGGTTCCGACCAGCGTCAACAAGGTTCGGGCCGGTGACAACGAACTGATCGTCTATACCCCGCAGTTTGCCGAGCATACCTACACCGACAACTCCGGCACCGAAGTGCTGATCGAGATGACGCGGCCGCTCGTCTGCCTGCCCGTGGGCGGGCCGAACTACGTTTACGGGACGATCAAACAGATCCGCCCGAATGCCGGATCAACACCGATTCCCTTTGACCACATCGTGCTCTCCGGCACAGGATCCTATGCGACCGTTCTTCAGAGCAACTGCGTCGCAGGTGAACAGATCAGGTTCCAGTTTGAGATCCACGACTACGGCACAAGTGGGCAGGTGCCGACAGGCCCGTCTGATTGGACGAAGGCTTACGCCTCGGTCGGGTGCTTCGCGTATGTGGTGAAGAACGGCATCGTGCCCGTCGACGACTGGGCAAGCAACAGCGGCGCCTGGATCCGCAACCCTCGCACGTCTGTGGCATTTAATGATAACTACATCTACTTCGTCGTCTGCGACGGACGCTCCGCCCAGAGCGTGGGCATGACCTATCCGGAACTGGGCAACTGGCTGGTCAGCAATCTCGGCGCCCAGTGGGCCACCAACCAGGACGGCGGCGGCTCATCGACGATGTGGGTAAACGGACAGGTGAAGAATGTGCCTTCCGACGGTTCACCGCGAGCCGTCGCTAACGGCCTGACGATGGTCGTTGTGCAGCCTAAGGTCCAATCCACGACCTTCTCCGTCGCCCAACTGGTGACCACGAACACCAGCTCGAACGTTCGGCTCGGACCGGGCACCAACTACGGCATTCTGGCCACCGTGGCCGGAGGCACGCAGGGTCAGATCGCCCCGCACTCGCTGAACGGCGTGCAGGCCAAGGGCTACTACTGGTGGAAGGTGAATTTCGGCGGCAGCACCGTCGGCTGGGTCGCCGAGAACCTGCTCATCGGGGGAGGAATCGCCCCAACGATCACCGTTCAGCCAGTGCCGCAAACGGTTCCCGTCGGCGGAACGGCAGCGTTCACAGTGGTCGCCTCGGGCGACCAACCGCTTTCCTACCGGTGGCAGAAGAACGGCGTCAACCTATCCAACGGCGGGCACTACTCAGGCGTTACCACGACGACGCTGACCGTATCGAGCGCCGATATCAACGACGTGGCGAGCTACCGTTGCGTGGTGAGCAATTCTTACGGCACGGCGACGTCCGACGAAGCCTTACTGACCCTCACCGGCCAGCCGACAATCACGCAGCAGCCGATCCCCCAAAACGTCTGCACCGGTGGGACGGCCGTCTTTACCATCGAGGCATCCGGCCAGGGTACGCTGACTTACCGATGGCAGAAGAACGACGTCAACCTGTCCGACGGCGGTCATTACTCCGGCTCGACCACGCCGACGTTGACCATTTCGAACGCCGACAGCAGCGACGTCGGCAGCTATCGGTGCCTGGTGACCAACGCGGCCGGCACTACCAACTCCAATCAGGCGCCGCTGATGATCGATGCCATTGTCGCCCTTGTCGGCGTGGGCGGCACAGACAGTACCATTACCGGCGTCAGCGCCGATGGCACCGTCGTGGCAGGTAACAACTCAAACGGCGGGTTCATCTGGTCCGTCGCCCACGGTGTCGTGGGTCTTGGAACTGGAACATCGACGGCGGGCGTCGCCACCAAGAACGGCAACGTGGTCGTCGGCGGGCTCAACGCCGGTAATGCCTCGCGGTGGGACGGCAACACGGCCGGGAGCGGAGCCTGGACCGCGTTGCCGCTTGTGGGGGGCACAGCGGCTTGGACACCCCTGTGCACGTCGGCCCAGGACGGCTCGCCGGGCAACGTCTGGGTTGGGGGCAACTCCGGATCCACCACCGGCACCAGGCAGGCGGTCCGCTACAAGGAAAGCACCAACAGCACGACGGCGCTCGCCCTGCCGCCCAACGGTAACAAGGACGCCTACATCTACGGGATCTCGGATATCGGCAGTTATGCCGGTCGATACCAATTCGGCAACGTCTCGCCAAGCGGTTCGCGTCAGGCGATGGGCGGCGCGACGCTGACCGCTCTTTGGCCGCTCATCGGCTCGCCCAGCACGAGCAACGAGGGTGTCGCAAATACCATCTCGCGGGACGGCACCAAAGCCGGCGGCTGGAGCCAATCCGCCAGCTTTTCAAGACAGGGAACCATCTGGACGATCGCCAACCCCACCGTGCCGTTTGCGGTCCCGTTCATCGGAACAAATGATTACGGCGAGGTGCAGGCGCTCAACAGTGACGGATCGGTTGCTGCCGGATATGCCCAAACATTGGCCATTCCAGGGTCCAAACACGCCATCATCTGGGACGCGACCAACGGTACGCGAGATCTGGCGACCTGGTTGACTACGCGGTACGGTCTAGACCTGAACGGCTGGACGCTAACCGACGTCAAGGGCATCTCCGGCGACGGCAAGGTAATAGCGGGCAATGGAACGTATAACGGTCTCGTTCGGGCGTGGGTGGCGCTGCTCGGCGTGCCGGGCCAACCGCCGACCATCACCCAGCATCCAACGCCGCAGATTGTCTGTGCGGGTGCTGATGCGGCGTTCGCCGTTGCCGCCTCCGGCTTGGGCACGCTGAACTATCAGTGGCAAAAGAACGGGGCAGACCTGAGCGACGGCGGGCATTATTCCGGCGCAACAACTCCGACGCTGAGCATTTCCGGGGCGGACGCCGGTGACGCGGCCGGCTATCGCTGCGTGGTGTCGGCGGGTTGCGCCAGCGCGATCTCAAACGCCGCGGTCCTCACCGTCAGGCCGTCCACAACGATCACCCAGCAACCAACCGCCAGGAACACGTGCATGGGCCTCACCGTTGAATTCGCCGTTGCGGCAACCGGCGATGGTGCGATATCCTATCGATGGCAAAAGGATGGCGTCAACCTGAATGACGGTGGACATTACTCCGGCACGACGACGGCGACCCTGATAATCTCCGACGCGGACGCCGGTGACGAGGCCGGCTACCGGTGCGTGGTCACGGCCGGCTGCGGAACGGCGACCTCTGACGAGGCGGTCCTGACCCTGGTCGCCAAGGTCGCGCCCGACCTTGACCAAGACTGCGACGTGGACGCTGACGATTTCGACCTGTTTGCCACGTGCGCCTCCGGGCCGGGCATCATTCACAATGGCTTGCCGCTGTGCCAGATGGCCGACTTTGACGACGACAACGACGTCGATCAGCCGGACTTCGCCGTCTTTCAACGATGCCTCAGAGGCCCGGGCACCCCGGCCGATCCGAATTGCGCGAACTGAGAAGGCAGTAACCAGAGGCTGGCATGGTCGCTCGCAGAAAAAGTCGACGGCGGATGCTGCTGGTTGGAGGGGCTGTGCTGGCCTTGGCCTGCGTCGCGGTCGTCAGCGTTTTGATGCACCTCTCCTCCGGAACGCCGGGCGACCGGAAGCAATGCGCCGAGAACCTCCGGGCCATCGGCCAGGCTTGCATCAGCTATGCCAATGCGAACCAGGGCAACTTTCCCCGCTCGCTCAGGCAACTCCTTCGCGCCAACGGCGGCACGCTGCGGCCCGACCAGATCACCTGCCCCAACGCCGGGAAGAAACGCCGCGGAGGCGACTACGTGTACGTGCAAGGCTATCGCATCACGGATGATCCGAACGCCGTCCTGGTCTACGAGCCGCCGGACAACCACAAAAGAAAGCCCGGAGGGCACGTCCTTCTGCTGAGCGGCGTTGTGAACTGGCGGGACAAGGAGCAACTCGCCGAGGCGATCGCCCAGCTCAAAGCCCGCCAGGCGACGCCCATGACTGGCCGGTGACCGGGAACATCGAAGGTGGTCCCAAACCGGATCATGGGCGGGCTGCCGCATCCGGTGCGGCGGTCTGAATGCGCCGGCGATTCTCTTGGGTTTTCTCAACCCGGCCGTCACCGGCTCTCGCGACCTTCGATCGGTTGTTTCTGTGCCACCAGCCCGAGGTTCTGCATCACCGCACGCGTGGAGGCGGCACGATTGAGGGTGTAGAAGTGAATCCCCGGAACGCCGTGGCGGATCAATTCGTCGCACATCTGCGTGGCCAGATCGATTCCGTACCGGCGGCAAGCCTCATTATCGTCGGCCAATCTGTCGAGTTGAGCCGAAACCTGCGGCGGTAGCTTTGCCCCGCATAGCCCGCAGAACCGCCTGATCTGATTGGTGCTCAGGATCGGCAAGATGCCGGGCACAATCGGTACGGTGACGCCGAGCTTGTTTCTGAGATAATCGTCGAACTCAAAAAAGTCGTTGTTGTCGTAGAATAGCTGGGTAATGATCCCGTCGGCTCCGGCCTCGACCTTCTCGGCGCAGCGCCGCCAATCGAGGTATTTGTCCGGGCACTCGGGATGCCCCTCCGGATAGCCGGCCACGAAAATGTCGAACCCGCCAACGCCCTTGATGTAGCGAACCAGGTTGATGGCCAGCCGAAAACCCTCCCGGGCCGGGCGGTAATTGGGGTCATTCAACGGCGGGTCACCGCGAAGGGCCAACACGTTGTTGATGTCGTTCTCCCGCATCCTGGCGAGGTAAGCGGCGATGCTTTCACGCGAAGCCCCGATACAGGTAAGGTGGCTTGCAATCTCGATGCCGAATTGCTGGCGAATGCGGGTGACCATCCGCATGGTTTCTTCGCGAGTGCTCCCGCCGGCCCCGTAAGTGCAAGTCAGAAAGCCCGGTTCCAGTTCGAGCATCTCCGGTATCGTCTGCTCGAAAAGCCTGGCCTCGGCCTCGGCGGTTTTGGGCGGAAACAGCTCGAAAGAAATGACCAGGGGTTTTTGCTTGTGCAACTGCGTGAAAAGCACCGCAAATCTCCATCAGGAAGGTCCAGCGTCCGTGGCCGTCACGATTATATCGACCTGATTGCATCAGTCCTCGATAAAACCGACTGACGGATGGGCGTCCAGCCCTGGGTGCCTTGTGGCAAACGAAACACACAGCTCAGCCGCTGCGAATCATTGAATCTCGCTGCCATTATGCCAAGACATGGTTGCGGAACGCGCGCCGCGTCATGTACGGCCCCTGTGGCGACGCCGCGCAGGTGGCGCGTACGATCTGTACGCCCCCGACGCTCTTACGCGCCGAAGGCCTCTCGTGAGGCGGGGGTATTGAACGCAACACCGATTCTCGTGGTTCCGTTTTCCGGCTTTTCGCAGCGCGTGATCTCGGCCGGCAACCAGACGATATTGGGTGAGGTGCCGATGCCGACAATCACTGGTACCCCGGGAGCGATCCTGAAATGACCCGCCAATTCGCGCTCGATGTCGTCGGGCGTCAGATTGAAAGGAAGCAAAAGTCCCGCCCCGCCTTCGCTGATGTCGATGATCTGGGCCCGCAGCCACTTTCCGCCGTAGTAGGTGGGCACGACCAAGTGGACGTCGCCTTTCATTTGCAGGCGGCGGTGTTTGCGCTCGGTGTCCTTCGGACGATCCTCCTCGAGAGGCTCCAGGTTGGCGATAACCCGCATGATGTTCCTCTGGATCGGAGTCCCAAGCAGCCCCCAGGAGGCCCGGGCCTGCCGATATGCCCGCATCGCTTTGGGAATCTCTTCCTGAAGCTGTTTGAGAGTGGCTGCGTCGCTGGGCCGCCGGCCGACAAGCTGCCCCTGATGTTGAGCATCACCCACGTGGGCGGTGATTGTGGTCAACCCGACCTTATAGCCGCCGGCCGTCTCACTGCAATGCACGACCTTCATCAAGCCGGACCAGGTGATGTTGTTGATGCACAGCTCGATCATCATCACCTGACCAGGCTCGTAGCTGGCTTTGGAGACGATGCCCAGCCCGCTCGCTGAAATGTCGATCAACTGTCGGGCCTGTGCCGGACTGAGGTGGTTGCCGATCACCACGCGAACCCACACAGGAACGTGAAGCTTGCGCCGGGGAGCTCTCCGGCGCTCCTGCTTGGTCGCCGGCGGTTCCGATTGCGCGAGCGGTTCTATCTTCTCGAACACGAATTCCAGGGATCCGTGTTCCGGCTGGAGGTTCTTTACCGACATCACGTGCCCCCCTTTAACCCACACATCTGCACGAGAGTCAAGATACGATTCATTGGACAGGCAGGCAAACGGGGCAACTTGCGGACCGCGTCCGGTAAGTACCTTGCGACCCAATAACGTCCGGCAGCCGATAACAAGAACCCCACGACGTCACCTATTGGCTCATCTTCGAGCTGCGCCAGGGTTTGACCGAAAGGCCCGATTTTCCAACCTCGATCTCGATGGCTCCATCGATCTGGCAATCAAGATAGACACGATCGGCAAGCACATCCGCCAGGCGACTGGATACGTCGCTATTGCGCGGGCCGCCGCAACGAAGACAGTATCGGGGATTGACCGCCAGGATGAACGGGCGGGGATCACTCGTGGTGCTGCCGTGATGAGGAAGAACCAGCACATCGGCGGCCAGACCGCCCTGCCGGATCAGATGGCTTTGAGCCTGCTCCATGACGTCGCCGCATAGCAGAATCCGATAACCGGCGTAACCGATCCGCACAACGAGTGAGCTGTCATTGGCGTTTCTGATGGGCAGACCGCCGCCCAAAGGAGGCCACAGCACCTCCACGGTCACGTCGCCTGTATCAGGCAGGGTCGAACCGCGTCCGATCAAGGTCATAGGTATTCTTTGCCTGCGCAGATCGGCGAGCAAACGATCAGTCGCATCACCCGGAGTGCTGAAGTCGAAAAACAGAGGTGATACCAACAGCCTCCGGACGTTGTGATGGTCTATCAGATCCGGTACGCCGCTGAAATGGTCGAGATTGGCGTGACTCAGCATAAGCGCGTCGATCGAGAAAACCCGCTTGTCCGCCAGCAACGGCCCGACCACCCATCGCTGAATGTCATAGCCGGCCAGCGAGCCGACGTCGTACATCCACGTTTGGCCGTTCGGGAGCGCAATGAGGCAACAATTGCCGTTGGTGATGGAGGGAAAGGTCAGCGTGAGCGTGCCTTGCCGCGACTGAGGCAAGAGATGCCAGACCCAGGCGACCAGCACGGCCGTCGCCGATAGGATCAGCCACCGTCTCCGCAAGCGCAGCCAGGGCTGGACGGTCCACAGTCCGATCAGCCCCAGAGTCACCGCGGTCAACCAGAGAGGAATCGTGGGCATGATTGTGCCCGATCCAGGGAGTATCTGCAGTCGGTCAACCACATCGACCAGCCGGTCGCTGAGCCAGGCCAGCGGTCTACCGACCAGCCCCCCGTACGAAGGGACGATTGTCGACACCAGCGTTTTCAGCAGGCCCAGCACCAGCACCAGCCAAACCAGCGGAATGATCAGAATCGTGTTCAGCCAGCCCCACGCGGCGATCTGCCGGAAATGATAAACGCCCAGGACCGTGCCAACCGCCCACGCAGAAACGCTGATGGCCAACGACCACCCGAGAGCGGTCAGCAACCAGTCCAATATCATCTTCGGTGGCGACGGCGGGTTGAGCTTCTTCTGGATCGCCGGCGAAAGCAGAGGATCCTCGCGGCCGAGCATCCGTCGCACTGCGAGCGTTGAAACGCTATGCAGACGAGGCCCGACGAACATCAACGCCGGCACCGTCAGGTACGAAAGTTGAAAAGCCGGGTCGAACAACTGCAAGGGCGCAATGATGAGGAGGATGATCGCGGACAGGGCAAGCCAGTTGGCCGATCGAACCGGCCGGCGCATCAGGACCGAGATGCACAACAGGGTTCCCATCAGGGCCGATCGCACGACGGGCGGCTCGGGCTCGGTCAAGAGAGCATAGCCGATGATCAGCATCATGGCCCAGAGCGCACAGGACCTGCGTGACACCCCGGCCACCGTCCCGATCATCCACACGACCGACGCCAGCATGGCAACGTGTGCCCCGCTCACGCTGAGATAGTGGACCGTTCCGGTGTTGACAAAGGCCTGGTTGAGCCTGTCATCCACGGCGCTGCGCTGTCCAAGCACCAGGGCGGCCAGCATCTTGGCCCCCGGCATATCGCCGGGCATCGCCTGATCGATCATGGCGGCCTTCAGGCGACGCCTGAGACCTGCGATCCATCGACGGCCCGGATCTGAGACGCCCTTTACCACAAGGTCCGCGTCCCGCTCGCATGACATCTCCGCGAGGATGCCTTTGCGTCGCAATATCAATCGCCAGTCTTTTTCGCCCGGATTGTCGGGCGGCGGCGGTTGATAGAGAGTGCCGATGATCTCGACGCGATCTCCGGCCGTGATATGGAGAACAGGCTGGCGAACGTGAACGGCGATCATCCCACACACGGTCAGCGGCCCGGAGCGGCGCTCGAGATGTTCCGCTTCCACCAGCAGACACGTACGCGGCAGTTCCTTGAACCAGGTGATCCGACCGGTACCGGCCGAGCGAATCTGCGGCGGCGCCAACACGGTTCCGGTCATCCGAACCCGAAGTGACTCGCGCGCGCAGTAGTGAGCAACGTGATTCGTCGGCTGCCGCCGAAAATGAAGATCATGCACCGCTGCTCCGGTCGATAGCGCCGCCAGAGGCAGAACGGCGTATACGAACCACGGACGGCGGCGAGCTATCAAGAGCAAGCCACCTGCCGCCAGGAACAGTAACATCGACAACCAGCCTGGCACCGGCCAGACGGCATCAAGCCATATGCCGGCCGCCAATGCCGCCGCCGGCAGCACCAGCGGCTCGTCGTTGAGCCAGACCGCCAGTTCGGCACGACGAGAAACGGGCAAATGTGAAAGCCGTGAGGTCGGCAGCAGATCAGGCTGTTGGAGCAGCGAGGGCAACGACGCACCGGCCTTGCAGGAATACCAGCCATCGGCCAACTACTGGACGCTGGAAAATACCATGCAAGGCCTTTGCATAGTTGTCAAGCTGTTCCTGATAGAGTCTGGACCGCTCTGTGCATTCTTCATGTGGGATCGCATCGGTCTTGTAGTCCACGATTTCCAGGTGATCCTCGTGGCACAACAGCACGTCGACCGTACCCCTGACCAGAATCACGTCTCGGGAATCGCGAGCGGTAACCATGGGCTCGTAACGATCAGGTATGATCCGCGACACAAAGGCGATTTCCCGTCGCACCCTCCCAGCATGCTTGCGGATGTGATGACCAAGAGCCGTGGAGAAGAACCACGCGACGTCATCGAGCAACACCGCTGAGGCCTCGGCCTCACTGAGGCGTCCGGCCTCCCTCAAGAAGCGGTGCTGCGCAGCGAGATCGGCGGCATCACAGGGTCTGGCCAAGTCGATGAGTTGGCAGAAACGGTGAGTCGCCATTCCGCGATTGACGGCTTGGGCAACAGGCAACGGCTCGATGAAGACCGGGACGGCCGGTGCAGGTCCGGCTACCGGCGGCTTGCCTGGTCGCAGGTCGGGATCGCTCCAAGCGTCCCATCGGCGTTTCAGTTCAGTCACAGCAACCCTTGCTGGCAAGGTCGTGAGTTCGAGGGCTGGATACGGCGCATCCAGAGAGGCGATCAGTCGCGGGGCTTCATCAGATCCCTGGACAGGCTCATCGCCCGGCAAAGGACCAAGCCGGGCACAGTTGGCCAGAGCGTCGAGCCGCTCGGGCGCGACTGCGGGCGGCGTCCGCCAATGATCGGTCTCGGCCCTGGGATACTGATGGACCTCAATCAGGATGGAGCCGGATGCCCCGGCGTCCTCGGGCCATCGGACATTGTCGGCCGGTGCCGCCCCGATCGCCGCCAGCAACCAAGTGAGGGGTTGGTTCGCCACTTCGAGTTGCAGGCGAGGCAGCTTCTCTGCGGATGGTTCTCGCGGCATGCGGAACACGGCCAGCCGTTCCGGTTGAATGCGGCCGACCAGAACCAGATGCTCGCGGGCACGTGTGACGGCGACGTACAGGACACGAAGCTCCTCCGACAGGCTCTCTCTGCGGTCGTCTTCAACGGCCAACTGGTGAATCAACGTCGGGTAGTGGATCCGCCTCTCGGGGTCCGCGGCTCGAAGAGCGATTCCCAGATTGCGATGGACCAGAACGCTTTCCTTGACATCAGACAGGTTGAACGACTTGGACAGGTCCGCCACGATAACCACGGGGAACTCGAGCCCCTTGCTGGTGTGGACGGTCATGATTCGGACCGCATTATCATCTTCGCCGGAGCCCGCGGCTGGTTGCGGCGACCGATCGGCCGCGATCAGTTCATCCATGAATCGAAGAAATCGCCGAAGTCCCTGTCTGCGGAACTGACCGAAGTCTCGCGCCAGATTGTGAATCTGGATGAGCCGTTCGCGGCGCCGAGCACCGTCCGGAAGACCGGCAACAAACGCCGGATAGTGCGTCTCCTCAAGAATGTCCCACAGAACCTCCGCAACGGGCAGGCGGCGAATGCGCGTCCGCCAGCGATCGAGTGTCGCCAGGATCACGGAAAGCCGATATCGCAACTCCTCATCAGGCCCGTTCTCAGCATACCGCATGACCGCCCGGTGAAACGGAACCTCGCCGTCGTGCAGCCTGACGCGAAGCATCTGCGTCTCAGTCAACGGCCGGCCGACGAGCGGCGATCTCAGCACTGCCGCCAGCGGAATGTCCTGCTGCCTGTTATCGAGCACGCGCAGCAGACTGAGAACGTCACGGAACTCCGTCGAGTCGGCCGGGCTTTCCCCTCGCCCGATCAACACGGGAATCCCCATCCGGCGGAGGATGTTGGCGATCGGCTCAGCCTTGTGCGGCATCGAGCGAAGCAGAATGACGATGTCGCGATATTCGATGGGTCGCAGAACGGGCGGTCCTCCGGGCGTGGCGGGCCGGTCGGCAACGTTCATCCGTGCGCCGCTTGATCCCATCCAATCCCGGATTCGCCGGCCGATCAGGAAAGCCTCCCGTTCAATGCCGGCCAGTTCATCCTGCTGCGAATCACCTTGCGTCGCGCCGGGATCGCCGGTTCCTTCGTCGCCCGCATCGACTGCCTGAGCCATACCTCTGACCGGCTCGAGCAGATGCAGTTCGACGGCCGGCCCGTCGAACACCCGCAGCCCTTCGCTCGGCGGATAGCAGGCACCGGCACGCAGACGGGCGGTCTCGTCGTAGTCGCTTCCTCCGAACGAGCGGCTCATCAGCGGAGCAAACACAAGGTTGACCGCGTCAATGATGCCTTCGCGACTCCGGAAGTTGTCGCCCAGAGGAATCAGCCTGCCAATGGTTGACTCGGAGGAGAATGCATCCGCCCGGCGGGTGAACAACGCCGGCTCGGCCAATCGGAAGCGGTAGATGCTCTGCTTGACATCGCCCACCGCGAACAGGTTGCCCTCAGGCGGTTCGGCGGTTTCACGGCTGACCAGCCGCAGGATCGCCTCCTGCAGCGGATCGACGTCCTGAAACTCATCCACCAGGACATGCCGATACCGCTTCTGAAGTTGAAGAGCAACCTCCGAAGGCCTGTTGGGGTCGCCATCCCGGCTGAGCAGCCAATAGGCTTGACGTTGAAGGTCGTTGAAATCGACGGCGGCCTGGACGGCTTTGGCTTGTTGGTATCGGTCGCCGAAATCCTTGACCAGTCGCACGATGGTCCGCACGTACGGCAAAATCCGCTGCAAACCCTCGATGTATTCGTTCTTGGAAAACGAGCAGATGCCGTCTTGGAGGCGTTTCTCCAGCAGGTCCCTGTGCCATTCGACGATTTTCTTGGCCGCGTCGAACTGAGCGACCTGCGCTTCGGGGAGCCTGCTCGGACGTCTTTCGGTGGCGATCGTGTGTCCCGCAACTTCGCGGGCAATCTCCCCCCAGGCGTCCTGACTCCCGGCGTTCAGGCGGTCGAGCCACGCCTCACACTGCGAAACGTACTCACGCAGGGCGTCGGCGTGCATGGAAGCAACGGGGTACAGCGAGTCGATGACTCTCGCGCTCTCACGGGCTTGCCGGACGTGAAGCTCCAGTTCGCGGATCAGCCGCCGGTGCTGAATCTCATCGATCCGGTCTGCGAGGCTTTGCGGCGCGCCGGGTTCGAGAACCTGCACGGCGCGGTCGAGCCAGGCCTGTGGTTCGGGCAGACTGGCGATGAAAGCGTGGATTGCCAGTAGAGCCTCGGCGATTCTGGCGTCGTCGCCGGACCCATAGTCATCGACCAGCGACTGGAAATCTCGCCCATATTCGTCGTTGCGACCGTAAAGCTCGACGAATAAAGCATCGATTGTCTCATGTCGGAGTAAATCAGCCTCATCCTCGGCCAGGACCGCCGCTTGCGGATCGACGCCGGCCTGCGGGAACCACTGCTGAATTACCGTTTTGCAGAACGAGTGAATCGTCGAAATGCTCGCAGTCTCCAAAAGGTGAATCTGCTGGTCCAGCCAGGGGTCATGTGATGATTCCTGCCGGCGCTGGCGAATGGCCTTTCGGATGCGGGTACGCATCTCCCCCGCCGCTGCATCAGTAAACGTGACTACCAGCAACTCGTCAATGCCGCAACGGTCGGCTTTGGGCAAATCGCAAATCAGGTAAGCGCATCGCTCCGCCAGTACGGTGGTCTTGCCTGCTCCGGCCGCGGCCGAGACCAGCAAGCTCCGGCCAGTGGTCTGGATCGCCTCTCTTTGTCTTTCCGTGAGGTGGGCGTAGCGATCGCGGGGTGCTGCGTCAGGCATCGGGATGCTCCTCCGTCAATCGCTTGAGTATGTCTGCGCGCCTGCCCAGAGGGGCCAGGGTGTTGGGCGGTTGCCAGTCCGCTTCGTATCGACACACGGCCATGTAGGGGCACCATTTGCACGGCGAGGTTTTGTTGAGCCGATAGGGCTTCACCTCGACGTTGCCATCGAGCAACGAATCCGCCAGCTCTCCCATCTTGCGGCTGACGTGAGCCATGATTGCCTCGAACTCCTTCGGGCTTGCCAGATCGCTGTTCTGGTGTGGCTTGCCGTCCTTGGTGAGACCAGCGCTCATGTATCGTGACTTGCGATCGCTTGCGGCTGACGTGTCCAGCCCATCGAGTGCCGTCAGGTCGAGAATCCCGCGGAAACGGTAAGCCTCCGTCGGGGAAGTCGCCTTCGAAGGATGAGATACCGTCTCGAAGCCCTGCAACAGCGGCAAGTAGAACGCCGCCACCGGCCGGACTTTTCTACCGGTGAGCGACTCACCGGCCTGTTGCAGCGCCAGCAGGTATCCGACAAGCTGCAGGGTCAATCCATGATAGACCTCCGCCATCTTCAGCCTGCGCTCGCTGACGGTCTTGTAGTCGATGACCACCGCGCCATAACAGTCGGCCAGCTCGACGACGTCCACCCGGTCGATGATGCCGTGAAGCTCCACGCGCCGGCCTCGGGGCGTGGTGATAACCACTTTCTCGTTCTCCCGATAGCCGAATTCCCGCTCAGTACGGACGGGATAATAACGGCCGGACCTGGCTGCGTCGCGCTGCCACTGGGTCACGCGGTGCAGATGATTCCTGCTGCGATCGAAGAGATAGGCGTTGCGGGCCTCCGCCAGCATCATGTCGCCCCCCAACTTGGGTGCCAGTTCGGCCGCGGTACGATCGATGCGATCAATGACCTCGTCATCATCAAGGTCACCAAGGCGACGGCCCTCCCTGGCCAGCTCCGCAATGAACATCTCCAGGACCGCGTGGGAAATATTGCCCAGATCGAGCGTGCCGAGGTCAGCCTCCATGCGCTGTTCGAGGGCCAGTGTGTGCTCGGCAAAGTGCGCGAAGGGGCATGCCGCAAATCTCTCCAGACGGCTGACGCTGGCGGCGAACGGCCAGGGCACCGCCTGCTCCATGAGGCCCGGTTCAAGCTTTGCCTGATTGCGATACGCCAGACCCGACAGGCACATTCTCAGCGTGTGCTGCCACGTAACGTGCTGTCTTGCGGCCTCGTAAATCGCGTTCCATCGTGCTCTGGCTGCGGGGTCAACCTCGTCTGGCGCCCTGGGACGCCAACGCAATTCCTGCGCCAGACGCTCCGCCAGCTCGGGCACTCGGCTGATGCCTGCGAGGGTGCGGGTCAATCGCGGGTCGTCGCATCGTTGAGGCCGCAATCCCGGCACTGCCGCGAGCAAGTCCGGAAGATACGCCGACGGCTCAACGGGTGTGCCATCGCCGGCGGCGCGCGGATAGCTGATCCAGAGTCGCTCGCCGGCGCGAGTCATGGCGATATAGGCGAGCATTCGCTCATCAAGCAACTGTCGCTGACGCGACGGGCCTATCTCCATGCCTGCCCGGTCGAGATCGTCGCGTTCGAGATCGCCCAGAAGCGGATCCTCGGTGCGCCGCATCGGGAAATGCTGCTCGTCGAAACCCAGCAGCAAGACCGCACGGACCGGCGGATGCCGGCTTCGTTCGATGGCTCCGACCAGCACCTGGTCGAGGGTGGGCGGGGCTAACCCCAGATCGAACTCGGCCAGGCCGGCCTCGACCGTCTCGCGGAATTCGTTGATACTCATCCTGTCGCCGCCCAGTGCCATTACAAACTCATCAAGGAACCGGACGAAATCCACCCAGACCTGACGGTGGTGGTCGGCTTCATCGCTGCGGCCATCCAATTCCGCGTCGCGTGCCCAACGTTCCAGGTGACCGCCCGCGCCGATTCGTTCCAGGCAGGCAAACAGCGACGACGCCCACGTGCGGCCCCGATGCCCTTCCGGGGCCGCGGCGGTTTCGAGCCAGGGACCAACTGCGTCGAGCCATGCCTGTCGAGTCTGGTTGACGCGATTCAGGATGCTCTTCTGCGCATCGCTGAGTCCTGCTTTCCGGCCGCGGCGCCTGAACATCCGGGTGAAGGTCCAGGGTTCCCGCCATGCGTCCCGGCCGGCAATCCCGTGAGCCAGCAAATAGTTCTCCAGCGTATCGGCATCGTCGTCGCCGATCGGCAACAGGCCGGTCTTGAGAGTCAACCTCACGGATTCGAGCCGGCAATCGTCCGACGCGACGGACAGCAGCCCGCGAACCAGCTCGATCAGCGGGTGGTTGGTCGTTGGTTGTCGCCGGTCGATGAAGAACGGAACGCCGGCCGCTCGAAGCGATGCCGAGAGAAGATCGTGGTACTCGGTCAAGTCGCGCACCACGACCGCGATGTCCCGGTATCGCAGCGGAGCATCGGGCAGTTGCGTGAGACGGCGGATCTCAGCAACTGCGGCATCGACCTCACAGCGGCGATCGGGAAACTCCAGCAGGCTGATGGCCGTCGGCGCTGCGCCGGTGTCCTCCGGAGAGCCGGTGCGGAAGAGATGCTTTTCGAGCGCAGCCAGTTCGGGGGCGACGAATCGCGGCGGTGGCCACGGGTCCAGTCGAACCGGTTCGGCGATGGGGACACCGGCGGTCGTCAGGTCCCTGCGCAGTCGAACCAGCGTTCGTTCGGTGCGGGCGAAAAGTGAGAACGTCGTCTTCGGCAGTTCGATCGCTTCAATGGCGGAAGCCCGCGGATCGACGAGCAAGGCGATCTCCATGAACGCGGCCCGCTGGGCCAGCTTGACCAGAAGGACGTACTCTTGCTGAGTGAACCCTGCGAAGCCGTCGACCCAGACCTCCGCACCGTTGAGCCACGTGCAGGCGTCGAGCCGTTCGGCAGCCAAGTGCAGGTACTGCGCCGGATCCAGCCGGCCATCCTCCAGGTAATCGAGATAGGCCCGGTAGAGGCGGGTCAGGTCGGCCAGCTTCGCGGCCGCCAACGGGTTGGCACCCTCGTATCGCTCAGCAAGCTCGGCCAGCGTCGCCGGCTCAAGATCGGCCCGCATCAGCTCATCAAGGGCGGATGACACCTGTCGAACCAGCCCGGGCTTGTCGGCCACCCGGCCGAGCAGCCTCAGGTTGTTCTTCTCGCGACGAATCAGCCGGCGAATGGCCATCATCCGGCCGAGCGGGCCGATGGTCTCGTCTGCCCGCCGCGGGTCGGCGCCTGTTTCGGCAAAGATGCGATAGGCCAGCCGCTGGAAACTCAGGACCTCGCAACGGATGAACCCGTGGATGTCCGGCGTCTCGATCAACGCCCGCTCCATCTGGAAGCTGGCCTGCTCGGGTACCAGCAGAAGCAGCTTGCTGCCGCCGACGGGGTCTTCGCGCAGCCGCGCCCGAACGGCCTCCAGGCACCGCCACGTCTTGCCGCTCCCCGATCGACCAACCACGAAACGAACCGGCATCGCCGCTCTCCGACGTTACGAGGGGCATGATACGGCCGCCCGGCAGCGTCGTCGAGGTTGTGACCGCTCGGCCCGGAATCCGTTCCGGGCCGTGTCTCTTCGCGGAATCTGTTCCGCATCCGGCGAGAATGAGGATGAGAATCCTCTCATAAGAGGCCCCAGATGGGAATCTGGGGCCAGCGGGCACGTTAAGGCTACGCGATAATGGCGTCGAGGCTGTGAACGTGTCTGGCCGTTGTCTGGGTGCATCCGTCAAACTGCGGCGGCCGATGGAGTGGGCAGACGCCGCTGTGTGTCACTGCTCTGTGAGCAGTGTCCGACGTCCTCTCAGCACTGCTCACAGAGCAGTGGCACAAAGATAAGGGCTGCCACCGAACACGAGACGCTCCGCGGCTATCTGGCGATCAACACGCATCGACCAGCAGCACTCAGCGTGTATCGTTCTTCACCCGCCGGCTCCACAGGCCCGGCAGATTCTGCGATCGCGATTCGCTTGCCCCGGCACTGCTTCGGCAGCACCAGATCGGCTTCCACGTCAGCCGGAATACTCACCTCCAGCCGCCACTGCTGGGGGTCCCAATAGACCCAGACGACGCCCTTGGGCGTGCAGGTATGGCCCGCGACAAAGGGCAATCCGCCGTCTTCGGGGGTGATGCGGATCTTGTTGCCGCCCGGTGAAACAATGCGGACGCCGAGCAACGACTCGTGCAACCACAGCAGCGGCAGCGCGCCCCAGCCGTGCGAGCCGGTCTCATCGTCGGGTTGCGTGGGGTTCTTCTCACCGTCCTTGAGACCGAGATCTTCCCGACTGATCCAATACTCGGGCAGCGGACCGCCGTAGGGACCTTGCAGGACCGGCGGCACTTGGTTTCGCGGATGACCGGGCAGGTAGGGCGCATAGCGTTCGATGACGTGGTTGACTGCTCGTTGCGTGAAGCCGGTGTCCGACAGCGCCCGCAGCGAACGGTAACCATAGGTGGGGTTATTCCACCTCTTCACCCCCGGGCCGGGCGAGCCATCGGGATCCTGAAAGGCATAGTTCAAGTCCGCGATGGCCTCCGAGTAATCGAGCAACCCGGCGATGATGGCGATCGTCTGTCCAGCCTGGCAGTAGCCTCGATCGAGATTCGGGTCGGCCGGGTCCACCCGGTCGCCGACGTGAGGAGGGACGTCGCCCTTGGGCGGTACGATGTGGTACTTCCCGAACGCGACGATCATTTTCTCTCGGGTTTCGCGCCACTTTGCGGCCTGCTCGGTCTTGCCGACGGCCTCGGCCATTTCGACCGACCATCCGAGTCGCTGGATGATCCACGGGGTGACAATACCGCTGGACTGCTTGTCATTGGCCGGACGCAAGCTGTTGCGAATATCGGCGAATATGTGTGGTGTGCGCCACAGGCCGTCATCACCGACGTGCGTGAGGCAATTGTCCCAGAACCGTCGGAGCGTGTCCCAGTATTCTCTGACCAGATCGGTCTGGCCGGTCCACATGTAGTCGTCATACAGAGCGGCGGTCCATTCAACGCCCCAGTCGTATGTCGCCGGATACGCAGGGTAGTTGCTCGGGGCGAAGGGGTGGAACTGGCCGTCCTTGCCCTGGCCTTGGGCAAAGGTGCGGATCATGAAACGCCTCAGTCGGTTGTCGCCGAACCAGCGGGCAGCGAGGATGGCCCGCGGGCGGTTGTCTTCGATCCACTGGCCGTCCTCACGGCCGGGTGTGTCCACGTAGGTGTCCGACATGGTCACCTCAGCGTGGATGAGACACAGCTTGACGATCTGGTGCATCAGCTCGTTGCCGCACTGGAAGCTGCCCACAGGAGTGATCGGATACTGCGACTTGGTGATGCCGACATCGCTGAGGATCACTTGGCCGTCGGCTGCGAAGTGTATGTGCAGCGAGAGCCAGCGGGCGGTCCGCTCATCGGGGAACTCGAACGACTGCGTACCAGCCCGGGTGATATAGCGGTCCGCGTATCCCGGTCCGACGACGCCTTCCGGGTTGATCCAGCCGGTCTCGTCGACGTGCAGCTTACCGGTGCACAGCGAGCGAGACAGTTCGCAGTAGCCCAGATCGATCTTCACACCGGCCGGAGCGTCTTTCAGACCGATGAACGGGTAACCGTGTATCGGCTGATGGAAATCGAACGTGATGTACTTTGTTTCGCCCGCTTGGCCGCTAATGGTTATCGGCTTTCCGCTGATCAGGTCGCCCGCAATGCCCGTCAACTCTGTCTCGGGGCGGCATTTCGAGGTGCGAATCCCTGCGGCCATGGAAGCCGGATCATCCGAGATCAGCATCGTCCGCTCAGCCGTGCCCGCGGCCAGGATTTTGGCAGGCCGTACCGGATACTCTCGCTGGCCGGGTGTTTCGACGTTGCTCGGCCTGGCCGGCCAGGGACCGTTCTCAATGACCACCGCCGGTTTCCATGTGCCGTCGTCAAACATCGGGTCGTGCAGGTTGCCGGCGATCACCTTGCTGCCGTCGGCGATCACCGGATAACGGATTCGCTTGTCGCCAATCACGCCGGGGATCTGTTTCTCATGTTCCATGTACTCCGCGGCCTTGAGACATTTCCACGAAGCGTCGCTGTTGACCCATGTACTGGAGACATACAGACCCGCGTGCTTGTTGCCGGTCCGCTGGAAGGTGATGATGTCGCCCCAGTTGTGATGCAGGACGAGAATGACATTCGGCCCCGGCCGCAGATACGGCCCGGCGTTGATCCGCTCGGTGGTGATGCGGTCCTCATGGTAGCGGGCCACCTTGCGGCGGACGATCTGCCCGTTGATCCACACCCGCGCATTGCTGTCGGCCGCCAGGTGGAGTGTCGCATCGGCGGGCATGTCGTTCAGTTCAACGACCTTGCGAAACCAGGTGAACCGGTTCTTCGGTGCCGGATCGGCCGGGTCGGACCAGATCCAGCGGGCGGTGTTCGCTGCGGCGGCCGGCTCGGGTGACGCGGCTCCGCTCGTGCCGGTTGTCGCCAAGAAGGCAGACGCTGTAGCTGACAGAAGTGCAGGGGTGATTCGCACACATCGTTGAATCATCAGACAGAATGCCTCCTCGTCACGCCTGGGATCCGCAGTGTCTTCTTGTTCTCAGACGCCGACTGCGGAACCGCAGATGGGCTCACCGGATCGCAGATTATGGACTCGATCGTGTCTGGCGGGAAGAGGCATCGAACTGCTGCCTGGATCGTCAGGGTGCCTGCCGGCCGACGCTCGTGCGCCTCCGTGCGGCAAGGTCACCTGAGCAAGGCCACAAAACCCGCCTGCTCGAAGTGGTGATCGCCCGTCAGTGCGTCGGTAATCCCCTGTTCGCTCATCACCACGAATGAAGTGCAGTCGGTGAGAGACCGTTCCTTGTCCAGTCGATCCGCGAACAAGTCCAGACCTCTCCGGAACAGCGATGGGTCTCCGGGGACGACGATCGTGCGAGCATCCGCTTGCAGTTGCCCGACAAGTTCGATGAAGACTTCTTTGTCCCCCGACCTCGCAAGCCGATTGCCAAGCTCCACGAGCACATACTCGGTTGTGGTAATGGTTCCGCGAAAGTCGCGGGCCAATTCTATCGCGGCGACGTGCAACTCGTCATGCGGGTTGACCAGAGCGACATAGAATGCCGTGTCGGCAAACCGTGGATTCATCGCTTACCCTGCCCGTACAGGTCGCGATCGATGTTCTGTGACGCGTCGGGCGGCAGCCCTTTGGCTTTCCCGATCACCGGCCCGAGCCGCTCAAGCAGGGTGGGAGCCTCCTCATTGGCGGACCGCTCCGGCAGACTGACTTCCACGGTGGCACCATCGGGCAGCTTCACATCTCCATCCAGGACCACCACGCCGTCCTTCACCTTGCCTCGGTAGGTCATGACTCACCTCGCAGGCAATTAAATCATAAGGCCCTGCTGACGTGAAAGACATCTGCCGAGAATTGGCCGGTTTGGTGTCTTGCGGTCAATCGACTACTCATTTCGCGCCGAGTTCGGTACGCTGTACAGATCCATAGCGGAGCCGATGCTCATCGGTGGGAACGTTTCAGGGGGCGTTATGTCCGAACCGTGGCTGGAAGGTCTGAACGAGCAGCAGCGAGAAGCCGTCAAGCATGGCGACGGCCCGCTGCTGATCATCGCCGGCGCGGGTACGGGCAAGACGCGAACGCTGGCCAGCCGCGTGGCCGAGCTTTTGCATCGCGGCGTTTCGCCGGAGCGGATCTTGCTGCTGACGTTCACCCGCCGAGCGGCCTTGGAGATGATCTCCCGGGCCGACCAACAGACGGGCCTGAAGGTCTCGAGCCGCGTGTGGGGCGGGACTTTCCACGCCGTGTCCAACCGCCTGCTGCGAATCTACGGCCGCGCTCTCGGCCTGCCTGACGGTTTTACCGTCATGGACCAGGGCGACGCCGCCGACATGATGAGCCTCATCCGCAACGAACTCGGCGCCGCCAAGGAGAAAAAGCGGTTTCCCAACAAGAACACGATCGTCGCCATCTACTCGCGGACGGTCAACTCTCAGGACAAACTGGTCGACGTCCTGGATCTGCATTTCCCCTGGTGCCGCGAGTTCGAGAAAGAGCTGATCGCGATCTTCGATCTCTACGTCGACCGCAAGCGAGCCAACAACCTGATGGACTACGACGACCTGCTCCTGCACTGGAAACTGATGTGTGACGTGCCGGGCGTCGGCGAAAGGGTCGCCGGACGATTCGACCACATCCTCGTCGACGAGTACCAGGACACCAATGTCGTGCAGGCCGACATCCTGGTCGGCATGCGGCGGCGGAACAACAATATTTGCGTGGTCGGCGATGATGCCCAGTCGATCTATTCTTTTCGGGCGGCCACGATCCGCAACATCCTCGATTTCCCGCAGCGATTCCCCGGGACGCGGATCATCGCACTGGAGCAGAACTACCGCAGCATCCAACCCATCCTCGATCTGTCCAACGCGGTGATGGAACCGGCCAGGGAGCGCTACACCAAGAACTTATGGTCAACCCGAACGGCCGAGCGACGGCCGGTGCTGTATTACTGCATGGATGAAGACGAGCAGTCCCGGTTGGTCTGCGAGCGGATCCTCGAACACCTCGAACAGGGCGTTCCGCTGCGGCAGCAGGCCGTCCTGTTTCGCGCGGGCCACCACAGCGACGCCCTGGAAGTCGAATTGATGCAGCGGCGGATCCCGTTCCGCAAGTTCGGCGGCCTGAAATTCATCGAGTCGGCCCACATCAAGGACATGCTGGCTTTCCTTCGGGTGCTGGAGAACCCTCACGACGAAATAAGTTGGTTCCGCATTCTGTGCATGATGCGAGGCATGGGGCCGCAGTCGGCGCGGCGGGTGATGCAGCAGTTGGGTGTCCGGCGACAGTCGCCCGCCCAGGGAGATGAGCAGGAAGCGTCCGGCGAAATGGGCTCGCCATTAAGCCGTTTCTGGTCATACAATCTCAAGGTGCCGCCGGACTCGAAAAAGTCGATCGCCGACCTGCGCGAGGCATTAAAGGCCTGCTATGGCGTCGTGAATGTCGACGAAGAATCCGACGAGGCCCAGAGCATCGTCGCCACCGGCAGCGCCCCGACACTGGCGGTCCAGATCCAGCGGCTCAGAGAGTACTATGAGCCGATCTTCAAAACCATCTACGACAACTGGCAGATCCGGATCCGGGACATCGAACAGCTCGAACAAATCGCCGGGCGCTTCCGCTCGCGACGGCGGTTCGTAGCCGACCTGACGCTCGACCCGCCGAACTCGACGGCCGATCTGGCCGGGCCACCGTGCCTGGATGACGACTACTTGATCCTCAGCACGATGCACTCGGCCAAGGGATGCGAGTGGACGTCGGTCCATATCATCCACGCCGCCGACGGAATGATCCCGTCGGACATGGCCACAAGAGACGAATCGCAGATCGACGAGGAACGACGCCTGTTTTACGTTGCCCTTACCCGCGCCAAGGACTGGCTCTACATCTACTTCCCGCTCCGCTATTACCGCACGAGGTACCCCGCCGGCGATGCCCACAGCATCGCTCAGCTCACGCGGTTCCTCCCCAAGAAAGCCCTGGCGCTGCTCGAGAAACGCTCAGACAGCCCACCGGGATTCGTCGACGACGAGCTCCCGCCTGGCGGCCGCAGTCACATCGATGCCCAGCTCAAGAAGCGATGGCGAAGTTGAGGAAAAACAAAGATGAAGGCGAAGCGACGAGCCGATGAGGGAGTACAACTCGCTGTCGCGACAGTCCCTTTTCACAATGCCCCATTGGCGAATTCGTTTTCACGCGCTCTCCCTTCGGCACCAGCGTGATGACGTACTTCTCACTGAACGGGGGCGGCATTTTTCGACTTCGGCCCATTTCCCGCTCGCAGCCCGGATTCCAACGCGATCAACAGCCCATCCCACAGCATGCGACGTGTAGAAGGATTGGGGGCAAACGGAATCGGACAAAAACGAGCACGTCCGGCCGGACATGTCGGATGTGGTCGCGAGTTGCGGACGCCTGCGCAGCCGCAGGAGGCCGCAGGCAAAGATGGCGGCGACTCATCTGCGCCCGTCCTTCGGCAGGCAAGCTTCGCGGACCCGCTCGTCGGCGGCCGGCGGAACGTTCGCCTCCGTCAAGGCTGCTGCGGACAGGTCGCTCGTATGCATGGGCACGCTCCTTGGGGAAACGCCCGCCTTCGCCCAAGGAGCTGCGGCGGGCAAGCCCGCAACAACCTTCGCTTGGCGACCGGCTCGCTGTCCGGCGGGACTGGTGCTCTTCGTCCTTCTCTCACTTTCCCCGCGCGAGTTCGAATCGGCGGTGGGGTCCGGGACGGACGGGCTGTTGACTGGGCGACCGCTGTTTACGAGACAGCCAGAGAGTTCGGGCCGTTGCTCGCGGCAGGCGGACGAGAACGTGCAGGTTGATTATTCGACCGGTTGAAAGAAGCTGCTGTTTTCAGGGCTTCTGAAAGAGGTACATAGCCCAGCCCAGGCAGTTCCGGCCCCAGCGGAGATAGGCGTCGCGACTCCTGCGGGTGCTGCGGAGCAGAGCCTCCACGTCGGGATCCTCTGGATGGTCGACCGCATATCGCTCCGCAGCCCGCCATTGGAGCCCCTCGTAGCGGTCCCAATCGTCCGGGTTGGCTACCAGAGTATAGAGCAGAGCAAGGCCCACATCCTCACCAATGGCCGCGTTCCCGGCATGGGAACCCCACAGGTTGGGATCAACGCCCGTGAGCTTCAGGTATTCCGGGTCGGGATCGGTCATCCAGAACGGCTCGCCCACGAGCACCAGGCCGCCGGACCGAGTCATCTTCGTCAGGGCCTGCAACGTGCCCCTGTGATTCTCGTACACCCAGGAGGCACCGATGCAGGAAGCCAGGTCCAGACTCTCTGGCGCATTCGGCTCATAATTGCCGCCGTCCGTGTGGAGCAACTCGATGCGGTCGGCCAGGCCCCGCGTTTCCACATTTTTGCGGGCCGCCTTGATGGTGTAGGGGGAAAGCTCGATGCCCGTAGCCTTCACCTCGTACGCCTCGGCGACGAGGCAGAGAAACTCTGCTTTGCCGCAGGCCACGTCCAAGATGTGCCCGCCGTTCGGCAGCCGCAAGAGACCCACGAGCTCCCGGGTCTTTTCCAGGCTCAAGGGGTTCATGACCGTGTGGTCAGTGTGAGTGATGCCGTAGTACTTCCACATGTCCATGCCCAGGTCCATGGTCGGGCCCTTTCTATTCCGATTGGTATACCGTCGGTCCTTCCTCTATCCCCTGTGGGCGGCTTGCTTCCAGCCGACGCCCATACTAACCAACGCTTCCAGCCAGGCCAAGCAACACGATGCCCGACGTGCGCTCTCGGTTCCACCCGGTCGTGCAGCTTGTGGCGCATTGCGGGCTCCGCGGATGTGCCCACCTTCGCTACAAATGCTTCGGAGTGACAACCCCACATCGACCTTCGCTTGGAGACCAGCGCGCTATCCGGCGGGACTTCAGGCTTCAGGCTGGAGACTTCAGTTTCTATCGTCGCGACTGGTGCGCATTTTGCGCGCATGTTTTTGCAGAAGCCTGACCGCTTACCCGTATCCTCTGCCGCCTGCCATGCCCACGGCCATGCGTAGGCTGCGGGGGGTAGGGCCGACGCCCCCGTCGGCCCATCCTTGCCCCCAGGCAAGCAGGTAGGGCAGGTCAGAGCCCCGCCAAGTCGCATCGACAAAGCAGGGCGCCGACCTGCCGCACCACGGTAGGGCGTGTTCTGCACGCCGTTTTGACTCATGTCCGACCACACCTCCAAACCGCTCGACCCCAAATCCTTTCCGCCGGGTGCCATGCCCACGGCTTTGCGTGGGCATGCGCCTCCAAATGAATCCGCTCGGCCCGGAATCCTTTCCGGGCCGCACTCCTCGCGGAATCCCTTCCGCATTCACATATGAATGACGATGGGAATCGTCACCAGAAGGGTCCCAGATAGGAATCTGGGACCAGCCGCTCGGCCCGGAATCCTTTCCGGGCCCGGGCCCCGGAACGGATTTCGGACTGAGCGGCGGGCTGGAAGCGGAACCCACACTCTCTTAGGATGTGCTCATTGTCTGAGGATGAAGCCACTGTCTTGGGATGTACTCTGAGTGGAATGGTTGACGGGAAACGTCGGTCGTAGATGAGGAACAACAATGATCTGGATGTCGATGCTATTGAGTGCACTGGCCGCCGCCGGACAAACGGATGCCGGTCCTCTGTCGGGGGCCGCACAGTTGTTCACCTCTGATGAGCCCATCATGGTTCGCGTGCGGCAGTTGGTCGCCGACGGTCGTCTGCGTGAGGCCGAGAACCTCTTGCAGGCCGAACAGAAGATCGATGATCCACGTCGCAGCCAAGCCGCCGCCGACGCCCTGGAAATCATCCGCCGGATTCGACGCGACTACCGCCTGGAATTGCCGGCGCTCGTCGAGCGGCTCCGCTCGCCCATCCCCGATGTAACCGCGGCCGACGTCGAGCGGTGGCGGGCGGCCGGCGAGGTTCAATACCGCGTTTTAGACGGCCGGCCGTGCTATTTCATCCGCGAACCGTCGAACATCTTCCGTTTCTGCGAAGAAGCCAGGCAGCGTCGTGATGCGCATGCCGCAACGCAGGCCGCTCCTGCACCGGACAAGAAGGCACAGGCCGAGCAGCAGATGATCGAGCACATCCGCAAGGCGCTGGCCGCGGCCGACGCATCAGGCAAGACCGAGGTGCTACCCATCCGGCAACGCATCCGGTACAAGCTCACCGTCGCCCCCAATCGCCCTGGCGCCAGGTCCGGCTCCCTGGTGCGATGCTGGCTGCCGTTCCCCCAGGAATACCCCAGCAGAAGCAGGTGCGGCTGATCCGCACCGCGCCGACGGAGTGCAAGCTTGCACCCAATGCCGAGGGTAATCAGATCCTCACCGGTGCTGCCCAGCGGACCGTGTACCTGGAACAGAAGATCAGCGATCCGGCCCAGCCGGTGGTCTTCGAGGAAGAGTTCGAGTATGTCTGCTATGCGTTCTGCCCGAAGCTGGACGATGCCGCCGCTCGACCCCTGCCGGACGACTGGGGTAAGGCTTGTCTGGAAGAACGGCCCCCGCACGTCGTGTTTACACCCGAGCTGCGCGAGGCCGTGAAACAGGCCGTCGGCGACGAGACCAATCCCCTGGCACAGGCTCGGAAGATCTTCTACTACATCAACACCAGGATGAAGTACTGCGCGGAGGAGGAGTACTCGATCATCCCCAGTTGCACGCGTAAAGGGCTGGCCACCTGGCGGGGCGACTGCGGCATCCACGCCATGTTGTTCATCGCCATGTGTCGCTCAGTCGGCATACCCGCTCGATGGCAGTCCGGCTGGGAAACGCAACCGCTCGAATGGAACATGCACGACTGGGCCGAGTTCTACGTGGAGCCGTGGGGCTGGCTCCCGGCCGACGCTTCCTATGGCCTCAAGAAGTCGGATGACCCGAGGATACGCGACTTCTTCTTCGGCCATATGGATTCCTACCGGATGATCGTGAATCTGGACTATGGCTGGCAGCTCGATCCGCCCAAGCACAGCTTGCGAAGCGAGCCCGCCGATTTTCAGCGGGGTGAAGTCGAAATCGACGGCCGCAACCTCTATTATGATGAGTGGGACTGGGATTTCAGCTTCGATCTACAGCCGGTTGATGACTGAGTGACGAGCGCTGTGCGGGAGGCTCTATCATGACAGGAAACCTCCGAGCATTGTTTGCCGCGTTTGCGATCGTTGTCCTATCGGGGTTGTGCGGGTGTTCGCCGACCAGATACGGCCAGCGCCCCGGCGATCCGCTGATGCGGTGCGGCGACGAAATCGTTGCCGCCGGCCGGTTCTTTCACACCGGTACTCCTGTTGTCCTCTGGATGGACCCGGGCGGATACGATGCTTACCGCTGCCGGCGCCATTTTGAACCCGAACTGATCATGCCGCACACGCCGGCCGCTCCGCTGGATCCCAACCGCTACGGAACCCGGCGGAACCTGCCCAAGGACGTCGAGGAGCGTATAAAGGACCGCGGATGGAGCCTCGATGAAGCCCGACGGGTGGTCGATCAGTTCGTGATTCACTACGACGCATGCGGGACATCGGCTCGCTGTTTCAAGGTCCTGCACGACCTCCGCGGCCTGTCCGTCCATTTCTTGCTCGATATTGACGGGACCGTCTACCAGACGCTGGATCTCAAGGAGCGGGCTTGGCACGCCGGCACGGCCAACGACCGCTCCCTCGGTGTCGAGATCGCTCATATCGGAGCCTACGGCGACATGAAGACGCTCGACGAGTGGTATGCCAAGGACTTGTTTGGCTGGCCGTACGTGTCACCCCCCAAGTGGGTGAAAGAACGTCGGGTCCGGACGCCCTGGTTCATGGGACGAGCGGCCAGAAAGGAAGTGGTCACCGGCAACATCAACGGCCGCGACCTGATGCAATACGACTTCACCTGCGAGCAGTATGACGCTCTGATCAAGCTGACTGCGGCGCTGAACCGCATCTTCCCGCGACTGAGGCTCGATTACCCTCGCGGCAATGACGGCCGCGTGCGAACTGAGGTCTTCTCCGAGCAGGAACTTGCCGCGTGGTCGGGACTGCTGGGTCACATGCACGTCACCAAGGAAAAGATCGATCCCGGTCCGGCGTTCGACTGGGACCGGGTGGTCGAGGGGGCTCGTCGCGAAAGAGGAACGACTTGGTAATGGATGATCCGCTGGCTCATTTGCCCGAACCCCAGCCCGATGTGGAGCGACTGAAGACCGTTCTGCGCCGAGGCTGTCCCGACCGGATCCCGCTGTTTGAGTTGGCCATCGCGGAGGAAGTGCTTGCGGAGTTGAACGCCGGTTCTCTCCTGCCGCCGCCTGCCGACGGCGAAAAGTCTCGATTGCGGGCCTGGGCCGAACAGAGGGTGCGATTATGGTGGCGGCTCGGGTATGACTACTACAGGGTGCGAGTGAACATCCCGTTCACGGTCGATTACGGACAAGCGTCTGAAGGGGCGCCCGCCGCGGTGGTCGGCAGACAGTGGGTCAACGAGCAGCAGGGCCTGATCCAGACCCGCCGGGACATCGAAAGATATCCCTGGCCGAGCCCCGATTCGTTCGGTTTCGAGCAGGCAGAGGCGGCCATCGCTTGTCTGCCCGAAGGCATGGAGGCCATCGGTTTCTCAGGCGGCGTGCTCGAATGGGCCGGCACCCTCATGGGACTCGAGCATTTCATGATCATGCTCCATGAGGAGCCCGATTTGGTGAAAGAGGTGGTCGATCGCGTCGGATCGCTGTTGCTGGCCGCTTTCGAGCGTTTCTGCACCATGCCCGAGGTGTTTGCTCTGTGGCTGGGCGACGACATGGGTTTCAAAACCGCCACATTGATCAGTCCCGATCACCTGCGAGAGTACATCCTGCCGTGGCACCGCCGTTTCGCGGAACTGGCCCACCGAACGGGCCGGTTTTTCCTCCTCCACAGTTGCGGATACGTCGAGTCGGTCATGCCCGATCTGATCGAGTACGTGGGCATCGACGGCAAACACAGTTTCGAGGACGCGATTGTGCCCGTCGAGGAATTCAAGGGGCGGTGGGGCGATCGAGTGGCCGTCCTGGGCGGCCTGGATGTTGATCTGTTGAGTCGGGCTCCGCGCGAGGTCGTCTGTCGGCGTACAGGCGAGATCCTCGAACGATGTTCGCCCGGAGGGGGATACGCCTGCGGTTCCGGCAACTCCGTCACGAACTACGTGCCTGCCGACAACTTCCTGGCCATGGTCGAGACGGTTCATCGGTTCAACGGCCGGATGTCGTGATGACGGTCGCCGGGTCGTCGGTTGAGGCCTGTAGAGATCTTATGGAGTGTTCAGCCATGCATCAGTACCGGAGAGTGTTTCCAATCTCGACATTGTTTCTGGACGTTCTCCTGTGCGTCGGATTCGTTCCCTCATGGGCCGCCGCCGCACCTGCAGCCGCAAAAGACGCGGCCGTTCAAAACGGCGTCGACGTTCTGATTGCCGACGACTTTTCCCTCCTGGCCGGCAAACGCGTCGGGCTGATCACCAATCCGACCGGCGTCACCCGCGACCTGCGCAGCACCATCGAAGTGCTGCATAAGTCCGGCAAGGTAAAGTTGGTTGCCCTGTTTGGGCTTGAACACGGCGTCCGCGGCAACGTCCACGCGGGCGATAAGATCAACGACTCGAACGACCCCGCTACCGGTCTGCCCGTCTACTCGCTTTACGGCAAAACCCCAAAGCCGACCACGCAGATGCTCAAAGGTATCGACGCCCTTGTCTATGACGTTCAGGATATCGGTTGTCGATCATACACCTACGTCAGTTCCATGGCCGATGCAATGGAAGCAGCGGCCGAAAACGGGGTTGGCTTCGTCGTTCTCGATCGCCCTAATCCCCTGACCGGCAATCGCATCGAAGGACGCCCCCTCGATCTCAAGTACAAATCCCACGTGGGGTACTTCCCTATTCCATACATCTACGGCATGACCTGCGGTGAACTGGCGAAAATGATCAACGGCGAGGGCTGGCTGGCGGGAGGCATCAAGTGCGACCTGACGGTCGTCCCGCTCAAAGGCTGGCGACGCGACATGTGGTTCGACCAGACGGGTTTGTTGTGGGTCCCCACCTCGCCGCACGTTCCGCGCGCGGATACGTCGATGTTCTATGCCGCGACGGGCATTATGGGCGAGTTGCAAGTCGTCAGCGAGGGCGTCGGTTACACGCTGCCGTTTGAGTTGGCCGGCGGACCGTTCGTGGAGAATGCCGAGGCCTTTGCCGATGAGTTGACTCGCCGCAAGCTTCCTGGTGTGCAGTTCCGGCCGACCTACTTCACACCGTACTACATGGATCATGTTAAGGGCAAGGCCTGCGGCGGCGTCCAGATCTACATCACCGACCGCGACTCGGTGGACCTCACAGCGATTCAGTTCCATGTCATGGACGCGGTCCGCAAGCTCTATCCGCAGGTCCAACTGTTCGGTGGCAAGCGGGACGGCATGTTCGACAAAGTCTGCGGAACCGACCGGATCCGCAAGATGTTCCTGGAGGGCAAGTCTGCTGATGAGATCGTGAAGTACTGGAACTCCGGCCGCGATTCATTCATGAAGCAGCGGGCGAAGTACTTAATCTACAGATGAAGCCCTCCGGTTTCGCCCAGGGTCCTGCCGTCGCGCCCCCTGCTTTTCGCTACGTGGTGCGCCGTTGCAGGCACGCAAGGCACCGCCCACTCGACCGTCACACGACGCCCCCAGGAGTCTCAGCGCAACTGCCAACGCCGGCTTGCACCGGGGCGGGTTGCCACTGATGGCTTGCCCCAGTACGTCTGGACCTGCCCAAAACGCGCTGGCGCGTGTCTGAGCAATGCTTCTGGCCGTGCCTCGGCCGTCATCGCCGCCGCAAGCCGGGTGCTGGCGGTCGCCCGCCAGTCGGATCGACCGTGCGGTCGCATGCTGCGACCCGGCCATCTATCGGGTATAATATCTGTCGATGTCGCAGTTTATGTCGCAAAGTCTGTCTTTGGGTCTTCGGCAGGAGCAGCGGCTTACTCCCCAGCTCATCCAGTCGATGAACATCCTCCAGCTTCCGATCTTGGCGCTGGAGGCGAAGATCCAGGAAGAGATGGAGCGCAATCCCGCGCTGGAGGAGGTCGATCTGGCTCCGCCAGGGGACCTCGACGGCCAACCCCCCGTCGAGCCGTCCAGCGAGGGGAGCACCCCAGTTGACGCTGAGCAGAGGCACGAAGCGAAGGGCTTCGAGCATCTGGAGCGGCTTTCCCGGGAGTACGATTTCGACGACAGCGACCGACCGTTCGGACGCCGGGCCGGGCATGGCGATGGCGAACGCGACGCCAAAATGGATGCGATGGCCAATACGGCCAGCCGGGGTATCTCGCTCAACGAGTACCTTCGCCAGCAATGGGCTTTCGTCGAGCTCAGCGATCACCTGAAGCAGGCGGGCGAACTGATCATCAACTACATCGACGAAGACGGATATCTCAGAACGCCGCTGGAGCAAATCGCCGAGCAGCATGTGCCGCCTTTTTCACCGGCCGACATGGCCGAGGCCCTGAGCTGGGTCCAGACCCTCGATCCGCCGGGCATCGCGGCGAGGGACCTGCGCGAGTGTCTCTTGCTGCAACTGGACAATCTGGAAGGCAACCACGAACTCGAACGCATCCTGGTCGAACGGCATCTGACCGACATCGAAAAGAACAGATATCCGGAGGTTGCCAAGGCCACCGGCCGAAGTATCGAAGATATCAAGCAGGCGGTGCGAAACCTTGGGCGGCTTTACCCTCGGCCCGGCGCGCTCGTCGTCGATCGCGACGTTCCGCCCATCACGCCCGACGTCATCGTGGACTACTCCGAAGAAACCGGCGGCTACCGCGTGCGGCTCGCCAGAGGTAACAGTCCGAAACTCCGAATCTCCGAGACCTACCGCCGTATGCTGGCGGACCAGAACAACGACAAAGACACGCGGGATTTCATTCGCAAGAACCTCGAATCGGCCGGGGCTTTGATCGATGCGATTCAGTATCGTCGAAACCGCTTGCAGGAGGTGTCTGAGGAGATTGTTGATCGCCAGAAGGATTTCTTCGAGATGGGGCCGGCGGGGCTCAAAGTCATGCGGATGAGCGATCTGGCCGAGAAACTCGGGTGCGATCCTTCGACCATCAGCCGCACCGTGGCCGACAAATACATGCAGACGCCCCGTGGCATCTTTCCCTTAAGGTGTTTCTTCACCGGCGGCATCGAGACACAGACCGGTGAGGAGACGAGTTGGGACAGCGTGCGCGCCCGCGTCAAAGAAATCGTCGACAAAGAAGACAAGAACCAGCCCCTTAGCGACGACGCCATCGCGGCCAAGCTTCAGGCGGAGGGAATCACCGTGTCTCGCAGAACCATCGCCAAGTATCGTCAGCAACTCCGTATTCCCACGGCACGTCAGCGAAAACAGTTCTGATCGCGGCTCTTTCAATCATGGAAACGCCCTGACGCACATGAGGCATACCGGCGACGGTGTTGCCAGCACGCGACCCGTCGGCGCGAGCAAGCCCGTCTGCGGATTGATCGCGAATTCGACGACGTTGTTCGATTTCTGGTTGGCCGCCAGGAGCCACCTGCCCGAAGAGTCGACGGCGAAGTTGCGCGGCCAGTTCCCGTGCGTGGGTTCGTGGCCTACGGCGGACAATCGGCCGTTATCGGAGTCGATTGCGAAGATAGCGATGCTGTCATGACCCCGATTCGACCCATAGAGAAATCTGCCGTTGGGATGGACGTGGATGTCGGCCGTGAAATTCTCGCCGGCGAAGCCTTCGGGCAGCGTCGGGATCGTCTGCAGCTCCTTGAGGACCCCTCGCTCGGCGTCATATGAGAAAGCGGTGATCGTCGAGGCCAATTCGTTGATCACATAGGCAAAGCGACCTGTCGGGTGGAACGTAAAGTGTCGCGGTCCGGAGCCCGGCGCGATTTGAGCAAAGGGCGGATCGTTGGCGACCAGCGATCCTTCATTTGCCGTGAACCGGTAGACGAAGACCTTGTCTGCCCCCAAATCAGCGGCGAATGCGAACCGCCCGGCCCGGTCCAGGTTGATCGAATGTGCGTGAGGGCTTTGTTGACGCTTGGCGTTGGGGCCGGATCCGATGTGCTGGATGATTGAGGTCGGTTCACCCAGTCGGCCCTCGTTGTCGATCGGCAACGAGGCCACGGTCCCGGTGGTATAGTTGGCGGTCAGCACGCACTTGCCGGTGGGATCGACGGTGACGTGGCAGGGTCCCTGGCCGCCGGAGGGTTGCTGGTTCAGCAATGTCAGCTTGCCGGTCCGGGCATCGATGGCAAAGGCGCTGACTGCGCCGGCCTTCTTGCCCTGAAACTCATTCAACTCGCCGACGGCATACAGAAAGCGGCGGTTTGGGTGCAGCGCCAGGAAGGACGGGCTGGCCACCTCTGCGGCCAGGCCCATAGGCTTGATCTCACCGGATCGCATGTCGAGTTCGAGCAGGTAGATACCCTTGCTGCCGGTGGCGGGCGAGGTGTATGTGCCGACATAGACCCAGTAGCTTTTCGCGTCGGGCAGGTTTGTGCTGTTCTCCGGTGCAGTTGTAGCTGAGGCAACTCCGCCGGTTTCGCCCATGGCAGACAACACGTGAAGGGGCACGATAATGAGCTGCGTCAATACAGATCGTGTGCTTAACATGATCGACCTCACATTTCGGAAGATGCGAGGGCGATAATATCCCGAATGGGACGGAACAGCAAAGCGACGCGGCATTCCAAATGAACGTTTCGCCACCGCAAGGGTTTCACGCCGCCCAGTGGGATTGGCAAGAGCGTTTTTTTGATGGTCTTTTCCGTCGTAACTAATACGCACGTTGCGCGTATGTTTCTGTCTTCCCGTGCGCTTTGGTTGCGGCCGGTAAAAAGACGGTCTGCCGTGGATTCTCACCACGCAACATGCGCGAAAAACCTACACCCGTCGCGACGGAAGGGACTGATTTCAGGTGCGCACAGCGCTCTCCGAGATTACCTGTTTCTGGGTCGGCTCTGTGCTCCCGCGCGTCTGCGTCCGCTCTCCCATTTCGGCGACGCCAACTGCCTATTCCATTCCTCGTAGACGCCACGGAGGGTGCTGACCCGTTCTGGCTCCTTGGCGGCGAGGTCACTCTGTTCGCTGACGTCATCCTTGAGATTGAAGAGCATCGGACTCTGGTCCTTGCCCGCCTTCAGCAGTTTCCAGTCGCCGCTGCGGACCGCCCATTGATTGCCGAATCGCCAGAAGAGGGTTTCGTGCGGGCGCTCCGTCTTTTCGCCCTTGAGGTAGGGGAGCAGATTGACGCCATCGAGCCTGGCGTCGGCGGCAGGCTCCACCCCGGCCGCGGCCAGAATGGTCGGGTGGATGTCCAGCGAGATGACCGGATGGTCATAAACTTTGCCCGCGGGCAGACGGCCCTTCCAACTCACCATGAACGGCACGCGTATGCCGCCCTCGAAGACATCGCCCTTGAATCCCCGCAACGGTTTGTTGCTGGATGTGGTCTGTCGGGTCGGGCCGCCGTTGTCGCTCAGGTAGAATACCAGGGTATTCTCTTCGACGCCGCTGTCTCGCAGCTTGGTCATGATTTCGCCGACGGCGTCGTCCAAGGCCGAGACCATCGCCGCGTGAATCCGACGAGTCTCGTCGCTGATGCCGTCCAATCGCTTCAGATACTTGTCCGTGGCCTGCAGCGGCGCGTGAACGGCGTTGAACGGCACGTAGAGGAAGAAGGTCTCGTTCTTGTGCCGATCGATGAACGCCAGCGCCTCCCGCTTGAAGGCATCGGTGAGGTATTCCTTCTCATCGACCTGCTCCTGGCCACGTAAGATTGGAGCAGCAGCTCCTCCGTCGCGGGAAAGGTATTGATGAGCACCGGCCAGGAAGCCGAAAAACTCGTCGAAACCGCGCTGCGGCGGCTGCATGTCGTCCTTGAAGCCCAGGTGCCACTTGCCGACCATCCCGGTGACATAGCCGGCGGGCTTGAGGCGCTCGGCAATCGTCTTTTCAGACAACGGCAAACCGAAACGATCGGACGCCTGGCCCTCAGGTCCGGGGTTGAACTCGAACCCGAACCGCTGCTGGTAACGGCCGGTCATCAGGCCGGCCCGCGTCGGGGCGCACACCGGACACGAGACGTATCCGTTCGTGAACCGGACGCCCCCACGAGCAAAAGCGTCCATGTTCGGAGTCGGGATGTCCTCGCAGCCCTGAATGCCGATATCGTTGTATCCCTGATCGTCTGAGACGATCAGCACGATGTTCGGCCGCTTCACGGCCTTGCCGGCGGGCTCGGCTTGGGCAGCCTGAGTTGCGGCAACGGGCATGACGACACTCAATGCGGTCAGCCAGATGGTCGATGCTCTGTCGGCAGTTGTCATTGACGGTCTCCTGTGCGGGCCAATCGAAGATTCGATGGCCAAACCGGGCTCGAATTCTCGGCTCTTGACACATTCGCTCCAGATATCCGCCCCTCGGTCATCGTCGTCCGCTCTCACGGGCGTGTCAAGGAGGCTTGGGGCAGGTCGGCACCCTGAGCAGACATCGGTATTCACCGAGCTGCATGGCTGTTGGAGGCGTAGCCGTCCGACTTACCCGAGGGCCGGGCCGTGCGGCATTCGATCATCGCGACCTTGCCCCCGCCGCGGCGGGAATAGGCCACCCGTCGTCTTCTGTTCGGAAGAACGGACTGCCAGTTTGTTTGGTGAACCGATGATCGCTCTCCTGCCTGGATGAAGCACGTGGGGCACCCGACAAGTCAGATGAAAAGACCGGGGTCAACGTTGAACCGCTCGGCCAACAAACGAATCTGGTTCTTGCTGAGTTCCCTTTGGCCGCGCAGAATCTTGGATCCGAGTGAGCGATTCCCCAGCAGCTCGCCCAACTGGGAGGCGTTCATATCGCTGCTGTCGAGCAGATGCTTGAGCACCTGGATCGGGGGCAGGTCAGCCACCTCGATGGCGTGATGGTCATTCTCGTAGGCTTCGACCAAAACGGAAAGCGTCTCGAAATACTGCTCCTGCCCCTTTGTCAGGCGGGGCAGGGAGGTAAGGCGGTCGAGCATCTCAATCATGCTTTCGTAATCGATCTCATCACGGATGGCCCGAGGGGCCAGCAACGCCACCAGGTCTTCAAACCGGCCCGGCAGCTTGCGGGGAGATCGAGATATTGTAGTTCGAGGCATATCGTCATCCTCCACGGCGATCACAGTTGCTTCTTCCACTTGTCCTTGCTGTGCTCGGCATGGGTCAACACCATCTTGATATAGATCTGCTGACCGGGATACCAGATGCTCGTGATCAGCCGGAACTTGTTGCCTCCGATGTTGAACACCGTCATCGTTGCTCCGCTGCCCGCTGTCACGGCGTCAGCTTTCGGGTAGGTCTTGCGGACGTCCTGGAGGCTGTGCCATTGGGCCTTTCGAGCAATCTTGTACCACTCCCGAAGCGGCGTCTCGGCATCCGGGTGCTCTTTCCAGAACTCCCGCAGTCGCCGAATGCTGATCACGCGTCTCATGAGTACATTATGTACCCTGGCCAGGAAAAGTCAACCCGATTGCGTGCATAATGTGTATCGGCATCCTGGGGACGGGCTCCAGTAAAGGAAAGCGCAGTCGCAGACCGCACAGCCGCGGGAGCTGCAGTCGAGGGCACTCATCGTGGTGCACCCGGTGTATCCCGGGTCACGACGACGATCCCGTACACGTCGATGACAGGAACAACACAGGTTATGACCCTTCCTTGTTGTCGAATCTCCAGGTCTGCGTCTTTATCGTGCTCAGGGCGGGCCAGGCGGACGTTCTTGACCTGCTTGCCTTCCGGGAGCTGGACGGTCACGGTGACGTTGCGGGCCGGTGTGTCGGTGCGGTAATTGACCAGGTGCACCAGGCGACGGCCGGGCCGCTCGGTCAGCTCGGCACACAGTCCGTGAGGCCCCTCCACGGCCAATGAGGGTGATGCCTGCAACAGCGTACTGACCGCGTCCCCCATTTCAGCGATCTTCTGGATCCGCACCAATTGAGCTTCCGGCAGATCCTGGAGGCCGGGCGCCCTGCGGGGCATCAGCCACTCATCATGGGTCGCCGCATCCCCGACCAGCAGCACGCGTCCACCGCCGGCCGCGAAGCTGCGAACCTGCTCGATCTGGGCGTCCGACATGGCCACGCAGCCGGCCAGGACCAAGGCGCGGTATCGCGACAACTCGCTCAGATGATCGTCGTAGATGATCTGGAAGGGAACCCGGTTTTCGATGAGGAATTGCTCGGCCTGCGCGGTGAGCTGGGCCTGTGTCGCTTCAGCGTAGACCTGCGAAGGGAAGCTCCGCAGGATTGCCACATCTGCGACGACCTCCGCATTACGCAGGAGATCGCGGCGGTCGCGGAAGAAGCGAATATATGGGGCCAACTCCAGGGACACGGGGGTCTCGACGCCCGGCTTGGCGGCCAGACGGCCGTATTCGAACCAGCAGATGCAGCCGAAGCAGTCGAGGTTGAAGGCCATCGCCTCGGCGGCCTCCAGCGGCGAGGTCGTATAGGCAAAGGCGATGTTATTCATGCGGCGGGCCAGCTTGTAGGTGCGGATCCGGGTGTTGAGCTGCCCGTCGCGGTATCCCGGCTCGCGGCCTTCATCCCAGAAGGCCTCCCCGCCAACCAGCAACCGCCCGTGATCGATCGGCGGTGAGATGCGATTGCCGGGTCCGCCAGGGTTACACTCGACGAGTACGTCAGACCGCAGAGTGCGCGCATAGCGGCTCAGGTCGTGGTAGGACTCCGCCATCGACCCACAAGAGAAGTCGAGCCAGGCCCGGCCAAGCAATCCGTTTGCGTCGGGTCCGGTCGGGGGCATCGCACGGTCAGGGTCTGTGATGCCCATCTCCTCAAGCTGTTGAGGCTTGAATCGGCTCTTCAAGTAGCTGCGAAAACGGCTCACCGAGTTGGCATTGTGGCCCGGCCCGATGATGTAGTTGTCGAAGTGAAGCAGGTCGGCTTGAATCTGCTCCACCGAGAAGCGGATGATCTCCTTGTGGAATGCCTGGGCGGCCGGATGATTACGGTCCCAGTAATATCGATAGGTCGCCCGTCCATAGGTGACCGGCTTGCCTGCGGCGTCGAGAACCGCCCAGTCCTTCGCCTCGGGGAGTTCCTTGAAGAGCAACTCCCAACCCAGCGTGCCGCTGTTGTTGTAGACTCCGACCCGCAGGCCGGCCTCGCGGCAGAGCTTGGCAAATCGGACCGCGTCCTGCATGCTCTCGCGCTCCGCCTCACGGCCGAATGCCTTGTACGAATGCATCATGACGAAGTTGACGCCAAGCGACTTGAGTCGCGCCACCATTTCCGGACTGTGTTCTCGCCGGTAGTCGGCCACCTGCTGCGGCGTCGGTGTGTAACCGTCACTGCCGTCACGGCGCACGCGGAATAGCAGGGGCTCCCAACTGCCGGCCATCACGATGCCCTCACGGGCCAACCACGCAGGTCGTTGCTCCAGCGGCAGGGTCAGCGTCTCGGCGCCTGCGTGATTCGCCAGAATCAGGGTGATCAGCGGCAGAAGACGGCTTCTCATCAGCAACCCTCCTGATCGCAGCAAACGCACGCTGAACGAACGGTGATCAGCCCACCGGCTGATTCAATCGCGATCTCGCCCCTCCTTCTTCCGACTGGCCCCATAGACTACCAGACCGGCTTGCCGATGGTCCAACCGGGTTGAGTGGCTGTACGGGCCGCGTTCACGGACCCGCGGAACCGATCTGCCGCCTTGTACTCCTCCAGGCGCAACAAGGAACATCCCTGGCCCCGCTTGACCTGGGAACCGTACGTTCTCCCGCGCGTAGATCGTTCATTTGTGGGCGATCCTTGCCAGGTCGCCCGAAGTGAATCTCTACGGTTCACACCCGGCGGCCACAGCAACAGGCGTCAGCCGAATCCCTGGACCCGTCGCGCATCTCTCAAAGGCCTCGAAATCCGCCGCATCGACATCCATGTCTGCTTCCCTGTCGAATCGCTCGCAGCCCGCGGCGACAACGCCCGCGCCCGCACCCGTGTAGCAGGCCTGGAAGCTGCTGAAGTCCGCCTGGTCAATATCCCCGTCTCCGTCGACGTCGGGCCAGAACTCCGCGCCGACTCGCAACAGCAGGTCATCAATATGCAGCCCCGCGTCGACGTCATCCGAGTTATCCCCGTAAATCACGCAGGCCACCCGTCGCTGGCCGGCTGGCAGCGTCATGACGTACGAGAAAGGGGTCCAATAGAAACTGTCGATGGTCTGTTGCGGCGGCGTCTGGGCCAGAATGGTGCCGTTCTCGTCGCCGTCGCGGATCTCGATGCCGTACGTCAGCGTCGAGGGGCTGGTGGTGCCGCCGAGCCAGACACCCGACAACGTGACGAACGACGTCTCCGACAGATTGATGTCGATGTACTGCCAGAACTGATGCCGCCCGATTCCGATGCCGTTGGCCGGATCCCACCGCAGCGTCGCCCACTCGTTGTCCCCGGCCGTGCTCTCCAATGGACCCGTGGGGAATGGAGCCTGCCGCGGTGCTTCCTTTCTGGTTGGCTTCTCCTGCTGCATGGGGTGGAACTTGTCGCCGCGTTTCACGGCTTCATAGAAAACGCCGTCTGCGAAGGAATTGGTGATGTTGACGTTATTGTGGTGCCAGACCAGAGGGAGCCAAGCGGTGTTGTACTCAACGTTCCACATCAGCGTCCCGGCGTTGCCCAGGATGTTCGTCTGGAACGTCGGGTCACTGAGCAGGTTATCGACGATCGTCAGAGCCCCGGGGAGCACGAAGTCGGGGCAGGCAGGAGTGGTGGCTCGCGAAAGGACCAGATCGTAGACCCCCGCCGGAAAAGGAGTGGCACCCAGCCCCAAGGATGCCCTGACGGTCAACACCTCCGCCGTTCTGATGGTTGACGTGGTGGTGATGACCTTGGTGGGATCGGCCTGGCTGACGAACTTGGCCACGATGTGCGGGCTGCCGGGATGCAGATTGCTGCCCGCAATCTGGAACCACACGTTGCCGGAGGTCTGATATGCAAAACTGGTAGCGCTGCCCGTAATGGCTCCCGGGACGGCAAGAGTCCTTGATACCCCCGCGCCGTAACCTTCGTTCTTCTTGAAGACAAAACTTACGTATTGATCGTCCGGACCTACAGGTGCCACCAGCGCCGAGAACGGAAGAGAGGGATGCGCTTTCACGACCTCGACCAGCGCCCGGGAGCTGGTGAAGTTGTCGGTGGCCGTCAGAGGAACCGCTATGTTGCCGGGGGCCACCGAATTGTCCGTGTCGAACTCGAAGACGTACGGCCCGCCAAACTGAGCCCCGGTATCAAAGGTCATCAGATCCCCGTCGTTCACGTGAATGCTCGGATCCGTCGCACTTGCTTTGAAGACAACATACAAATAGGGCGGGTTAAGGTGTCGGCCCGCAATATTCGGCGTCACGCTTGTCGCAACGAACTCGCATTGCCCGGCTGCCCAATGGCTGACCAGGCCCAGCACCACAGGGAATACAGTCACAAGAATTGATTTGCGCATCCATAGTCCTCCTGAAATGAACTAAGAAGCCTTCTCTCCAATCCCGTCCGCCGTCCGCTCGATACGGCCGTGCTTCCGATATGACGCGCGCATTCTACCGGTCCGCAAACACCCGGGTCAAGATGTTCTTATCATAGACTGCTCTTTTCCCCGATAGCTTGCCCCGCCACTTGGTGAACCTCTTGCCGCCACGGTCCGCAGACTCGGTCTTATGCCCAGGAGACGGGCAGCACGAGGGCCTTTTCCCCATCGGTGCCCCCTGAAGATCCGGGAGTCGAAAGGTGATGGTTTCCAAGCCTCGCTTGACGCATGATCGGATGGCTCATCGATAGCGTCGACCGATGCATGACGAGCAAAAGGTCCATCGAGTTGACAAAGAGTGGTCAAGCTTCTCGCGGTCCTTCTTCCAGGCAGCGCATGTTGTGCTCATCGCGGGCAGCGGCTCGGCGCGGGACAGCAGCTTGGCAGACCCGTCGTTGTTGTAGCCGGGAGAGGTTACGACGCTTGCCCTGTAGCGATCAGAATAGCTCATCATTTCCGGTCAGGTCCGGCCAGGATGGGGTGTTCACCTCCCCAGCGCCCGAACCTCGATATCTGCCGGCAAAAACACCAGCAGTTTTCTGTCAACTCGGCAGTGTTTTTCGGATGCCAGGCTTGATTTTTTCCCCAAGAATGCAATAACCTGACGGCAGCATGTCTGCCGGGATGAACGGCTGTGTAGGGCACCGACGTTGGGCGCGCTCGTTCACGGCCGCAGAACCCCATTGTTCGTGGTGAGTCAGATTCTCATCCTGGCACGGACTTGAATCGTTGCGGTAACGCCGTCTGGCCGGGCCGCATGACCTGTCTCAATCACCTCTCACTGGAGGGTATGCTGATGCGATCCATTCCTATCTCGCTGGCTGGTCTGCTATTGGCGTTGCCCGCGGTATCCATGGCAGGGGAATCTCTGGTCAACGGCAGCTTCGAGGACGGCACAAACAACGGCTGGATCATCTGGGCCCAAACCTGGGGCACCGGCCAAACCTGGTATCACGACCCGCCGGCGGAAACCGACGTGTGCGGGCATGGGCTGACAGCTCCCGACGGCCGCTATTTCGGGGGCATTTCCTACCTGAAGGGTACCACGCCCGACTTTCAAGGGCACGTGCTCTACCGCCAGCCCCTCGAGGTGAAGAACTGGCATCCCGAGGCAGACAGGGTGAACTACGATCTCGAGCTTTGGGCTCAGGTGGCCCACTCGGCACAGTACACCGGCTACGAGACGAGGCAGGAGCACATCCTCTGGTGGGCCTTGGATGGAGAAATGCCCCACGACACGGCATTCGTGCGAATCGGGAACACCGTGGCCGATGGTGATACCATCGAAATCGACACCGGCGGCGTCAACCGTGTCTATGAGTTCTCCACCGACGGCGTTCTCCGCGACCCTGCCAACGTTCTGGTCGACGTGAGCGCGGCAGGTGGCGGCGCAGGTGTCGCCAACGCCAAGACCAAGCTGGCCATGGCCATTAACGACGATGCCTCGGCTCCCTGCACCGCGTCGGTCGGCAGCAAAGTGGTGGTCCTGCTTTGGAAAGAGACCTATGCCAACGGCGCCACCAACACCAATCTGAATGATGCCGGCAATGTCATCGAGGTGACCAACTTCTCCACCCTTCCGGGGACGCCGCAGTATGAAACCAACCAGGACAAACAGTACGACGAGAACGTCCCCATGAAACGCGTGGTGCTGACGCAACTGAAGACTACGTTTTTCGTGACACGCAACGATGCAAACGAAGTGAACCAATGCTTCACCAACTGGCGGAAGATCAAGCTCAGCGGCAGTGTCCCGGGAAACCCCAAGGTGGTGGTGCTGGAGATCAGACTCAAAACTGATTCCAGGTTGACCAACCTGCACAACCTCTTTGACGGAGTGGTTTTCTCGGCCACGGCATCGACGGGCAGCCTCATGGGCAAATTCGAGGGGGATATTCCCAACAGCGACTTCGAAGACCCCCCGTATAACACCCAACACCACGGGGACAAAACGGGTATTCGATACGACCCGCCCAGTGGCTGGGGCGATCGCCCGCCTCCGCCGCCCGAGGGATACAGGAATTATCTGCGCGACTGGGGCCGGGACGGCGCCACGCGGGGCCCCGTTGAGGGATACACCAATCCCGGCACAGAACCTCCGCCGCTTCCCCATGGCACCGACCCGCTCGGGGCCTTCACTCCTTCCGGGACTCACTTCTGGGGCCGGGCTAACCCTGGGGGCGAAAACGGCACGGGTGTACAAGGGTATTGGGGGCACGTTGTACCTATCCGCAACTGGTCGCCGTGCGCCACCGGGTTGAGGTTCAAATTGCGGTACCTGACGCTGATGAAAGACAACGCCGGCAGCCAGATCATGGAGTTGTGCTGGGGGGACACGGCTTGGGCCAAGCAGGCCGGAAACCCCAACCCGGCTACTCGTTCCATCCTCGAACAACCCACCGATGCGCTCAACTTCGACTTGTTGCAGTCGTATCAGGTGCCCTGGATGAAGATCATCGATTTCAGCACCGCGCTCATCGGCGACGTCTGTGCCACCAAGGGCTTTGTCGAGATCGAGCGGACGGGCGAATTCTCGCCCACGGATCTCAATGGGGCCGCCTCTTGTCCGCAGTACATTCTCTTGCGCAACAGCACCCTGTCCTCCACTGCCACGCTGCCCTTCAGCCACTTTTATGACATGGTCGACTTCTACGCCGAGGCTGTCGTTCCGACCGACGTGCGAATCGTCACCCAGTCGCCCTTGCCGGCAGCGGTTTGCGACAGCCTCTACAACCTTCAGCTTATCGGCTGCTACGTTGAGCCGCTGAGGTTCTCCGTCGCTTCCGGGAATCTGCCTCCGGGCCTGAAGCTGTCGCCCAACGGGCTGATCTCCGGTCAGCCGAATACGGCGGGAACCTTTGCCTTTACTGTGCAACTGGAAGACGGCGCGTCCGCCACCGCCACCAAGACCTTTGAGATCACGGTGAACGGCAATTGTTGCGGTCCGGTCCGCGGAGACTTGGACCGCGACGCCGATGTGGATCAGAGGGACTTTGCCCTCATGCAGCTCTGTTACACCGATTCGGACGGTGGTATACCGATGCCCCCCGATGATCCGGACTGCACGTGCGCCGATCTCGACGCCGATGGCGTGGACATCGATCAAGCCGACCTGCTCGTATTCGAGCAGTGCGCCAGCGGCCCGGGAGTCCCGGCGAATCCGCAGTGTTCGATGGAAGCGTGCTGCCTGACGGAGGGAAAGTGTGTCGAGATCCTTCCGGGGACATGCAGGAACCTGGATGGGGTTCCCCAGGGCGTCGGGACGACCTGCGAGACGACCAGTTGCCCGTAGACGTCCGCCGGTCGCCCGCGGCACGGCACCCGGTCTGACCACGCGGCCACCATACGCCTGCGGGACTCAAGCAGGCGAGCGCCTGCCGGTACCCTTGTGAGCCGACACGGACTTGACACGGGCTCGTGGACGAAACAATCGGGAGAATACGTCGCCGGATGGTATAATCAGTATCGCAGGTCCGGGGTGCAGGAGCCGCGCAACATGTGGTTCTCCCCGACACCGTCAGGCTTTTTCTGAGGTTGTTTGTCGATGCATCCAAGCCGGTCCTTGGGCGGGTGGTCTGGAAAGCCGCCGGCTGTGCTCGCAGTCCTTGTCGTTCTGCTGGGCACGGTCGGCCGGACCCCGGCCTCCGGCGGCCTGATCGCGCCGGGGGCCACCCTGGTTCCCGTTCGCAGTGATTCACGCTTCTATGAAGGCCCCTCCTGGGACACGTTCACGGAAAAGCTTTACTTCTCGGCGTTGTCCACGAATGAGCTGTTCCGCCTGACTCCGCCGGACACGAGCGCGCTCTGGATGAGTGACACTCGTGGGATTAACGGAACCTACCTCGCCAACGATGGACGCCTTCTCTGCGCCCAGGGCAGCGCCAGGCGCATTCTCAGCCTCCGAATCGGACCCAACGGCCCGGAAGACCCCATCATCCTGGCCGAGAACCCCGTATGGAATGCCCCGAACGACTTGTGCCAGACGCCCGCAGGCGACATCTACTTCACCACTCCGGACTTCGGTGCTCAGACGACCAGCAAGGTCTATCGTCTCACCTCCACGGGCGCCACAACCGCCGTGATTACCGATATGCCCTTGTGCAATGGTATCATCGGTTCGCTTGACGGGAGCATCCTCTACGTTTCCGACAGCTCCAGGAAGTGGTGGCGGTCGTACCCCGTCAATCCCGATGGCAGCGTCGGTGCCGGCTCGTTGTTTTTCAACCCCTCGACGCCCAACCAGAACGACCCCGACGGTATGACCATTGACGAGTTCGGCAACCTCTACTTTGCCGGCCGGGGCGGTTTCTGGATCGTCTCGCCCGACGGTCAGCAGCTCGATATGGTCGCTGTGCCCGAGTTCGTCACCAACCTGACTTTCGGCGGCACCGACGGCCGCACGTTGTATATCACCTGCGACGGCAAGCTGTACAGTCTGGCCATGGAGGTCCGCGGCGGACGCTGGCACAACGTGCCCGAAGATAATCAGCCGCCTGCCGTCAACGCGGGACCCGATTTGCGAACCACCTCGCGATTCCCCACCGCATGGCTCGACGGCAGCGTCACCGATGATGGATTGCCCGACCCCCCCGGAGCACTCACGGTGGCATGGTCGAAAGTCAGCGGCCCGGGGGATGTGGATTGGTCGGCCCCCACGGCAGCCCGCACTCTGGCGACGTTCTCGACCGTCGGCACATATGTGTTGCAGTTGATGGCCTACGACGGGATCCGATCCGCTATTGACCAGGTTACGGTCAGAGTACTGCGGGTCGGGGATCTTGACGACGACACGAGTGTCGACCAGGACGATGTTGCCTTGTTCCGTGAGTGCGTGACCGGCAGCGGTAACGGCCCGCCGATAACAGCTTGCGAGTTGGCCGACATCGACGCCGATCAGGACGTTGATCAGACCGATTTCGGCCTCCTCCAACGCTGCATCAGCGGACCAGGTGCCTACTCAGACCCCCACTGCGCCGGATGATCTGAGACCGGTCTCGACGCTTCCCACAGTGCCTCGGAGTCGGGGCGCCGTGCAAAATCAAGTGCCGCTTTTCAGGACGGCACGCGCGGCAGGCGGCACATGGTCTTCGAGACGCAAGGCGCCGGACGAAATGACGCAAGTACGACCCCACTAGTGCGGCCGGCTGCAATCATGGTAGAATACTCTACTATACTTTGCTCATTCGTCGCGGATCGCACAGAACGCTTGGACCGACACCCAGCTCACGAGGGAATGACACATGACTGATCCGAGAGCCTGCCCGCCCGCATCTCCCTGTCCCCCAAACGCGCATCGGCCCGCAGGTCCCAGACACCTTCGCTGGCAGTGGTTGTTCCCGGTCGCCGGCTTGCTCTCCTTGATCTGGTTCCTCGCTCGCGTCGTGCCCAAGCCGTTACGGGCGACCTATCCGTGCCAGCGCATCGCCGCACCGATGGCGGGGGGCTTCGTTCTGTGGATCGTCGGCGCCATTACCTCGGCACTTGCTTATCGCAAGGCCCGCGCACTGCTCGGGCGAGCACAACTTAAGCTCGCGCTCGCTTGTTTCGCGGTGGCTGCGGTCGCAGGCGTCATTGCGGTTTATTACACGCCGGATCGGTTTGCGGAGGCGGCCAATCCAGAGCCCAATGCTCCCATCGGCGAAGCCAAAGGCATCTTCCCCGGTCGGGTCGTCTGGGTCCATGATCCTGATGCGACCGATTGGGTGGGGCCGGGCTATGGCCACTGGTGGGAACCAGCTCACACCAATCAGACCGTCGTTGACGCCATGATGTCGCGAGCCATTCGTTCCCTGACCGGCCAGACCTCCGACACGGCCGCTTGGGACGCCCTGATCCGTCATTTCAACGTGACCCACGGTCGCGGCAACGTCGGATACACCCCGGGCGAGAAAGTGGCCATCAAGGTCAATTTTGTCGGCTTTATCGACATGGGCGGATGGGGCGGCGTCGATCCCAATACCTACAATCTCGTCAGCAAACAGGATTACATGAACACGTCTCCGCAGATGATGCTGGCACTGCTCCGCCAACTCGTGAATGTCGTCGGCGTCAACCAGGCGGACATCTCGATAGGAGATCCGGTCTGCCTGTTCGCGAACGAATACTACAACCTCTTGCACGACGAGTTCCCCAATGTGCGGTATCTCGATCATCTGGGCAAGTTTGGCCGAACCAAGCCGCAGGCGTCGACCGTCAATTTCTATTTCAGCTCTCGCCCGAGCGGGGTGACGCAGGACAAGATTCTGGCCCCTTATGCCGAGGCTGCCTACTTCATCAACTTGGCGAACTTGAAAAGCCATACTTCCGCAGGGGTCACACTGTGCGGAAAAAACTACTACGGCTTCCTGCGACTGCCGACCGAAGGCGGTTATTACAACTTGCACGATAGCTTGCCCGAGTATGTCACAGGCATGGGACGCTACAGATGCATGGTCGACCTCATGGGCCACGCCCATACCGGCGGCAAGGCCCTTCTCTACCTCATCGACGGCCTCTATGCGGGTGTGCACCCGATCGAGGTTGCCCCGCGCAAATGGTACACCGATCCCTTCAACGGTGATTGGACCTCCAGCCTGTTCATCTCCCAGGATCCCATCGCCATCGATTCGGTTTGCTTTGACTTCCTTTGGGCCGAGTGGACCGACTACCCCCATATGTCCGGGGCCGATGATTACCTGCATGAAGGAGCCTTGGCCGACAATCCACTTTCAGGCACCTTCTACGACCCCGATCATCCCACCCCCACCGTGCGAATGGCCAGTCTCGGCGTCCATGAGCATTGGAACAACCCTCGGGACCGCCAATACAGCCGGAACCTGGGCACCGGCAACGGCATCGAACTGGTCAAAGGCGGCTGCCCCGTCGCGGTGATCGCTGCCGATCCCACGTCCGGAAAAGCACCGCTCACCGTGAACTTCGACGGCTCCGCATCCTATGACACCGACCCGGCGGGTTTCATCGTCGAGTATCATTGGGATTTCGAGACTGACGGAACCGTCGATGCAACCGGACCGAGTGCCACTCATACATACACCAGCGTTGGCGACCATCTCGCGTCGTTGACGGTCATCGATAACGACGGCGAGCGCGAGACCAGCAGCCTCCGGATCTCCGTTGAGTACCAACCGGGCGACTTCGACGCCGACTACGACGTCGACCAGGCGGACTTCGGCACCGAACAGGGTTGTCTCAGTGGAAATGGAACGAATGTCTCCGGCATCTGCGTCCGTGCGGATCTGGACCACGACGGCGATGTCGATGCCGTTGACATCGAGATCTTCCGCGGCTGTCTGAGCGGAGCTGACGTGCCGGCCGAGCGGGATTGTGCCGATTAAGACACATCGGTCGCTCCCGGCAGATCCAGAGCAAAGACAACCGCTTGCTCCTTCCCCGGGTTGTGTCTGCCATAAGAACAATCGGCTGCCTGGGGAAACAGGTAACCGATCGTGGAGCGCCGCCTCGTTGACCACTCAGCCTGGGCGTGTTCCAGCGATTTTTCAGAAACATAAACCCGACCTATTCCGCATCGGGTCTTCGCCCTCCTCTTAACCAACCTCTGCTGTTCACCCATGTCCGCATGAGCGGGACTCTGACAACTCATGCGATTTTTTCTATGTCGGCCTTGATTCATCACTAGGGCTGTGATACATTGAGATATGTGTGAGAGCCTGTCGGAGTAGGCGCAATGCACCTGTAAGAGCGACCGTCGCCCATCGTGGTGGAGGAAGTGCGCAATGCAACGGACATGCAAAAAAACGCCGCCAGTTTGTGGCTTCACCCTGATCGAAGTCCTCGTCGTCGTCGCGATCATTGCTTTGTTGGTGGCAATACTGTTACCGTCCCTGAGCCGGGCGAGAGCACAGGCCCGCAGCGTTGCCTGCCTGAACAACCTCAGACAGATCGGTATGGCCGTGCAGCAGTATGCCGTCCAGAACGCCGACATCGTCCCGCGGGCATGCAATGATTTCGATCCGACCAACTGGGCCGTGGTCGCGGCCAGGTCAATCGGAGCTATCAAGCGAATTCCCGCAGGCTTTACCGTCAATCAGCTCAGGGTCGCGGAAATCGAGTTGCTGCATTGCCCGGAGCGGATGTTGTCGATGGATTACCCGTTCCTGGATTACGTCGTCAGCTCCATGGACCCCGACGGCCCCCGAGCAGGAGGCGAAACCGGCACACCCAACCCAACCGGAGAGTGGTACCAAGTATATCATTTCCAGGCATCAACGGCACCTCGCTGCCGGACTAATACCTACCGCAGCCCGGGCGAGGTCGTGTATCTGTTGGATGCCGAGCGGGAGGATCGCAACACGGCGTCCGTGGGCGCGATCTCACTCGCCCAGGCTCATCAGAATTATCGTACCAACCAGGCCACCGAGTGGTGGATGGGTGTGATGGATGTATGGCGGGGACTTCATGTGCCGCAGGGCAAGAATAACATCAACACTTCCGACGCGCCGGGCCCGCGGCGGGCAGCCAGAAACATGCATCTGGGTCGGTTCACCAACGCGGTGTTCATGGACGGGCACGCCGCGGGGGTGCCGCTGGCCCAACGCTCGCTGCCTACGGGCCAGCCGGATCATATAGCACAGTACGCCTATTGGCTCAGGCTCTTGGGCGTGAAGAATGCGGCGACGATCGCCGCGCTCGACCCGGATTTGCAGTGAGGCCTTCGGACCTCGCGCAGTTCGTGACAGTGCGGGAAGGAGGATAACAGCCGGACAAAACGGTGCGAAAAACCGCATTGCCTGCGTATGAGGCGCTGCTATCGCGTAAAGGACGTTCCGAACAGAAACAGGCTTGGGAGGCTCGGTCTTCGCGTCGGGGACAGGCTCCGAGCCGGACAGATTGTCAACATTTTGGTAGAGGAGGTTGGACCAATGAGAAGAATGCTTCCTGTGTTAATGGCTCTGCTGGCGATCCCTGCGGTCGCGCAAGCGGGTGAAGTGATCGAGGTGCTCTCGGAGGACTTCGAGAGCGGACTGGATGCGTGGACGACGGGAAGGACCCCGTATGTCGACGATTACCCCGATCGAATGAACGTGTTCGACGGAAGCGGCGCGGTTATTTCGAGCGATCCAAGGGACCAGAACATGTTCGGCCCCATGTCAGACGACTGGGGCGTCTGGGGCAACAGCCAGTGCGTGGGTCAGTCCAGCAAGACATGGGACGGAACCTCGGACCACTGGATCCAGAAGCAGTGGCCGGGAGCCTTAGCCCCGGGAACGTACAGCGTGACATTGGAGTATGACTTCTATGTGTACGCGGACCCCGCAACCCTCTGCGGCGGTCGCTGGGAAGTGGGCAATCGAGTCTATCTGCTGACGGACGAAGACTTCGACTACCCCTGCTTCAACTTCGACAATCACGAGAACCTCGAGGCGCCCGGGTTCAAAGTCGACTACTGGCCCGGCTATGAGAACTACGCCACCTGTCAGGACGTGGGCGGCGAGCTCCGATGCGTCGGCCCGGCCAGCGGAAGCGGCGAGCAGCCTTGCACCGTCACCACCGACTGCCAGAATGCCGGGGCCACGCCCACCGCCTGGATCTACAACGGCAAGTGGCGCCGCGTGACCTGGGAGGCCACGGTGACCACCACCACTGGAAACCTCGAACTGCGTCTCCTCAAGCACGAAAAGTGCAGCGGCCTCGAGACCGTCGCCTGGGACGACGTTGACCTTGTGATCAGGGACGCAAGCGAGCAGGTGGTGTTCGAGTTCCACGACAACTTCGATGGCCCCGATCCGCTCGCCGACTGGACCCAGGTGATCAGTTGTCGCGAGCCGGTCTCCAATAACGATGAACCCAAGCTCTTTGCCGCGAACGATCCGCTGCTCTACAAGAACATCGATAATCCGGGATCACAGTCGGCAGGATATTCGTCCGCCGAGTATTTCAAAGACAAGACCGGGCACGCTTGGATGAAGCGGTTGTTCCCCAACGCCCTGCCCCCCGGCACTTCCGGGACCATGCGACTCGAATTCGATTGGTATGTCTATCGCAGGCTGCAGAACGATGGGGTGGACAATGACAGCCCGACGGTCTTTCCTGCGCCCGACGGCGCCGGTATCTACGGCCCGAATACCGGTTACCCGGGCTCGGTGTCCGTCGGCTACGCCTCGAACCTCATTAGGGACGGTATCCGGTACGCCTGGATTCAGAAGCAATTCCCGTCAGCACTTCCCGCGGGCACCTACGACGTGACCTGGGAAATGGACCTCTACGTCTACTCCATCAAGACCGGGGATTACGCCCATGGCAACCGCCTCTATTTGCTGACCGATACGGCCTACAACAACCCGACCTGGAATCCGGACGGAAGCATGCCGGCGAACAGCGGCGGCAGCTTCCGCGTCAGCTATTGGAACAAGGCTCCCGGCCAGACGGTCGTGAACGGGCAGTGGGCCCACGTCGTCATCTCCAGGACCGGGGCCACCGCCTTTGCCACCGCCTCGGGAAATCTGGAGATTCGCCTCCTGGCCGACGACAAGGAAGGCGGAGCCCAGACCGTCGCTTGGGATAACTTGAGCATCACTGTAACCGACCCGAACCAGGGTAACGCCGTCGTTTGGACGTATTCCGACGATTTCGAGAGCGGCCTTGCCGGCTGGACACAGATGGTTCGGCCCAACGATTCGCATGACTGGCAGGATCCCTGGTGGCTCGGCAACAAGGTCTACGTCTTTACCGACGACTTGTACGACCAGAATAACCCTGACATCTTTTACAACGCTCAATTCCAGGTTGCCCGCTGGCCTGGGGACAATGATAGCGATGGGACCCCGGAACCCGAGCAGCCGTGGAACGGCATATGGTGGCGAAAGGTCATTGAGCGGCCGTTCACAACCACAACCGGCAACATCGATGTCCGACTTCTGACTCGTCAGAAGTATGCGGGCAAAGACTCCTTGGAGGGTTATGCTCCCGAGGTTGCGGCGTGGGACAACGTGAAATTGTCATTCATCCTGCCCTGTAACCCGGTTCGTTTCGATGCGGACGACGATGGAGATGTCGACCAGGCCGACTTCGCCGTCCTGCAGGCGTGTTACACGGGCGCTGATGACCCGGATGAAATCTTCAATGCCGAGGCCTGCCGCTGCGTGAATTCGGACGGCGATTCGGACATTGACGCCGAGGACGTCGCCGCCTTTGAGGCGTGTGCCTCCGGCCCGGGTGTCCTCGCCAACGTCAATTGCGACAACGCGCTGTCGCCGCCGTAATGGCCGGCAGGTGTGCCATGACCCTGCGTCCGGCGCACGGGGCGTCCGGACGTCGATGTGAGTCGGCAAGGCCCGTCCCTCAGCGGAGGATGGGCCTTGCCCGTTTTTGTTGCTCGCGCCGGTGGCCGGTGCCCCACTCCAATGGGCCGAGTCGCCTGGCCCGAACGGCTGGGCGGCCAAATCGACAACGCGAGGCGCAGGTACCCATTCCCGAAGGGTTGGGTCCCAGAATCGACAACGCAACCTTCTCGTCGTCCGCGAGAACAGCACGAAAAATGGAGAATGATCCTGGGCTGTCTCCTATTCAGGAGCGGTCGCCGTGGCCGGACAGGTGATGAGAACCTTGCGGCCGGATATCGGTGCGGCTTGCGCGCATGTTTCTGGATCGCAGTGCGCTTGGGTTGCGGCCCGCAAAAGGCGGCCCGCCTTAGGCCCTTTCAGGTGACGATCGAAGAAGCGAATCATGTCCAGGCGGGTGCGGCTCAGATGAGGTTCGCCCCAGCCGTGATCCTGGCGGTGCAAGATCTGCAGCTCGTTGCTCAGCCCGGCTTGACTCAGCCGACTGTGAAGCTCGTAAGCCTGGGGCGGCGGAACTAATGAATCAGCATCCCCGTGAAATGTGAGTACAGGAGGATCATCGTTGCTGATGTAACTCAAAGGAGAGGCTCGCCGAGCTTTCTCTTCCCGCTGTTTCGCATCAGGCCCAAGAAACGGTACGAGGTATTGCCGGACGGCAAACTCAGACCAGCTTCTTGGTACCAGGTTTCCCGGTCCGAAGTAGTTGACGACCGCCTGCACCCGTGCCGATTCGCCGGTTTCGGCCTCGTCCTCCGGGCCGAACCGGTCGTCGTCGGACGCCAGACCGAGCATCAACGACAAGTGCCCGCCGGCGCTCAGACCCATGGCCCCGATATGGTCGGGGTCGATGTTGTACTCCTTTGCATGCCGCCGCAGCCATCGGACACAGTTGCGAACGTCGGCCACGGCCGCCGGGAAAGGGTGTCTCGGTGCCAGACGGTATGTGGGAGCGACGGCGACGTAGCCGTAGACCGCGAGATACTCGATCCACGGCCGCATGCTCATGCGGCAGCCGGAAACCCATCCTCCGCCGTGGATACATACCACCGCCGGCCACGGACCTTTACCGGTTGTCGGCCGCGCCACATCAAGCTTCAATGTCTCGCCGCCCGCTTCGGCGAAGGTGATGCCCGTCTTGGTTTCGATTTCGCCGCGGGGCACGGCCACCGGAAGAACCATCGGCAAAGCACAACCTGCTGACGACGCGACCAGCGCAGCCAGCAGAACCAGAGCTGGTCCTGACCGTTGAAACATGCCGCCATCTGTAGTTGCTTCGATCGCGGACGTCAAGTCTCATGATGAGACAATGGCGCAGCGCGTTGCTCCTATTGGCGGCTGACTCGGGCCCCAATGGAGATACTTCACAGAATCGCCCGCCGTTGCAGGCCGTCATATTCCCCCCTGACTCCTCAAACGTAACGTTGAGCAAGCAAACGAAACTCAAGGACCCCCGTTGATTAACCCCATCACCTCGGCACGGGCGGCCGCATGGTCCCGGAACGTCCCCCGCACCGCCGAGGTGACCATTGTCCCGTTCGGTTTCTGAACCCCCCGCATTTTCATGCATAAGTGTTCGGCCTCAACAACCACCACCGCCCCCTTGGGGGCAAGATGCTCCATCAGCGCGTCGGCGATCTGCGCCGTCATACGTTCCTGTACCTGTGGCCGACGGGCGAACGCGTCAACCGTCCTTGCCAGCTTCGAAAGGCCGACCACCTTGCCGTTCGGCAGATACGCCACATGGGCCACACCATGAAAGGGCAGAAGATGGTGCTCGCAGAGGCTGAAAAAGTTGATGTTGCGCAGTAGCACAATCTCGTCGTAATTCTCGTTGAACACACGCTGCAGGTGCACGGCCGGATCCGTTCGCAAACCCGCGAACAACTCCCCGTACATCCGCGCCACCCGCCGGGGCGTATCGGCCAGACCTTCGCGATCCGGATCTTCACCAAGAGCCTCTAGCAGTTGACGCACTGCTTTCTCCACCTTCCGGTCCGAGTGCCGCTGAGTAGAACCGTGCCTTGCAGAGAGGCTCGGAAACCTGACCAGCGATTCAACCACGTTCTTCTGAGCGATCATCTGACATCCTCCCAGGCCGCTACCTTGCGGCCAACGCCAGAGAATAGGCTACCAAATCACGGATGACCAGCAGAAAATCGTTCAAATCGTTCATTTGGGTTGTGCGCTTATTAAACCATTTTCATAAAATAACTTAGATCGCAATCGCCGATCAACTCAGTCAGTTCGTGGTAGCCGAGTAACTACCCAAATCTCGAAAATGGCCTAGAATCGTTCAAAACGTTCATCAGGGGTGATGCCATGAAAGAGCTGGTCAGTCCAAAGCAGGTCGCGCTGGCACTGGGCGTAAGCGAAGCGTCTTTGAAACGCTGGTGCGATAAAGGATTGATACCCGCGATCCGGACCGCAGGCGGCCACCGGCGATTGCCGATCAACGGCGTCATCCATTTCATCCGGCAGACGGGTCAGCACGTGGCTCGGCCCGAAATCCTCGGCCTCCCGCCGATCACCCGGCAAACCGCCGCCGCCATCGAGAGCCTCAAGACCCTGTTCAGAGATGCCCTCGAGTCTGGCGATGAGGATCAGGCTCGACGAATCGTGATGAGCATGTTCGTCAACGGGCGCAAGGCTCATGAGATCTGCGATTCCATCATCGCCCCTTCCTTCCACGAAATCGGCGACCGGTGGCAGCATGGCGAGATCGAGATCTACCAGGAACGCCGTGGCGTCGAGATCGTGTCGCGACTGCTTCACGAACTGCGGCTGATTCTTCCCCCGCCTCCCGAGGCGGCAATGACCGCGATCGGCGCCACATTGCAGGGCGATCCTTACGGGCTCGCGACGAGCATGGTCGAGGTAACCTTGCTGGAAGCGGGTTGGGCGGCGAGGTCCTATGGCTGTGGTCATCCGGCGGCTACCTTGGCGGCGGCCATCGAGGATGTGCGGCCGAGCTTGTTCTGGCTGAGTGCGTCCGTTATCCGAGAGATCCCCGTTTTCATTCAAGAGTGTCGCTTGTTGTATGAGACGGCCCTGAGCTGCGGAAGTGCTTTTGTCATCGGCGGTCGAGCACTGGTCCCCGAGATCAGATGCCAGATCGGCTACTCGGCGTTCTGCGACACCCTCGCTCACTTGTGGGGTCTTGCCATGGCCTTGCGACCGAGAGGAGGCGGTTGATGCAATACTTGGTTAACCTGGCCCGGCTGACCATCGTTCCGTTTGCCAAAGCCTGCCTGACACCATAAGGTGTATCGCAGGTTTTCTGGAGGCACGTTCAGCCATGGATCTCTCCGGCAAGACGGCACTGATTACCGGCGGCGGTAAGCGGCTCGGGCGGGCGACGGCGCTCGCCCTCGCATCCCAGGGAGTATCCGTGGTCGTGCACTATCAGACTTCCACCCAGGCCGCCGAACAGTGCGCCGACGCTGCCCGACGCCTCGGTGTCAACGCTTGGACCATTCACGCCGACCTGGGCGACACGGCGGTCTGCGAAAAGCTGTTCGACCGGGCCGGGAAACAGGCCGGATCGATCGACATCCTCGTCAACAACGCATCGATCTTCCCGCGGAACACCCTGCTCGATATGACGGTGCCGGACGTCGCGGAAAACGTCCAAGTCAACGCGATGGCGCCCTTTCTCCTTTCTCGGTCGCTCGCCGCCCAGGGACGCCCCGGCGCGATCATCAATCTCCTCGACACCCGAGTCGTCCATTACGACCGCGTCCATGCCGCCTATCACCTGAGCAAACGGATGCTGCTGACGCTCACTCGAATGATGGCCCTGGAGTTCGCTCCGTCGATCCGGGTCAACGCCGTGGCTCCCGGACTCATTCTCCCGCCCCCGGGCGAAGACGAGTCCTATCTCCAGAAGATGGCCGCCGGCGTTCCCCTCCGGCGAATGGGCAGCGTCGAGGAAATCACCGCAGCCGTCCTCTTTCTGCTGCGAAGCGATTTCATCACCGGCCAGGTGATCTTTGTCGACGGCGGTTTTCACATGAAGGGAAGCGTGTATGGCCTCTGATGGTGACCGTCTCGATCACATCCACATCCGCGACCTGGCCCTGCGCTGCGTCATCGGCATCTACGAGGAAGAACGGCGGGAAAAGCAGGACGTCATCATCAACATCACGCTTTATGCTGATCTGCACAAGCCGTGCCGAACCGACGATGTCGCGGATACCATCGATTACAAGGTGCTTAAGAAGAAGATCATCGCCTTGGTCGAGCAGTCATCCTGCCGACTGATCGAGCACCTGGCCGAGGGCGTCGCCCAGACCTGCTTGGCGGAGCCGCGCGTGGTGCGCGTCACGGTCTGCGTCGACAAGCCGGCGGCGCTGCGTTTCGCCCGCAGCGTGGCCGTGGAGATTACCCGCGATCGAGAAAGCCGTGTCTGACCAACCCGTGGATGCCTTCATCGCCGTAGGCTCGAACATCAGGCCGCAGCAAAACGTGACCGACGCCCTCGAGCTGCTCCAGCAGCAGGTTCGCGTCTTGGCCTCATCCACGTTCTACTGGACGTCCCCCCTGGACCGGACCGATCAGCCCCGTTTTCTCAACGGCGTCTGGCGCATCCGGACAAGCCTCTTACCCCGATCGCTGAAGTTCGACGTCCTCCGTGGCATCGAGTCAAAACTGGGCCGTGCCCGCACCAAGGACAAGTACGCCCCAAGGCCAATCGATCTTGACATCGTTCTTTACGGCCGACTCATGCTGAACGAGCCCGACCTGTTGATCCCCGACCCCGATATTCGTCGGCGCCCTTTCATAGCGGTGCCGCTCCTGGAGCTGGCCCCCGACCTGACCATGCCGGACACGGGCGAACCCATCGCAGCGTTGGCCGACCGGCAGACAGCCATGCATCTTGAACCCGCCGAGGCGGTGACCAAGCGCCTCCGGCAAGCGATCAGAACCCGGCACGCATAACGGTACCCGACGCACTCAGCCTTCGAACTGGCCCCCAGCCCTGCGGCTACCTCAACCCGAAACAACGATTGTCTGGTAACCTCGCTCGCCGGTGCCTGTCTATGGCCAACGGCTTGGCGGCGCGATCCCGTTTTGCCCGGCCCAGACACCCCAAAATCGCCTATTCGCTTTCCTTCCGGAGCACCCCGTGTGTTATCCTCGTGAGGCAAGCGGCAGGGAGATACTCTGCCCACGAACAGACGGCTGTCGCCTGGCCGAAAGGGCGTTTGTCCGGCAGCACCAAAAAGCTCGCCGCGCCAAACGAACCCAACGCCGTTTCCACCTAAGTCTTTACTATAAAAGACTTTATGTGAAAAACAGCCCGTTGCGGAGGGCGCCTGCCTGGGGCCTGACCAGGTTCGATTCGATGCCCGGTTGTGCTAGAATCCCGCCCTTTGCGACGCCGCAACAGCATGGAGAACGTCATGAGGTCGATCGCCGGACAACTGAATTCGCTGTTCTCCAAGGCCATCGAACGGGCCTTCGGCGACCCCGGCCGCAGGGCCGATCCGATGATTCGCCCCGCCGCCGATGAAAGGTTCGGAGACTACCAGAGCAACGTGGCCATGGGTCTGGCCAAGCGGCTCGGGTCCAAGCCCCGCGAGGTGGCCCAGAGAATCGTGGACGCCTTGGCCGCTGAACCGCAGGCTACCGCCATGTGCGAGCCCTTCGAGATCGCCGGGCCGGGCTTTATCAACATTCACCTGCGGCCTGAGTGGATGGCCGACGTTCTCAATGCCGTCCCCGCCGCCGGCGACCGCGACCGCCTCGGCATCGACACGGCCGAGAACCCACAAACTGTCGTCGTCGACTACTCCAGCCCGAACATCGCCAAGCAAATGCACGTCGGCCACCTCCGCAGCACCATCATCGGCGACTCCATCGCCCGTATCCTCGAGTTCGAAGGTCACAAGGTCATCCGCCAGAACCACATCGGCGATTGGGGGACGCAATTCGGCATGCTCTGCGCCTATCTCAAAGAGAAGATGCCGGACGCCCTGAGCAACCCGGCGGACGTTCACCTCGCTGACCTGGAGAGCTTCTATAAACAGGCCAACGCCCTTGATCAGGAAGATGCCGCTTTTCACGAGCGGGCTCGGGCCGAGGTCGTTGCTCTGCACAACCGCGACCAGAGTACCCTGAAGGCCTGGCGGTACATCGTGAACGAGTCGCGCAACCACTACATGCCCATCTACCGGCGGCTGGGTGTCAGCCTGCGTCAGGAAGACGAACGCGGCGAAAGCTTCTACGCCGACAGACTTGCCGGCGTCGTCGCCGAACTCGAACGCGACTTCGGCCAAGGTGCTCCATCCCGGCCTCTTGACGAGCCGCGGGGTTCATCCCCGCGGTCCGATCTTCCACGTATTCGCGTTGAAGTCTCCGACGGCGCCCTCTGCGTCTTTCACGAAACCCCGTCCGGCGAGCCGATGTTCAAAAACCCCGACGGCAAGCCCGTGCCGATGATCATTCGCAAGTCCGACGGCGCCTACCTCTACGCCACTACGGACCTGGCAGCCGTGCAATTCCGCATTCGCGAACTGGGCGCCGACCGCATCGTCTACGTCACCGACGCCCGTCAGGCCCAGCACTTCGAGATGGTCTTCGCCACCGCCCGGGCCGCCGCTTGGACGCTCCACGGCGGCCGCACGACGCCCGTGCAACTCGACCACGTGACCTTCGGATCGATCCTCGGTGACGACCGCAAGCCGCTCAAAACCCGCAGCGGCGAGAACGTCAGACTCGCCGATCTGCTTGACGAGGCCGTCAACCGGGCCGAGAAACTGATCCGCTCCAACGAAGCCGACCCTGCCAAACGCCGCGGCTTCACCCAGGACGAAATCCGCGACATCGCCGAGGCCGTCGGCATCGGGGCGGTCAAGTACGCCGACCTCTCGCAGAACCGCCAGAGCGATTACGTCTTCAGTTGGGACAAAATGCTGGCCATGGAGGGCAACACCGCCCCGTACATGATGTACGCCTACGCCCGCATCCGCTCGATCTATCGCAAGGGCGCCGAAGAGAGCCGTGATCTAGCGGCCGGCCGTGTTCAGCTTGTCGAACCGGCCGAGCGGGTCCTTGCCCGCCAGGTGCTCCGCCTGCCGGAAACCCTCGAAGGCGCCGCCGTCGGCCTGCGGCTCAACATCATCACCGAATACCTGTATAATCTGGCAGGAGCCTTCATGAGCTTCTACGAGGCCTGCCCGGTCCTCAAGGCCGGCTCCGACGCCCTTCGCGCCTCGCGCCTGAGGCTCTGCGACCTCACCGCCCGGGCCCTCCGCATCGGCCTCGACCTGCTCGGCATCCGCGTCGTCGAACGAATGTGACGGCTCCCAAGTGGGGCCGACGCCCCCGTCGCTGCACCAGGTTGTCCGGCGTCTGCGCGCCGGAGCGGGTGTAACGATTGCCACCACAAGGCACGGCACGGTCGAAGCCGCCAAACGCGGCGAGACCTGCCATGGGTGCTGCCCGCGAATGAGAACGGAGGTGGCCCAAAGGCACGGCACGGTCGGAGCAGGACTCAGACCCGCCGCGCGTGCCGGACGCCGCTCGCTACACGGCCTTACTCTATGGTATGCTGGTCGCCGTTCATTCATCCCCGTGCGAGGAGTGTCTGAATCATGAGCGAACACTTAAAGGCCCAAAGCCCGGCCCGGTTGTCCTCACTGCAAATGTCCATGCTCATCCTTCTCCGCTTGGCCGTGGGATGGCATCTGCTGTACGAAGGAGCCGGCAAACTCATGGCCCCCGGCTGGTCGGCCGAGGGTTACTTGTCGCACTCGAATTGGATCCTCGCTCCCCTCTTCCGCTGGATGGCTGCCGACCCGGGTCGACTGCGCGTGATCGACGCCCTGAACATCTGGGGCCTTATCCTCATCGGCCTGGCGCTGCTGCTCGGCGTAATGCCACGGCTGGCGAGTCTGGGCGGAGCGGTGTTGCTGCTGTTGTACTATGCGGCCATCTCGCCGCTGTACGGGCCGGGCGTGTTTGGCGCCGAGTCCGACTATTTTGGCGTCAGCAAGGTCTTGATCGAGGCCATCGCGCTCCTGACGCTGGCCGCGATGCCGTCCGGTTCAATGTTTCGACTCGATCGGCTGGTGGCCGGGTTCATTCGGCCTCGACACCCAGGAAGGGTCGGCTCCGGCGGCATGGGGCCTTCCGGCGATGAAACCGTCGAGTCGCAGTCCAGGTCTTCTTTGCATCGAAGGGAAATCCTCGGGAGCTTGGCTTCGCTTCCGCTGGTAGGCTTGTTCTGCGCGGGGCTCTATCAAAGACGCCGCCGGGACCGCGCCGTGGTACAGGCAATCACCGGCGCGACCATCAAGGTCCCCACCGCCGACCTGAGCAAGCTCAAGGGCAAGCCGCCGATGGGGCAAATCGGCAGCTTGAAGATCAGCCGGTTGATGCTCGGCAGCAACCTGATCGGCGGGTGGGCCCACTCACGCGATCTGATCTACGTGTCCTCGCTGTTCAAAGCCTACAACACCGAGTGGAGGATCATGCACACCCTCGCCCTGGCAGAGAAGGCGGGCATCAACATGATCAACTGCGTCAATCCGCAACTGGCTCTCATCGACAAGTACCGCCGCCAAACCGGCGGCGCCATGCAGACCATGTGCCAGATCCGGACCGTGCAAGGCGACATGAAGACCGAAATCGACATGGCCATCGATGCCGGCGCCACCACCATGTACATCCAGGGGGCGGTGGGAGATAAGTGCGTGGAGGAAAAGCGGCTCGAGGAACTCGCCGACGCGGTTGCATACGGCCGGCGACAGGGCTATCTCGTCGGCATCGGTGCCCACTCCATACGCGTGCCCATCGCGTGCGAGGAGGCGGGCATCGAATCAGACTACTACGTCAAGACGTTCCACCACGACCGCTACTGGTCGGCCATCCCGCGCGAACGGCGGCAGGAGTTCTCGGTCGATCGCGAGCGGCATCTCGATCACGATATGTTCCACGACAACATCTTCGACCTGTTCCCAGAGCAGACGGCCGAGTTCATGGCCGGCGTCGACAAGCCGTTTGTCGCGTTCAAGGTACTGGCCGGCGGCGCCATCCCGCCTGAGGACGGCTTCAGGTTCGCGTTCGAAAACGGTGCCGATTTCATCTGCGTGGGCATGTTTGACTTCCAGATCGTCGACGATGTGAACATCTCCCTCGATGTCCTGGCCGATATGAGCAGACGCACCCGGCCATGGCGGGCATGAGCGCCCCGGAACAAGGCCATGTCGACGAAAGCCCCCGCCGCAGATTGTGGGCAGGAAAAGGTGTTACTCCCCAAGCTATGCCACGGTCGAAGCCCTGCGAAGTACCATGGACCAGGCAGGGCGGAAACCTGCCGTGAGTGCTCAATCCCGCTATTATGGGACGGCGCCTCTCTTTCCGTTGCTCCGCTTGCTTCCCGCCCCGCTGAATTCTACGTTTGTATCCGGGATTACGTACCCGCCCCAGGTGACGGGAAAGGGCTTCCATGCTGGGCAGCTTCCTCAGAGTGCTGTTCGACGATGCTCGTCGCGGCGACGACCGCGCCGGCCCGGGTCTCGGTCTGAACCTGCCTTCCGGCAAGCCGCCCATACTTCGCCGCCGAACAACCTGCCTGATTGCTGTGCTGGGAATTGCGGCCATCCTCTACGGCACGCTGATGCCCTTCCAGATCGACCACTCCAAAGCGATCTCATGGAACCTGCAGTGGACCATGTCGATGCCGGGTGATGCGGTCGCCAACGTGCTCATCTACATTCCGATCGGCGCCTTCCTGCGGCTGATGCTGCGCCGCCGCGGTTCGCCCCGCGTGATCGAGTGGGGCGTGAGTCTGATCATCGCCGGCGCGATCAGCTACCTGACCGAGGTGGCCCAGACCGTCGTGGTGGCCCGGGTTCCAAGCTGGATCGATACCATCTGCAATTTCACCGGAACGGCGATCGGCATTGCCTTCGCCCCATCCCTTCAGCGCATCCTGCGTAACGCCCACGCGTGGCTCTATCGCGAGCTGCGAGTACACCCGATGGCTATGGCCGCGATGACGGTCATGATTTGCGTGTGTACTTACGCCCTGGCCCCGATGGACGTAAAGCCCACGCCGACGCATCTGGCCAAGGGTATTGCACATCTGCGGGCGTTGCCGCAGCAATGGCTGTGGCTGCCGGGTGATGCATCGCTCAGCCCGATGGCGGTCATGGACAAGGTGATATCGGCCGGTGCCTACGGCCTGCTGGCTTTTGTGCTGCTACTTTCGGCGAGGGAGGCCGGACGCTCCAGGATGCGCTCCGTCTGGTACGCCCTCACCCGTTCCCTGGCGCTGGCCGTGGTGGTCGAAGCCATCCAGTTGTTCACCATCTCGCACGTGGCCGATCCTCGCGACCTGTTCACGGCGTGGCTCTGTTGCCTGCTGGGCTGTGTCGTCGGCTGGACCGTCGTGGGCACTTCTCCGGATATTCACCAGTCGCCGATGACCTTGCTTCGCGGCCTGGTCGCGGTGATCAGCGGCGTGGTGCTGGCCTGGGCCGTCGGCTCCATCATACTGAGCACCCCGGCACAGGCCCCGATGCACACGACCTGGTGGCCTGCAGTCGGCAATTTCAACCGCTCGTGGAGCAGTTTGCTCGGCGACTACACCAGCGGCCTGCTGCAATACATTCTGGTGGCCGGGCTGATCGTGCTGTGGAGCCGGGCAACCCGACATCGTCCCAGCATGGCCCTTGTGGTGACCTCCACCTGGATCATCGCGGTTACCTCCATAAGCGTGACCGCATTTCGAGGCTACAACATCGACACCGCCCAACTGATCCTGGGGGTCGTCGGCGGCATCATTGCCGTCCGCTTCGACCGGGCCATCTTCGGCAGGCAGAGGGTGCTCAGCTCGAACTCGGCCGGTGACATCACGCCGACAACTCCGCTTGTGCCGGATACTGCTGCTCTCCCTTCTCCGGAATCGCGTCGATCCTGACCTGCCCTGAAACCTCCAGGCAGCGCCGACGGTGCGCGGGGTCGGCCGTTTGCCCCCTGTCATTCTTCTCCGACGTCACTATGATGACCAGAGGGATCACCTGCGCGCTCAGGGGTCCAGAGCCATGGTGGTTGCCTGGGTTCTGTGATGGCGGATACGCGATCGGATCACAAACGAATCATCGTTGTCGGTGGGGGCGTATCGGGCATGGCGGCCGCTTACCGGGTGGCTGAGCTGGCCGCCGCAAGGGGCACGCCGATCGACGTCCGCGTCCTGGAGGCCAGAGATCAGCTCGGCGGCTCGCTGGTGACCAACCGGCACGACGGCTTCCTCGTCGAGGCCGGCCCCGACTCGTTCATCACCCAGAAACCCTGGGCCCTGGCACTGTGCAAGCGGCTCGGACTCACCGACGAGATCATCCCTACCAATCCAGCCTTCCGACGGACCTTCGTTGTCCGTAAGGGCCGCCTGCATCCGATCCCCGAAGGCTTTCTGCTCCTGGCACCGTCGCGGATCATGCCCTTTGTGACCAGCCGGCTGTTCTCGTGGCCGGGCAAGCTCCGCATGGGCCTAGATCTGATCTTACCCGCAAAAGACCACGGCCACGACGGCGATGAAAGCCTGGCCTCATTCGTCCGCCGTCGTTTCGGCCGCGAAGCCCTGGAACGCGTCGCCCAGCCGCTCGTCGGGGGCATCTATACCGCTGATCCCGAGATGCTCGGCCTGCGAGCCACGATGCCCCGCTTTCTTGAAATGGAGGCCGAGCATCGAAGTCTGATACTCGGCATGCGGCGCGCGGCCAAGGCCATGGCCCGGGCGTCCAAACAACGCAACACCGCCCAAAGCGTCGACAGCGGTGCACGATATAGCATGTTCGTTTCCCTGGCTTCCGGTATGTCGCGGCTGATCGAAGTGCTGCGATCGCGTCTGCCTGCCGATGCGATCCGGACGAACGCACCCGTGACCCGCATCGCACCGGTCCGGAATCGGTGGCAGGTTTCACTCGCCGACGGCACCGGCGAGATCGCCGATGGCGTGATCCTTACATGCGCGGCCTATCATTCGGCGGAACTGGTCCGGACTCTCGATACGAGTCTGGCCGATGATCTCGCCTCAATTGATTATGCCTCGTCGGCGACCATGTCGCTGGCGTATCGACGTGAAGACGTGCCCGGCCCGCTTGATGGTTTCGGGTTCGTCGTGCCCTTCGTGGAGAATAGAACTTTGATCGCGGTGACCTTCAACAGCGTGAAGTTCGCCGGCCGTGCTCCCGATGGCTGGGTGCTGATGCGGGCGTTTCTTGGCGGGGCAATGCAGCCTGAAGTCTATGAGATGGACGATGCGAGACTGCGCGACGCCGTCCTGCGAGACCTCCGGGATCTTCTCGGTATCGAAGCCCCTCCGCGGTTCGTCGAGCTGTACCGCTGGCCCAGGTCGATGCCGCAGTACCCGGTGGGACATCTTCACGCGGTGGCAGCGATTCACAGAAAGCTGGCGTCGTGGCCCGGCCTGGCTATCGGCGGAAGTGCCTTCGGCGGCGTGGGCATTCCCGACTGCGTCCACTCGGGAGAAACGGCCGCCGAGGCCGTCGTAACGCACGTGGCGGGTGTGCCGGATTCGAATTCGGCCGCATGGCCCGGCAAGTCGGCAGCGTCCTGACGGCCGCGCCCAGAGGCAACCGGACCGAAAACCCCGCTGTCTTTGACTCCCGACAGAGGCGCAAGCGAGTCCGCAAAAGGATGTGCGTAATGTGGAGCGACCTTCTCAAGCGAATGCATCCGGAAGGCATTCCCTGGCCCGGGACAGTGTTATACGACGCATTGAGTCGCAGCCGCATCTTCCAGGAGCACTATCGTCTGTTGGCCGAGGATATCGCCGCCCATTGCCGGCAAGGAAGCATACTGGACATCGGTACCGGCCCAGGCCGGTTGCTGTTGAGTCTTCACGAACTCCGTCCGGACCGCCGCTTAATAGGAGTCGACGTGAGCACGGCAATGGCGCGCCAGGCGCAGGAGAACGTGCGCCGTGCAGGACTGTCCAATGTGATTCAGATTCTTGCCGCGCCGGCGCAGCGTTTGCCGTTCGCCGATCAATCATTTGATGTCGTCGTCAGCAGCGGCGCGCTTCATCACTGGAAGAATGCGACGGCCGGACTCAACGAAGTGTACCGGGTCTTACGAACAGGCGGTTGGGCGCTCATGTATGATCTCGTGAAAGACACGCCGCCAAAAATCCTCCAAGGACTGACAAAAGCCCATGGTCGGTTCCGCGTGCGCCTTCTTCAACTTCACTCCCTTGAAGAGCCGTTTCACACTGTCGGTGATCTGGCGTCACTGGCCGAGGCCACGCCGTTCAGGACCGAACAGGTGCGGTTTGTCGGAGCCTTGTGCTGCCTGGCGCTCACCAAGCCGGCGCCTAAGTCAGGGGAACTGTAAGACCGGCAATGACGACGTTGCCTGTCCGGCTGGGCGGATGCCAGACCCGCTCAGGCGACAGATTCTTTGAGATTCAGGCTTTTTCTGTGGCGGCTGTCTGACTAAAATGAGCCTCGTCGTCCTATCCGTCGTCGGCGTGGTCTCTGGGGAGGAACCGCGACGAGGCAGCGACTCCAAAAAGATTCCGGGCGGTGACGCATGTCCAGACATAGCCTGAGAGCGCGTGTCAGAAGCAGCGGGGCCGGCCGGGCGGTAGGGCAGCGTCGAGATCGCCACGGCGACCGAGACCTGCCGTATCTGCCGGCCCCAGGCCGAGCGGAAGGTCACCGCCGCCGTCGGCGGCTCCGGCCATGCCCTACTCTCCTCGCACACGCTCTGAGTCGAATCCTGACCGGTCTTGTGCTTGTTTGCATGATCAGCCCTGCCGGGGCGGCTTCCCCGAAGAACGTCATTTTCATGATCGGTGACGGGATGGGTTTCGAGCATGTGAAGGCCGGCGGCATGTATCTCAATGGCCAGCCCGGAACTCTTTGCTTCGAGTCGCTGCCTTATCGGGCCCAGGTTACGACCTACTCGGCCGACAACTCAGTTACGGACTCCGCCGCAGCCGGCACCGCCATGGCCACCGGCCACAAGGTCAACAATGGCGTGGTTTCCATGGCCTACCCGGGTGATGGAAGAGAGCTGCAGACGCTCCTCGAACTCTACAAGGCCCGTGGAACACGCACCGGTTTGGTTACCTCGGATGCGATGACCGGTGCAACACCCGCCGCTTTCGGGGCCCACGAGTACAACCGGGACAACAGAGCACAGATTGCCGGTGATTACCTTAACCAGACCCGGCCCAACGTCTTGCTCGGCGGAGGTGGCAACGGCATCACGACCTCGGCGGCCTCCGCGGCCGGTTACACCGTCGTAACGGATCGCGCCGGCATGCAGGCTGTTGACACCAATCTCATCAGCTTCCTCTCGGGCCAGTTTGGCACCGCTGAGTACATGCCGTACGAGTACGACGGTCTCGGCAACCTGCCGCACCTTTCCCAGATGATCGTCACGGCCTTGGATATCCTCGACAATGAGCCGAATGGCTTCTTGCTCATGGTCGAAGGGGGAAACATAGACCATGCTGCGCACGCGAACCATATCGCACGCGTCGTATACGAGGTCGTTGAGTTCCACAACACCGTCCAGATTGCTCTCAACTGGGCCGCGGGCCGGACTGATACGCTGATTCTCGTCACCGCCGACCACGAAACCGGCGGGCTGACCGTCACGCAGAACAATGGTCAGGGCAACCTCCCCACCGTTTCCTGGTCCTCGACAGGTCATACCGCCGCTCAGGTTGGGGCGTGGGCCTGGGGCGTGAATGCCCAGTACGTTACCGGCACGCTGAACAACACCGCGTTCTTTGAGATCATCGCGGGTCCCGAACCGGTTATGTTGCTCTCGCCGAAGGATATTTCGAGAAGCGTCGCCTGGGCTCACAACCCGCCGCCCCAGACCGATTCGTTTACGCTGAGCAACGCCCGCCTGGGAACCTACAACTACACGATAACCAGCGACGCGAGCTGGGTCTGGGCCGATCCTGCATCCGGAGACTGCTCGACCGAGACGGACACCATCTGGCTGGTCTACGATGTCGGTTTGCTGCTGCCCGGTGACTATGTCGCCCACCTGGAGATCCGAAGTGATGAGGCAATCAACGCACCCCAGATACTCACGGTCACCCTGACCGTCCGGCCGGCACCAGGCGATTTCAACAGGGACAACGATGTTGATCAGGAGGACTTCGGCTATCTTCAGGGATGTTTGACGCCCGTCGGCGCTTCCCTCCCGCCCGAGTGCCGGAACGCGGATCTCACCTCAGACGGTCGTGTCGACGCATCGGATATTGTCGTCTTCCGAGCCTGCCTGAGCGGACCCGACGTCCAGCCGGACCCCTATTGCGCAGACTGAATGCGCCCGCTTACCGTTCTGTCACCCGACCGGCTCCGAATCCTTTGTCGGCCGGACTGCCGGTTTGGCATCTTAAGAAACTCGCCGGACAAACGCTGCGATGGTGTTGAGAGGTTCTTTTACAACCGCGACCGCAGGTGAGCACCCCGATTGTCGTGTGCCCGCGTTGCGGTCCGGCCCATTGTGCGCTCGGAGGTTCTGAAAGAGCCGTCCAGAGAGCCACAAGCCCTCGACAAGGCCGGCCCGGAAAGCGTGCTTGACCGAACCATCGGACGCTGAGATAGTAGACTGATCGGTGAGCGGGCCGCTCGATAAGAGCGGCCCCAATCGTTGCGTCCGGTCCGACGAGGAAGCCGAAGCCGCGTTGACTTTTGAAGGCCTGATGATCGGTCTGGCGAAATGAGTATCGCGAGGCTGAGGAGAGCTAAGGCGTGCCTGCTCTGGACAACACGACCGCGCAGCGAGAGAAGCAATGGGCGGCCGGCAGTTCTGTCCTGGCTGCGATTGCGCTTACCCTACTTAAAGTTGTCGTAGGCCTGATGACCGGCAGTCTGGGCATTCTGGCCGAGGCGGCTCACTCGGCGCTCGATCTGGTCACCGCCCTGGTGACGCTGTTCGCCGTTCGGGCTTCCGACAAGCCGGCCGATCAAGAGCATCTCTACGGCCACGGGAAGATCGAGAACGTATCTGCTCTCTTCGAGACCATTCTGTTGCTGCTGACCTGCGGATGGATTGCCTACGAAGCCGTGCATCGACTGATCGCCAAGCACGTGCACGTGGATGCCTCGATCTGGGCATTCGGCGTCATGGCCGTTTCCATCTTGGTGGACGTGTCGCGGAGCAGGGTCCTGCACAGGACCGCTCGCAAATACGGAAGTCAGGCTCTTGAAGCCGACGCCCTGCATTTCAGCACGGATGTCTGGAGCTCTTCGGTGGTGATCCTCGGCCTGATTGGAGTTCGACTTGGAGACGTTTATCCCCGGCACGGCGCCTGGCTTTCAAGGGCGGACTCGGTTGCGGCCCTTGGGGTGTCGCTGATTGTCATTTGGGTCAGCCTTCGACTCGGCAAACGTACCCTGCAGGCCCTGCTCGACACGGCCCCGGCCGGTCTGTCGGAGCAGATACGCACGGCGGTGGACGGCGTTCCCGGAGCCAGCGGCTGTCACCGCGTTCGCGTGCGACCATCCGGTCCCGGTCTCTTTGTCGACATCCACGTCTATGTGGACGGCAGCACGACGTTGGCCAGTGCTCATGACCTCACCGAGGCAATCGAGAAACGAATTGGTGAAGTCGTTCCCGGTGCCGATGTGACCGTACACCCCGAGCCCAGGCCGACCGACGAAAACGACGAAAAAGAACCCTTGCCCGGGACGATTCGTCCGTTGCAGGATGGGGAGTGACAGACTCCCCGCCGGACCGTAGCATGTCGGCTGTGGAGGACGCGGCAATGCCTGAGGAAAAGCTTGGCGCGCCGGCGCCGGTAGCGCTGGCCATGATTGTCTGTGATGCTATTTATCAGGATCCTGCGACCAAGAAGTGCACGTTGCTCGGCACTTTCTCGACCATTACGGCTCGCCGCTTTCCGGTGGTACATCCCCAGTTGGCCGTGCATGTCGTCCTGACCGACGGTCGAGGCAATGTGCGGATCAAGCTCGCCCTGGTGGGGGACAACGAGACCCATCCGCCGTTGTTCGCCGGCGAAGGCGTGATTCACTTTGCCGACCCGCGGGTGGTGGCCGAGCTGAATTTCCAGTTGAGCAACGTGACGTTTCCCCAGCCCGGCGCCTATCGCTTTCAGCTCTTTGCCAACAACGAACTGCTGATGGAACGGCGGCTGTTGGTGTTGCAGGGAGGACCGCCCCCTTCCGAGCCGCCAATCTGACCATGCGTGCCTCATTGCGCCGAGCGAAATCAGGTCAACTTGCGGAGTCCGCCATCCGTTTCGGCGATCGATTCGTAGGCGGATCCGTGGATTAAACCGTCGACGGTGGTAGGCGCATCATCCGTTTTGAACAAAACTTAGAGGCATTCGATGCTGCAACGGGCTGATGCAAATGCCAGGGCGCAAAGAACTCCCCAAGACGGTAATGCGTCGCCTTGGCACTCAAGCAAGTTCGGTTTTTGTACAGACGCTGGGAACCTGCCTTTCGGTTTGATGGCTCAATAGTCTCCGCAGGCCAGACTTGGACAGCTCAAGCCCGAGTCCAATGCGACCGACTCCGCGACGTGTTGGGCGCGGAAGAAGTCGCGATCTCGGCCGATCCAGCCGAAGATCAAATCGCTCCGTGAGACGACATCCGGGTTTCCACCCATTCGCGGGCGTGGCAGATTGTTCCCGCGCGCGCCCCCACTTTCTACCACGTTCAGGGGTTTACTCCCGACGTCTCGATCACCCCAGGCCGCGCACAACCGCTCTCTGATCGCCATCTCCGGTCGCGGGCGCGTTCATGGCATTGTGTTCATGGCATTTGAACCAATGCGGCTGAGCCTGAACACGGCGCACTTTTTGCGCATGGGGTTTCTGCAGGCACGATTCATTTGCTGACCAAGATCGCCGAGCCCCATCTGTGGGGCGAACAAATCCCGAAAGAAAAAAAGAAAAAAAACGCGCGATTATTCTCCAAAAAGGACTTGCAATCGAGTGGGTCCATGTGTTATGTATTCCCATCATTGAGCATCGAAATGGATTGATGTGGGTGACGAGTACATCGCGGGTTTCATGATTTTCACCGGGACCTACGAGCTTGTGGTTGATCCGAAAAACCGTCTGTCGATCCCTGCCAGTATTCGATCCCAAATGGACCCCGAGAAGGACGGAACGCGTTTCTATCTGGTGCCTGGCAGTCGCCGAGGAACGTTGGCCTTATACGCTGATCGCTACTTTGAGCAGTATGCCGAGACCTACCACGCTTCATTGACGGCCAACGATGAGAAGGAGGATTTCGAGCAGGTCTTCTACGCAATGGCCACCCTGCTAGACATCGACAGGCAAGGTCGGGTGGTCTTGCCCCAAAGGGCTCTGGAATACACGGGCCTTGGGAGGAAAGTCACGCTGGCCGGTCAGCGGGATCACTTGGTGATCTGGAATCGGGAGCAGTTTGGACGCTTTATTGAAGAGAACTGGAGTCGCTACCCCGATCTGCTGCGACAGGCAAGACTGAAAACAGAGGTAAGCAAGCTCAACGGTGCGCGTTGAGGATTGCGAACCTTGAAAGTAGGCCGGTCGAATGAAGGCCGGGTCATTGGCGAGAGCGAGGGAACGGTCAGGGAAGGGGGTTCGACAGGCGCGGATCGGATCCTCTTCCCGACCAGCCCATAATCATTAAAGACGGGGACGTCGGGATTTCCTGAACGAGGTCTCTGTGGGAGTCGCAGCGAGTGGAACAAGCGGCTGGATGGTTAGTGGGGGCGCGATCAGTCGTCGTGTGAGATGTGGGTCGCGCTTGAGCCTGAGGGATTCAGCAGCGGAAGCGAACGGAGTCGCCGGGCTGAGCACACTCCCTGATTGTCGGATCGGTTTCCACTGGCAGTTGCGGCTAGCGTCAGGGGGCGGGCATTGTTTTTCGCGGGGCCATCCAAGACCGGACCCGAGGACGCGGACGGGTCGGCGGTGGCCCAGAGATGCGAGAAACCTGTGCTCGCGCAACCCTCGGAAGACGCGGCCAATACCGTCAGCGATCAGGGAGTACGGGTACGGGTCGCCAGGGAGGTGTGACCGTGCCCTCTTGATGCAAGATTGGGAGGAATCAACCCATATCCGGCGTCGGGGTGCGGGCTGGTCGTGAATCGCGATCAGATCGAGCATGAACCCGTGTTATGTGGGCCCCTGATGGCATGGACGGCCCCCAGACCCGGCGAGATCGTTGTGGACGCCACCGTGGGCCATGGCGGCCATGCTTGCCTGCTGGCGCGGGCGATCGGTCCGGCCGGCCGGCTGATCGCACTGGACGTTGACGCCTACAACTTGGGCAGGGCCAAGGCCAGGCTCGAACGCGCGGGTTTGGCCGGGGGCGGCCCCCATATCGATCTGATCCGCGACAACTTCGCAAACCTGGGTGATGTGCTGGATCGGCTTGGCGTCGATAGAGTGGATGTCATCGTTGTCGACCTCGGTGTCAGTACTGATCAACTGCTCGGCGGGGGGCGCGGCCTGACCTTCGCGGAGTCGGAACCGTTGGACATGCGGCTGGATGATCGGCTGACCATCACCGCAGCCGACCTGATTAACTCGTTGAGCGAGCGCGAATTGGCCGATCTAATCTATAGTCACAGCCAGGAACGTCGTAGCCGACGAATAGCAAGGCGAATCTGTCAGGCGCGTCGCGACGGACCGATTCGGACCACCGCCGAGCTTGTGAGAATCGTCTGCTCGGCGCTGGGCGTGTCGGTGCACTCGCGCCCCGGAAGGCTGCACCCGGCAACGCGAACCTTCATGGCGTTACGGATGGCGGTGAATCGGGAGACCGAGAATCTCACAACCTTGTTGAAGCTGGCGCCGACGCGGCTGTCGCCCGGCGGAAGAATCGCCGTGATCAGTTTTCACAGCGGCGAAGACCGGCTGGTCAAGAGAGACTTTCTTGCACGGCAGCGACTTGGCGTGTATGAAGTAAGAACGAAGAAGCCGATCCGTCCTTCGGACGAAGAGGTAAACTTCAACCCCCGGTCGCGCAGCGCGAAACTTCGCGTCGCCGTGCGTACCGCAGATGTGCAGAACGTGGCCTGACTGAACGTCGCCGGCGCGGGCGGCTTGAGGTCGGCGTGGGGGAATGACGCCTGGGATATCGCTGTCTGTATCGTGGCCGGCCTGCATGCGTTGGCCGTGCCGCAACGACGAAGCGTGAGCGGTTTGCGACCGTTGCCGGCGCCTCGCAATCCGTTGTTCAAGGACGGGTTCTTCACGTTTGACACGGAGGTTTCGATGACTCGCGAGACGAAAATCGGGCTGCTGATGGGTCTGGGCTTCATCGTGGTCTTTGCGGTGTTGCTGTTGCAGACCGGCAATCATCCACCGAGCGGCGATCTCCAGATGATGTTGTCGCGGCACGGCAACTCGGCCGCCAGTCGGCCTGAGACGCTTGCTCGGCTGCCCGAACCGATCATTCCGCGAAGCACGGCCACGAGCCCGGCTGTGTCTACGGGGGAGCATGTTGCGGAGTCACTGACTCGGGCAACGGAACCGTGGAATAGGGGGCTGCCGAACCCCGCGGTCTTTAACGCCAAGCCGGACTATCGTGAGCTGGGGCCCGGCAGCTCTGAGCTGACCGAGGCTCTAATGCCCCAACCGCGGGTCGGGCCGGATGCCCCGACGGTCGCGCCGGTTCGCGTCGCTCCGACGAATGACGTGACACCTTTGTCCCGACCGGACGGGCCGAAACCATCGCCCGAGCCGGACCCGCCCAAAACGCCTCCCGAGGTGCAACGATCTCAAACATCGCCTTCGCTTCCGGTTGACCGTTTGCCTGTCACGAGTGAGTTGACCGTGCCTGCCACCTACGTGGTACAAAAGGGCGACAACCTCATGAGGATTGCCAGGAAGCACTACAACAGCCAGTCCACCGAGGTTGTGGACTTTCTTTTGAAATCGAACCGCGACAGGATCCGCGACCGGCACGTCGTGCAGACAGGCCAAACCCTCCTGATTCCCGTGCTACCCGTGAACCTCAGGAACGGCTCCATGGACAGCGATGTAACGGTCGGTCGCAGTCCGGTTCGCCCTGAGGACCCGGGCTCATCATCACCCGATTCGGAGGGCAGCACGGGGCTTCGGCTGCTTCACGCCGAACGGGTTGTTCCCCCGCCGGAGAAGCTGCTTGACGCCTACCAGAGGAAGGGCAACGCGGAGGTGATGGCGAAGGCACGCACGGTGCCGGATGCCGTGGACAAGCCGAAGGACGCTCGCAACACCGGTGACCACGATTCTCTGGCATCTGCAACGGGCAACAAGGCCAAATCCGAGCAGGGCAACGAGCCCAAAGCCTCCTCGGGGGAGAAACGGTCGATTTCCTCGGAGAAGTCGGATGATCGCAGTTATCGCTGGTACACCATTCGGCCGAGAGATACCCTGGCCCTGATTGCCAGCAAGGAACTGGGCGGATCGGCAAACTGGGAAGAAATCGTCAAACTCAACAAGAACATCAATCCGGCGAAGCTGAAAGTCGGCGACAGGATTCGCCTGCCTGAGCGCAAGCCGACCTCGGATTCGTCGAAACGGTCGTCGACATGACCATTCCCCGGATGATCGGTCTTCTGATCGGCCTGACCATGATCGGTCTGGCGGTGGTGAGTGCACGGGTCGAGCGAGCCCGGCACGATCGACGTCTTCAGGAGCTGCAAATCGAGCAGGCCCGGGTCAACGAACGTATTTCTCAGCAGGAAATGGATCTGGCCAGGCTGAAATCGCCCGAGATGATCCGCCAGCGGGCGGCAGAACTTGGTTTGCTCGAAGAAGCTCAGAAGAGCGGACAGAAAAACTCCGGCATGATGCCGGGAACACCGGGCCGACGCTGACGGAACGTAGGAGGTTGCTCCGTGGGATCGGCAGCCGCACAACGAATGCGGGTCGCACAGTGGATCATCTATCTGATCTGCGGGGCATTGGCGCTGCTGGTCGGGCGTCTGGTTCATCTGCGGGCCAAGGAAGCGCCTTTCTGGCAGCGATATGCTCAGGAACGGCAGATCAGCACCATTCCCATGCCTGCCCGACGGGGTTTCGTTTTCGACCGGCGATTTCGCGTGCTGGCCGGAAGCCAGGAGCTTCCAACGGTCTTTGCCGATCCACGACCCATGGAGGACAGAGGGGAGGCGGCTCAAGCCCTCAGCGGTATCCTGAACATGCCGGCCCGTGAGATTCGGGCACTTCTGGACGAGCCCACTGCACCCGGCTACGTCGTTCTCAAGCGGTCGGTGGATGCCAGGGTGGTGGAGGAGATCAAAAAAGCCAAGATCGTCGGCATCGGCGTCCACAATGAGCCTTTTCGCACCTACCCCATGGGTTCGCTGGCTTCTCACGTCGTCGGCTTTGTCGGAAAGGACGGCAATGGGCTGGAGGGCGTCGAGAAGTATTTTGAGGCCTATCTCCACGCGACGCCCGGCAAGCGGGACGTCTACCGCGACGTGCGACGGCGGGCGGTGCTTCCCGTGCCTGATTCTTCCGTTGCCCCGCGGGACGGTGACAACGTCGTGCTCTCCATCGACGTCGCTATTCAGGAAATGGTTGAGAAGGCGGTTGCGGAGCAGGTCGCACGTTTTCAGGCCGAGTGCGGCCTGGGCGTGGTCATGGATCCAAAGACCGGCGAGGTGCTCGCTATGACCAACCAGCCGACCTATGCGCCTTCCGAAGGTTCGGAGGTCCCGCCGGAACGGCGAAGAAACCGCGTACTCACCGATCCGGTGGAGCCGGGTAGTATCTTCAAGCCCTTCGTGATGGTGACCGCTCTGGCCGAAGGCGTGACGACGCCAACCGAGTCCATCTTCTGTGAAAACGGCTTGTATGCCGTCGGGGCTCGCCGCTTGCACGACCATCATCCTTACGGCTTTCTGACCACGGCAGAGGTTCTGGCCAAGTCCAGCAACATCGGCATGGCGAAACTGGGGGAACGTCTGGGCAACCAAAGGATGTACGAGGCGCTCTATGCGCTGGGCTTCGGCCACCCGACGGGTATCGACCTGCCGGGTGAGGACCCCGGCCTGCTCATGCCCTTGCGGAAATGGGACAAGTTCACGACGACCTCGGTTCCCATGGGGCAGGAAATCGCGGTGACACCCATGCAGATCTTGACGGCATTCTGCGCCTTGGTCAACGGAGGCCGTCTGATTCAGCCGCGCGTGGTTCTGGCTGTGATCGACCGCGACGGAAAGCTGGTGCGGGACAACAGCCGTGTAATCGACAAGGGTCAGAGAATCAACCCGACGGCCGCCGAGACCATACGCAAGCTGTTGATCGGAGTCGTCACCGAGGGGACCGGGAAACCGGCCAATATCCCCAAATGGCAGTTGCTGGGTAAGACCGGGACGGCACAGATACCGAAAATCGGAGGCGGCCATTACGAACCGGATGCCTATCTCGGTTCCTTCGTCGCGGCGGCCCCGGCCAGCGACCCAAGGGTTGCGGTCCTGGTCATGATCCGCAAGCCCAAGAGGAGCATAGGCTACTACGGCGCGACGGTGGCGTTGCCGGCGGTCAAGACGATCATGGAGGGTGTTTTGCCCTATTTAAACGTCCCGCCTGACAAGGAGGAGCCCCAGAAACACGCTAATCTGGCGAGGGATTCCCAAACGAAATACAATTGATTTGTGATGTCAGGCGTTTGTCCGGACTCGTGAAGCGCGTTGTCCGGGGTACAGACCACGGCCGCCTCATACAGCGGGCAAGGGATAAGACGATTTGCGCGGTACGGTCAGAGCCCATTCCCGTCGGTGCCAAGGTTTATTTGGCCCTGGTTTCGCGATCGCCGGCGGTTGCCCCCGGTTCGCATGCCTGCCGCGCGGGTCACGTTCGGCGAGTAAGGGATCCGTCCTTTGCACGGAGGCTGTCCGTCAACTGGAATAGAACCTTACGGCCAGACATCTGTGCGGCTTGCGCGCATGTTTCTGGATCGCAGAGCGCTTGGGTTGCGGCCTGCAAAAAGGCGGTCCGCCTTAGGACATACTGGAACGAGGAACTGACGGAAGAAGATGCCCAATCATGGATTGAGATGGAGCCAACTGATCGGTGAGACCGGCCTGATCGAAAGATGGGACGGTCCATGCGACCCTGTGGTCACGTCGGTCCTGGAAGACTCCCGACAGGTGACGCCTGGAGCCTGTTTTGTCGCGGCCACCGGCCTGCGCGCCGATGGTCACGCGTTTGTGGAGGCGGCGGTCGAAAAGGGCGCCGTGGCGGTGGTCAGCGAGAGACCAGTCGCTTTACCGCCTGGGGTGGCGGGTCTGGTGGTAGGCAGCAGCCGCGGAGTGGCCGGCCGCCTGGCTGCGACGCTCTATGGTTTGGACAAGGCTCAACGGGACGGCCGGCTCCGGGTCATTGGGATCACCGGCACCAACGGTAAGAGCACTTTCTGTTTCATGATGCGGTCCATTCTTCAGGTGGCTCAATGCCCGACCGCGCTATTGGGTACCATCGAATACGATTTGCTGGCTCGCAAGGTGACGGCCTCGATGACCACCCCGCCGGCAACGGCAATCATGAGTTACCTGGCGGAGGCTTTTGAGGCCGGTGCGACCCATGCGGTCATGGAAGCGTCAAGCCACGCGTTGGACCAGGATCGGTGTGCGGGGATTCGGTTTTCCGTCGGGGCGTTCAGCAACCTGACCGGTGACCACTTGGATTACCACAGGGATATGGAGTCATACCTGCGGGCCAAGAAGAAACTGTTTGACGGTTTGGATTCCAGCGCGGCTGCGGTGGTCAACATGGATGATCCTCACGGCGACGCCGTCGCAGCGGATTGCCGCGGGCGCGTGATCCGTTACGGTGTGCAGTTGAACGCCAGTCGCCCTGACGGCCGGGTGCCGGATGTTTGTGCCATCATCAAAGAGATCAGTGCCTCGGGGACAAGGTTTGTTCTCGTACTCCGCGGGACGGTCACCGCCTCGGGACGCGAGGAATCCTGCGAATTGTGCTCACCGCTGATCGGCAATCACAATGTTCAGAACAGCCTCGCGGCGGCGGGTTCGGCGATCGCGCTGGGGGTGCCGCTGGTGACCGTGGTCGCCGGGCTGGAGGCGGCCAAGTGCATCCCGGGTCGGTTGCAGCGCGTGGAAACGCCCGCCGGAAGGGCTCGCGGAGACCGGGGTTTCACCGTGTTGGTCGACTACGCCCATACCGATGATGCCCTGAAGAACGTGCTATCAGCCCTCAAGCCTCTGGTGCAGCGCAGTGGTGGCAGGCTGATCGTGATGTTTGGATGCGGGGGCGACCGCGACCGCACGAAGCGCCCGAGAATGGCACGAGTGGCTGCCGAGTGGGCAGACCGCATCGTGGTGACCAGCGACAATCCGCGGACCGAGGAACCGATGAGCATCATTGAGGAAATCATGACGGGTTTCGATCCGTCCGACGTTTCCCGAGTTTGCGTGGAAGCCGATCGACGGAAGGCTATCGAAGCGGCGATTGGCTTCGCGGACAGGGGGGATATTGTTCTGCTGGCCGGCAAGGGACACGAGACTTACCAGGAAATCGGCCGGGAGCGTTTTCCTTTCGATGACTCGGCCGTTGCGGCAGAAGTCCTGTCGGGGTTGAGGTGAACAGCCGATGAACACCGGGAGGGTGGAAACGATCAATCGGGGGCTGGGGGCGAGAGCGATCCGAACCCAGAGAAGGGCATCAGGGCATGAGACCTTTGACGTTTGCCGAGGGGATTGAAGCACTGGAAGGAACCTGCGATCGGCCGGTATCAGCCGGTAGCTTCTCGCGCGTCTGCATCGACTCGCGGGAGGTCCAACCCGGCGATCTTTTCATCGCGATTCCCGGAGAACGCTTCGACGGGCATGATTTCGTGGAGCAGGCGATAGCCGGCGGGGCGACGGCGGCGGTCGTTCGGAACGATTTCAAGCTCCCCTCTTCACGAGTGGGCCCCAGCCGGGTGACCGACCCGAAGCCGGAAGCTCTCCTGATCCGCGTGGACGATACGGTAAAGGCCCTTGGGCGCCTGGGCCGTTATTATCGCCGCTCGGTGGTCGGCGGATCGCTGAACGTGATCGCAGTCACCGGCAGCAACGGCAAGACCACGACCAAGACGATGATCGCCCATGTGCTTTCCGGACGCTGGCAGGGCCGGGCCTCCGTCAAGAGCTTTAACAATTCCATCGGAGTCCCGCTGACGCTGCTGTCGGTTGAGCCGTCCGATGCCTTCGTCGTCTGTGAGGTCGGGACGAATGCACCGGGCGAGATCGCCGCGTTGGCCAAGCTGGTCGAGCCCGAAATCGCCGTCGTCACAGGTGTTTCGGAGGCCCACCTCGAAGGCTTGGGAAGTCTCGGTCAAATCGCAGAGGAGAAGCTTTCGTTGCTGCACTACCTGCGGCCGGAAGGCTTGGCCGTCGTCAATGCCGACTGCGAGGTGCTTCGCAAGACCTTGGAGCGGGATCGGCGACTGGCGGGGCTCAAGTGCGTGACGTTCGGCGAGTGGAAGGGCGCCGACATCCGCATGACCAGCCTTCAGGTTAGTATGGCCAAGAAAGCTGACCGGAGGGTGAGTCAGACGCTTCCGCCGGTCCATCTGGAGTTCACGGTGAATGACCGGTTCAAGTACGAGCTTCAGGTTCCCGGTCGGCACAATGTTCTGAACGCTCTTGCCGCCATCGGCGTGGCTCGACGTCTGGGCGTCGATCACGAGGAGATCGCCGCCCGCTTGGCGACGTTTTCGTTGCCTCCCATGAGGCTCGAGTATCAGCGCGTCGGAGACTTGACCCTGATCAACGACGCCTATAACGCGAACCCCGCCTCACTGGCAGCGGCCGTGGATGTTCTGGTCAGCCTGCCCACCGAGGGGCGAAAAGTCCTGATTGTCGGTGACATGCGGGAGTTGGGTCAGGCATCGGATGAACTGCACCGTCAGGCGGCCGAGAAAATCGCCGGCAGCGGCGTGAACATGGTCATTTCCATTGGAGAGAAATCCCGGCTGGTCAGTCGAACCATCGAGGCGGTCTCCGGCGGAGCAGTGGAGACGCACGCTTACTCGTCAGCAGTTTCGGCCAAGCGGCGGCTCGTGTCGTATCTTAACAAAAATGACACCATCCTGATGAAGGGCTCGAGGCTGCTGGCGCTGGAGAAGCTTGTTCCGGTGATCAGGGAATGGGCGGTTTTGCCTGAGGGGAAGACGCCCGTCGGGGCAGGGAGCAGGAAGAAGCTGCGCTCGTCGGCTGCATTGTGAGAACAAGAGACGGTCTGCCCCGGTCGTCGGCTCCCGAAGGGGCCGGTCCGGCCGGGCCTGCATGAAACGGGTCTGGACGTGCTTTACCATTTGTTCGACGCACTATATGGTCACCCCGCCGGGCCTTACGCCTACAAGGACCCGCTCTTTCGGGGAACATGTGCGTTATTGTTGGGCTTCTTTCTGGTCTGGTTCTTGGGGCCATGGTTCATCCGGCAACTCAGACGCTACAGCATTGGCGACCAGGCGGAGTTCGACCACGCCCAGCTTAACCTTGACAACGCCGATAAGCGGAACACGCCGACCATGGGCGGCCTGCTGATCATGGCGGTGATCCTGTGTAACGTGCTGTTGCTGGCCGATCTGAACAACTACTACATCACCATGGGGTTGTTCTGCATGGTCTGGTTGACGGCTTTGGGGTCTGTGGATGACTGGCTCAAGCTGACCATCAAGCGTCGCACGGGGACCCGCGACGGGCTGAAGATGCACGAGAAGCTCCTGTTTCAGATCGCCTTGGCTGTGCTGCTGGGCTTTTACATTTACCGGCATGGCGAATACAACGCCACCACGATCAGCGGCGATCAGATCCAGACATTTCGCATTCTGAACGTCCCTTTCTATAAGACCGGCTGGGAGCTGAACCAGGTCGCGTTCTTCATCATCACCATCCTGGTGGTCACGGGCACGTCCAATGCGGTGAACCTGACCGATGGCATGGATGGCCTGGCTTCCGGATGCATGGTGCTTTGTAGTTTCGTGTTCATGATTCTGGCCTACATTGGCGGCGATCGCGAACTGGCCAACAGCCTCCTTTTCCCCCACATCCCGCACACGGCGGAGTTGGCGGTGCTGTGCGGTGCGATGATGGGCGCATGCATGGGTTTTCTCTGGCACAACTGTTATCCCGCCAAGGTCTTCATGGGAGACACCGGATCATTGCCGCTGGGCGGGATGATCGGTTATGTGGCAATCTGCACCCGGCAGGAGCTGATGCTGTTCATCGTCGGAGGCGTGTTCGTGATCGAGGCCGTGTCGGTCATTATGCAGGTGGGTTATTTCAAGATGAGCGGCGGGAAACGCATCTTCCGGGTCGCCCCGATTCATCACCACTTCCACCTCGGCGGTTGGACCGAGACGCAGACGGTCACGCGTTTCTGGCTCCTGGCGATCGTCTTTGCCGGAATCGCCCTGGCAACAGTGAAAATACGGTAGGGGGCGAACTCTGGAGTCGCGCCCGGCGACCGAGGGTATCGGCCGAGGGACCGGGGGCAGCCTGACGTCTCCCTTTGACCCGGCGCGTCTCGCGCATACCATGAATCATCATGTTGCCCTGTGAGATGCTTCGGATCCGGCATTCGGACCACTATGAGGCGTTCGCGAGATTGTGGCTGCCTCGATCGCCGCGCGGGGCAGTCTTGTACCTGCATGGTATCCAGTCGCACGGACTTTGGTTTGAGGCTTCCGCGGCGCACCTGGCCGAGGCGGGGTTTGCCGTGCTGCTGCCCGATCGTCGAGGCAGCGGCCGCAACGAGGTCGAACGCGGGCACGCCTCGTCGGCCCGGTTGTTGCTCCGCGATGTCGCTGACGGGCTGGACGAACTGCACGTGCGGACCGGGTTGCCGCGATTTCACCTGTTGGGCGTGAGTTGGGGTGGCAAACTGGCCGCCGCCTTTTGGAATCATGCTCCGGCTCGGGTCGCAACCCTGACGCTGGTCGCCCCCGGATTGTTTCCCCGAGTGGACGTGCCCCTGACGCAAAAGATTCGGATCGGCTTGGCGTCTGTCGTCGCGAGGAGAAAACTGGTCGACATTCCCCTGGATGAGCCGGAGCTCTTTACCGCCAATCCCGCCCGTCAGGCATTCATCAGGTCTGACAAGCTGAAGCTGTCCCGGGCGACCGTGGCGTTCATGCTTGCATCGCGTCGTCTGGACGCCCGGGTGGCGCGGCTGGCCAGGCACTCGCCGGGGTGCCCGCTGAAGGTATTCCTGGCCGGCAGGGACCGCATCATCGACAACGAGAAGACGAAAGCATTCGTCCGGTCTCTCCCGTGGCCAACCAGGGGCGTCGTCGAGTATCCCGAGGCTCACCACACCATCGAGTTCGAGCCTGATCCTCGCCCGTTTCTTGACGATCTGGTTGCCTGGATGTCCTCGCAAGCCGATGTGAAGAGTGGAGAAGTTCTCGCGGCGGGCCCCTGATGGCGCCGTCGGAGGAAGAGTTCTGTGATCACGTATTCACTGCAAAGCGGTTCGAACGGCAACGCCATCTATGTCGAGGCGGGAGACGTTCGCTTGTTGTTTGACGCGGGCGTATCGGGCAAGACGGCCGAGGGCCGAATGCGCGTCCGCGGGCATGAGATACGCGATGCGACCGCCTTGATCATTTCGCACGACCATGCCGATCACATGCGTTGCGCGGGCATCTACCAGCGAAAGTTCGGCCTGCCGATCTACATGAGTGCGCGGACGCATCGGGCCTATCGCGAGAATCTGGGCCACCTGAAGGATGTACGGTACTTTGAAGTCGGACAGCCGCTTCGTTTCAACGGCGTCGTTGTCTATACCGTCCCCACCCCCCACGATGCCGCCGACGGTGCAGTGTTTGTGGTTGAGCATGCCGGGCGCCGGCTTGGCATTCTCACGGATCTCGGGCACTCTTTCGCGGCCCTTCGCAGGCTGCTGCCGACGCTGGATGCCGCGTACCTCGAAAGCAACTACGATCCGCATCTGCTGGCAACGGGGCCGTACCCGCTCTCCCTGCAGGCTCGAATCCGAGGCAGCGGAGGACACCTCTCCAACCAGGAGGCTGCGGCACTTGTCCGCGAGTCGGCCAAGCGTCTGCGATGGGTGGTTCTTTCCCACCTGAGCGAGCAGAACAACCGGCCGGAGCTGGCCCTGGAGGCTCATCGTCGCGAGGTCGGGCCGCGGTTTCCGCTCTATGTTGCTTCCCGCTACGACCTCGGGCCGTTGATGAGTCTATGAAGGTGAAGCTACACTTCATCTGGCCGCTTGGAAATCGCAAATGACTGGCCGTTTGGGATGAGGCAAACGGAAGGCTCTTGAGCCGACGCATGATTCCGTGGCATAATGATATGTGAGGGCGGGGACGATCCCTTGGACATGGGGCACATCGAGCGAGGACGTCAAAATGCCGCGAAGAAAGCGAACACGAGGTGGCATGCGGCGGGCCAAGGCACCCGTTGCCGCATTCACACTGATTGAAGTACTGGTGGTGGTGGCGATCATCGCGCTGCTGATCGCCATCCTGATGCCCTCGATCCGGGCAGCTCAGGACGCCGCCCGCGCCAGTGTTTGCGGCAACAATCTGAAACAGTGCTTAACGGCCCTCCAGATTAACCTTGCGGAGATAACCGCGCGCAGGGAGACCGAACGCATCAGCACGAACTACGGGTGGGCTGCGATTGTCTACCGGTATTCCAATCGTCAAGCCGGCATTGTCACCTGTCCCAGCGATCCCGAGCCGTGGCCCATCCCCGCGTTGTACGTGAGAATACTGGGGGAGCGGAGCGAGCTGCTGTCCGGTGATGCTCTGTACAATCGCCCGAAGTTCATCGCTGAGACCCGCTATGAACTTGACATACAGGATGTGGTCGCGGGGCGCGGTTTTGGAAACGATGCATGGAACACCAATGACATAGACCTTCTGCTGGAGTATGAAGCTCCCAAGAAGGGCGACAACGCTCCGGTCAAGGTGAAGAACAAGGAGTCGGCTCTTGGCTTTGACGTTCTGGATTACAGAAAAAGGACAGTCTGGGCCAATGTCTCTGGTCCCATTTCGACACCGGTGGGAATGCCCTTGTTGTGGATGAGCTACGGGGCCAACGCTGCCGCGGGTTTGAAAGGAGTGAGAGGGAACCCGATACTGTTGGTCGAACTGCCTAAGCCGGGCGTGTTTCCGGAAAAGTACGGTAGTTTCCCTGCGGACGACATGAAGAAGAGCCTTCGTTTTCGTCACGGCGAGAAGGCTCCGCCGTCAGCCGGCCTAGGTGGCTGGAACTACAAAACGGACGTCGTGAACGGCAAAGCCGGCGGCGAAGGGTATGTGCCCCGCATTCGGATGAACGTCGGGTTCTATGACGGGCATGTTGAGCGAATGCACCATTTGCAGATGATCAAGAGCCCGCCGGGCAATCTTTGGTTGGGCAACCGCGCTCCGGGGTACGTGCCTGAGTTCTGGTGATTTCCTTTATGTCCTCCCGTCATAGCGGTCACCAAACGGTCGAGCAGACAAGGGAGCAGGCTGGACTGGCGCAGAGATAGGGCCTCTAAGTTTTTTTGCGACAATGGGATAGCGACCGAACGTCGTTAGCCAGGGGGACAAGACCTCATGGCGGGTTCCGGCAAAGGCCTGTTGGAAGGACCCTGCTTTTCATCTCTTGACACGTTTCGGAAAGGCGGTTATATAAGTGTTGGCTGGTGGAAAGGCCACGCGGTCCGACACTGGCCGAGTCCAAAGGAATTAGAGGGACAGCGAGAGAGAGACCTCACGCTGTCCTTTTTTCGTTTCCGGATTTCAGCCTGAGAAGCTGGTGGAAAGGAGATGAATCGAGAGAGCTTGGGTTCGGACAATTGAATAATGGCCTATAAATGTTTCCCGCGATTCGCCCTTTTCAGCCCCACACAAGGAATGGGAAAAGCATCTTGGTTGGGAAAAGCGCGGAGCTGGGGAAAGCGCCGGAGGGCAAGAGCGCGGAAGGGAAAAGCAAGAGGGGAGTCCCAAGGAGCAAGACGGGAATCCCTCCTCTCGGATTCGGAGCTGGGGAAAGCCTCCTCTCCCGAAAGAGCTAGGACACGCCCCTCTCCCGTGGAGGAATCGGGAGAAGCGTTTTCTCCCTGGGGGCTAGGGAGCCGCCTTCGGACGCGGAGGTGGATACGCCTCTCAACGCGGATGAATGCGGGGAACAGCAATGCCGGCTCTGTTCAATCACAGGGCAGAGCCGGCACTTTTTGCGCTCATCCTGGTTTTGGGCTGTTCACCTGTTCTGAAGGTCTCTCCCCGTGACGATTCTTTGACCTTGCAGCCCGGTTTAGTTAGGCTAACAGACTTGGTCCGGCTTGGGTCCCATGGCGATTGGGATCTTGGCCGCATAAAGCTATTTTGAAAGGTATCTCATGAGATGCAGCAGCGTACTAGCGATTGCAGCGATTGTCTGCGTAGTGGCGATGGTTACATTCGGCCAGATCGCTCCACCAGGTTCCCAGCCGGCATCGAAGGCTGCCACTGCGCCTGCGGATGAGGTGGCGGTGGTGGTGAACGACCGGCCCATCATGGAAAGCGAGATCGACCGGGTCATCGCCCAGGGACGAAAGATCACCCCTGAGGAGCTCGCTCAGAAACGACAGCAGATCAAGCCGCAGCAGATGAAGTTCTTGTTCGATTACATCATCGGCAACGAACTCATCGTTCAGGCGGCCGGGCGGGAAGGTATCGTTTTGACTGACCAGGAATGGAAAGAGGAGTTCCGAAAGACCTTCGACAAATGGGTTCAAGCCAACGGCTGGTCGCAAGAGCAGGCCGCCCAGGAGATCAGGACACGGTTTGACATGGATCTTGCCGAACTGGAGGAGGAAATGCCCAAGTCCCCGGGTTTCCGGGCGCCGATCCTCCAGGAAAAGATCATGCAAAAGAAGTTCGCCGATGAACTCAGGGTCACCGACGAAGACGTCAAAGCCTACTACGAGCAAAACAAAGCGAACCGCTACACGCCCAAAGAAGAAGAGGTTCGAGCCAGCCATATTCTCTTTGCGACCAGGGATGCTAAGACTCGTCAGCCTATGTCCGAGGAGGCCAAGCAGGAACAGCGCAAGAAGGCCGAACAGATACTGACCGAGGCAAAGAAGCCCGGTGCTGATTTCGCCGCCTTGGCCAGGGAGCATTCGAGTTGTCCTACCGGCAAGCGCAGCGGCGGCGACCTGGATTACTTTCCCCGAACGAGGATGGTGCCGGCGTTTTCCGAAGCCGCGTTTGCCATGAAGGTCGGCGAAATCAGCGATATCGTGGAGACGGAGTTCGGATACCACATCATCAAGGTCACCGGGCGCGTGGAGGCGGGGGAGACTAAGCCGTTTGATACAGTCAAAGACCAGATCCGAACGCAACTGGAGCAGCAGAAGTTGCGCACGGTCGTGGACCGTTACAAGGAAGAGCTCAAGAACAAGGCCAAGATCGTTTATCCGCCGGGCAAGGAGCCGGCCAGCCCGCCCCCTGTACGGCCTGTGACCACCCGGCCGACAACTCAGTCGACAAGGGCCGCCATGCGACCGAGAGCGTCATCGACCACTCGCCCTGGCGATCGCGCCTCGGTATCCCTGCCTCGGCCTCAGACAGCGGCGGCTGAATAGGCCTGATCGCGAAATGCCCATGCCACGCCCGGATCGCGAGGTCGCCGTTATCCGAACGTTCTTCTTTGCGGGGTGGTTCTACTCTGGCGCGACCAGGTTGTACTGATCAAGCGCGATGGCAGTCCTGCCCGTGTGGAACTTCATCGGCTTTGCGCCGGGCGGCAGATGGAACAAGAACACATAAGCGTATTTGCCCTTGAGATCCTCGAACCGGATGTGCTCCAGACCGGGCATCCGCGCGAAACCGCGGGCGGTCTCATCGAGATAGGTCAACTCGAAGATGGTCTCTCCGCGAATCGTCGCGATGGCGTATTTGCCGACAGGCATGTACTGTTTGCCGTTGCCGTCTGTCACGTAGATGTCTCTGGTTAGCTCGGTCGCGGTCCCCCGCGCTTTGCCCAGGGTGCTCCCTGGCTGCAACCGCTCTACGTTTACGTGCAACAAGCGCATATCCGCGGGCACATCAAAGCTCTCCAAAGGTGGTTTTGAGCCCGCCACAGGTTCCCAGTCGGCGTTGAGCTTGACGGTGAAGCCGCGGGCGCTTCGCAGCTTGCCGTCTGACCGCTCAAACTCCATGCCTTCGGTGTAGTCCGTCAAAGGCGCAGCAAAGGGCAGCCGTTCAGAGAAAAAGGGCTCCTGGGAGGCCAGGTTGACGCCGTGAACCCGGTCTCGGGGGTTCGGATCCGGTCGGGGGGGCGAGGGACGTCTTTCGGTGGCGGCCGAGGAGGCGTCCGTGTCGTCCCGCGTGGGTCGGGGCTGGCGGGACGTTGAGACATCATCACGCGATTCGCGAGGTCTGTCCCGGTCGGAGGGTCTCTCCGTGAGGCTTGTGTCTGAGACTGTGCCTGCCCGCGTTTTGGTCTGGTCGTGCGACGGCAAGATCTCTGCCCAGGCGTTCATCTTGTATTGGATGGCAAGCGGCCGGAAATCAGGATTGTCGGGAACCTCAAAGAGAAGCCGCATCTCGGGGCTGCCCCCCGCGCGGTTGTATTGAAGGTCCTGGCAAGGGAATACCTGAATCAACCGGTGGGCGTTGGCCGGGTCTGACTCGTTGATGGCTGCCAGCGAATAGACTTTCACCGGACCATTGTTCCGGTCGCGGGCCAGCAGACGCACCTGGGACGAGGTGAAATTGAGGTTTGCGCGGTCCTGGCATACGTCCGTCTTTTCATTGATTGTCACCGTCACACAGAGCCATCGCTGACCCTCCTGCGGTTTGCGATTGACGGGCTCATATTTGAGGGTCACGACGCTGTTCTCGTCCCTGACTTTGGCTCGCTTGTAGATCGGCTCGTCTTTTCGCAGGTATTCATATTGTTTGATGATCGCCGCGTTGGGCGGCACGGCGGCCAGCGGTTCGCGGCCCAGGCCGTCTCGTATATGGTGAATATAGTCGAGGAAGTCGGGATTGATTTCGGCGAAGCTATTACGGCCGCGAAGAGCGAATCGCGAAAGATGCGACATCAGAGCCACGGTGAGCCCGTCGGGGTTAAGCCACAAGTTGTGGCGGATTGCCTTGACGTTGGACCAGTCGATCTCGTTGCGATAGACCACGTTCGTATTCTGATCGCCCTTGCTTGTGGCCGACGATTTCGTCTCGGTGACGACCTCCTTGTTGGATGATGCGTCCACCAGACTGTATCGGCTGAACCCGAGCAGCGTCGGGTCAAACGGCAGCATCTGAAAACCGATGGCGAGCATGCCGACGATGATCATGGCGGTGATGAAGCCGAAGATGCCGCCGCCCGCGCGATCCAGGTAGATGGGGAACGTCTGGTTGCCCTTGATCAAGAGATCAACGACGGTGCGCATCACGAGAAGCGAGACGATGAAGATGGCCATCAGTGCGATCGCCCTGCCGTGGTCGGGCTGGTAGGTAATCAACTGCGACTGATAAAGGTCTTCGTAGTAGGCGAAGGCCAGCGCCGCCGCCAGGATCGTCAGTACGCAGTTGATCAAGGCGGAAAACATCCCCTGCAGCCCCTGGTAGAAGGTCACGGCGAGGATCAGGACGGTCGCAAACAGCGAGAACCACATTGCGAGTCACCCCCTTTCCTTTCCGGCACCGTCGCTCTTGGGGTTCTTCGGTTTCGACACGGAAGCTGCGGGTGGCGGCTGACTGTTTCCGCCTGCCTCCTCCTCGCGCATGACGCGAAGCAACTCGGTCATGCTGGTTACCCCGTTCATGACCTTCTGCAGACCGACCTCCTGCAGGTAGAGCATGCCGTTCTTGCGGGCCATCGCCCGAATGGCCGATACCGGCTGACCTTTGGTGATCAGATCGCGCAGGCCGTCGTCAATCTCCAGCAGCTCGAACACGCCCGTTCGACCGAAGTACCCGCTGCCTTGGCAGTTCGTGCACAGGATCGGGTTGCCTTTGGCGTCGACGAGTCCACCGGGTGGCGGGCGATAGAAGTGGTCGATCTTGTCGGCCGGCAGGTTGGCCTTCTTCAGCAGGTTCGGGTCCGGCTTATACGGTTGCCGGCAGGCGATGCAGAGCTTGCGAACCAATCGCTGTGAAGTCAGCGCCACCAGAGCCTTGGCAACCGTATCCAGATCGCCCGCCAGGCTCATCAGTTTCTTCAGCGCGTCGAACGTGTCGCGGGCTTGGATGCCCATGTAGATCTTCTTGCCGTCACAGGCGGCCTTGGCCGCCAGGTGGGCCGTCTCGCGGTCCGGGCAATCGCTGACCATCACCACATCAGGCTCTCGTCGGAGAACGGTCTGTAGCTGGCGGGCATAGCTTGCCTCGTGCTTGGTCGAGTCGTAAATGTGTTGGGTGATGTTCTCAAGGTCCATCAGCGGTTCCCGCTCCAGCGTGAGCAGGTTTTGCATGAAGGCGTCGTGGTTGCGCAGGGCCGCGTAGAGCGTTGATGTCACGCCGCTGCCGTGCGGGCCGCTCACGATGACCAGCCCGGAGGGTTTTCGAATGATCTCCTCCATGGCTGCCAATTGCTTCTCATCCATGCCCAGGTCACCGATCCGCAACCGGTTTTCCTCTCCCACGATGCGAAGCGAGAGTTTCTCATACTGGGTGGTGCCGCTGGTACGCACTTCGATCTCGGTCGGCTGGGCATTCGTGCCGGTGATGACCGCACTCATCTCACCCTGTTGGGGTCGGCGCCGTTCCTCGACGTCCAGACCAGCGACGACCTTGATCAGGTTCAGGGCCTGTAGGGCGGCGTCGCGTGTCAATAGATCGGTGCGAGGGGTGGCGACGCCGTCGATGCGATATGCCAGTCTGACGTCGCTGGGGCTGATCAACATCTCCACCTCGGTGGCCCGCCGCCAGAGGGCGTCGAAGAGCAGGTTTTGCGTCGCCTCGAAAGCGTCGGTCTGCGTCGGGTCGGTGGGGACGGGCACCTTTTCGCCATTGTGACGGGTCATGCGGACCCGCTCGAACGCCGTGGCCTTGCCTTCCGTCTTCTTGCCCAGTCCGCCCAGCCAGCTCTTGATGTGCCGGACGGTAAAAACTCGGGCATTGGCGTCAACCAGACCGTTTCGAAGCACAACATAGGTTGCGCACGTCCCTACGGTGGCGAGGAACCATAACCCGAAGCCGGCGGCGAAGAGCCCGACGCTGTTCCACGGCATCAGGATCCACACGACCAGCCCGACGGTACCGCCGCCCAGGATGACGCCATTCCAGGTGTCGCGCCTCATCCGACGCACGTACTGGGTATCCTTGTCAACCCATTGGCAGAAGGCCATCCATGGCAGAAGGCACACCAGAACCAAGGCAATCCGCCACGGGCTCATATAGCCGCCCGGTTCAGACAGTGCGGCCAGTGCACTTGCGGCGAGCGAGGAGGAGGGGACCGTAAGCACCAGGCCCGCACTGAGGGAAACAGCGGTGAATCGACGTTTGCTGACGCTCATGGCGGCTCCGAACATATAAACGACATTTCGGTGCTGAGATTGCCCGCCATCCCGGCCGACGGCGGGGCCGCTGTCATCGCGGCTATTCTAACTTGCCGGTTCCCGCTCGTCACGCCATTCGGGGCGGATTATCCCAGGATCGACCCCGCACCCGCGCTGATGCCCTTGAGACGCATCTTAAGCTCCTGCGGATTGGGCGAGGCGGCATAGGCCACCGCCGTCTCGATGTACTCCTGTTCCACCAGCCTCTTCAGGCATTCGTTCATGTCCAGCATTCCCTCACTCTGACTGGCCCTGATGACCTTCCCAAGCTCGTCGTCCCGCTTCTCGTCAATCAGCTTCCTGACGGTCGGCGTGGCAAACATGATTTCCACTGCCGGAACACGGGCAAGGCCCGGTTTGATACTGGGTAACAGTTTCTGACAGATGATCGCTTGGAGATTGAACACCAGGGTCTGGCGGACCAGGTCGCGGGAACCTTCCGGAATCAGGTCCAGGATGCGGTTAATGGTCTGGGAACTGCTGGACGCGTGCACGGTGCCGAAGACCAGGTGCCCGGTCTCGGCCGCGTTTAGCGCGGCGGTGAAGGTTTCCTCGTCGCGCATTTCGCCGATGAGCACCACGTCCGGATCCTCGCGCATGAGGTATTTCAAGGCGTCGGCGAAGCTGTAGACGTCGACATAGACCTCCCGCTGGTTGATCAGCGCTTTCTTGTCCGTAAAGAGGTACTCGATCGGGTCTTCGATGGTGACGATGTGACAGGCCCGGTGGGCGTTGATGTAGTCCAACGCGGCTGCGATGGTTGTCGACTTGCCCGAGCCGGTAATGCCCGCCAGGAGCACGAGCCCTTGATGGAACTCGGTCACTTTGTAGATCGACTTGGGCAGGTGAAGCTGGTCGAAATTCAAAATGTTCTTGTTGACCCGGCGGGCCGCGACGCTCAACTGGCCTCTTTGTCGAAAGATATTCACGCGAAATCGGTCGGAATCGCCCAACTGATAGGCAAAGTCCGAAGCTCCTTTCTCAGCCAGTTGCTTTCGCTGGTGCTCGTTCATGATCTCGAACCAGAGGTTCTCGACTTCCTGCGGGCTTAGCGGCTCACCCTTAATCGGTTTCAGGTCACCCTTGATCCGGATATGAACGCGGGCATTGCTCTTGAAGTGGATGTCCGAGGCCTGGATGTCCACCACGTACTTGAGATACTTGTGGATCTTCGGTTCGCGCTTGGCGGAGGCTGCTACGGTCCTGTTCTTCTCGGGCGCTGCGGATTTTACTGGTGCCGGCGCCGGGGGCTCGGACGGTTCGATCTCTTCCAGTGCGGGGGCCGCCTCGACCGGCTCATCGCCGACATGCGTCCGTTCGTTGATCCTTCGGTAAATGTCCTCCTCAGCCATGTACGCGCACTCCGTGGGTTTGGTTTCCTGCCGCTCTAGAGCCGCACGGGGATGCCCCGGTCGGCCATGTACTGCTTGGTTTCTCTTATCGTGTATGTTCCAAAGTGGAAGATGCTCGCCGCCAGGACGGCATCTGCTTTCCCGATCGACACCGCGTCAGCCAGATGCTTGGGCTCGCCGGCCCCGCCGGAGGCCACGACCGGTATGCTGACCGCCTCAGCCACCGCCCGCGTGATCTCAAGGTCGTACCCCTCCTGGGTCCCGTCGGCGTCCATGCAGGTCAGGACGATTTCGCCAGCCCCCAGTTCCTCAACCCGCTTGGCCCAAGCCACGGCCTCCAGACCAGTGGGGGTACGGCCGCCGTGGATGTGGACGTCCCAGAATTCCCGGCCAGCTTTCCATACCCGCTTGGGGTCGATGTTGACCACCGTGCAGCATCTGCCAAAACGCCGAGCCGTCTCGGTTATGATGTTGGGGTTCAATACCGCCGCCGTATTGATTGAGACCTTTTCCGCCCCGGCCTGGACCAGTCTGGTTACGTCTTCGATGGTCCGGATCCCGCCTCCCACGGTGAAGGGCATGAAACACTCCTCCGCCACGCGCCGGACCACCTCCAACATGATGTCGCGACCCTCGTGGCTGGCGGTGATGTCCAGAAAGACTAGTTCGTCTGCTCCAGCTTCCTCGTAGCCCCGGGCAATTTCGACCGGGTCGCCGGCGTCGCGCAGATTGATGAAATTCACGCCTTTGACAACCCGTCCGGCGTGCACGTCTAGACACGGGATAATCCGTTTGGCCAGCATCCGGCAATCGTTCCCAGGTAAGAATCCGGGCAGTTCAGTGAGGCCACCTGCGGGGACGGCCAAACTCCTGCTTCGGGGGGTCATTCGGGCCGTCAGGGAACATTCTATCCGAGGCCGAAGTTCCCTTTCAATGTCTTGCGTCCAGTGAAGTTGTGCCAGTCTCGGAATATGTTGCGCTCCTGCCCGGGACTATCCTCGCAGTGGGGTCCTGCCCTTCCCGATTAGCCGACATGCGTACCACCAAGCCCAGGCGTGGACGGTCTCTGAGGCTGGCACAGCCTGGTCCTCAACGGGGTTGCTGACCAGGGTGAACACCGGTCCACCGTTGAGGTGGCCCATTGGCTCTGGCGGGCTCACGGTCGGAATGCAGTCATAAGCTCTTTTTTGAAAAAGGGTTATGATGGTGCGTCCGGCGTGCTTGCGGAATCATGGTTCGATTCGCGGATCGACACACCCGCTTGCGGCCGGGGATACACACTGGGGACAGGGCCCGAACGCTTGGATCCCGTTGTTGGCATTCCATTTGGAGCCCCGCTGAAACGGTAGCCCCATTCCGCTTTCAATCGTCGCAGGCAGGATTGGCCGGAATTCCAGGGCCGCTGGCACAATCTTCGAACTTGTACAGGTCGGCCTGGTCAATGTCACCGTCGGGTTCGAGCGGTTCGGGGCGATCGAAGCAGGCGCACTCAGCCGGGAGGGTGAAGCTGCCCGGCCCGGTGTAGCAAGCCTGCAGGGCTGCGAAGTCAGCTTGGTCGACGTCCCCGTCCTGATCGGCGTCGGCAAACGGATCCCAGTTCAGGCACTCCAGGGGAACGAACGATGACCGCCGCCAAGAGTCGAATTCGCACTCATCCTGGAAGACGGTTTCCCGGTCGCAGATTCCTGCTTGTCCGCCGTTCTCGAAGTCGCCGTTGCTGATCAGGTTCGGTCCGCCATTTTGCGTGACGACCACATTGTCCCACAGCGACTCCATGCTTCCACCCGGGTTGCGCCCGGCTTTGAGAACAACGGTCACGACCGTACCGGTGGGCGTGATGGTTTGCGGACGCGGACCCGCTGGTCCGGTGTCGGCAGGAGTCAGGTGCGTGATCTGCTCCCACGCGAACGAGCCGGCGCCCAGCACGCGCTTGCGGATCATGTATGGATTGTTGGCCGAGGTGCTTTCCTGAAACTGGTCCGCATACTGCATGCTGAACGGCCCGTCGAGAAGTATGAGCTCGAACCAACTGCTCTCGCCGGCCGATGCGCCTTTCCAGTAGTACGAATACTCCAACGGCACTCCCGGCTGCACCGTGATCTGCTGGAACACGCCCCCGCTACCGTGCCCGCTTTCGCCGTAACCGGTTTGTCCGTCCAGGAAAAAGTGCAGCGCCAGGCCGCTCTCATCCGGTGTATCCAGCGCAGTGCCGAGATTGGGATGTTGGCCGAAGGTGTAGTCCCAGTTGGTGGCGTCGAACGCCTGCGCATCTCCGGGATCGAGGTCGGGGCCGAGATTGAGCCGTGACCAACTTGCAGCCCAAGGCCTCCACAGGCAGCCACTCGCCGGCAGGCTCTTGCTGATCCGCAGGGCCTGACTCACCGTTGCCTCTCGACACGCGTCGGTGCGGTGCAAGACGAGGTCATAAGACCCAGCCGGCGCACAGATCAGATCGAAGCTGGCGAGCAAGTCGTCGCCCTGCGTGATTATCGCGCTTGTATTTCGGACAGGGGAGGAGGTCACTCGATAGACCAGTGAAGCACCCGTCACCCGGTCGAGATTCGTACCAGTGATTGTGAGTGTCACACCGGAGCCGGGATCGACAACCGTATCCGGCGAAACGCCGGTCACGACGATGGCTGTGGGACAAGTGACCTCGAAAGCAGCCGGCAGAGTCTGGACCAGGCACGGAGGTGCCGGCGACTGCACGGTGACCACGTTGTAGAGGCCGTCAGTGGCCCCGTTTGTGGGGAAGCTTGCGGTCAAAGTGGTGTTTCCCGGACCGACGACCAAGTTGGTGCCGACGAGGTCATTGCCGCCGCCGACAGGTACCAGCCGTACCTGCGTGACGAGGTGCAAATCGGTGCCCGTGATGGTTATTGTTGCGTCGCTGTCGTTGGGATGACTTGTCGGGCTTACCGGGGCGGTGCTCGTGTGTTGCGCGCCCGGGCACTGGCTCAGGCCGAACCAGTAGTTGTCTTGGCTCGCGTCCTGGAGCATCAACTGGTCATCGCAGACGGACTGGCCGGCGGTGTCCTCAAAGTCGCCGTTTACGACGAGGTTGGAACCCGCGCCCTGCCAGACCCGCACATCATCGAAGAAGACCTCCATCGCGCCTTCCGGGGATCTGCCCGCCTTCAGGACCACGGTGACCGTAGTCCCGGTGGGCGTCAGCGTCGACTGCACCGGGCCGGGAGACGAGGTGCTGGCATGGGTCAATTGTTCCCAGCCGAAGGTCACGTTCTCGCGTTTGCGCATGATGTAGGGGTTCGTGGAGCCCGACCGCTGATCGGCGTCATAGATAGTAAAGGGGCCGTCGATCAGCATGAACTCAAACCATGCGGTGTTCGACCCACTGGACCCCCTCCACCAGAACGAGTAGTTCAAAGGAACACCCGGCGTGACGGTGATTTCCTGATAGACACCGCCACTACCCGACCCGTTGCTCTTTGTAGCCGGCGGCTGGGCGTCCAGGAACCAATGGAGAGCCATGGTGCTTCCGTCGGGCGTCGTCTTCGGGGTGTTCAGAAGGGTCAGTTGGCTGAACGAATAATCCCAGTTGGTCGGGTCGTATATCTTGTTGTTCGGATAGAGATCGGGGCCCTTATTAATGACGCTCCAACCGGCTGCCCAGGGTCTCCAGACACAATCCTGAGCCAAGGCCGTCGACGCGGCCGTTGCCGCAACACAGATCGTCAGTATCCATATAGTTCGCTTCATTGCCTGGTACTCCGGTCACTGAGGTTTTGTAGCTCCTGCGGGGCGCAAGACGGGATGGTCTCGGGCTTCCCTCCGAAGGCCTCTTTCCCAAGACCGCTCCGGATCGATCGAGAGTTACATTGAGACCCCATCCGTTTCCTTCCTCTCCGCAGCTCTCCGCGACTTACCTGAATTGTAGCACAATGACATCACTGATGCCAACTGCTTTTCGGACGTTCTATGGGCTTTTTCGGCTTATCGTGGTTGTGCCGTGAGCATCAGTTGCGTACCCTCAATGCAGTATGAGTCCGCGCGATGAGTTCCACGCGTCGGTCGTCATGAGCCTTTTTCGCAGTCCTTCTTCAAGGGTTGTGCGCGTGCCAGTGAACAATCCGGTCCAGGTTTCCAACCCGTTGCGCCGCGATCTTCCCCCCGCGTTGTTTCCTGCGGCTTGCACACTCGTTCTATTCGGGGCTACTGGCGATCTGGTAAGGCGCAAGCTTCTGCCTGCCCTATACAACCTAGCCTGCGACGGATTCTTGCCGCCGCGGCTCTTGACCATCGGGGCGGCTCGCAAACCGTTTTCGGACGAGCAATTTCGCCAAGAAATGCTCAAGGCGGTCAATGAGCATTCCCGACGCAAACCAGTGCTGCCGGGCGTGTGGCAAGACTTTGCCGAGGGGTTGTTCTACCAGCAAGTGCGGTTCGACGAATCAAGTGACTACGGGGCCCTGGGCCGGCGACTGGCTGAGCTGGAAGGCCAAGGGCGGGGGGCCAAAGGGGGGCGGCTGTTCTACTTGGCAACCGATCCGGCCTTCTTTGCGCCGGTCGTACAGCATTTGGCGCAAGTGGGCCTGATCCGCCGAGCGAAGGGACCCATGCCGAGCTTGGGTGAGGGGTCCGCCCAGGGGCGAGTAGCCGCTGACCGCGTGATCGTCGAGAAACCCTTCGGACGGGACTTGGACAGCGCCCGGGATCTCAACCGCCGGCTCGCCGAGGTGCTGGACGAGTCCCAGATCTTTCGCATTGACCACTACCTCGGTAAGGAGACTGTCCAGAACATCCTCGCGCTGCGGTTTGCCAATGCCATTTTCGAGCCGCTGTGGAACCGCCGGTACGTGGATCACGTCCAGATCACCGTTGCCGAACGTGACGGCATGGAAGGACGACGCGGGCAGTACTATGACTCTGCGGGTGCGGCGCGGGATATGCTGCAAAACCACATGATGCAACTACTTGCCCTTACCGCAATGGAGCCGCCGGCGGGCATGAACGCCCAGGCCATTCGCGACGAGAAGGTCAAGGTGCTCCGGGCCATCGCTCCGCTCGGACAGGGAGCCTGTGCCCATTGCGCCGAATTGCTGCAACGATCGGCGAAAGCTTTTCCGGATCCGGGGTCCCATGTCGACGACGTCTCGGATTTCGGCTTCTGTGTCAACAAGCAATGCAATGCCTGCGTTCGTGGCCAGTACGCCGGCGGGATGTTGGGCGACGTCAGAATCAAGGCCTATCGCGAGGAGGAATGCGTCAATCCGGAGTCCAACACTGAAACGTTCGTCGGCGTCCGCCTGTTCGTGGAAACGTGGCGGTGGTCCGGAGTGCCCTTCTACTTGCGAACCGGAAAACGTCTGGCCAAGCGACTGACCGAGATTGCCATCCAGTTCCGACAGCCGCCGATGGCCATGTTCGACGCCGCCGAGGCCATCCCCCATCAGCGAAACCAACTCGTTCTCAGAGTGCAGCCCGACGAGGGCGTGTCCCTGTCGCTGGCTGCCAAAATGCCCGGCATGAGAATGAGGCTCCAGCCGGTCAAAATGGACTTCCGATACGGCAGCGTTTTCGGAGCCGACCCGCCCGAGGCGTACGAGCGGCTGCTGCTGGACGCCATGCTTGGCGACGCCACTCTGTTCATCCGAGCCGACGAGGTGGACTACGCGTGGCAACTGCTGACACCCATGTTGCAGGCGTGGGAACACGGACCGGCGCCGCGATTTCCCAACTATGAGCCGGGAAGTTGGGGGCCGCCACAGGCCGACAAGCTGTTCATCAGCCCGGGCAGCGGCTGGAGACGATTGTGAAAGACCGGATTACCACGGAGCTGCGAACACATGACGCCGGATACCAGGATGAGCCGACTGCTATCGCCCGACGGAGCGGTTCTTGGAGATCCCGCTGAGGTTGAAGAGGCACTCGCGGTCCTTTGGGACACCGCCGCCGGTCAGCCGGAAACGGAAGCGGGTGGTCCGGCTGTGACCCGCGTTTGCATGGGTAACCTTGTCGTCGTGGGAGAGGCCAAACAGTGGGAACAACTGAGCATCGTGTTGGCCCAGATTGCCCGAGAGTATCCCTCGCGGACGGTGGCGTTGCTGGTGGGTGATGAGGCGATGGCGGGCCGCCCGCCCGGACAGGTGCAGGCGGTCGTTTCGTCGGTTTGCCATCTGCCCCAGCCGGGTCGGCCTCAGGTATGCTGCGAGCGGATTGTCCTTCGAATTGGCTCACAGGATGGGGCAGGCCTCGATCGACTCTTGCTGCCTTTGCTGGCGTCGGACGTCCCGCTGCTGGGGTGGTGGACGGTCGACCCCGCTTCGTGTCCTCGCCTCCTCGCAGCGATCCGGCAATTGATCGACCGGCTCATCTTCGACGCGGGCTTGCCAGGTTTCGCAGGCCTGCTTGAACCCGGCCGCTGCGTGACGCGGGAATTGGGGTGGTTCCGCTCGTATCGCTGGAGAGAGCTCGCTGCTGGGCTCTTCGATGAAACGGATCCGGCGGTCCTGAGTGCGATTGATCGTGTCGCGGTGGCGGTCCGTGGTAAAGATATCTGCGATTGGTTGGATGCTCTTTGGATTGTGGCGTTCCTTGGCGGACAACTGGCTTGGCGAGCAGAGCGGGTGTTGGGGCGGGGACGCTTGGAATTCCAGTCGCGAGGCCGGGCTATCGAGGTCGTCATTGACGGTAGCGCCGCAGCCGGACAAGGTCTTGACTCGTTTGAGGTCGTGGCCAACGGTAGCAGGTTCAGATTCGCCCGTTGCCACGAGGCGAGCGATGAATTCCGCATTACGCTCAGTGATGAATATGCCTGTCAGATGCCCCGATCGATTCAGATCCGCAGCCGAGGCCGGGCCGACGCCTTGGCCGTCGCACTTACCGGCCGGGTCGTCGACCGCTCCTACGACCGCGCTGTTCCCCTAGCTGTTTGGATGGCCGAGGCAATGAGAGCGTGGTGGTGACCGCTTCCTTACGGCGGACCGCTTTTCTGCGGGCCGCAACCAAAGTGCGCGGTGACCCGAAAACAAGCGTGCAAGCCGCACGGCTTTCTGGCCGCAAGATGCTATTCCCCGGCCGGGCGTGTTTCCTTGGGGGGAAACTGGATGGGGAAAGTGCCCGTTGCCGTCAGACTTCTTCCGCTGAGCAAGTCGGTGAAGATCACGTGGGCGACAATCTCGTTGTGGGCGGGCAAGTAGCCGGAGGGCCATGGGCACTTGACGGAAAAATGGTTGGTCATCAGTCGGCCGTACCATAGCGCGCGGGTGTGCTCGACATCGAAGTAGTATTCGGCAAACACCGTACGGTCGGGCGGATTCTGAGGGTCAAGCAGTCTGACCTTGATGGTGCCGGCCGCTTTCACCACGTGCTGATCGCGATCGATCGGCTGGATGTAAACCACGATTCCGTCGTCGCCGGCTTTGCCGTCGTCATCGTAGCCGCCGCTCATGCTCGCCAGCCTGATTCGCTCGGGAATGATCAGCACGTTATCCGAGATATCCCCGACGCGGCTGAGATTGGCGATTTGTCTGCTCAGATCGCGATTGGTCTGCTGCTGAGCGGCTAATTCGCTTTCAAGCTGCCGGATTCGCTCCTGCGAGGTCAAGAGGTCCCGCTGGACGGCCTGGAACTTCTCGCCTGGCACGGTATTGCACGCGGCGGTCGAGAGCAGCAGAGCCATGGCGCCCCAGAGGCCGATGCGGCCTGTAGCTGGGCTGACGAAGCCAGTGCAGGGGGAACAAGCGGCGATCTGACGGCAGATGGATACCACTGTCCGCGTCCTTCACACCTCGATCGGCGGGCGGATCAACTATTCGTCCGAAGGCGGCACCGAGGGTTTCACCTCGGGTGCGCGATCGAGGATCATGTCTACCAGACCGTACTCGACCGCCTCCTTGCTGTCCAGCCACTTGTTTCGGTCGCAGTCTTGGGCGATCGTCTCGAGGGGCTTGTTGGTATGCTTGGCGATAATCTCATAGAGACGTTCGCGAAGCCGGATGATCTCCTGGGCCTCGATCGACAAGTCCGTCGCAGGACCCTCGAGAACACCGCCGATCAGCGGCTGATGCAGCAGAAGGCGGGAATTCGGCAGCACGTACCGCTTGCCTTTGGCTCCGCCGCACATCAGCACTGCTCCCATGCTGGCGGCCATTCCGATGCAGTATGTGTGCACCTCACAACGGAGGAACTGCATGGTGTCATAAATCGCCAAGCCGGCCGAGACCGATCCACCCGGCGAGTTAATATAGAAGCTGATCGGAAGGCTGCTATCCTCGTTCGATAGAAAGAGCATCTGCGCAATGATCACGTTGGCCGTGTCGTCGTCGATGCCTCCGCCGAGGAAGACGATGCGATCTCGCAGAAGACGCGAATAGATGTCATAGGCCCGTTCTCCGCGGCCTGTCTTCTCGATCACGATGGGAACTAGATTGCTCATGGGGGCTTTCCATATCAGACGTTCGATTCGATCATCACGCCAACGGGCTGAGCCAATGCTCGCCCGCGGTCACGGCCTCACGACTTCTTTTTTTTCTTGTCTTTCTCGTGTTCGAGGATCTCGTCGACCAATCCGTACGCCAAGGCCTCCTTGGCGTCCATGAACCGGTCTCGCTCGATTTCCTTGGCGATCTTCTCGGGATCCTGGCCGGTATGTTTGGCCAGGATCGAGTTCAGCAGTTTCTTGTCCTTCAGAATCTCCTCAGCCTGGATGCGGATGTCCTCGGCCTGGCCGGTGATACCACTGTAAGGCTGGTGCAGCATGATCTTGGCGTTCGGCAGGGCGTACCGCTGGCCCTTGGTGCCCGCCGCGAGGATAATGGCCGCACCGCTGGCCGCCTGTCCGATGCAGTAGGTGCCGATGTCGCAGCTCAAGAATTGCATGGTGTCGTAGATTGCCAAGGTCTGGTCCACCAGGCCCCCGGGCGAGTTGATATATAGATTGATCGGCTGGTCCGGCTTGATCGACTGCAAATAGAGCAAACGCATGATCACAACACTCGCCGTCCGATCGTGGATCGGACCGGCGAGAAAGATGATGCGGTTTTCCAACAGCATGTCCTCGATGGACATCTCGCGATACCGCTGGTAGGGCGGCATCTGTTGGTCGATGATCCGGAGAATGTCCTCAGGATGATTCATAAGATTCCTTCCAAATTACGGAGCCGACGTCCCGGCGTCATGCGGTTTCCAGCCGTATTATTCCATGGCGGCGAGCCGTTGTAACCTACTGACCCACACCATCATCGGCCAACTCGATCATCATCTTGCTCTTGGGGTCTACCGATGATACCGCGGGTCGCCGTCAGTTGGCCTCGCGGGTTTTCTCCGTTATTTGAGCCTTCTCAATCAACCGTTCGATGAGCTTCTCATCGCGTATTTGCAGGTACAGATTGGTCAGGCCGCCTCCTTTCGCCAACTCATCTCGAACACGGTCGAACCGCCGTCCTTGCCGGTAGGCGATGGTGGCGATCAGATTGTTGATCTCGCCTTCGCTTACTTCGATATCCTCAAGCTGTTCGGCAACCTTCTCCATGATGAAGAACCGCCTCATCTCGCGAGCGGCCAACTCTTGGGAACTGGTCTTGATCTCGTCTATTCGTTTCTCGACCTCCGCCTGCGGAACACCCTGACGGTAGAGCTCGACCATGTGCCGGATGAGCACGCGGTCGGCTTGGCGCTCCGACAAACGAGGGGGGAGCTCAAACGATGTCTTGTCTTCGAGGTACTTGTAAACCTGGCCCGCCATCACCCGGCGAACCTGTTCTTCGATTCGGCTTTCGAGGTCCTTGCGGATGTAATCGCGGAGATCCTGCTCGCCTTCGAAGCCGAGGCTCTTGAAGAATTGCTCGTTGAGTTCGGGTAACCTGAGCCGCTGGATCTCGCGAATCTTGAACTCGAAGTCGACCTGTTTTCCACGGAACTCGGCCTTCACATGGTCGTCGGGGACCTGCCCGGAAGCCGTGCGCGTTTCCCCTGTCTTGGCCCCCGCCAAGGCTTCCCCCAGTTTTTCCAGCGTCACGCCGTCGATGACCTGTCCACGGGCGGCGACCCGGACCATCCGCTCTTCCTTAAGCACGGTTCCCTCGCAGGTCATTCTAAAATCGACGTAGAGCACGTCGTTGGCCTCGACCGCTCCGTCCTCAGGAACAACCTCGTAGGTGCCGCGGGTCGTGCGGAGCCGCTCCAGTTGGTTCTGAACATCCTCGTCGGTGACGGTGACCACCGGCTTCTCCAGCGGAATGCCCTCGATCTCCGGGAGATCGAACTCGGGTCGAACCTCGACCTCACAGGAAAAGGTCAGCGGCCCGTCATCGGGAAGCTTGACTCTCTCCATGGCCGTCTGGACATCAACCAGCTCTTCCCCCTCGCCCTCCTTTCGCTTGACCCAGATCAGCGGGTCGCCGATGACCTTGAGGTCGGCCTTGTCCACGGCGGCCATGTAGCCTGTGCCGAGCATCTGTTGAATGAGCGTGGCATTCACGTCCCTGCCGAAACGCTTTTCCAGAAGCCGTCGCGGGGCTCGTCCCTTGCGGAAGCCCGGCACGACGGCCTCGTTGCGCATCTGGCCGTATTGCTCGTCGAGCTGCTCGCCGATTGTGTCGTGCGGCACGGTGACGGTCAGCTTCTTGCGAAGCCCACCGAGATCCTCAACCTGAACGTCCACGACCTCTTTGAGCTTGTCTTGCAGGGTCTCTTCCTGCTCTTCGGCTTGCTCGTCCAGTTCTCCAACGTCGTCTGCCTGCTGATCATCGAGTTCTTCGTCTGCCATGCGCTCGTGCTCCCTGAAGAGGTTGTCCATGGGACAGCGACAGTACTCTGCTTCGGTGCGGCCCCACGCGTGCCGCGCCGTCTGCTGAACCGTGTGGAGGGATGGGGCATCATACGAAAAGGCCAACCTCATCCACCACCAGGCGTTGGCCAAAGCCCGGGGCGAGTCCGGTTGGCTTCCTTCAGCGATCGCAGCCAACGCCTGGTCTCAGCGGGGACCGGTACCCTGCAATCGCCTGCTTGCATATTGTGGCGGTTGGCAGACGGACTTGAACCCCCGGTACTCACAAAGCAGATTCATCTCCGACCGCCGTAACCATCTGTTCGGCGGCAAGTTAGGCCGATCAGCCGTCCTAGTTGCCATGCCGATTCAAAGCAACCATAGGGACCGCCCCGCCGATTGTCAAGTTGAGTGGCTGGGTTCCCGTTGGGCAAGGCCGTAACGTTCCGGACATCCCTCTTGGCTCGACTTTTGCCCTTTTTGCATCGGCACTTATGGCCGATTCCAAAGGGCTTTCGAATAGTCTCGGGTTTTGAAACACCCTGGTTTTGGTAGGGGGTTTCAAAACCCTCTCTAAAAACCGACGGAATCCCGACTAAACCGAGCCTTTCGAGGCTCGAAAAAAGGCAAAAGCCGAGCTTCGAGCATGTGCGGAAAACGCTGCGATCAAAGGATGATGCCGCGTCGAGGCCGCCGCAGCCATCTAAACCCGCCGTACGCTTCAGGTCGCACTTGCCCTCTTCACGCGCGCTCTTGGCCTCGTCAAGCGAGGTCGAGAAGTCAGATCGCCGACCGGCCGTATCACGAGAAGGCCGATCCGGGCCATTCGCAGGCTTCAGCGATCACCGATCATCAACGAGCTCATCCTTCGTTGTCGCATACTCACCGGGATTCCAAGGGCCAGCAACATCAACGAAGCAGGCTCGGGGATCAGCAACATCCAGCCACGGCTCTGGCCCGTCTCGTTGGTGCCCAAGCCGACGATCCAGCCCCGATCGTTAATGGCGGTTGCGACGGAATTTTGCCAGGATGGGAAGTACTCCGCGTGAAGATCGATCCATCGGCCGCGGGTGTAAAGGCTGGCATGGTCGACTTGATTGGGGAGGCGATGGTAGCCGACAATGTCGCCCCAATTGTTTATGTCATTTGCGAAGCTGCTCGCACCGTCCATCATCGTCCCAAGGTCGACCATTCCCTCGGTTTCCGTCCACCGGAATGCATGATAAGCCAAGCTTCCCGTGATCGTCGTTTCGCCAACAACCACGTTTGCGTTGTTGACCCCATGGGCGGCACTCTGGTCAAATCGCCCGCGGCCAAGATTACCCAGGTCGATGATTTGACCATCTCGCCAGATGCACGCGTTGATCGCGTAAGTGGGTGTGGGTTCGAGGGCGGCAGAGCCGACGATCAGCCCCGCGTCGTTGATGTCCTCGGCGACGCTGCGGTCTGCCCCCGGATGGGTTCCAAGGTCGATCATTCCTTGGCCATCCGTGTAGACATAGCCGTGAATCTCAGCGTTGGAAGTATGCGAACGGCCGACGATCGCTCCCATGTTGTTGATGGCCAGAGCCACACTGGCGCCGCCGCCTAAATCGCCGAGATCCTGCATAACTCCGTTGGTCCAGCGGAAGGCGTGGAACACGAACTCGTTTTGTTGTGTGTAGTTTGAGGAGCCGACAATCACACCGTTGTCATTGATTCCCTGGGCATCGCTCCAGGGGGGTGGCCAAGTCTGGCCGGGTAGTGTTCCCAGATCGGTCATCGCGCCGCCAGAGTAGCGGAAAGCGTGAGTCGCATCCGGCGGCCCGAGGCCGGCAAACGACTCGCCGACGACTACATTATGGTTGTTGATGCCGCGAGCCGATGAGCTGTGGCCGCCGAGGGTCGGCAGTTCGATGAACTCGTAGGCCATAACTGGTGCACCCGCGAGTAGCACTGCCAAGGTGATTGGGGCGAAATAAAGCGCTGATTTCATTTTCCACCTCCCGTTCAAATAGAGGGAAAAGAACGACTCAGCCATCGGGGTAATACCGTGGCTGCAACACTGCTCCGCAGTCTACCCGAGCTGATGGCGGGACGGGGCAACACAAGTGTTTCTTGCGGTTGACTTTCTCCCTCCGCCGGCCGCATCAACGATCCGGGCTTCCAAAGAGTTCCGGTGCGAAAACAGGAAAACACGGGCATAGCCACGCACTCGCCCCTATACTACCAGCGGATCGGGATAGTGTCAATTTGTATTTCATGTGCATGAATAAATGCCTGAGGCCAGGATCTCTGGTGCCGCGTCGAGCCGCACCTGCCTCGAGATAGTCTCATTATCTGTGGAAATTGACAAGAGAGGGGCATCCTCCATAAGTGATGGTTTTGTAACCAGTTAAAAGGAGGTGGCCTGATGGGTACGAGAATCGATCGGCGAAGAAACGTCAAGAGCGAATATCAGGTGGACGCAGACCAAGCTCAGGCGGTGGTTCGGGATCATCTGGAGGAACTG
>Ga0116146_1000099_pt1 | contig 107159 bp, 70 predicted proteins | sample AD_JPNHG2_MetaG_FD_89748 | JGI IMG/M metagenome (GOLD analysis project Ga0116146, IMG submission 89748) | Active sludge microbial communities of municipal wastewater-treating anaerobic digesters from Japan - AD_JPNHG2_MetaG | ecosystem: Engineered > Bioreactor > Anaerobic > Digestate | place... | reverse complement strand
TCGCGTGCGGCTCGGAGGCGGCCGGCGAAAGGATAGCCAAACGAGTAGCGGCAGGCCGCCGTACCGGTTCTTTGACAATTCGGTCTAACCTCCCGCGGGTTGGCAACCCGCGGGAGGTTGGGGCGGGGGGGTGTCTTCGCGGGTGATCGGCTCGGCCGGCTTCTCGGTGAAGAAACGGTAGAAGCAGAAGACGTTGAGGGCAAGGATGCCAACCCAGGAGCCAATCGCGATGAGCCAGCCGGCGGCGGTCATGGCGGGTCCTCCAGGGGTTCGGTGCGGTCCCAGAGGTCGCGGCGCTTGTGCCAGGCGATTTCGAGGCCGACCACAAGGCCGATAAACAGCACGAGAAGCATCAGGCGGGCGCCGAGCACGTAGGGGCGGTCGGGGTCAGCGACGTCCACCATCAGCACCACCTCGATGATCTTGGCTCGCCGGGGGGCGATCTCGGCGGGGAAAGCGGCCTGGAGGAGCGAGCGGTTGAGCTGCTGCAAGCCGTCTTTCGACAACCCTTTGGGCCTGTGGCTGGCGAGGTCCGGGCTCTCCATGATCTGGTTGAGGCCGGCGAGGATCGCGGTCTTGTGCGCCCAGGCGACCTCTCTGGCGTTGGCGGCCTCGGAGGCCGCGGCCCGAGCGTCGGCAGGAAGCAGTCCCCAGACCCTTCGCCGGAGGTCGCGATCGCCGAAGTCAAGCAGCTTGCCCTCCTGGTACCCGTCCACGCGGAGCTTGGCGCAGAAGGCGGGCCAGTCGCGGATGCTGCCGGGGCGGAGGGCGGGGGGGCCTTTCTGGAGGAACCAGGCGGAGAGGATGACGAGGAGGAAGATAGGGGTGACGTACTTGATGACGTAGCGGTAGAGGCGGGGCACGCGGAGGTCGGCCCCGTAGTGCATCTCGGTCCAGGCCTTGTCAATGCCGAAGAACCAGCCGAAGAGAATGGTCTCGATGGTGGCGAAGAGGACGAGGCAGAAGGTGCCGCCCCAGAAGTCCAACTCGTCCACCACGCCGTTGCCGAGGAAGAAGATGGCGGGCTGGCAGAGGACGAAGGTGACGACGATGAACAGGATGGCGGCCTTGCGCTTCGTGATGCCCAGCTCGTCCTTGAGGAAGGCGACGGCGGGCTGGGCGAGGGAGACGGAGGAGGTGATGCCCGCGAGGAAGAGGAGGAGGAACCAGGCGGCGCCGAAGAGGTTGCCCGTGGGGAGCGTCGCCCCGAAGAGGCGGAGGATGGGCAGGCGCTCGAAGATGAGGGGCATGGTGACGAAGCCGAGGTTGAAGGTGCCGCTCTGCGCGATGTCGGCCATCTGGGCCTGGCCGAAGAACAAGAACGCGGCGGGCAGCACGATGGTGCCGCCGAGGAGGACCTCGGCGAACTCGTTGGCGCTGGCGGCGGAGAGGCCGGAGAGCACCACATCGTCGCGGCGCGAGAGGTAGCTGGCGTAGGTGAGGATGACGCCGATGCCGACGCTCAGGGTAAAGAAGATCTGGCCGGCCGCGGCGAGCCAGACGTCGGGATTCCTCAGCGCCTCGAAGTCGGGGTTCCACATGTAGCCCAGGCCGTTGAGGATGTTCTGGCCGGGGTTGGCAGGATGGGCGGGGAGCGTGAGCACGCGAACGGCCAGGGCGATGGCGATGAGGAAGAGCAGGGGCATGGCCCACTTGCAGAGCCACTCGATGCCCCGCGTGATGCCGCGGAAGAGCACCCAGCAGTTGGCGAGGAAGGTGGCCAGGAAGAAGGCGTAGGCGACGGCGAGGCTGGAGAAATGGGTCTGGTTGAGGCCCTGGTAGGATTGCAGGAAGCCCTTCATCGCCGCCTGGTCGGTGGCGCTGGCGTACTCGCCGAAGAGCGAGAAGAAAGCGTAGGCGAGGGTCCACGATTCGATGTAGGTGTAATAGATGAAGATGACGATGGGCCCGAAGATGCCGATGAGGCCGAAGTACTTGATGGCGGGGTGGCGCCAGAGCCGGTGGAACATGCCGGGCGCGGTGCGATGGCCGAAGGCGCCGCCGTAGCGGCCGGTGGTCCACTCGATCCACATCAGGGGGATGCCGAGCAGGACGAGGGCGACGACGTAGGGGATCATGAAGGCGCCGCCGCCGTTGCGGGCGGCCTGGGCGGGGAAGCGCAGGAAGTTGCCCAGGCCCACCGCGCTGCCGGCCACGGCCAGGATGATGCCCAGCTTGCCCGTCCACCTGTCGCGCGGCTCGCCGCCCACCGCCTCGTCCTCCAACGGCCCTGCGTGCCGGGGATGCGTGCTCGACGGCAGCCAGCATCCTACCGGCTCGCGGCGGCCCCGTCAAGGCCGGCGTGCGGGGGCTGGGAAGGGTGCGAACCGGAATTGCGGGCAGGGTGGTTCTCTCTGGAGCCGGAAGGGCTCGCATGGGATAGCCCAGGGCAACGCCCTGGGTTCAGCGGGCTCCACGGGTCCAGCCCTGAAAGGGCGAGATAGAAGCTCTCGATTCCGCGCCGTCAGGGCTGCCGCGGGGCGGTCTTGTTCCCAGGGCGTTGCCCTGGGCTATCCTATCTCGCTCCTTCGGAGCTCCCGCAGCCACCTGCAATTCCGGCCCGCACCCGGCTGGGAACGCGGCTTGACATGGCGGGGCTTTCGGTCATGCTTAGTAGAAGAGGATGCGAAGAGGAGTTGAAGATGGCCGACCGGCGTGCGAACATGTGGATTCAGGGGCTGGCCGCGGCGCTGGCCCTCGCGCTCGGGGGCGTGGGGCAGGGCAAGCCCACGATCCCCGAGGAGAATATCCCGGGCGATGCCAAGCCGGAGGTGCGGCGCTACCTGGAGCAGCTCTACTCGCGCGACCCGGTGACGCGGGCCTATGCCGCCGTGCACCTGGGGCGCATGGGCGACCCGGCCGAGCCGGCGCTGCCGTTCCTGGTGGCCATGCTCGGGGATGACGTGAAGCTCGAGTGGGAGGTGAAGGAGGCCGACCCGACCAATCCGCTCGAGGAGGCGAAGAAGCGTATCCTGGGGTTCTACAAGGAAAAGGAGACGTCGCCCGGCCGCGAGGCGGCGCGGGCGCTCTCGAAGCTGTGCACCGCGGCGCGGGAGGACCTGCTGGCCGCGGTGAAGGACCCGGCCGCCTCCGTCCGCCGGCACGCGGCGGAGGCGTTGGGCGGCATCCGCGACCGCAAGGCCACGGAGCCGCTGACCCTGCTGCTGAAGGACCCCGACAAGGACGTGCGCGCGCAGGCGGCCCGCGCGCTCGGCCGCCTGCGCGATCCGGCGTCCGTGGAGGCCCTCATTGCGGCGATGAAGGACACCGAGCGCGACGTTCGGCGCGAGGTGGCGGCGGCGCTGGGCGAGATCAGGGACCCGCGGGCGCTGGATGTGCTGCTGGCCGCGCTGACCGATACGGTGGACGTACGCACGGTGGCCGAGGCGGCGCTGCTGGAGACGCGCGACCTGCGCGCGGTCGAGCCGCTCATCGTCTACCTGCGGCACCGCAAGGAGGAGGTGCGGCGCATCTCGGCCCGGCTCCTGGGCGCCATCGGCGACGCGCGGGCGCTCAAGCCGCTCGTGCAGGCCCTCAAGGACCAGGCCTCCGACGTGCGGTTCGAGGCCGCCTCGGCCCTGCGCAGGATGTCGGGGGAGGACTTCGGGGAGGACCCGCAGAAGTGGCAGCGCTGGCAGGAGCTGGAGGCGGCGGCGCGCGCGATCGAGGAGAGCATCGCCGGCGACCGGCTGCACACGTACACCGGCGCGCTCCAGCGGGCCGACTGGGCCGCGCGCGCCTACGCGGCCAAGGCCCTGGGCCTGCTGGGCGACCGCCGCGGCGCCACGGCGCTGCGCGGCGCGCTGTGGGACAAGGATGTCACCGTGCGCCGCAACGCGGCGGTGTCGCTCGGCGCGCTCGGCGACCCGCAGGCGGTCGAGCCCCTCATCGCGTCGCTCAGCGATGCCGAGCCCGAGGTCCAGGAGGCCGCCGAGGATGCCCTCCGGCGCATCACGGGCGCGAACCACGGCCGCGACACCCGCAAGTGGCAGGAGTGGTGGGACGAGCACAAGCGGGTCGTGTTCGCCCGCGACCGCGAGAAGACCGGCGAAGAGGCGAGCCCGGACGCCTCGGAGCAGGCCGGCATCGGCGACGTGCCCGCCCCGCGGGGCTCGAGTACCCTCACCTGGCTGCTCATCGCAGCGCTCATCGCCGTGCTGCCCGTGACGGTGTTCATCACGCTGCGGGTGCTGCGCCCGCGCTGAGCCGCCGGGGCCGGGGCGCTACTTGACTTCCACGAGCGAGTAGCGCGAGGTGCCCAGGCCGCGGCGCTCGAGCGCCCGCACCTGCTCGTAGGGGTCCTTGCCGAAGATCTTCTCGAGCAGGTGCCCGCCTTCGCCCAGCTTCCAGCCGCGGAAGAGCGTGCCGGGGATGAAGTTCTCGGCCTGGATGGCATCGAGCGAGGCAGTCTCGATGGCCACGATGTCGTGCGAGGCCATCACGCCGATGTCGGGCACGATGCTGGGGCAGCTCAGGCCCCAGCAGTCGCAGATCATCGTGATGTTCGTAAGCAGGTTGATGTGCAGCACGCGGCGGGGGTCGAACGAGCCGAGGATGGTCTTGGTGGCCAGGGCCATGCCCTCGTGGAAGTGGCGGAAGTGGGTGCGATCGCTCATCGTGAGGGCCTTCTGAGGGCAGGCGACGACGCAGTGGCGGCAGAAGCGGCAGTCGTGGAAATTGATGTCCAGCTCGCGTTTCGCCTTGTTCATCTCGATGGCGCCGCGGTCGCACGCCTCGACGCACCGGCCGCAGAAGACGCAGGCCTCGGCGTCCCACTCCAGGCCGCCTTCGAGGGCGTGCAGGGCGCCGCGCGTGCGGCCGTGCACGCAGCCCATCGCCAGGTTCTTGCAGGCGCCGCCGTACGCGCAGTCGCCGTGGCCCTTGACGTGCGAGAAGTTGACCAGGCAGGGCGCGTCCCAGATGGCGCCGAAGATCTCGAGCTGCTTGAGCGTGCGGTAGCGCACCTTCTTCGTCACGAGATGCGAATCGTAGACGCCGCCCGCGGCGACGAGGGGGCAGCCGAGCGTCTCGGGCGTGTAGCCGCGCTGCGCGGCGGACTCGATGGTGCCGAAATAGCCGTCCACCACGAACGGCCGGCCGCCGGCGTCCTTGATCGCCTGGACGAGGATGCGCACGAAGACGGGATGGATGGTGGTGTAGCCGAGGCCGCCGCCGAGGTGCATCTTGATCGGCACGCGGTCCTTCTGGCAGAGGGCCGCGAGGTCGAGGCGCTGAAGGATGCGCCGCAGCTTGCCGGGCAGGGTGGCCTCGGCGCTGGGGCGCGCGACCTCGGAGGAGCCGAAAAACACCGTCGCCTTGGTGGCCGCCGCGCGGCCCGTGTTCCGTTGCGCCATCGTGACGTTCTCCTCTGGGCTATGCTTGCATTGCCGCGCCATCTTCGCAGGCCGGGCGGGCCGTGTCAAATCCGCTCCTGCGTGGGGGACGGCGTGGGGCGGCAGCTTCGCGTCGAGGGGAAGAGGGGAGGGGAGGCGGCTATCTGGCCGAACGCCATACGCGAATGGCCGCGGCCAGGCACACCACGCCGGCGAGAAACGACAGGAGCGTGATCGGCACCAGATAGCCTGGCCATTTCTGCGGCTGGAACCAGCCGCCATACCCCAGAAGGCCAGCATGCACCCCAACGGCAAACCCCACGGCTCCCAGAGCCACGACCCAGCGGGACGAGTCCACGGCTTCGCAAGTGCGCGCCAGCTTATTCAGGGCGGCAAGAGCCCCTGCACCTACGAGCATCGAGAGGCCGGCGCTCAGCGTCAGCTTCGCGCCCTCAAAGTAGCTGGGATAGTACGCTGCGCTGAGAATCATCAACGACAGCGCAGCGTGCATCAGCAGGAAGAGCCATGACCAGGTCAGCAGCCCCCGGCCATCTGTCCTCTGCCGTGCACGCCGCACGACCGCTATCGTCAGCAGCACAAGCGCGGAGAGAGCCAATGCCTTGCTCATCACGTAGACCGGCCACTCCGACCAGGCGACGCCCTTGAGGATGTTGTAACCGCACCGTCGCATAGACGACACAACCCAGCAGAACGCTCGTCACCAGCTTCATGGCGCCTCCGTGGGAGAGACCGTTAGGGGGACCATCATACTATAGCCAGGGGGTGTCAGACCTGCAACATGCAGCTCGGGCAGGGGAGGCGATTGCGATCAACCTCCCGCGGGTTGCCAACCCGCGGGAGGTTCCCGCTCCGGCGCGCGGAAGAGAAGAGGCCGCGGAGCGGCCAAGAGGCGCGTCCCCACGCAGAGCGTAGGGACGAGAAGAGAAGCGCGTCCCCACGCAGAGCGTAGGGACGCAGAACGTACTCCATGAGTGGGGGAGGCCAGAGATACGAGGGCATGCACGCCTCAGCCGCCCTCCCCTATCGGCGCGCGTTTGGGAGCCCACCGGCCGTCTTCTCACGCATCACGTTTCACGCCTCATACCTTGAGACCTCCGCCTCCATGTTGCGCCTCCATGTTGCATTGCGCGCGGCGGCTGAACGCGCTATATATGCTATTAAGAGGAAATACCCCCTATGTCCCCCACGAGGAGATCCTGATGCTCCGTCACGAGGAGATCCTGATGCTCCGTGCCTGCCTCGCGTGCGTTCTTGCCGCCGCGGCCTTGGCCGGCGAGCCTGGCGCTGACCCCGCCTGGTACGCGAGGAAGGCGTCGTGGCCCGACACGATGCTGGCGTCGCGCGAGGCGCTGGCCAAGGCCCAGGCCGAGGCGCCCAAGGAGGCGGCCTTCAAGCCCTACGTCACGGGCATTGTCCGCGGCGGCCAGCCGGCGCAGCAGATCTCGCTCGACGTCTCGACGCTCGACCAGCTCTGGCTCGTGGCCGACGTGGGCGACGACAACTACGATTGGGACCAGGCCATCTGGGCCGAGCCGCGCCTGGTGACCAGGGACGGCGCCGAGGTGCGCCTGCCCACGCTCCAGCCCGTGTCGGTCAAGGTCGGCTGGGGCCAGCTCATCCTCAACAACAGCCACACGGGCGGGGGCCTGCGCATCGCCAACAAGAAGTACGAGTACGGCTTCTGGGCGCACGCCCCGAGCGCCCTGTGCTTCGCCCTCGGCAGGAAGTACGCGAGGTTCGAGGCCTGGGTGGGCATTGGCGCCGAGGCGACCTCGCACGGCTCGGTGCGCTTCCACGTGCTGGATCGGGCCGACCGCACGAGCGACCTGGAGACGCTGTGGGCACTCGTCCGCCGCGACTTCCCCGCCGCCGCCCGCGAGATGGCCTGGGAGCGCGACGACCGCATCTGGGACGACGACTGGCGCCCCGGCGACCTCGCCACGCTGGCGGCCCGCTATGCCAAGTGCGCGGCGAGCCGGGCTTCGTCGGTGGGGGCCGAGGCGCAGAAGCTCGCCCCCGGCGTGGCGGAGGCCCCCGCCCTTCAGAAGGTGCGCGAACTCTACTACCGCGCCCGCACCATCGAGGAGAACCTGGCGAAGTTGGGCGACCTGAAGTTCGAGCCGCTCCGCCTGGCCATCGCGGACCTCATCGAGACCCAGGGCGACAAGTATCCCAAGGGCCGCGAGTTCCTCCAACGCCTCGACGCACTCGAGAAGTCGGCCGCGGCCGAGGACAAGGCGGCCAGCGCCGAGCACAAGGCGAGACTCGTCGAAGAGTTCGAGTCGCTCAAGCGCGAGGCCCTGCTCGCCAACCCGCTGCTGTCGTTCGACAAGCTGCTCGTCGTGCGCCGCCATGCCCGCAACCTGGCCCTGCCCGCCAACTGGCAGGGCAACTCGTGCCTGCCGCGCAGCGGCCTCGACAACGAGATCGCCGTCCTCTCGCTGCGCGCTGTGGGCGGGGCCTCTGCGCCCCGCGTCCAAACCCTCTACAAGCCCGAAGGCGGCAAGTTCGTGGGCGACGTGGACCTGCATTTCGACGCCGACCGCATCCTGTTTTCTTCGCTCGATGCCAGGAACCGCTGGCAGGTGTTCGAGATGACGCTTCAGCCTCCCGCGGGTTCGCAACCCGCGGGAGCTTCCCCTGTCCGCCAGCTCACGGGCGAGCAGCCCGACGTGGATAGCTACGACGCCTGCTACCTGCCCGACGGCCGCATCATCTTCGGCTCCACTGCCGCCTTCGTCGGCGTGCCGTGCGTCTTCGGCTCCTCCCACGTCTCGATGCTCTATCGCATGGACGCCGACGGCAGGAACATCCGCCAGCTCTGCTTCGAGCAGGACCACGACTGGTGCCCCACGGTGCTCAACAACGGCCGCGTGCTCTACCTCCGTTGGGAGTACACCGACACCCCGCACTCGCAGACGCGCCTCCTCTTCCACATGAACCCCGACGGCACGGAGCAGATGGAGTACTACGGCAGCAACTCGTACTGGCCGAACGGCATCTTCTACGCCCGCCCGATCCCGAATCACCCGACGAAGGTCGTGGGCATCGTGACCGGCCACCACGGCGTGCCGCGCATGGGCGAGCTGGTCGTCTTCGACCCCGGCAAGGGCCGCCACGAGGCCAGCGGCGCCATCCAGCGCATCCCCGGCTACGGCAAGCCCGTCGAGCGCGTCGTGCGCGACGCGCTGGTGGACGGCTCCTGGCCCAAGTTCCTCCACCCCTATCCCCTCAGCGAGAAGCACTTCCTCGTCTCGTGCAAGCCCACCCCCCAGGCCCATTGGGGCCTCTACCTGGTGGACACCTTCGACAACATGCTCCTGCTGCACGAGGAGCCGGACTACGCGATCCTGGAGCCCGTGCCGCTCCGCAAGACCCCCAGGCCGCCCGTCATCCCCGACAAGGCGGACCCGAAGCGCAAGGACGCGGTGGTCTACATGGTGGACGTCTACCAGGGGGACGGGCTGAAGGGCGTGCCGCGCGGCTCGGTGAAGCGGCTGCGCATCTTCTCGTACCATTTCGCCTACCACGGCATGGGCGGGCTGCTCGGCGTCGTGGGCATGGACGGCCCGTGGGACCCCAAGCGCATCGTGGGCACGGTGCCGGTCGAGGCCGACGGCTCGGCCCTCTTCCGCGTGCCGGCCAACACCCCTCTCTCGATTCAGCCGCTCGACGCCGAGGGCAAGGCCCTTCAACTCATGCGAAGCTGGATGACCGCCATGCCGGGCGAGACCCTCTCGTGCGTGGGCTGCCACGAGAAGCAGAACTCCTCGCCGCCCGCGAAGCAAACGATCGCGCAGTCCAAGCCCCCCGCCGAGATCGAGCCCTGGCGCGGCCCGGCCCGCGCCTTCAGCTATGCGCGCGAGGTGCAGCCCGTGGTGGACAAGTACTGCATCGCCTGCCACGAGGGCACGAAAGCCGTCACCCTGCGCGGCGACCAGAAACCCACCGACTTCAGCCTCGTCACGCCCGGCAACGGCGGCGGGAACGCCGGCCGCTTCTCGCTCGGCTACATCGAGCTCAGCCGCTACGTCCGCCGCAACGGCATCGAGGGCGACTACCACCTGCTCACGCCCCTCGAGTTCCACGCCGACACCACCGAACTCGTCCAACTCCTCCGCAAGGGCCACTACGGCGTCCGGCTCGACGCCGAGGCCTGGGACCGTCTCGTGACCTGGATTGACCTCAACACGCCCTATTTCGGCACATGGACCGAGATGGGCCACAACCCCGGCAAGCAGCGCGAGCGCCGCCTCGAGCTGGCCAGGCTCTACGCCAACCTCGACGACGACCCCGAGGCCGACGCGGCGCTGCCTCCGGCGAAGCTCGGTGATCCCGCTCCTCCGCCTGTCTCTGAAATCGCCAATCGCAAATCGCAGATCGCAAATCCACCTGGCTGGCCCTTCGACGCCGCGGAGGCCAAGAGGAAGCAGGCCGCCGCCGGCCCCGCCACCGCCCGCACGATCGAGCTGGGCCCCGGCATCACCATGGAGCTTGTGCTCATCCCCGCCGGCGAGTTCCTGATGGGCGACAATCCTGTGGGCGGCGTGTCCCCACGCCGCGAGTCGCGGGACGGGGACGTCCCGCCCACAATGTCCTCGCCCGACGAGCAGCCCGTGCACCGCGTGAGGATCGAGCGGCCCTTCTGGATGGGCCGCTGCGAGGTCTCCAACGAGCAGTTCGCCCTCTTCGATTCCGCCCACGACAGCCGCGTGGAGGACAAGAACACCTACCAGTTCGGCGTCCACGGCTACCCCTGCAACGAGCCCAAGCAGCCGGTCGTGCGCCTCTCCTGGCACCAGGCCATGGCCTTCTGCGAATGGCTCTCGCGGAAGACGGGCGAGCGCTTCACCCTGCCCACCGAGGCCCAATGGGAGTGGGCCTGCCGGGCCGGCACCGCCACGCCCTTCTGGTATGGCGGCCTCGACGCCGATTTCTCGAAGTACGCGAACATGGCCGACGCCAAGATGCGCGAGTTCGCGTCCAACCCCTACACCGTCTGGGAGCCGCAGGCCAACGCCACGAAGTACGACGACTGGATCCCCAAGGACACGCGGTTCAACGACGGGCACCTCGTCGCGGCTCCCATCGGCAGCTACCAGCCCAACCCCTGGGGCCTGTGCGACATGCACGGCAACATGGCCGAGTGGACCCGCTCCGAGTACCGCCCCTACCCGTCGGACGAGTCAGACCAGTCGGACAGGTCCGACAAGCCCGCCGCGCGCCGCGTGGTGCGCGGCGGCTCGTGGCGCGACCGGCCCTATCGCTGCACCTCGGCCTATCGCCTGGCCTATCCCGCCTTCCAGCGGCCCTACAACGTCACGTTCCGCGTAATCTGCGAGACCGCTACCAGAACTGCATCCAAGCCGGAATGAGGGGATAGCACCATGGCGCGAGCCTACGTGAAGCATGAGAGGTTCCTCCTGCAGGACGCTCCGGAGTTCTCTGAAGCGTGGCTGCACGAGAGAATCGCCGAGGATCCGAGCATCCTGGGGCTGGGCGAGCTTGAGATACTCGACCGCGAACGAAGGCACGCACGTGCCGGAAGGCTTGACCTGCTCCTCACCGATCCGGACGGCGAGCAAGGATACGAAGTCGAAGTCCAACTAGGGGCGACCGATGCCGACCACATCATCCGGTGCATCGAGTACTGGGACATCGAGCGGCGTCGTTACCCGGCCTACGAGCACAGCGCCGTCCTGGTGGCTGAGGATACGACGAGTCGCTTCCTCAACGTGATGTCCTTGCTCGCCGGAAGCATCCCCCTCATAGCCATCCAGCTCAACGCTCTCAAGGTTGGTGATGGCGTGGTACTCGACTTCGTGAAGGTGCTGGATCAGACGTCCCTGCGCCGTGACGACGAGTCTGAGGGAGGCGAGACCGTTACCAGGTCAGACTGGGTCGAGCGCACAGGCGCGGAGAACATGAGCGTCGTCGATCGAATCCTGGAGATGATCAACGAGAGAGCAAGCCCAAAGCAGCAGTTGAACTACAAGCAGCAGTTCATCGGGCTCACGGACGGTACGCGTTCGCGCAATTTCATTTGGTTCACCCCGCAGAAGAAGGCTGTCCGGCTGGGCATGCCTACTTCGGGGGGCGCTCCCTGGCAGAAGCGACTCGATGAGGCCGGCGTGCACCACAACCTGATGGAGAGAGGACTCAGAGTGTGGGTCACCTCACGTGATCTGGCCGTTCACGAGGCCCTCCTCCGCGAGCTGGTCCACCGTGTGGTCGGTGAGTACCAGAACAAGTGACGTAGGGAGCGACTTGGCGCCTGGCTGACCACGCGGGTTCCCTCTGGGCGCTTGACTCTCCTACCTGCCAAGGTATAGAATCTATACTGTGGAATTCGAGTTCGACCCGCTCAAGAGCGTCGCGAACAAGAGGAAGCACGGGATCGACTTCGTCGAGGCCTAGGCGCTCTGGGGGGATCCGGACCTGCTCGAAGTGCCCGCGCGCACCGAAGACGAGCCTCGGTGCATTGCCGTGGGCAAGATCGGCGCCAGCTACTGGTCTGCCATCATCACCTACCGAGGCGAGCGGATCCGCATCATCTCCGTGCGCCGCGCCCGCCAGGAAGAAAGAAAAGCCTATGAAGGCTAGAGAGCTGGACAGAAGATTCGACGAGGGCGAGGACATCTCGAAGTACGTTGACTTCGCCCATGCCCGCCGGCCCAACCAGGAGCAGAAGCGCGTCAACGTTGACTTTCCCATCTGGATGGTGGAGTCGCTGGACAGAGAGGCCAAGAGGTTGGGCGTTCCCCGTCAGTCGCTAATCAAGATGTTGATCGGCAGGCATATCGAGAGGATGCGAACCGCGCACTGAGGCGCCGGAGCAGTGCCGTCATTGCTCCGCCATCACGCCCGGGTCGGCGGGGGCGAGCGAGTAGGTGGTGAGGGCGGTGATGCTCTGCGGCGGCAGCTTGTCGGTGAGGCTGGCGGTTTCGGCCGAGAGGGCGAACTCGCCGCTCGGCGCGAGCTTCGCTTCGGCCGCCAGGGCCGCCGCGGTGAGCTGGTAACGGGCGAGCCTGGTGGCGGCGGCCAGGCCGGCCAGCTCAATCGTGGCCTCGTGCTCGGCCTCCGTGGGGTTCACCAGGAAGATCGTGAGCTGGCCCTTTGGGCTGCGTAACGCGGCGACGACGATGCCCGGCGCCGCCTTGCGGCGCGAGGCCGCCCTCACCTCGCACCTCAACACGTCAGACCGCTTGGCCGCGAACCGCGTGAGAATGCCATAGCCGTAATACGCCACGGGCTCCGCACTCGCCTCGGGCAGGTGCTTCTCGGCCTTGGTGTCCCATGTGCGCACGAGCTGCCAGTGGCCTTCGAGGTCGCCGCGGTTCAGGAAACTGCACCGGCTGAAGCCGTCCACTCCCGCCGCCAGGCCGCGCACGACGGTCTCGGCATTCGACAGCGCGGCCTGGAAGCTCGCGGGACCCGGGTGATGGGGGCCGCTGCCGAGGCGCACGTCGCCGAACTCCGAGAGGAACAGCGGCTTGCGGCGCTCGCGCGCCCAGGCGCCCCAGGCGGCGAGAATCGCCTGCCGCTCGGCGTCGAGGCCCGAAAACCAGTGAATGTCATAGGCCGACAGAAGGGCGTCGAAGTCCATCCGCCGCCGGTCCGGCGGGCGCGGGTCGAGCCAGCCGGGGCCCGAGAGCGGCAGCTTGAGGCCGCGGCGCTCGAGCGCGGCCCTGACCGCGGCCAGGCCGTGTGTGATGGATTCCGCGCCGCTCGGCCCCTGCCACCACGACCACTCGTGGCCCGGCTCGTTCGTGATGTTCAGCCACTGGATGCACGTGTAGCGTCGGGTCTTCAGCAGGTGCTCGGCCAGCGTGGCCAGGCCGTCGGCAAAGGCATCCATAGACTTCGGGGCGCTCCGCAGCGGGTCCACGTTGGCCACAGCGTTCCAGTCCACGTGGCTCCACATCTGCTGGAGGAAGACGTCGGCCTTGTGCGTCTCGGCCCAGTCGAGGATGCGGTAGAGCGTGCGCATCTCCTCGTTGTTCCAGTCGAACCGCCCGCGCTCGGGCTCGTACATCCGCTGGTCAATCTGCACGCGGAGCCAGTCGAGGCCCAGCCACGCGGCGTGCTGCTGGATCTGCTGCCAGGCCACCACGTTGTTGAGCGGCGGGTTGGCGCCCCAGGCGCTGGCCCGCGGCCCGCCGAAGTGGGCGCGGATGGCGTGCCACGACGCCCCGATGCCGCCGGCCATCGTGCGCTCAGCCTGCCCCAGGTCCACACGCACCAGCGCCCCGTCGGCCAGAACCGCGGCGGCTAGCGCCACGATCGCCCCTACGATGTACTGCCGTCCCAAGCGTATTCCCCCACAGGGTCGTTCCTGCCGCACCATTCACGAGGTCGGGTTGATTCTACCGGGGAATGCGATTGCCGGCAAGGAGATGACAGGGACCCACAGGGACAGGCACGGACTCGCGCGTTCAGGGGGTCTGGCCGTCCGTGCCCGTTGGTGTGCGTCCGTGTGGTTCCTCACCTGACTTCGTATAGTTCGGCGATGACGCGGCTGGCCTGGCGGCCCTCGGGGCCGAAGGCGGCGAAGCGCAGCTCCCAGAGGCCCGGCTGATCGAGGTGAATCGGCCTCTCGTAACGCGGCGACTCCGCCGTGGGCGACAGGCCGTCGAGGCTGTAGCGGATCACCACGTCCCGGCCGGTCTTTGTGGGCGGGACGTCTCCGTCCCGCGAATCGCGGGGCACGGAGGCCCCGCCCACAATCGAACCCGCCGACGCGACGAGTTCGATGGCGACCTTGCCCTGGAAGACCCCGCCCGCAGGCTTGGCCGCGACGGGGACCGAAGGAGCTTGTGCGGACTCGATGGCCAAGTCGTCAATCCAGGCTTCGAAGGGGCCGCCGCCCGAGCGGCTGTCGTAGGCCACGAGGACAGCCGCGATGGCCTTGCCCGCGTGGGTCTGGCCGAGGGGAATCGCGATCTTCGTCCACTTGCCGACCTCGCCCTTGGGATTGCCGGGATGGACGCCTTGGCCGTCGGTGGTCCTTGCCCCCGAGTCGCGCAGCGTCGAGCCGTCGGCGACGAGGAGGTCGAGGCCCACGCAACGGCCCCGCTCGTTCGTCGGGCGAATCCAGTAGCTCAGCACCGAATCGGGGGCGATGCCGATGGTCTCCTCGAAGAGCGTGCAGTAGACGTGCGAGTAGGCCGGGTCGTCGGCCACGCCCGACACCCGCAGCGCCCGCTTGCCGCCATGGGATGTGGGCGGGATGTCCTCATCCCGCGTATCGCGGCGTGGGGACACGCCGCCCACAGCACCACCCTCGGCCACGCGGCATTCGGGCTTGCTCACGCTCTTGAGGCCGCCGCCTTGTTTCGCAATCGCGTCCGCCGCGGGCTGCGGCTCGCCGGCCTCGAAGCCCGTCTTGAACGTGAGCCGACCAGCAACGGCTGGCGGCGGAAGGGCGAGCGAGTTGCAGCGGGCGTAGAGCTTCCCCCCTGCCCCACTCTCCACCTTCAACTCGTTGGGCGCCAGGTTGGCGATGAGGCGGGCGCTCTCAACCGACGATTCGACGCGGATGTGGCAGGGCATATCCCGCGTCCAGTGGGCGTTCTCGATGGCCACGCGGCCGCCCTTGAGGGTGAAGGGGCCGCAGAGGGTGTTCACCCCCTGAATCAGCACGTCGCCGCTTCCGCCAATGATGCCGCTTGTCTTCCCGCCCCAAATCTGGGTGTTGAAGAAGCTGGCCTTACCCTTGAACGAATCGCCGACGATGATCGCCCCCACCTCGTGCGCGCCGAGGGGCACCAGTTGGGCGTTGATGAACGTCACGTTCGCGCTCCCCTCCAGCACCGCGCAGCGGCTGCCCGTGTCGGTGCCGTGGTTGATCACCGTCGCGTTCGCGCCCTTGTGGGCGGCGTGTCCCCACGCCGCGTCATCCCGAAACGCGATGCCGTCGTAGGCGGCGTAGAGGAACGTGCCCCGCACGTGCTCGTTCTCGCACGCCCCGAACACGATCCCCTCCAGGTTCGCCCGCTGGTACTCGATGACCGCCTGGATGTTCTTCCCCTCGGTGAAGGGGCTTGCCAGGCTCGGATGCACGCGGACGGAGTAGTGGGGATTGAACTGCACGTCCTCGACCCATCCGTCGCCCTTGCACTTGGAGACGAAGAGGCCGCGCTTGAACACGGCGCCCGCGAGGTAGCGGATGACGTGGCCGTCGCTGGGATGCGTCCAGAAATCCGCCCCCTGGTAGGCATTGCCGAGCGTCACGTCCACCAGCCAGCACCCCGGCCCCAGGCTCTGAATCGCCCAGGGATAGGGCTGGATGTTCCGCAGGTCTTGCTCGGGATACCAGATGGTCAGCCCCCGCAGCCCTGACTTCGCTTCGAGGCGAATGAACGGCGTCCCGTCGGCTTTGCCCTTGCCGCTCGTCGTCATCAGCACCGAGCCGCCCGAGACCGTGTGATGCGGCACATCGAAAATGCCGCGAAGCTCCACCCCCGACGGCACCACGATTTCCCCCGCAAACCGATAGTTCCCCGCAGGCACATACACCGTCCCCCCGCCAGCCTTCCGTGCCGCTTCCAGCGCCTTGGTGAACGCCGCCGTGTTATCCTGCTCGCCTTGCCCCGCCCCGAAGTCGGTGACGAGGAAGAGCCGGCGGTTCGGAAGAACCGGGTTTGGCGAGGCAGAGCCGGGGAAGGGCTGGAGTGCCCCCGGACGGAAGTCGTACCCACTGATCAGGGCGTCGCTTGGGGTCCTGCCTTCAATCCGCGGAAGGGATCGTGCCGTATTCCCGAGCAGGCGCACGCGACGGACTCTCTCGCCCAGCCGGACCACGAAGTCCTTGGTTGTGAACAGGCAACCGAGCATCGAGATCTGGCCCTTAGCGGCTTCCGCCAGGAGCGTGGTCGGCCCATCGAGAAAGCACCTCTCGAACGTGAGCGTGCCGGGGCCGTCGAGGAGCGGCGGACTGTTGAAGGTGCACGATTGGAACTGGGCGGTTGAGTTGAAGGATTCAGGCGCATCAACTGAGCGGTCGCCGAGGAATATGCACCCACTTGCCGACAAGCCGATTTCGTTGAGGGCCTCGAGGCGCAAGGCCGTCTCGCAGAGGCCGAATTCAGACCAGGCCATCACTGCGTTGGCGGTTCCCTGCCTGCCTGCGCGCGCAAGGAAGCCCGTCTTGTAGCAGGTGGCCCGAATGTGCTGCAGGTACTCCCAGTCGGAGCGCCGCATCTCGAAGGCGATGCCTTCCCGCCGTAGGCAGCTCTCAAGCGAGTCCATCGCACCTCGTGACACCGGCGAGCCCGGAAGGCCCGATTCCGTCCACCAGCGCGGGCCGAAGTCCACATCCGTCACTCGTCCGATGTCGGTCGTCGTGTCCATCCAGATGCCGGCCTTGAGGGGGGTGCCGACGACGTTGCGGATGGTGTGAAGCTCGTTCCACTCCGGGCCGATCTTGATGGCCTGATAGGGGTTGACGAGCGTCACGTTCTGGATGGTGATGTTGTTGCCCGTGGCCTTCTCCGAGGTGCGGATGGTCCAGGGATAGGGGACGATCTTCATCGGGTCCTGGTCGGGATACCAGATGGCGAGGTTGGTGAGGCCGGTGCCGCGCTCCATCGTGATCGCTGGCGGGCCGTCGGCGTTCCCCTTGTCGGCGGCGGGCATGAGAATCGTCGCCGTTCGTAGTGCGGGCTTCAGCCCGTCTCCTCCGGTACGGCCTGAAGGCCGCACTACGAACGGGTCGAAGTCTCCCCTCAGCGTCACACCTTCCTTGACGGTGAGTCGGCCGGCGAGGCGGTAGCGGCCTGCGGGGAGGAAGACGACGGCTCCGCCCGCGGCGGCGGCCTCGTCAATCGCCGCCTGAATCCCCCCCGTGGCGTCGCCCACGCCGTCCTTCGGCGCATCAATGACCAGCGAGGCAATCACCACGTCGTCGGTGGGGAAACTGGTCTCAATCACGCGGGGCTTCATGGCGGCCGAGACCTCCGAAAGGAGGAGGAGAGCGGCAAGCAAGGCTATTCCGCGCCTCATGGCTTCACCCCAGTTTGCGAAGCCGCAAGCCACGACCCACGAGCCACGAGCGGCGAGCCTCGGAGAAGAAGCAGAACCATTTGGCCAACCCTCTTCAGGCTCGCGGCTCGTGGCTCACCGCTCGCAGCTACTCGGCAATGGCTTTCAGAGCCGTGTCCGCCCCCAGCCTGTGCCCCTCCTCGCCCAGGTGCGTCTTGTCGGAGCAGAAGAGCTTGAGGCGGGCGGCCTCGTCGCTCCCGACCTTCTTGAAGGCCGCGGCAACATCGGCCAGGCCAGTCCGCTTCTTGAGCGCCACGATGCGAACGGCCCCCGCCATCTCGTCCATCTCGTCCCAGCGCTCAATGGCGGGGCAGGTGGTCATCAGGAGCACCTCGCTCTTGCCCTTCGTGAGCCGGCGAATGCGGTCAACGGCGAAGGCGAGGGTGGTCTGGAACTGCTCGCCGCGCATTCCGTCCGTCCAGTCGTTGAAACCGTACCACACCGTCACCAGGTCGGGCTCGGGCGTGTCGCGCACCCACAGGGGCATCTGAAGGAGGCCGTGGGTGAGCTGCGAGCCGCCGCGCGAGACGTTGACCAGGTTCACCTCGGAGCCATAGGTCTCCTTGAGCTTGGCGGCGAAGACCTCGGCCCAGACGACCTGGCGGTTGGCCCAGTGGCGCTTGTCGGTGAGCGAATCCCCCATCGTCACGATGGTCACGGGCTGCTTCGCCTTGAGCTTGGCGAGGAGCTTCGGCACGCCCCCCTTCGCCGGCGCGTAGTCCGTCGTGTCAATCGGGATGTCGCTTTCGAGGGCCACCTGGTCAATCGTGAACGAGTGGGCGGGATAGTCGCGCCAGGTCCACCACTTGCCGAACCAGAAGTTCCCGAAGCCCGAGGGGGCATAGCCATCCTTAGTGCCGATGAGCCTTGCCTTAGGCAACTCGGGGATGAGGTCGCACCAGGGGATGTAGAACTTGCGCCATTCGGTGGAATCGAGCGGGAAGGCGGCGGCGTAGCGGAGAGCGTAGTCCGAGCCGTCAATCAGCTCGATTCCGCCCCAGTTCTTCGAGCCATCGCCCTTGAGCCAGAAGGAGATGCCTGCGGCCTTGTCCCAATCGGGCGTCGCCCGCACGCCGGCGACGAAGAACCCGCCCGACGCGTCGGCGATGAAAGAGAACTTGCACGCCTTCCCCACCTTCCCGTCCACCAGCTCCACCGTACCCGCCGGCTGCTTCTCCTTGCCCACCGGCGTGGGCTTGTGGCGGATGGTGTCCATGTCGAAGATGACCGTCTCGGTGCCCTCCCCGCCGCGGGCAGCCTGCAGGACGGCGCACAACGGGACAATCAGAGTCAGGATTCCTCGACGCGTGTGCATGTTTGCCTCCGGATACACATGGGGGCGATCAGGTCGCCCAGTTCTCGACTTGGAGTCCCGGCACGCGCCGGAACTCGCGTTCGTTGTTGGTCACGAGGGTGTGTTCGGCGGAGAAGGCATGGGCCGCGACAAGGAGGTCCAGCGGTCCGATGGGCTGCCCCCGGCGCTCCAGGAGGGCGCGGAGCCAGCCATAGGCCGGCGCCGCCTCGGGGCCGTAGGCAAGGATCGTCATCGGCATGAGGAACTTGACGAGGGCCAGGCGGTTGCGAGCGGGGTCGGAGCTCTTCTGAACGCCGTATTCCAACTCGCTCAGGGTGATGCTGGAGATGGCGACGAGGGACGGGTCGGCCTCGAGCACGGCGCAGAGCTGCTGCGTGACCCGCGGCGGCCGCCGCTTGATGGCATAGATGCAGGTGTCCGTATCGAGCAGATAGGCCATCAGAGGGATTCCCGCTTCTCCGGGTTACCTTGCTCCCGTTTCTCCATGAAGTCGGGGGTGAACAGGTCCAGGCTCTCCCTGAAGGAATCCAGGAGGGCCGACTTGGGCATGAGGATGACCATGTCGCCGATGCGGTTGACATAGACCTCCTTGCCCCGGAAGCGGCAATCCTTCGGCAGCCGCACCGCCTGGCTCCCGCCATTCGTGAAGACCTTTGCGGTGTGCATCTGGGTTCTCCTTATACCTACGTGAGTATATACTTCCTATCAAGACAAGTCAACCCATGCGATTACAGCACCAGGGCTTCCCCGTCTTTCACCTGCCGAACTGGGACGCCAAACTGTCCGTACTCGTCGTGGTGGAAGGTATGGATGGGCACGAGCCACCGCGGCTGCACCGCCTGGACAAGTCTCCGAAGGTCCTCAATGGAAGCATGCCCGCTGGCGTGGATCTCCCTCCACGTCAGATCTCGCCCCGCGCAGAACGCCTTGAACGGGTTCTCTGAGTTCCGCTTCAGGTACCCGTTCCACATGGACCAGACCAGCCTCAGGCCATCCAGACTCGGCAGCTTGCGCGTGATGGTCGGGAGGTACTTGTTCGCCCGAGCGAGCATCAGAACCTTGCCCCGACGCGTCACGATGCCCTCCTCGGTTATCCCGTGCCTGGTCGCACGGACCGCCTCAATGAAGTCCCCGTGCCCATGCTCTCTGAGCGATCTCATCTGGTGGCCCCAGAACCGCACGCGGATGTCGGGCCAAGCGTACTGGGGCAGCTTGTCGGAGAGGAACCTGAGCTGGTCGAGAACGTATGCTTCGTAGAGGCCAATGACCAGTTGCCGCCCGGTCAGCTTCGCGGCCTTGTATGCGGTGACGATTCGGTCAACGTTCTGGCCCGAGCAGAAGAGAAGCGCCAGATTGTCCGAGCCTTTGATCTCCTCGATGATCGCCCTCTCGACCGCCGGCTCGTCGGGGCAGCCATATTTCCCCTCCTTCCGGCCCAGGCTCGATCCTTCCATGAGCATCGCATCCACGTGGCGCGGCGGATGGTCGAGCAGATGGTAGAAGAGCTTCTTCTTCCAGCCGGTGCCCCGCAGATCGCCCGAATAGAAGACCTTCTTGCGTTCACCGACGACCTCGATTGCCACCGCATCCGGCGCCGAATGGTCCACCGGGTGCAGCCGCACGACGAACGGCCCGATGTCCACAGGCTTCCACATCTTCGTCCTCGGGACGACCTGGAGGTTCCTGGTCTCGCCCGCGTTCGGCAGGAAGATCTGCCCTACGTCCAGCAGGGCCTTTGTCCCTTCTGAGGCGAAGACCGGCACGTCGGGCCGCACGTGATGTGCCAGTCCATAGTGGTCCGCGTGGGCATGTGACAGGACCACGCCCACGACGTTGCAGGGTCCATCGCCATACAGCCCTGGCACATCCGGCAGGATACCCTTCGCCACCAGATCCGCCGCTGTCCCCTTCGCCTCCGTCTCATCGAACGGGGAGCCATCCTTGTTCACCAGGGGCATCCCGAGGTCCAGAATCAGGCTCTTCCCCTGCGCGCGCAGTTCTACGCAGGAGCCCCCGATTTCCTTGGTACCGCGATGGATGATGAGATTCACGAGTGGGTCCCCGCCATGGCTGTCCGAATGTCCCGGCATCTAACGGCCTCACCAACCGGATTCCTGAACACAGGCACGATGTAGCGTTTGCCCTTCACCTGCTTCGCAGGGTACTTGCTGGGATCGAAGCTCTCTGGACGGCAGTCCACGCCAAGCAGCACATAGCCGCCGAACACGGGACCCGGCCTGGACCTCAAGAGCGGCTCGATGCGTGATGCCTCCTCAGCGCGCTTCTCTGCAAACTCAGCAGACATCGCCGTGAAATAGGAACGGGGCAGGGCTAGCACATAATGAACGGTCATGGTGGAAGGGATGGGGTAGAGTGTTCCATAGAAGTGTTGGAAGCATAGGGCGATCTCCTTCTTGAGTTCATCGAGCCGCTTCGGATCACTGGCGTGGTAGTGCAGGCAGAGCCCATAGGCATAGGCTTCGAGCAGCGCGTAGTCAAGGTGGGTTGCTTCTTTGTTTGGATCCGTCTTCCCCTCGATGCAGTAGAGTTCGCCGCGGTTGGTCTCCAGACCGACAAGGTCGCAGGAAATGCACCGGCCGCTGATGCCGGGATTATCTTTCGCCGTCTTCTTGCGCATCAACGGGGCCTCGTACCCGACCAGTCGGACATGGGACGCCGTCTCACCTTCCCTCATCCTCAGGACATGACCGTTGCTGTTGAAGACAGCCCTGAAGTATGGGACCTCGGTTGGCTGGTTGTCCGTTCCGCGCGTCAGATACACTTCCTGGCAACGGAGGACAAAGTCCTTCGTGCGTAGCCCGTCCTCGAGCCACTTGCGGCTCTGTATCGGCCCACGGAGTGCACCACCACCGGGGTCATGGATGCGCAGGTCGCCCTTCTCTGAGAGCTGGTTCAGGCCATCAATCACGCGCTTCTCGTAATGTGCGAGAGCAGCGTCAGTCACAAGAGCAGTGCCCGCTGACGACGAGAGGACTCTTGCGATCTCTCCAGACAGGAAGCTCACGGCGGCCCCTTCTTCGCGGATGTCCCACAGCACTATCGCCCACGCCTCGCCTTCCACTACTCAACGGCAAGCTCGATCATCTGGCAGAGGTCGGTCGCGGGAAGGTCCGTGTGCCGCAGCCGAATCCGCTTTCCCTCAAGCCGATCGGCACTGAGCCCCTTTGCTTTCAGGAAGCCGGCCAGCTTGTCCCACGAGCCCGCGGGTAGCTTTTCCTTGAGGAGATCGATGCCGGCGCGCTGCTTCGCGCTGGCCGGCGCACACTACACAACGCTGGTGCCCGCGTGATCCTTGATCGAAAAGCCTGAACTACACCACGCGAACGGTATGCCTTTCTGGGCCAGGAAGGCCAGGACATCCTTGTAAAACCTCCTCTCCTCATCGTCCGCGCACCGTGCCATGAAGTCCTCTTCGGTCGTCACGCCTGGCTTGGAGAGGGACTTCGCCCTCTCTGCAACATCCTTGGCGAGCTGTCTCGCCTCGAGTTTCCCTTGGTCATCCTTGGGCACCACGTCCTTTCGCATCGCGGCGCTTACCTCGGCGGCTACCCCCAGAAGTTCATCCCTGGTGTCCGCTGTCAACTGTGGATCCCCGGCGACCTTGCTGAAGGTGTCAGTGAACCTGCCAAATGCCTTCACCGTGTCCTCGCCGGCGATGGCGGCCACCCGCTGGTTCAGAAGCTGCACCGCGACAACCACCTCCGGCGTTACCTTCTCCTTCTGGAGGATCTGCTTCAGTTCTTCCATCAGCCGGTCGTACAGGGCCAACCGTGCTTCGAGCAGCTTGGCATCGTGCTCCTTGCGCATCTCGGCTCCCGACTGCATCTTCAGCAGGAGCATTGTGATGATGACTGTCGCCGCGCCGGCTGCCAGGTTGACAGCGAGATCGGGAAAGTGTGGCCGGTCGAAGAAACAGAAGGCAAAGAAGAGCGCCGCGGCCCAGGCGAGAACTGGCAGAGCCCATTTCCGCATGGCTTTCCTCATGAGATGAGTCTTCCTCCTCCGGAGGGTATCGCGACCAGGAACACCGCTGAGATCAGTTGCCTGTTCCTAGCGTCCGCCTAGCCGGTGGGATGATCAGGCCCGCCTGCCGCATCGGACGCAAGCGCCCTTCTTACTGCCCGCGCCGCACGTCGCGCACAGGGTGGCCATGGCGCCGCGGCCGAAGGTGGCGCCACCGCACTTCACGCACTGGTCCTTCTTGTTCCCGATGCTGCACGAGCCGCACAGCACGGCCTTGATGCCGCGGCCGAAGGTCGGCTTCCCGCATTCGATGCACTGGTCCTTCCTGGTCCCCAAACTGCACCGGGAGCACAACTGCGCCATTGCTGCCATATCCGCATCCTTTCCAGTCTCTCCCCCCAGGGACGGCGTATCGCTGCGATAGTATCCTGGCCGTCTTGCCAAGTCAAGGGCGTGGGAGCAGCGCGGTGCGCGGCAGGATGGCCCAGAGGGGGTCGCGGGCCATGGCGTCGCGGGGCTTGGTGAGGTTGGCGTCGAGCCAGGCGAGGGCCTCGCGGGCCTTGGGGAAGCCGCCGTCAACCCCGCAGATGACGGCCGCCCGGGCCGAGTAGGAGTAGCCGCCGCCGTAGCTGGTGAGGCCCGGCTTGCTGAGCCGGGCGTTCTCCTCGCCGAGCTTCTTCCAGTCCTCGTAGAAGCGGGGCTTGCCGTCAGGCCCCTTCTCGCCCACCACCATGCGGTAGGGGCTTGCAAGCATCGGGTCGAAGTCCGGGGCGTTGGTGAGGGTGCCGACGCGCCAGCGGAGCTGGTAGTCGCGGACCTTCGCGGCGTCGGGCCAGCCGAGCTCGACCATGTGGTGGAAGCTCCAGATGAAGTAGTCGTGCTCCCAGGGGGCGGTGATGATCCAATCGGGGTTGGCAGGGTTCTGGATGCGGGCGTCCTGGACCGTGCGTGGTCCCCAGAAGCCGAGCTTACTGAACTCTGGGGGGCCGTACATGCGGCAGATGCGGTCGGCGATGTTGTTGCGGAGCTTTTCATCGAGGTAGCGGCCTTCGGGGGCATCGGTGGGGGCAATCCAGGCGGCGTCGGCGATGTTGCGGAGGGCCCAGGCGTCGCCGCGAATCTGGTCGGCAATGATGCCCTTCGCGCCCCAGCGCGGCGAGGGCCAGGTGGCGAGGAGGCAGTAGTTAGCCCAGAAGAAGGCTTCTTCGAGGTAGTAGAAGTCGCCCGTGAGGAGGTAGGGGATGTAGGCGAAGGAGCCCTGGTGCGCGAGGTCGGGCGAGAGCTTGGACTGCTTGGGGTCGGGCGGCGTGCGGTCGGGCCTCCAGGCGGGCTTGTCCTTGCCGCGCTCGTCGAGCCAGAAGTCGGGGCGGTCGTCAATCGTCATGATGCGGCCGGTCTTTCGGGCGCGGACGTGGATGGGCCAGGACCCCGCGAGATCGCCATTGGCGAGCACGAGGTCGCAGGCGCGCGGGTCCTTGTGGAGGAGGTATTGGACGGCCCAGGCGGGATAAGGGCCGATCTCGGGCCGGCCGCCCGTGGTGGGCATGTAGGCGGTGAGCGAGCCGTGGCCCATGATCTCCCAGCGCGGCCCTTCAAGGCTCAAGTCGCGCTTCATCTGCCAATCGGGCGGCAAGGGGGGCAAGGTCAAATCGTAGTTCGGCAGCGCGCCGGTCGAGGTAAGATGATGGACATCATGGACGATATGGATGGGTGGGGCCTCGCCGCCCCACCAGAAGACCCTGCGCCAGCGGGCGAGGCGGCGGTGGTCCACGGCCTTGGCGGCGAAGACCTCTTTGCCGCCGACCGTGACCGCCGCGTCGTAGCGGATGTTGCCCGCCCACGTGTCCCAGCAGTTCTCGACGACGACCGACACGCGGACACGCTTGCAGCCCGCATAGGCCCGCACCTGGAACTGCACGTTCAGGTCGTCGTCGGGCTTCCCCTCCTTGTCGGCGGGCGGCCCGGAGACGAGCCATTCGGTGACCACTGGACCCTGGAGCCAGGTCTTGGCGTCTTGGCCCGCTGCCTGAAGCATCGCCCGAGCGCTCGCCGAGCGGACCATGCCGTCTGGGAATGTCAGGATCACTACCGCATCGAAGTCCGTTTTCAGCAACTCGTCGAGCATGACGGGCTTCGGCGGCGGGTCCTGCCTTGCGGGGCCCGCCGTGAGAGCGATCGGCGCCGAGCCGTTCGCGGGCAGGCTGGGCAGCATCGCCGAGACAATGGCGAAGCGGGCCGAGCCATCGTCGTACAGCCGCTTCACATCGGCCTGAGCCGTCTCGAGCGCCTGCCCCTTCGGCGCCTCGTCCTTGCGAAGGACCAGCCCGAACGTAACGGGCACGTTCTCCAGCGCCTGGCCGCTCAGATTGCGTACCTCGATACTCGCGACCTCACCCCCCCAGGCCCGGGGCACGAGTACAAACAGGGCAAAGCTGCACGCCAGCGACCGCTGCGCGTTCACATCGAACCTCCTTCTCCCCGGCAACTGAGGCTTGATATAACACCAACTGCCGGATAGAGTCAAGGAGGGTCATCGGCTCGTCTGAGGTGCCGCTTCCAAGCGGCCTCTTGCAGAGAGGAACAGTCGTGCGTATCGCTCAGCGCGCGGTGCTGCTGATGGGGCTGTGCGTGCTGCCTGCGTTCTGTGTGGCGGCTGCCGAGGGCTTCAGGCCCTTTGTTTTCATCCACGCAAGCGATACCGAACTGGGCAGCCCCGACCTGCAAGGCACCGTCAAGCGTTTTGGCCTGCTCGCCGAGCGGGCCAACGCCCTCGGAGCTGACTTCGTCGTCATCACAGGCGATCTGATGCACGACCCCACCGACGAGCAGCTCCAGGCGTTCCAAGGCTGCCTCAAGCGGTTCAAGATGCCCGTGAAGCTCGTGCCAGGGAACCACGACGATCGACGGCTCTTTGAGCAGAACTTCGGCCCCCGCCGCTACGTGTTCACACACAACAACTGCGATTTCGTGTGCCTCGACTCAAACGATCTCAAGGCCCATCCCACCTCCTCGGAGCCGAAGGGCAGGGAACTGTGGGAATGGCTCGATGACGCCCTGGGCGAGGCGGAGCGCCAGAAGCGGACGCATCTCTTCGTTGTACTGCACCACCCCATCAGCGACAGGGCTCCGCTGGCGGAACTCCTTGCCAAGCATAAGGTTGAGGCCGTGCTGAGCGGCCATCTTCACGTGACCAGGGAGCTACCCGGCAAGGGCTTCACCACCTATGTGACGCCGGGTACCGCCAAGTTCCGCGACAACAACGGCCTCGGCTATCGCGTATTCAGAGTCTTCGAGGATCACCTTGAGCAACAGGTCGTGCCCCTGAACGCCGCAGAGGACCGGTAGACGCGTCCGTGCTGCAACGTACTTCCGCCCCGCGAAATCCGATGCGCACGCTTGACACGCCGGGCGCGGGATGCTAGACTACATGTGGGAGGGCGGAACGCTCCGCACAAGGCGCCGCACGGAGGCGACACCATGAAGCTCTCGATCACATTGGCCGTATGCTTTGCGTTGACGTTGCTCGTCGCTGGGGCGGCAGTGGCCGGACAGACCGACATGCACCGCTACTACAGCGACTCCGGCCCCTACATTCGCACGTACCCTCTTTGGAAGGTGCCCGACCTCACCGAGCAGGCCCGCGCGCCCAAGGATGGCCTGAAACTCGACCTGACCGCGGACGAAAAAGGGTCGGCATCGCACCTGAGCAAGGTCGCGCCCAAGGCAATGCAGGCCCTCTCCGACAACACCTTCTCGCAGGTTGGGGCGATGGGATACCCGCGCAACTACCCGTCCAGCCTCCAGGGGATTACCGGAGGCACCGACACGTGGCAGAGGACGTCGAAGATGGTGCTCGAGTTCAGCGGCTCGAGCGCCTGGATGATGGAGCAATCGCCTTCCTACCGCCATGCGCCCAATGCCGGAATGGGCTACCCGAGCGCGATGGAGCGGTACTCCAGGCCATCGTCCACGTACGTCCGCTGACCGGCCTTCGACGCTGCCGCATCACGATTCTTGAGCGCTGCTCCAGTGCCACCCTCCGCGCGAGGACTGAAGCGTTTGTGCGCGCGAAGCGGGTGGCTGGCCGCTCCCTGTGCGCGGTTCAGGGCGGGTCTACCTGGCGCGGATGCCGAGCATCACGGGCACCGGCCGGGGGCGGCGCCCGAGGAGCCCGATGTCGGAGGGCGTGTTCATCGTCCTGAGCTCTCCGCCGTCGGGGGCCAGGAGCAAGATGCTGCTCCCGCCGCCGTCGAGGTTCAGGGCGTCCCAGCCGCCGGCCTCCTTCAGCAGCAACGCCAGTTCGCGGAGCGTCAGGCCCTCGCTGACGCCCGGCTGCCGGCCGTCCACCACCACGAGCCACAACCAGCGGGCTTGGCGGTCGAGGCCCAGGGCCGTTCGCGGGTGGAGCGGCCCGCCTTCGTTCGGCGCGGGCTCGCCGCCGACGAGCAGCGGCCCGAAGCCGGCCACGGCCTCGCGCGCGTCCTGCGGCTCGGCCACGTTGCCCACGCGCGCGCGGCCCGTCGGGTCGAGCCAGAAACACCAGTAACCCTGCTGCGGCGGGCTCACCTGCCGGCCGCCCGTCACGGCCCAGCCCACGATGTCCACCGGCGCCTCGGCCACCCAGCCGTTCGCGGTGCTGCCCTTCGTGTGGGCGAAGGCGTTGGCGTTCACGGCGGCAACCACCTTGTGCCGCGCGGCGAGGGCCGCGGGCGGCTCGAGCTTGGCCTCGGCCGGGCCGGGACCATCGGGGTCCTCGGCCACGAGGGCGACCAGGCCGAGGCGCGGACTCGCCAGGTCCACCTTGAGCCAGTGAATACGGAGGGGGCGCGGTTGGGTGCGCGTCTCGGGCCAGTACTGGAGCGGCGGCTGGTGGTTGGCATCCCGCGAGGGAGGGCCGTCGAGCATCGCCACCATCGGCTCGCGGGCCGCTGCGCAGCCGTTCAGCCCGAGGGCCAGAGCCAACGCCAGCCGGGAGCAGACTGCCGCCTCACGCACGGGAACACCTCCGTGTGAAGTGCATTCAGGCTCGTGGGGACGGGCGCCGCAAGCCACGCTGCGGCGTTTGAGCCCCCCGGGAATCCTCGCCGGCCCATGACGACGGAGCGCGGGGAAGCCGTCGCGTCTCTCCTACTCCACCAGGGTCCACCGTGTGCCGCAGTTGTTCGAGCGCTCCCAGTAGGGGTGGAGGGTGAGGCCGTTCTGCTTTGTGACGGCCTTGTCGGCACCGAAGTCCACGTGCGGCCCCTTGTTGTTGCCGGCTCGGAGCATGAGGCCGAAGGCGGTGCCGGGGGCGAGCTTGAGGGTGGCAAGCTCTTCGCGGGGAAGGGCCAGCTCGTAGGTGTAGACCGTGCCTTCGAGCTTGACGGCGTGCTGTGCGCCGGGCACGGTGCCCGTGGTGCGCGCGCCGCGCGGCTGGCGGGGGAAGTCGTGGATGCGGGGGACGCCGGGCGCGAGATGCCGCCAGACCTCGCTCTTGCCGTCGGCACAGAGGTAGAGCGAGTATTCGTAGTCGGTGTCGGGCACCGCGTGGAAGCCGTAGGGCACGCGGTCGGTCGTGGGAGCCAGGTCGTGCCAGTCGTCGGTGACGTCGAGGGCGATCTGGAGCCTGTCGCGGCGGAAGGGGATGAAGGCTTCGGGGCTGCGGGCGTAGACGAAAGGGACTTCGGCGAAAGAGCGGCCAGGGTGGTTCTTGGCGAGCCAGCTCTTGTAGGGCTCGCGCTGGTCGCTGGCGGCGGAGTGGAAGAAGTCGTCCTCGTTGCGGGCAGCGAAAGAGGGGGCGTCGCCTTGGGGCGTCGGGTCGTTGACACGCGCGGCGAGGTAGAGGAACTGCTCGTCCCACGCGAGCTTGAACTCGGCGAAGGAGCCGTCGGGCGCCTTGTCCCGCAGCTCCAGCCAGGGCCTGCGCAGCAGCTCAGTGATTTCGACCTTCTCGGTCTTCGCCACAACGGTGACGCCGGGGACATCCTTCCAGTCGTCCAGGTTGCCGTCAATGGTCTTCGTGCCCTTGGGCGCGATGGCAGCGTGGAGGGTTTCCTGCCAGTCGGCGTTCCCAGCGTCGCTTGTGAAGGCGAAGGCGAAGGGGTAGGCGTTAAGGGGATTGGGCGTGGCGGAGGCCAGCTCGAAGTCGAGGAGCTTCGTCTCCCCCGCCGCGAGGGTGGCCTTCTGAGTCGCGGCCTTGAGGGTGACGCCTTCGGGAGCCCGGACGGCGAGGGTCCCGGTGATGGCGCGGTTGAGGCAGTTGTGGAGGCCGACGGCGAGCTTCGCGCCGGGGTTGACGCGCGTGGCGAAGTCGCGGGGGAGGATTTCGACGGGGTGTTTGCCCTCGATCACGGCCTCCTTGAGGCGCGCGGCGGCGGCCTTGGGGCCTTTGGCGCACGTGATGTAGGTGGGGAAGATGCTCATCGGGAGCTTCACCTCGCGCTGGCGCTCGTAGAGGGGGTTGCCCGCGAGGTCGAAGAACTTCAACAGGCGGTCGCGGTTGCGGATGGTCATCGTGCCGCCGGGGGCCGAGTCCACCTGCCACCACACCCGCTCGCGCGGGTCGTTGCCGCCGATGCTCATCAGTTGTCCGAAGACCACGAGCAGGGCGTCGGGGTCGTCGTCCTTTCCGAACTGGAAGACCCAGGGCAGGTGGTCGCGGAAGACGATCTTCTCGAAACGCTTGCCGGTGACAAAGGCGTTGAAAGCCGCCGTGGCCGCGCACACGGGCGTGGGGATGTGGTACTGGTCCTCCACGCCCGGCACGGCGTCGTAGAGCACGCGCTGGTGCCAGGGCGACAGGCGCAACTGTCCGGCCGCCATGAACTGGCACATCCCCTGCGGCAGCAGGTACTCGCTGTTGACGAACCACGTCTCGGTCTCGACCGATTCCTTGCCGCGCGCCCTGGCCACCATCGGCCCGTAGCACATCGAGGGCACGACATAGTGGTCGGTGAACACGTCCACGAACTGGTCGAACTCCTTGGAGCCGTCGGAGTAGAGCTTGTCTTCGGTGTTCATTATGGACGAAGCGGCGCACATCTTGATGCGGCGGTCCACGGCGTAGGCGTTCTCGGCGATGAGCTTCTGGATGGCGCGGTACTGGAGGCAGTCGCGTGCCCAGCCGCTGATGCCGCCGCCTTCCCAAGGCTCGTTGAAGTTGTCAATGCCCCACAGGGAGCCCTTGCCGCCGCGCCAATAGCGCTCGCAGAAGGCGCGGATCCACTTGCCGTAGCGCGGATAGAGCTTCGGGTCGCACAGCCAGTCGCACTGGCCCCAGTAGGGGTTGCCGTCCCACCCCGGCCGCACACTGGCGGGGGTCTGGTGGGGCGTGAAGGGCCAGGCCCACTGCGGGTGCGCGCCGAGGGTGATCATCACCTGAATGCCGCCCGATTCGAGCGCCGCAAAGTACTTGTCCAGGCGCTCCCAGTCATAGGTGCCGTCCTTGCGTTCGTTCCAGCCAATTTCGAGGCGCAGGCCGTGGACGCCCATGCGCTGGTAGGCGGCGGCGCGGTCGGCGAAACGCTCGGGGCGGTCGAGAAAGCCTGCCTCGCCGAAGACGGGGGTGTTTTCGAGGTTCCCGCCTTCGCGCGGCTTGGGCACGCGGGCCACGGTGCCGAGGAACTGGCGCCCCTTGCCCCGCAGCAGGACTAGGGCATAAGTGCCGAACCGCTCGGGCAGGGGGAGGTTGGGCACCTCGATCTCCGTCTCGGGTTTGTCGCCGAACGCGGCCTTGAGCTTGTGGACGACGGGCTTGCCCTCCAGGCCGATGAGGGGCGCGTGGCCGGCCGTGTCGGTGAAGCCCTCCATCCCCTCGATCTTCCGCTCGGGGTCGCGCGTCGTGATTTCCTGAATCTCAATGGCCAGCGGCTCGTCGGTCTTCTTCAGCGCCAGCCGCACGGCCACGGGTTCGCCTGGCAGGAAGAGCTGCCCCGGCGCGCTGGAGCCGAGGAGGCGATTGTCCTTCTCCGGCATCGTGCAGTTGAGCGCCTTCATATTCGCTGGCAGCACCAGCGATTTCTCCGCCGCCAGGGCCGCGCCACTCAGGAGCCCCGCGGCCAACACACCCCATGCTGTCACTGAGCGCATCGCATCTCCTTGGGGAATCGGCCATTGCCTACCGCATCGGCGCAGCGGCTACCTCACTGGCCGGCAGGCCCGGGACCACGCCCCGGCCGCCGGCGAACTTGGTGTCGGTCCAGAACTCGACGGCATTGAGCACCAGCGCATCGCCGAGCGCCGCGAAGTTGTAGACCGGGAGGATCAGGAATCCCCAGAAGATCCCGGTCCGGACCCACTTGTTGTCGAAGGCCCCATTGAACTTGTACACCGCCTTGCTCAGCGGGAACGTGCCGTAGCAGCCCGACAGCATCGGGGCCACAAGCAACGCGAACACCAGCATGAGCGCCACACACGCCTTCTTGCTCGCCATGTTCTGCTCTCCACAGGAGCCTCCCTAGCGGCTGCCAGCATACCCGCGGACACGGCTTCGCGCAAGGCGCGCTTCCGTGTTCTCCGGGCTTGCGGAGGGGTGGGGTTCCTGATAATATGTTCTATCATATACCGGGCCGCCGAAGAAGGATAGGGAATCCCCGGCCCGGCCGCGGCAGCGAGTGACTCACGGGGCGGCGACATGGTCCTCAAGTGCCCGGCATGCTCCAAGACCTTCACGGTGCCTGACGGGGTGACGTCGGGCAAGGCCAACTGCCCGCAGTGCGGGCAGCGCCTGGACCTCGGGCGCATCCTGCGCCCCGGGGACCTGCCGCCTGGGACCGTGCTGGGGGGCTGCCGCATCGAGGGGCTGCTGGGGCGCGGCGGGATGGCCGTCGTCTACAAGGCCACGCAGATCTCGCTCGAGCGCCCCGTCGCGCTCAAGGTGCTGCCCACGCGCTTCGCGCGCAACCCGCAGTTCGTCGAGCGCTTCAACCGCGAGGCCTCCGCCCTCGCACGCCTGGCCCATCCGAACATCGTCGGCATCCTGGACAAGGGCCTCGAGGGCGAAACCTACTACTTCGTCATGGAGTACGTCGAGGGAAAAACGCTCCGCGACCGCCTGATGCGCGAGACCAAGCTGTCTCCCCAGGAGACGCTCCAGCTCATGCAAGGCATTTGCGCCGGGCTGGCCTTTGCCCACGAGAACGGCGTGGTCCACCGCGACCTCAAGCCCGGCAACATTCTGCTCGATTCGGCCGGGACGCCGAAGCTGGCCGACTTCGGCATCGCTCGCATGATGGGAAGCGACACGAGCGCCGGCCGCCAACTGACGGCGGCGCACACGATCATGGGCAGCGCCGACTACATGGCCCCCGAGCAGCGCGCCGATGCCGCCCAGGTGGACCACCGCGCCGACATCTACTCGCTGGGCGTGATGGCCTATCAGATGCTCACGGGCGTGCTGCCCGTGGGCAGCTTCAAGCCTGCCTCGCACCTCGTCCACGGTGTGCCAGCCGCCGTGGACCGCGTGCTCCGCACGGCACTCGCCAGCGCGCCCGACGAGCGCTACGACTCCGTGCCCAGGTTCCTCACCGCGCTGGAGCATGCGTTCGAGGACGCCCATCGCCACGCTCCGCGCGTGGCGGCGGCGCACAGGGCCAAGACGCCTACGGCCACGATCGTAATCGCCGCCGCACTGATTGTCGTTGCTTTCGGAGGCCTGGCCGCCCTTCTGCTGTCACCGGGTTCCCATTCGGACCCGGCGCCGCATCGGCCGGCGACGAACCGCGTCGTTCGGCCGGCCACGCCGCCCACGACGAAGAGCCAGGTGACCCGGCCCCGGCCTCCCAAGGAGGACCCGAGCAAGGCTCCTCCACTGCCCGAGGAGGAGCCCGCCGTGGTGCGGCTGGCGCTGGCGCCCATCCGCGAGCACATGGCCCGCCAGCCCGACGACTACCCGCGCCACGTGGAGAGCCTCAAGCAACTGCTCGACAGCAGCAGCAACGCCCAGGTGCTGGCCGCCGCGCGGCAGGAGATGAACGCGGTGGTCGCCCGGCTCGAGAGGGCCATCGCTGAACACTTCGCCGCCGCCCGCCAGCGCGCCGACGCGCTGATGGAGAAGCGCGCCTACGTCGCCGCCGTGCAGCAGGTGAACAACCTGCCGCCCAACCTCTACACCAGCGAGGCCCGCAAGCAGGCCGACACCCTCGCCCAGGAGTACCGCGGCAAGTGCTGGAGCGCGCTCCAGGCCGACCTGAAGCGTTCCGACGCCCTCCTCGAGGCCGACAAGCCGGAGGAGGCGCTGGCGCTCTTCGCCGGCGTGCAGTACCCGGCGGCCGATCTCGAGCGCAGCGCCGCCGCGCAGGTCGCCAAGATCAAGGAAGCCATCGCCGCGCGCCAGGAGCGCCTGCTGAAGGAGCAGGCCAAGCTGCGGGCCGAGCTAACCACGCGCCTCAAGGAGCTGTGGGCCGAGCGCCACTACTCCCAGGCGCTCGCGCTCGTGAACGAGGCCCTCGCCAAGCTGCCCGAAGGCCCTGCACGCGAAGCCCTCCAGCCTCACCTGCGTGTCGCCACGCTCCTCCAGGCCTTCGGCAACGCCATCTTCGAGGCCTTCGCCGCGCGCAAGGGCCAGACCATGACCCTCTTCGGCGAGAAGTACACCGTCAGGAGCGTCGAGAACGGCGAGATCGTGCTCGGCCTGCCCATCGGCGGGGCCACCATCCGCCGCTCGCTCCGCGAGCTCGACTCCGCCGACCTCTACGCTCTGGGCCGCTACTGGCTCGACCCGGGCAAGAAGGCCGACGACAGTCTGATGCTCGCCCTGTACTCGACCTATGATGCCCGGCCCGACCCTGCCGCCGCGGCCCGCGATTTCGACAAGGCCATCAGCCTGGGCGTCGCGCCACAGCTCGTTGCCTCGCTCCGGGACCTCAACACTGCGGCTACCCCCGCGCCGCCCGAGCCCAAGGAGCCCGAACCCAAGGAACCCGAGCCGGCCAGCGGCTGCGCCCTGGACCTCAACGGGATTTCCGACTACGTCGAGGTGCCCGACGACCGCCGCAAGCGCTCGCTCCGCCTCAAGAGCTTCACCGTCGAGGCCTGGGTCTGGCGGCGGCTCGCCGCCGGCCCCGCGCTCGAGCGTTGCGTAGTATCCAAGAACGCAGGATGGACCAATTCGCTCTCCTTCGCCATCTACATCAGCGACGGCTGCTGGGCCTACGCCACGGGCGACGGAGTGGAAGTGGACCCCGTCGTCACCCGCGTCCCCTGCACCCCGTGGGTCTGGACCCACTGCGCCCTGGTGTATGAGGACGGCGCGCGCACCTTGTACGTGGACGGCAAGCAGGTGCACAAGAGCCGCGCGAAAGGCCGCATCGGCTTCGACGACAAGCCGTTCCTCATCGGCGCCTCCAGCTTGGACGGCAACGCGGCGCACTTCTGGAACGGCGGGATTGACGATGTGCGCTTCACCAACGGCGTCCGCTACCGCAAGGACTTCGTGCCGGAGCGGCCCCTGAAGTGCGACGACGCCACGCACATGATGCTCGCGTTGGACGACGCGAAGGGCGTGCGCGCGAAGGACGACAGCCCGTTCGCGAACCACGGCACCTTGCGCGGCGCCGCGCGATTCCTGCCGCTGACCGACTTCAAAGCGCCGCCGAAACCTGGGCCGCCCGTTCCCCCGCCCAAGGGAGCCCCTCCGGCGAAGGACCCTGCCGAACCCGCGGCGCCCAAAGAGGCCCCTCCGAAGGCCGAGCCCAAAGGCTGACGGCTTGACTTGCGCTCGCGCAGCGGAGTAGAATGGCTCTCGCGGAGAGCGTGTTGGCGTGAACGCCCCCCTATCCCTCAACGAAGGACCCACGAAGGCATGGAGGCACCACAACGGAAACACATCGGCCCCTTGACGGTGGCATGCGTGGAGCACAAGGGGCCGTATGACGAGATCGGGCGCGTGTACGGCATGCTCTACGGCTGGGCGCATCGGCACAGTGTTGCGCCGGCCGGCCCCGCCTTCACGCGCTTCCTCGAATCGCCGAGCGAACTGAACTGGGCGGCCGGCCGCTTCGAAGTCTGCCTGCCCGTGGCCAGGGGCACCAAGGGCTCGGGCAGCGTTCAGGTCAAAGACCTCCCTGCCACGGATGTGCTGGCCGTGGTCGTCCAAGGCCCCTATGACGAGATGCCGGCGCATTACGCAGAGTTCCTCGCCTGGATGTCGGTCGAGGGCGAAACCCCGAGCGGCCCGCCGCGCGAAATCTACCTCGTCCACCCCGGCCCCGACGGCTCGGGCGACCCCAGGAAGTTCCGCACCGAGATTCAGTTCCCTGTGGGCGACTGACCGTGGCAAAGCACCGCGTGGCCCTGTTCCGGCAGTACCCGTTCGAGCCGGGGCAGAAGATCCACATCCTCGACGGCCCGCGGCAGGGCGACTGGGAGGTTGTGGTCGCCGACGCGAAGACGGTGAGGGTCCGCTGCCCTATCTCGGGCCGCGAGTTCGAGTGGAAGCCGTTCTGCCACCTCGTCGAAGAGCGCGACGAGGTAGAATGGCCGGCGCACGACTCGTGATACGCGATGCGTGAGAAGAGGAAGAGAGGGCAGGCATCCGCTCTTTCGCCTTCTCTTCTCACGCATCACGTGTCACGCATCACTTGGTCTTCCCCATCGCGTCCACCGCCTGTCGAACCGTGACCTTCCTTGGTGCAATCGCCTTCACCAAGTCGGGCAGGTCGTAGCACGCCAGCGCCCCAGGTACCACCTGATTGAGCTGGGCCTTAGCCTGCGGTGTGGCGACCACCTCCATCCACGATTCGATGGCTTGCTCGATGGTGGCCTCGCGAAGGCGCTCGTCGAGCGCCGCGGCGTGGAGGGCGACGGGGCCGCCCTTCTCGACGCCCACGATGCTCAGCTTCGCCGGGTCCACCTCGGGGCGCTCGGCGAGGACGCCGAGGGCGGCGAGCGCGTCCTCCACCCTCTGGCCGAGCCAGGGCCGGCCGAGGTGGAAGGTGATGTGGGCGAGGGGGAACTCGTTGTGCCAGTAGCCCTGCGGCTTGGCGGGGGCCGTCTCGCCGCAACCGCGCACGTCAATGCTCAGCACCACGCAGTTGGCCTTCACGAGCGTGTCAATGGGGCCGCCGGGCGCGGCGTCGGTGGCCTTGCCGCGGCCGTCCACGTAGAGCACCCCGCCCGGCCGCCCTCCAACGGCCTTCGGCACAAAGAGGAGCGCCGGCATGGGCACTTCGTCGGGCCGCTCGATGAGCAGCTTCTCGATGGAGCAGGCTTCGCGCTCGATGCGCCCCACCGTCCTGACCGTGGGCTTGGGCTCGACGGCCCGAACGCCCGCGAGCCGCCGCACTTCGGCCAGGCATTTGGCCCTCGGGTTGTCTTTCCAGAACGCCTCGCGTTGGGTGGCGAGGGCCTTGGCACGCTGGAGATTGAGGTCCCAGACGGTGACGCCCTTCAGCTCGGAGACCACTTGGCCGGTCTTGGTGGCCCAGAGGTCCTTCTCGGCCTCGGGCTTCAGGTCGGGCTCGGTCACAGGCTCGTCCTTGCCCTGGAGCCAGCGGCGCATCCAGCGGATCATCGCCTCGCGCTGGGCCTTCGGGTAGCCGTGGCTGCCGGGCACCTCGCAGATGTCCACCCGCTCGCTCAGGCCGAGGAGGGTGTAGAGCCGCTTGGCCTCGCGGAACGTGGCCCACGTGCCCTGCTGGTCGAAGAAGTCCTTGCTCGCGGCCAGGATGATGCGCGGGTTGGGCGCGTGCATCATCAGGTAGTCGGCGTGCTCGATGCCGTCGGCCACCTGGTTGGGGATGTTCTGCTCGCCGTCCTGGGGGCCGATGGTGGCGAAGAGGCGCTCGAGCGAGGTGATGTAACACGAGGGCGCGCCGACGACGAGGCGGTCGTCGGTCGCCAGGAGATACGAGGTGAGCGTGCCGCCGCCCGAGCACCCGGTGACGCCGATGCGCTTGGGGTCCACCTCGGGGCGGCTGAGCAGGTAATCGAGCGAACGAACGCCGTCCCAGATGCGATAGTGCGCGGTGCAGAGGCCGACGAGGCGCGCCCCGATGTCAATCTGCGTGTGCTCGGTGGTGCCGGCCATGAGCGGCTTGCCGTTGGCGTCGAGGGTCTGGACGCGCTCACCCTGGCCGATGGGGTCGTAGGAGAGGGCGACGAAGCCGTTTTTCGCCGCCAGCATCGCCACCTCCTGGTTTCCGCCGCCGGCCTTGGCATCGCCGTTGTGGCCCGAGGGGTTGAGGATGGCGGGATAGGGCGGCTTGCCCGTCGTCGGGATGTAGAGGCAGGCGGTGACGTGATGGTTCGGGCGGCTCTCGTAGATGACCTTCTCGACGCGATAGCCGTCGCGCTCGAACGTACCTGTGACCTTGGCGTTGAGGGGGGTTCTCTCGGGGAACGGCCCGACGGCGGCGAGCCATTTCGCCCGCATCTCCTTCTGGCGTGCGAGCACCTGGTCGGCGGTCGTGAAGGCGTCAATCGTCTTCCGCCGCGCGTCGAAGTGCTTCTGACACTCGCCGAGCAAGTAGGCGTGGAACATCCGCTCGCCCGCCTTGGGGGGAAGGCAGCTCAGGTCCTCCTTCTCGGCGCCCCGCGCCGTCACGGCGGACACGAGCATCGCGATGGCCAGGCCCCACATGATCTCGTGCATTGCAGTTCTCCTGCGCTGTTGCGGGGATAGGACTGATGGGACGGACAGGACAGATAGGACCTGGCAACGCTTCCCTGTCCTATCGGTCCTATCCTACCTCTTGCTCGCCAGCTCGCCGAACGGCCCGAGCAACTGGTACTTGTTCTGCCACGTGGTGTACATGATGCCCAGAGCGCTGGGGGTCTTGTCAAGGGCCTCGAGCCAGCCCCTCGGGTTGTCGAGGGTGTCGGCATCGTAGTAGGCGCCCGCGAGGGTCTTGAAGCCGAGTTTCGAGAAGTGGGCCAGGCTCGGCTCCCGCTTCTCGTAGTACCAGCAGACGATGATCAGGTCCTTCGGCACGTGCTGCCACGAGCCGGCGAAGTCGCCCTCAACCAGATAGTAGTCCCCATGCGCATTGTGGTTCGGGTCGAGCATGTCGGACCAGCAATAGACCTCGGCCTTTGGATTGGCCTCGCGGATCATCTGGAACTGGCGGGTAATGCAGTCGCCGAGGATTTCGCCCATCGTCATCTTGCGGCCCTTGCACGCCTCGCACGAGCCGCCGGCACGGACCTCGTCCATGCTCAGGAGCCACTTGGCCGGGGCCAGGTGCTTCTGGACCAGGCGGACCTGCTCGCGCCATATCTCATAGAGCTTCGGCTCGCTCATGCACACGCTCACCTGCCCCTGATTGATGGCGATGCCGTGGTAGTAGCTCACGCGGAGTCGTTCGCCCTCGGCGATGCGGGTGCCGGGGAGAAGCTTGATAGCCGGCCCGACGTGGTCGAAGCGGAAGTTCAGCTTCGGGTCGGCGATGGGCGCGAAGTCCTTGCCCTCCTCGTAGACCGTGCCCGACGCTTCCCCCTTGACGACCACTGGTGTGCCGGGGCGACGGAGGACGTTGATGAGGCCGACCTCCTCGACCGTCAGGTCGTCCACCCAGAACTTCCCGCTCCGCCCGCCCCAGGCGCCGAGGTAGATCCGGACCCTGTCGTACTCGAGGCTGTTGAAGCCGAGGACGACCTCCCGCCAGTCGCTCGTCGCGGGCACCTGCGGCTCGAACGGGGCGAGGGCGCGGCTCTTCTCCGTCAGCACCTGGACGCGGAAGGCACCCTTGGGCTCCAGCCCGTCCGTCTTCACCCACACGCTCACGCGATAGCAGCGGTGGGGCTTGACGGCGACCTCCTGCATCACGCGGGCGTGGCCGTGTTTGTCAGCCCCAGAGGTCTCAAACCGCAGGGACGCCTTGCCGCCGTGGGCCACCGCGGTGTCCACGAAGCTCACCTCGCCCGGCTTGTCGTGGAAGCGGAAGCCCTTGAGCTGATTCCCCTTGAAGTCCTCGAAGCCGCCATTGGCGACTTCGACGGGCGGGTCTGGCACAAGCCGCGCCTCGCCCCCCTTCGCCACAAAGAGCGCGTCGCGCACGGGGATGCCGGCCGCGAGGCTCTTGTCGTGGGCCAGCACGCTGCCGCCGTAGCCGGCCGAGAAGAGGATGGGGATGATCTCGATCTTGTGCTGCTGGCACATGGCCTTCACCTGCTCGACCCGCGCGAAGAAGTGCGGCGGCTGGAGGTCCAGGCGGTCCCACCCCGTCGCCAGCACCATGCCGTTCAGGCCGTGCTCGGAGGCGGTGCGCACGATGTCGCGAATCTCCGCGACGTCGCTGTCCTGGTGCAGGCCGCGGCTCACGTACACCCAGCGCTGTGGGTAGACAATGCCCGCCGCCACAGCCTGCGCCGCGCCAAGCCCGACCAGCAGTGCCGCCAGTTCCGCGATTCTCATCACGTTCCTCCGTGCGGGTGGCATCGCCTCATTCGCCTCATTCTACGCGCCTAGCCACGGCGCTGCAATGGCCGCATCGCTTGAAGCCCCCGGAGCCCTTGGAGTATACTGTCTGCAATCTGCGGAGGGGGCATCACTGCTCTTGGAGGCCACGATGAAACGTTGTTCTTGCCTGGCGGTAGCTTTGCTGGCTCTGTCGGCACCCGCGCTCGCGGTGATCAAGGTGGACCTGCCGGTGTCGAAGATCTACGGCGCCTCGAAGGCCGTGCTCGTCGGCACCGTCACCGCCGCCAATCCCGACAACCGCGTGGCCGACGTGAAGGTGGACGAGGCGCTCAAGGGCCAAGCGCCGGGAGAGAAGGTCCGCATCCAGGTGGCCACGCCGCCCGGGCTGTTCGCCTCGGTCGCTGTGGGCCAGCCCGCGGCCGTGTTCGCGGGCGAGGATGCCGGCAAGGCCGTGGCCGTGGTTCACATCGCCGACACCTGGCTGCTCGCCGAGGGCATTGGCGCCGCGCCGGCGAGCGCCTGGCGGGTCATCCAGACCAAGCCCGACGCGGCGGTCAGCTTCCCCGGCACCACCCGCGGCCTCGTCGCACTCGTCAGGGACATCAAGGCCGGCAAGGTGCCCGCCAAGGAGGAATACCCCGACCCCTTCGTCGGCGGCGCCGCCGAGGCCGCCAAGCTGCCCGTCCAGAAGCCCGCGTGGCTCATCACGAGCGATGTGAATGGCGACAAGAGGCTCGACCTGATTGTGGGCGGGACGTCCCCGTCCCGCGTGTATCTCTTCCTGGCCGCAGCCAAGGGCTACAGCGATGCCACGGATGCCTGGGGCCTGGCGGGCATCAACGCCGCCTTCTGCGCCGCGGGCGACGTGAATGGCGACGGGAAGCCCGATCTGCTGCTCGGCACGACGCTCTACCTCAACACCGGCGACAAGCTCGCGCCTGCAAAGGCCGCCCTCCCGCTTCCCCCCGAATCCGAATGGCTGGCCTGCGCGCTCGCGGATGCGACGGGCGACAAGAGGGCTGACGCCCTCGTGCTGCTCAAGTCGGGCAAGCTCCTGCTCGTGGAGAGCCCCGGCGGCACAGGCGTCCCGCCTGTGGCCCGGCAGCTCTGGGAAGGCGGAGAGGCACCTCTGGCCGCCGCCTTCTCGCCCGACTGGAGCGAGGACGGGGCGCTGGCGGTCCTCGTCGTGCGCGAGAGCGGGGTCACCCGCTACGAGGTAGGCGGCAAGGGCGGCAAGCCCGCTGACTTCGAGCGCCTGACGGGCGCGCCGTTCTCGGCCTACAAGGGCCTGGGCGGGAAGCCCCTCAAGCCACTTATCGCTGTGGCCTTCGACTATGATGGCAACGAGAAGGCCGACTATCTGGTGCTCACCGAGGCCGGCGGGCTGACACTCATCAACCGCGGCTACGGCTCGTTCCTGCTCCCCGACGCCTCCCACACCAATACGCTCCACATGTACTTCCACCCCACGGGCGACAAGAAGCTGCCCTTCACCGTGGCCGACATCGCCGCGGCCGCCCCCGGCCGCATCCCCGAAGGCCCAGCCCCCGCCCAGAACCTGCTCGTGCTGCTGCACGACGGCCGGCTGTTCGAGATGAGCAACGTGGAGAAGTGAGGGGCGAGATGCGTGATACGTGATACGTGATACGTGAGAAGACAAAAGGAGACCATGGCGGCTCCTCTCTTCTCACGCATCACGGTTCCCCCTCACTGCAACGCCCCCGCCGGGCCATGCTCGCCGCCCAGCGCCCGGGCCGGGCTGTCGGCCGCGAGACGGTAGTCGCGCTCTTCGGGTTTGAGGAACTTCGGGTCCGCGACGATGGAGCCGCCGTCCTTCCCCGTCCTCTGCTGATAGGCGGCAAACTGCTCCGGCGTGAAGGTCTCCTTCCCCCACACGATCAGCGCGCCCTTGGCCTGGAACCAGCAGTTACGGTCCATCGTCAAGGCGGCGGTCCAATCGCGCCCGTGGAGCCGCAGGCAGCTCCCCGTGGCGTTGGCGAAGACGTTGTAGCGAATCACGAAGTCCTCCGTCGCGGCGCTGTTGTGGTAGAACATCAGGTGCCGCCCGTTGGGGTCGGGGCGCTGGCGATGGCCCCAGCCGCGCCCGGCGTCCACGCAGGTGTTGTGCTCGAAGAGGATGTTCCGCGTCTGGCTCCTCTCCTCGCGGTTCCAGTACTCGAACGAGTACTCGCAGTTCCAGATCACGTTGCGGCGGTAGGTGATGTTCTCCTGCACGTTGGTGCCGCTGCCCTGGTTGGTGAGCGCGGCGTCGTAGATCTCCCACAGGCGGCAGCCCTCGACCAGGCAATCGCGGGCGCCCGCCCAGAACTCGATGCCGTTGCCGTAGCGCACGGGATGGCCGTCGGGCCGCGTGAACTGGTGTCCGCCGCCGATGTAGGAGAGGTCGCAGTCGCGCACGATGATGTTCCGCGTGCCGCCGCCGCCGATGCCGTGGGCCGCGCCGTAGCGCAGGTCGAGGCCCTCGTAGGTGATGTAACCCTTGCCGCTCTGGTCAATGATGTGGCGGGTGAGCGCCAGCTCGATGCTCTTGTGGAGCGTCGCGGGGTTGGCCGCCGCGCGAAGTTTGACCCGTGAGGAGGCGCGGTCGTAGAGGAAATCGCCCTCCTGCGTAAGGTCCTTTTCGCTCCACTTCTTGACGCCCGTCGCCTTGCCGCCATCGAAGATGAGGTTCCCGACGTCGGGGCGAATGGTGGCGGTCGCCCAGATGCCGCCGCCCTGGTCGCGCCAGTCGTCGGGAGCGTTCATCGCCACGGAGCCGAGGAGGAGCGGCTTCGGCCCCTCGCCATAGGCGGCGTAGGTCACTGGCCCTGTGGCGTCGCCGCTGCGCGGCACGAGTTGGCCCCGCCACGTCTCGCCGCGGCGGAAGAGCACCCTGTCGCCCGCGCGAAGCGGCGCCGCGTTCACCTTTTCCAGCGACTGCCACGCTGTTTCCGGCGTGAGGCCGTCCTGCCCGTCGCGACCGCGCGTGGCATCCACGTGAAAGCTCTGTGCCGCCATGCTCGCCTCCATCAAGGCCGCCAGGAGGAAACCAGCCGAAGCGACTCGTCTACTCATCGTCCCACCTGCTCCGAAAGAAACCCTCCCCCCATCCCTCCCGGACGCGGCCACAGGATGCCCAGCCAGCGCGCAGGCCGTGACGAACGCCGTCCCTATCGCCGGTCATCTGGTCAGAGCGTACGATACGCCGCGGCCTGCGTCAACCGGGGTGCATGCGGTTGATGCAGGCGCGGGTTGGCGCTAGGATGGGCGACGGAAAGGAGATTTGGCCATGCGGGCAGCGATTGCCGTGCTTGTATTCCTTATCGCATCGTTGGCCGGGGCCGGAGAGGCCGCCACGCCGCCAAAGAGGGTGAGAATCGCCGCCGTGTCGCTCGTGTGGGACGAGGGGCACCGGACGCTGGAGAACGCGCTGAGGGCGCTCGACGAGGCGGGCGCGGCGGGGGCCGACATCGCCTGCCTGCCCGAGGAGTGCGTGTATCAGCCGCCCGAGACGATCCCCGGCCCGGCCGCCGACGCGATCGCGAAGAAGGCAGCACAGCACAAGATGCTCGTCGTGGCCAACCTGCGCGAGCGAGAGGGCGACAAGACCTTCGTCACTTCGTTCCTGTGCGACCGCGAGGGGAAGGTCGTTGGCAAGTACCGCAAGAGCCACCGGCTGCCCTACGAGGACGACATCGCCCTCGGCGACGACCTGCCCGTGTTTGCGACCGACATCGGCGCGATCGGGATGACGGCCGGCACCGACCACTATTTCCCCGAGATTGACGCCGTGCTGCGCAAGCGGGGGGCGAGCCTTGTCGTCTCGTCAACATCCCCCTTCCCCATCCGCGACGAGCATCTGGAGACCCTCACGCTCCAGGGCCGCGCCGTGCACAACGGCCTGCACATCGCCGTCGCCCGATATGCCGGCAAGGAGGGCTACGGCGGCTCTCGCAACGCTTTCTCGTGGACGGGCACCTGGCCGCTGGGCCGCGCGCAGGTGTTCGACCCCGACGGCCACACGGTGGCCGACAGCGGGCACGCGGGCGGGGTGGCCATCGCCACGATTCCCGCCTCGCGCCTCGGCGGCACGCCACGCAACGGCGGCTACGAGGCGGCGGGCAAGTATGCGGCCATCACCGCGGCGGAGCTTCCCCCGCCCCTGCCGCGCAAGGAGGGGATGAAGCGGACCATCAAGGCTGCCGCCATCGAGTGCGAGGGCGACATCAATCGCCTCATCTCCAAGCTCGACGCCTGCGGCGCGGCGGGCTGCGACCTCGTGTGCCTGTGGGAGTACGTGTGGTACGCCAACGACGCCGAGGTCGAGAAGCACAAGGAGCGCAACCGCGGCTACCTCGCCCGCATCGCCGACGCCGCGAAGCGCCACAAGATGTACGTGGTCATCGCGGGCGAGCTCGACCGGGGCTTCAATGAGGCCATCGTCTTCGACCGCGAGGGCAGGGAGCTCGGCCGCTACACGAAGATCAACCAGACCACCGACAAGAAGTCGAAATACTACCAGGCGGGCGACAAGGTGGGCCTCTTCGACCTCGACTTCGGCCGCGTCTGCGTGAAAATCTGTGCCGACGTCTATTCGCCCGAGATTGACCGCGTAGCCGCGCTCCACCAGGCCGACCTGATGCTGCTGCCGACGCAGGACGCCGGCCCCTTCACCGACCACACGCGCATCCGCGACCTCAGCCGCTGTGTGGACAACGGCTACTTCCTGCTGCGCGCCGCCGGGGGCACCCGCCAGACCGACCACCGCACCTACATCGCCGACCCGTGGGGCTTCGTGCTGGCTGCCTCGCAGTACGCCACGGGCAATGAGCCGCTCGTCGTCACGCTCCAGCTCGACAACCGCCCGAAGTACTACGAATGGCCCGAAGCCGTCCGCAAGGCCGGCCCCTATCCCGACCCCGTGATTCGCGGCATCAAGCCCGAGGCATTCGACCAGATGTACTCCGGCCGCAACGCCCCCGAGGCCAAGGGCGACCTCCGCGCCGCGCTCCTCAAGTGCCGCCGGCCCGAGCTCTACAAGCCGAGATGAGCCTGGGGGAGGAATCCCTTCTGGGGAAAAGGGTTTCCTCCCCCAACCCCCCTCATTGCCGAGACCTCCGACGCCGGCGCGGGCATTCGGGCATCCGAGCCCGAATGCCCGCGCCAATGTGAAGGTTCTTGGAGAGGGGTCTGGGGAGAAGCCTTCTTTCCCAAGAAGGTTCTCCCCAGATCGCGCTTCACGGCACGAGGACGGCTTTGATGCAGGACCACGCGCCCGTGGCGAGGGCCACGAGGTCGGCGGGGGCGCTGTCGAGGGTGACGCGGCGCTCGGCGAGGAGAGTCGCGGGCACGAGGCCGGCGGCGACGAGTTCCAGGCCGCGGCGGAAGTCGGCATCCGTGTAGCCGTAAGAGCCCATGAGCGTGCGCTCGCCCTGGACGATGGCGTGAAGGCTGAGGCCGATGTGGGCCTCGGCGTTGCCGATGCAGGTGAGGTGGCCGGCGGGGCGCGTGAGGTCGAGGGCGAGGGCGACCGTTTCCTCGAAGCCCGCCGCCTCGATGGCCCAGTCCACCCCCCTCCCCTGCGTGGCGTCGCGGACTGCCGCCCGGACATCATCGCGGCCGGCCAACAGGGGAGTCGCGCCGAACGCTGCCGCGAGGTCGAGCTTCCACGCCACCTTGTCGGTGGAGAAGACGCGCTCGGGCTTGAGGGTCGAGAGGGCGGCAAGGGTGAGCAGGCCCACCGTCCCCGCGCCGATGACGGCGACGGAGCGCGCCGGCGTCGCAGGCCCTCGGCCCAGGGCGTGAAGGGCCACGGCCAGCGGCTCGCCCAGGATGGCGAGTTCGTAAGATACACCGTCGGCGATGGGGAAGCAGCGGTCCTCCGTCACCACGGCGCGTTCGGCATAGCCGCCGGGCATGCCCCAGGTCATGCCGTAGAGTGTGCGGTTCGGGCAGGCGTTGGGGCGGCCGGCGAGGCATAGCTCGCACCGCCCGCAGTGGGTGAGGGGCTGAACCGCCACGCGATCGCCCACGCGGCAGGCGGTCACTTGCGGGCCGGTCTCGATCACCTCGCCCGCGAACTCGTGGCCCATGACGATGCCCGGTTTGCGGCGCTCCTGGGCCTCGAGGACGGCGTGCAGCTCCGAGCCGCAGATGCCGCAGGCCCGCACCGCGAGGCGCACATCATTCGGGCAAAGCGGCGGGTCAGGACGGTCTTCGATCCGGAGGTCGCGGGGGCCATAGTAGACAAGCGCTTTCACGGAATCGCTCCTTCCAATGAACGGTGTTGGGTGTCAGGTGGTAGGTGCTGGGGGTAAGAGGAATGTGCCAGAGGCTCTTCTCCTCACCCCCAACACCTCACCCCCAACACCGATCACCGCCTCCGCCTCGCGGGCGATGTGCGGCGCGGTGAGGCGGTGCAGCTCCAGCAGCTCGTCGGCGCTGCCCGATTCGCCAAACGTGTCGCGGATGCCCAGGCGACGGACGGGGATGTGCCTGTCGGCCCGCTCGGCGATGAGTTCACACACGGCGCTGCCGAGACCGCCGATGATGCTGTGCTCCTCGACGGTGAGGAGGCGGCCCGTTTTCGCGGCGGAGGCCAGGATGGCGTCGGCGTCGAGGGGCTTAACGGTGTGCACGTCGAGCACCTCGGCCGAGACACCCTTCGCCACCAGACGCTCCGCTGCCGCGAGCACTTCGCCCATGATGACGCCCGTGGCCGCAATCGTGATGTCGCACCCCTCGCGCAGGCAGCTGGCCTTGCCGATGGCGAAGTCGGTGACGCCGGCCGTCCATGCGGGCGTGTCGTAGCGGCTCAGGCGCAGGTAGATGGGGCCGGGGTGGCTGAGCGACGCCTCGACCGCGCGCTCGGTCTCCGGGCCGTCGCAGGGCACGATCACCGTCATGTTCGGCAGGCTGCGCATCAGGGCAACGTCCACCACGCTCTGATGCGTCGCGCCGTCGGCGCCCAGGGTGAGGCCGGCGCTGGAGCCGCACAAGCGGACGTTGAGTGCGGGTAGTGCCACCTGCTGCCGCACCTGGTCGAAGGCGCGCCCGGTGATGAAGACGGCGAAGCTGTTGGCGAAGGCGATCTTGCCCGCCATCGCCAGGCCCGCGGCCGTGCTCACCATGTCCTGCTCCGCGATGCCCATCTCGAAGAAGCGGTTGGGGAACTTCTCGGCGAACAGGTTCGTGCGGGTCGAGCGAAACAGGTCAGCGTCGAGCACCACCACGCGGGCGTCGCGCTCGCCCAGGCGCACGAGCGCGCGGCCGAATGCGTCGCGGGTGGCTTCTTTTGCGGGGGTGGGCATCTGTGGTTGCTCCCGTGCGGTGTTGGATGTCAGGTGTTGGGGATGAAGAGGAAGACCAAGGTGTCGCGGGCCTACCCCCAACACCGAACACCCAACACCTAACACCGCTCTTCGAGTTCCCTCAGCGCGCAGCCGATCTCCTCCGCGCTCAGCGCGGCGTTGTGGTACTGGTAGCGGCCTTCGAGGAACGACACGCCCTTGCCCTTCACCGTGCGGGCGATGACCACGCTCGGCCGGCCGCGGGTGGCGGCCGCCTCGTCGAGGGCGGCGCACAGAGCCTTCAAGTCGTGGCCGTCGCACTCGAGCACCCGCCAGCCGAAAGCCTCCCACTTGGCGGGGACGGAATCGAGGCGCTTCATTGCCTCGGTCGCGCCCTGGGCCTGGAGGCCGTTGCGGTCCACGATGGCGGTGAGGTTGTCGAGGCGATGGTGGGCGGCGGTCATGGCGGCCTCCCAGACCTGCCCCTCGTCCAGCTCGCCGTCGCCAAGGAGCACGTAGATGCGATGCGATGCCTTGTCGAGCCGGGCCGCGAGGGCGAGGCCGTTTGCGAACGAAAGGCCCTGGCCGAGCGACCCCGTGGGGGCCTCCAGGCCGGGCGTCTTCCGCACGTCGGGGTGGCCCTGGAGGCGCGAGCCGAGCGTTTTCAGCGAGGGCACCTCTTCAGGCTTCAGAACGCCCAGCGCTGCGAGACAGGCGTATTGCGTGGGCACAGCGTGGCCCTTGCTCATCACAAGGCGGTCGCGGTCGTCGTGTCCCGGCTCGCCCTCCTCGTAGTGCATCTTGTAGAAGTAGAGAGCAGTGAGGATTTCGACGCACGACAGCGACCCGCCGAAGTGGTGGGCTTTGCCGGAGCCCATCATGCGGAGGAGCGTGATTCGGATCTGCTTCGCTCGATTGAACAGCGCTTCGAGGTTGGGGGGCATCAGTGGGCTCCTTGACGGTGTGAGGGGATTCGTGATGCGTGAAACGTGATGCGTGAGAAGACACAAGCCTGACAGCATTGCGCCCTTCTTCATCTCACGTTTCCCGTATCCCGTATCACGCCACCTACCGCAGCACCTCACTCCCTGTAGAAAACAACCTTATCCAAGGTCAAGTTCCTATCTTCGCCCCCCACATTCAAGTCATTCGTGAACCGCAGCGCCAGCTCGTGCTTGCCAGCGGGCAGGTCAATGGCGACGGGATAGGGGCGGAGCCCGCCGCCCGTGAGCTGCACCTCGCCCGCCTTCTTGCCGTCAACGCTGATTTCCACGTCGGGGTAGACGCCCTGGGCGGGCGTGCCGCCGGCCACGAGCTCCATCGTGTAGCGTCCCGCGACGGCGACCTCGATGGGCGTCTTGATCCAGCCGTTGCACGCGAGATGCGCCGCTGTGTTGTCTGCGCGGAACCAGCCCATGTCGGGCTGGGGCGACATCGTCTCGCACTCGATGGCCCAGCTTGGGCGGTCGGCGAAGTCGCCGCCGAGGGCCGCGAGCAGCGTTGAGGCATATCGCGCCGCCTTCCGCGCGTTCCGCTCCTCCGTGTCCCAGCGCAGGAAGTCCAGAACAAGCAGGCCCTCGCCCCTGGGAAGACAGGCAACGGCGGGCGGCGTGGTGAGGAAGAGGAGATCGCCTTTCTTCTCGTGGCGGGCGATGAGGAGCTTGTCCACGATGAGATTGCGGTCCTCGCCCTTCGCCGGATCGCTCGCGTCGTTGGTGAAGGAGACAGTGACCTTGTGCCGCCCTTTGGCCACCTCGCCAAACGTCGTGCGGGTGCAAACCTGAGGCGAATCCACCGACACGGCGCCGAGCGTTCGGCCATCCACCGCGACCGACGCAATGGGGTAGTCGCCGTGACACGGGGTCCCGCGTCCCACGATGCCGAAGACGTAGAGGCCGTCCTCGGGGAACTCGACCTCGCCAGTGGCCGAGCCGACCGTGGCGAAGACCACGTGGTCCTCGCGCCGCTCGACGATTCCGCCCTGAAGCGCCCAGCCCTCGACCTCGTGGCTCTTGGCCTTCGCCGGGTCGAGCGAGAGGCCGAGCACGGAGTCGGCCATGTTCCCCGCCCGCGGCGTCTCGGCCCAACTGATCCCGCGATGCTCGCCGAGCCAGTAGAGGTCCTCGCGCGCGAGGAAGCCCAAGGGGTCGGTGTCGGCTCGGGAGGCGATGCCCGAGTAGTGCGCGAGGGTCAGATCGAGGCCGAAGGCTCGGCGAAGCTCCTGGAACGCCTCAGGCGAGAGGCGGTGGGCCAGCACGGCGCCACCCTGCCGGATGAATTGGAGGATCCTGTCGGCGTCTCTCACGTCGCCTCGGCAGATGAGGAGCGAGTACCGGGAGAGGTCGGCGCCCGCGAGCCGGCCTGTCAGGTCATCGAAGCGGAGGCCCAGGCGGCGCAGGCAGGCCCTGTAGTCGGGTGAGCCGCCTGCCACGGCGGTCCGCCGCTCCTTCGGCCGGTACTCGGCGAGGAAGGTGAGCAGGCGGCCGAGCAGTTGCGCCGCGATCGGCTCGGCAGTGAACTTCTCGACCAGTTTGAGTTGGGCGTGGACGATGCAGCCGCGCCCGACGAAGCGCTGGAGGAGCGGCGCATGGTCGAGGCCAGCGGCAGAGCCAGACACGATGATGGGACAAAACGCGCCGCTCGCCGGCCTCGTGGGCTCGCGCTCCGCCACGAGGTTATCGCCGCGCCAGAACCGGAGGCCCCCCGGCCCGAGCGCGAGGCCGTGGAGGATCGGATGGTCCGACTGGAGTGGGAAGGCCATGGTGGAGCTGTGGGACGTGAGGCCGAAGCCGAAAAGGCCCTCGGGATATGCCTGCTGCTCCAGGACGAGCACGCGGCCGCCCTGAGCGGTGAAGGTGTCGAGCGCAGCGCGGCGCGGGTCCACGCGGCCAATGACGGGGCCGCCGGCTTTCTCAGCGGCGAAGGCTCCGGCCCCAATGACCAGGACGTCCAGGCCAGCGGGCAGCTTGTCGAGCGCTTCGACCGGAGCGGCCGCAAGGTCGTTGGACTCGAAGAGCTTGCGCGTGGCGCCTTTGGGGTCGTAGAGGCCGATGCGGGCCGCCAGCTTGGGCAACGTGGGACGCGGGAAGACGGCGTAGGCGTGGGTCTCGTCGAACGCGCGGCGGCCGTCGCGGTCGAGGGTGACACGCCACTGTGCCGGCGTGCGCTCGTCCACGCTCGGCATCGGCACGGTGACGTTCAGCCCCTGTTGCCCGGCGGGGCCAAGCTCCACCTTCTCGCTGCCTTCCGCGACGGTCTTGCCGCCGAGAGAAAGGGTCCAGGACAAGGTGAGCTTGGAGGGCTCCAGGATGTCGCTGAAGATGGCGATGCGGCGGGTCACCTTCTCGCCGGCGTAGAAGCGGCTATCGTAGTCGAGGCAATAGGCGGCGATGGGCTGGTAGGCCCATTTGTGGGCACGCCAGAGGGCGTTCGTGTCGTCCAGCGGGCCGCCCTCGGTGACGGTCCAGGGGCAGATGCCGCTGACGCCCTGGACGCGGTAGGCGAGGATTTGCATCTTCCAGGCCTCGGCCTTCGCCAGGTTGCGGTAGAGGTGGTAGTCGCGGTAGGCGTCGTCGCCGAAGAAGATGGTGTGCGGCGCGGGGTCGCTGGAGGGGACCCAGAGGAACTCGCCGATGTAGAGCGGCTTGTCGCGCTTCCAGAGGAACTGCTTTTCGCCGTTGAGGAAGATGCCGCCGCCTCCGCTGCCGGGGCTCGGCTTGTCGAGCCAGTAGCCCTCGTTCGGCCAGCAGGTGTAGTCGGGATACTCGTGCGGATAGTGGATGCCGATGACGTCGGCCACGCCGCCGGGGTCGCCGTCCGATTCATACATAATCGGGCGGGTGGGGTCGAGCTGCTTGACGAGCTTGCCGAGGCGGATGAGCTGTTCCTTGGGGTAGGGCGTGTTGTCGTTGACGCGGCCGCCGGTGAACTCGTTTTCGAGGCTCCACATGACGACGGAGGGGTGGTTCTTGAGGCTGCCCACCATCGCGGCGAGGTGGGCGGCATAGTTGTCCCAGAAGGCGGGGTCGTTGACGCGGTAGACATCGTCGTCGTTCCACACGGCGCCTTCGGGGATGACGAGGAGGCCGAGTTCATCGGCCACGTCGTAGTAGGCGGCGGGCCAGGGTTGGGTGTGGGTGCGGAAGGCCACGCAGCCGCAGGCCTTGAGGCCGTTCCAGAAGGCGGCGATTTCCTCGCGCGTCTGGGGGCCGTGGGGCGGCCAGCCGCTGGAGGCGAGAAGGTGCATCTTCGAGCCATTGAGGTAGAAATCGGGGCCTTGGCACCAGAACTCTCTGAAGCCGAAGCGGGTCACGACTTCGTCGTTGATTTGCGATTTGCGATTTGCGATTTGCGATTTCAGAGCATACAGATGGGGGTCGGCGTGGGACCAGAGGCGGGGCTTGGGCCAGGGGGCCTTGAGGCTGACGGTGGCGGTCTTGCCGGCAGGGACCTTGACGGTGGTCTTGGAGAGGGTGACGGCCTCTTCGACGACGGCGGAGAGCTCCACCTCGGCGTCTGCTTCGGACTCGTTGGCGAGGGTGTAGTCCACGACCAGTTCGCTTCGGCGGACGGAGGGCTTGATGAAAAGGTCCTTGATGTAGACAGCGGGGTGCGAGACGAGCGTCACGTCGTCCCAGATGCCGTAGAGGCCGTAAAGGCCGCCGATGGGGGCGAGGATGCGGTCGCGGGGCGCGCTGCGCACCTGGTCCCAGCCGCCCGCTTTGCTGAACTGCTTCGGGCCGTCGGTCATCACGCCGGCCCACGTGTGGCAGCGGACGGCGAGCTGGTTGGGCTTCTCAACGCTCACGGCATCTGTCACGTCCACCTCGAACGGCTCGTATCCGCCGAAGTGGGTAGCGACCTGTTTGCCGTTGACGAGGACCGTGCTGTTGAACTTCACGCTGCCGAAGCGGAGCTTGAGGCGCTGGCCCCGCATCGCCTCGGGCACGGCGAACTCGCGGGAGAGCGCGGCCACCTCGTCGTCCACGCCGCTCAGGTAACCCGGCACCATCACTCTGCTGGGCTTGCCCGGTGGGATGGAGCAGGCCCATTCGCCGTTGAGGCTCAACTCCTGGCGCGGTGGGGCGGCCAGGGCGACGCCGGCGCACAGGAGCAGCAGGACGCGGAGATGGCGTATCTTGTTCATGTCCGCTCCTTTGGGCGGCAGCTTAGCGCAAGGGCGTCGCAAAGACAAGCTGAACCGCCCTTGTTTTCCGCGTGCGGCCCTGGTATCATGCGGGCCTGACCCCCGGAGTCCAGCCGATGAGACGAGTCCGCCTCGCCAGCCTGTTCGTGGCCGCTCTGTGCGCCGTTGCGGCGGCGGTAGAGCCCCCTTCTTCGGGGACCGGCGCCCCGGAGACGAGCCGCTTCGAGGCGCTCAAGCCGAAGCTCTGGAGCAAGGACCGGGCCGAACGCGAGAAGGCCTACGACGCCTACCTCGCCGCGGGCGACGAGGGGCGCAAGCAGCTCGTGGCCGACCTGCTCGCCATCCGCGCCGCGGCCGTGGCCGCCTGCCGCGAGATCTGCCTCTCCGACGACACCCAGAAGAAGCTCCTCACGGGCTACACCAAGCTCGCCGAGGCCCGCAAGGAGGCCCTGCGCGTGATCTTCGACACGAAGATCTACCCCGACGCCGACCACGGCCGCATCGGCCAGCCGATCGTGGACAAGGCGGTGGACGCGGTGAAGGCGTATCACCCCCTCTTCACCAAGGCCTTCGACCCGCTGGTCAAGCGGTTCGAGCGCATCCCGCGCGCCTACGAGCGTGTGTGCGAGATTGACGCCCGGCTCGAGAAGCTGGGGGTCAAGGACGTCGAGTTCCGCCCCCCGCTCGAGAAGCTGATGGGCTGGAGCCCCGAGCTGCTGAAGATCGTGCAGGAACAGGCGGAGTACACGGCCCTGTGCGACCGCGTGGCCCGCTACAACCGCCTGATCCGCACCACGCTCACGAGCGACGAGCGGAAGGTGGTAGACCTTACGAACGAGTACCGCATGCAGCTCGGCCTCAAGCCCCTGGCCATCAGCGAGCCGCTCACCCAGGCCGCGCGCAAGCACAGCCAGGAGATGGAGCGCCTGGGCTACTTCGCCCACGAGTCGCCCACGCCCGGGCGCCGGTCGCCCGGCGACCGTTGCGCGCTCGAGGGCTACCACCACTTCCGCGGCGAGAACTGCGCCAGCGGCGGCGGGCCCGAAATGGCCTTCCGCATGTGGTACAACAGCTCGGGCCACCACCGCAACATGCTCGGCGGCCACAACGAGATCGGAGTCGGCCAGGGCGGCCCGTGGACCGAGGACTTCGGCAACCGCCCCGACCTCGACCTCGACAACCCGCCCCGCACGCTGCCCAGGCCCGCCGCCGTCCCCGCCAAGGAGCCGCCGCCGAAGAAGAAGTGAGGGGCCCGCCATGCCGGCACGCCACGCGGTCGCCGCAGGCACCATCCTCCTCGCCATCTCGGCCCACGCCCAGCTCTCGTTGAACCCGCGCGTGCGCGAGGTGGCCGACTTCGCCCTCGCGCAACAGACGCCCCAGGGCTGCATCCCCGACGCGCCCGGCGCCCTGCGGGCGAACGAGGACGGCGCGATGGCGCGCTCGCTCCTCGCCGCCGCCTACGCCTATCGCACCACGGGGCGCGTCGCCTACCGCAACGCCTGGCGCGACGGCATCAAGTGGCTGGCCCTCGCGATGGAGCGCGACGGCCAGTGGGCGGGAACCTGGCACCACGCCCACGCCGCCCAGACGCCCCACGTGGCGCTGCCCACCGCGCTCGACGGCGGCGCGCAGGACACTCGCGGCTGCTCCTCGGCCGCGGCCCTGTTCCTCTACCACGTCGCCCTCTACACCGATCTGGCGACCGATGACTCGCTGGCCGTCGCCTGCCGGCCGCACGTGTACGCCGCCCTCGACTTCCTCCTCGAGAAGAACCGCGGGCCCAACGACCTCTTCTACCTGGGCTGGGTGCAACCCAAGGGCCAGGACACCTGGGAGCTATGCCGCCGCCAGCGCGCGCGCGACCAGGCCGACGTGCTCCTGGGCCTCTGGGCGGGCAGCTTCCTCACCGGCCAGGCGCGCTGCCGCCTCGCCGCGAGCCGCCTCGAGCAGCACATTCCCCAGCACCTCTTCCACAAGCGCGAGCAAGCCTTCGCCACGGCCATTGACGAGGCGGGCAGCCTCATCCCCCCCGTGGACGACGCGGAGAGCCAGTTCACTCAGGCCTACCTGGCCTGGGTGCTGGGCGCCTCGCGCGAGACGGAGGCCGCGCTCAAGTGGCTGGAGGCCCGCATGGCCCCCGACGGCTCATTCCGCAAGAGGAAGGACGACCGCGCCTTCGTGCTGCCCGTGGCGGCCTATTGCCTGGGGGCCGGGCGCGTCGGCAACCGCTTCAATGACATCCGCAAGGCCCGCACCTGGCTGCGCGACTTCGCCGTCACGCCCAAGGGCGGGATCCGCGAGTTCATCGCGCCCGACGCCCCGGTGCGCAACGACCTCGCCGGGTGGGTGATTCTGGCCTGGCTCACCCCCGACCCGCGCCCGTTCAGCCGCCTGCCCACCAAGCCCTGACGCGAGGAGTCGCCCTCCCCGCCGATGCGGCCAGCGCGCCCCAGAGGCGCTGGAAATGCGTTTTGGGGCCTTCCGGAGGCGGAGTCTGATTTCCAAGACACGCTGCGTAAGGCCAGTTGAGCGCTACGCTTGCGGCGATCGGCACCTCGAGTTACGGCGCCCAATGACCCGTAGGTCTCATGGGCTCTCCGAAACGCGTCCTGGGCCATCCTGGAGCGTTTCTATAGCAAGCCATAATATCTTGCGCTATCTTCACTTAGGACGATGCGGCGCTCATGTCGCCCCGGGCGTCGCGGGGCTGGTCGGTGTTGCCCCCTCCTCTTGACTGCCTCCTGCCGACTGCTGCCTGGCGTCTGGCTCATCGCAGCCGGCGCGGAGCTGGCGCTCGGCGTCCACGGCGCCGCGGTTGAGGGCGCGCTCGGCCTCCCACAGCTTGTCGCGCAGCGCGGGGTCGTCGGTGGCGTACTTGAGCTGGCGCAGTATCTGGATAGTCATGCGCAGCGAGCGAATGATGTCGCCCTCCGCCGCGCGGGTGAGCGACGCGAGGTCGGCGAAGTCGGCGCCCCGGCTCCAGGCGTTCACGGCCACGCCCAGGCTGAAGTCGAGTCTGCGCACGGGGTCGAGCACGCCGTACTGCTTTTCGAGGTTGAAGATGCGCTTGACGGCTTTGATGGCGCGGCGGCGGACGTGGGGGATGAGGTGGCGGGGCGGGGGCGCGCCCAGCTCGGCCCGCCGCGCCTCGTGCACGATGGCGTTCACGAGCACGTTGATGCCGTGCGCGTTCACTTCGTCGAAGACTCCGGCGAAGAACAGCTCGGTGGTGGGCAGCTCGTAGCCGGGGATGCGGATGGCGAACTCGCCCTTGGCCGTGACGCCGCGCTTGCCGAGGTAGCCGAGCGTCTGGAGCACCTTGAGGCGGTGCTCGACCTGCTTGCGCAGCGAGACGTGCGGGTTGCGCCCCTTGCGGCTGCGCGGCTGCTGGGCCTGGTAGGCGGCGAAGCTGCGGTCGCAGGCGTCGAAGAGCCGCCCGCCCCAGCGGCCGTAGAGGCTGAGGATCGTGGCGTAGGAGAGGTTGAACTGGCTCTCGATGCGCTCGGGCGGCCCGGCCACGACGCGCTTGACGCCCTCGAAGCGCACCTCGTCGGTGTCGAGGCGGGCGTAGACGTAGCCGCGGGTGTCCAGGCCCCGCCGGCCCGCGCGGCCGGCCATCTGCTGGTATTCGCGGGCGCGCAGGTAGCCGAAGTGGGTGCCGTGGAACTTCTCGAGGGCGTCGAGCACCACGGTCTGCGCGGGCATGTTCACGCCGAGGGCGAAGGTTTCGGTGGTGAAGAGCATCTTGATGAGGCCGCTGGTGAAGAGGCGCTCGACAACCTCCTTGAGGGTGGGCAGGATGCCGGCGTGGTGGAAGGCCACGCCGCGGCGCACCAGCTCGCCCATGAGCACGGCGCTGGCCTCGTGGGCCACGTCGAAGCGGTCGCACAGCTCCTCGAACAGGCGCGCCACCTCGGCCGCCTCATCGCTGGTGAGCAGATTGCGGCGGGCGTTGGCCTCGGCCCGCGCCTCGCACAGGCGGCGGTTGAAGCAGAAGTACAGCACGGGCAGGCGGCAGGAGGCCACGAGGGTGTCGAGCAGCGCCTCGGAGCCGAAGTGCTGGCGGCGCGGGATGCGCTGGCCGCGGGCCAGGTCGTGCATCAGGCGCTCGAGCGAGCCGAGGCTGTGCACGCCGTAGCCGTCGGCCCACAGCGCATGGTCGAGGGGCACGGGGCGGTGGTCCTCGACGATCACCTCGACGGGCGCGCTCCGCACCTCGCGCATCCAGCCGGCCAGCTCGGCGATGTTGGGCATGGTCGCGCTCAGGCAGATGAAGCGGATGCTCTCGGGCGCGAAGATCACGCTCTCCTCCCACACCGTGCCGCGCTCGATGTCGTTGATGTAGTGGAACTCGTCGAAGATCGCGAAGTCCACCTTCGCCAGGCGGTCGGGGTCCTCGAGCAGGGTGTTGCGGAAGATCTCGGTCGTCATGATCAGGCAGGGCGCGTCGTAATTGATGCTCACGTCGCCGGTGAGGATGCCGATGCGGTCGGGGTACTTCGCCGAGAAGTCGCGGAACTTCTGGTTCGAGAGGGCCTTGATGGGCGCGGTGTAGACGATCTGGCGGCCGCGCCGCATGGCCTGGTCAATGGCGTATTCGGCGATGAGCGTCTTGCCCGCGCCTGTGGGCGCGGCCACGATCAGCGAGTGCCCGCGGTCAATCGCCGCGATGGCCTGTTCCTGAAAGGGGTCGAGCGTGAAGCCGGCGTATTCCATCGCCATCCTCTCTGCGATTCCCCCTGGACCATACCGTTGCGGCGGTCCGCTGTCAACCGCGGGAGGCGAGTCGGGCGCGAACCGGGAAAGCAGACGACCGTACGGCACCAGCGCCCTCATCTGTGGGGGACATTGTGGGCGGCGTGTCCCCACGCCGCGGACCGCGGGACGGGGACGTCCCGCCCACAAGCACAGCCGAGGACGGCTGTGCCACATGGAACCCGCTGCCCAGGAGCAGGGCCACCTGCTATTCCGGGTCGCACCCGAGCGAGTCTCCTTGCAGGCGGGCACGCGACGAGGGCTTGCCGCCCCGGCCGCGAGTGTGCTTGCGGGCTCCCGCGTGCGGAAGGGATGCAAGGGGGCGGGAACAGCCACGAAGTGCCCCGGAGCGCCCCGGCGCCATACTTGCTCATCTGCGAGGGGGAGGAAATTGAGCAAGTATGGGCGGAAAGGCCACGGAGCCGCCCGGATCGCCAAAGCGCCATACTTGCTCAACTCTCGGCGGCGGGAGAGCTGAGCAAGTATGGGGGTGCCGTGTCTGGTTTCCAGCGCGGATTCCTGTGGCGACAGGCGTCCCGCTTGTCGAACGGAGGAAGCGAGCCGCAGGCGGGACGTTCGCGGCTGCCTTTGCAGCGGGCCTTCCCCTCTTTCCGGGGATTTCCGCGGCAGAAGCCGCCGACGATTCCGACCCTCCACTTCCCCGTCTGGGGTGTGGGCCGGAATTGTGGGCGGCGGCGGGAGCTCCGAAGGAGCGAAATAGGATAGCCCAGGGCAACGCCCTGGGAGAGCAAGACCGCCCCGCGGCAGCCCTGACAGGGCGGAATAGAGAGCTTCTATCTCGCCCCTTCAGGGCTGGACCCGTGGACCCCGCTGAACCCAGGGCGTTGCCCTGGGCTATCCCATGCGAGCCCTTCAGGCTCCAGAGACAATCACCCTGCCTACAATTCCGGCCCGCATCCCCCTTCTGCGGATGCTTGACAAGGCTGGGGACACGGGGATATAATGCAAGCGGGGGGCGTGCGCACAGAGGCGGGCGAGGGGCAGTCCAACTGGGGGTGCATAACCAATGAACACGCCAGTTCTTGGAACGCAGCGACTCCGGCGGCGTGCCGGCCGGCGGGCCTTCACTCTCGTGGAGTTGCTCGTCGTGCTCGGGATCATCAGCATCCTGGCGGGTCTCCTCCTGCCGGCCATCGTGCACTCCCTGGCCACGGCCGAGCTGACCAACTGCCTGAGCAACCAGCGCCAGATCGGCCAGGCCATGGCCAATTACAACAAGGACTTCGAGTCGTGGATGGTCTCGGCGGGCGCGCGCACCACGCCGGCGATCAGCGTGACGGGCGGCACCACCGCGGTGCCCAGCTACGGCCCGTTCGTCGAGCCGCCCTACGACTATCCGGCCGCGGCCGCCCGCTGCTCGACCACGCGCTTCCCCTTCTGGTACGCGGCCCTGGCGCCCTACGTCAACGTCACCGCCACGTGGCGGAACGCCGTGCTCTCCTACCTCAACCGCACGGGCAAGAAGGAGAGCGAGGTGACCGACGACACCTACTACCACATCGAGATCGCGCGCCTGTGCATGATGTACACCTGCCCCTCCAAGAAGCAGGCGGTCATCGGCTATGGCCTCAACTACGCGGCGCCCTACGGGGAGTCCATCCTCTATCCGTTCAACCAGGCCAAGTATGGCCTGGACTATCCCGCCACGGCGTGCAGCGGCGCCAAGTTCCGCAACGCGGCCGACCAGAACCTGGCCCCCGACCAGCAGTGCTGGCCCTATACCATGGGCAACGAGACTACCCAGCCCACCGGCTTCACCCCCTACCCCAACTACATGCTCGGCCACCCGTCGGGCGCGCCCATCCTCTGGTACGGCCAGTCCTCGCACTTCAGCTGCATGAGCGACCCGAGCGGCCAGATCGCGGTGTGCGACACGGGGCTGGTGACCAACGATCCCGTCTGGCAGGCCTACACCACGGTGCCCAAGTGGCGGCCCACCGAGCAGTACAGCGTGCCCACCGAGTGGCGCGAGCACACGGCGGGCCTGGCGGCCGAGTGCTGGATGGGCTACACTCGGTTCCCCCTCAATGCCATCTATACGGGCGTCGGGCGCACCTGGGCCGACGTCTGGACCCCCACGAAGAAGAAGGTGGGCTACTATAAGTACTTCTACTGCTCGTACACCAACGACGACAACGGCATCAACAACCCGGCCTACAACACCGCCTGGCGGCCCGTGCCGCGGCATAATAAGCGCACGGCTTGCCTGTTCTTCGACGGCCGCGTGCGGCCGGTGGACATCATGGACATCGTGAGCTACGAATGGGGCGACCGCCGCTGCCTCTTCGACAACAAGCCTCAAACGAAGATGCCCACGCCCCGCGACGACATCTTCGCGGAACTCAACGGCTGCGGCTGCAAGGTCTACGCCGTCACGGACCACACCCACCAGAATAGCTGGCTCCCCGAGCGCGCTGCCGGCGGGTATGTAGATACCTCGAAGTAGTGCGGCGCCTCCCCTCTTCAGGCTCAACCTCCCGCGGGTCTCGAACCCGCGGGAGGTTTCCAATATCACTCCCACTTCATCTGGCTCACATCGGGCCGCATCACGGCCGTGTCGGGCACATTGACGAGAACCCCGTACTTCGGCACGTACACCAGTTGTGCATAGGGGGTGGCGTAGCGCACCCTCTCCCCCTTCGTCGGCAGCGGCGCCCAGGTATTCCGCGCGAATGAGTAGACCCACGGCTCAACGGCGTCCTTGACCTTGATGGCAGCGAAGACGGCATCCTGGCCGTCGAGGTACTCCACCGTGCCCGGCTCGCCCGGCGGCTGACGCTTCGGCTCCAGGCTGGTGAAGCGATTCTCCTTGATGTCGTACACCCAGGTGGCGTGGCCCCCGCCCTTGCGGAACTCGTAGAAGAAGACCTGATTGCGGTCGGGCCGCAGGCAGAAGGGGCGGCACTCGCCCACCCAGCCAGGCGTCGGCTCGGGGATGCGGCGGACGCTGAGCTTGTTCTCGCGGGCGTCGTAGGCCGAGAAGTAGGCTTCCTTGGTGAAGAAGCGGCCGTCGTACGGCTCCAGGTGGCCCGCGAAGCCGTAGAGCTTGCCTGAAGGGTCGGCCACGTGGAGGCGGCCGTAGCTGCCGGGGACGCCCTCGCCGAGCGTGACTTCGGCGATCTCGCGCTGACGCCAGACGCCGCCGCGGTCGAGGTCGTAGAACCAGGCGACGCGGGTGCCCTTCTCCTTCGCAATCTCGGCGTCCCAGCGGCGGCTGTGGGTGCCGGCGTGGACGAACATCCGCCCGTCGAAGGCGACGTAGGAGTTGCGCTGGTGCCCCGCGGGCGGGCCGCCGCGGGTGCTCATCGTGCAGCCGTCCCAATCGTGCGGCGGCATGGGAAAGTTGCTGTCGCCCACCGTGTGGCACCAACGGTTCGCCCCCACGGCGTAGACCGCCACGTCGTTGACCTGATAGGTGGAGTGTCCGCCGCCGAAGTAGAAGACGAGGCCGCGGACGGGGTCGGCGGCCATCATCCCCCAGTCGCGGCGTTCGGGCTCGCGGGGCGGCTTGGCGGGCACCCACGTGTTGGCGGGCAGCTCCTTGAGCTTCGCCAGCCAGGCGGGGTCGTCGGGTGGGATTTCCTGGGGCGTGATCGGCGGCGGCTCCTTCACGACGGGAGCTGGCTGCTCTGGTAGCTTGTTGAGGTCTAGGCGGAATGCATAGGTTTCCTGGCCTTCCCTGGTGTCCCGCACGAGGAGGAGCAGGCGGCGCTTGGGGTCGAGGGCGAGCGACACCCAACTCGTGTCGCCGTGCGGCCAGGGCTCCTCGTGGCGCTTCGACCATCCCTTGGTGACATCGAGCGACCAGAGGGCGATGCTGCCCTTTCCTGCATAGCGGCCGGGGAGCGTGACCAGGAGGGTGAGGCCCGACGCCTCGTCGTGGACGAGCCTGGGCTGAGCCTGTGCGGGCGGACGGCTGTCGCGGGGCGCCTGACGCCACCTGCGGGTTTCCACGTCGTAGAGCCACGTGTCGTTAAGGGCGCCTGGCTCGGGGGCGCGGCCGGGATTGCTGAGGTCGCTCCGCACCAGCCCGCTCTGCCCGCCGAAGAGGACGATGGCCTTGGCCTTCGCGTCGTAGACCATCGGCGCGCCGCAGCGCGGCGGCGGCTGCACGCGGGGCTTGCCGTCGCACATCGTGTCTCTGCGCCAAACGTTGTCCTTGAAGCTGTAGACCCAGGTTCCCGAATGGCCGGAGACCTCGCCCGTGGCGGAGCGGAGGTCGTTGTTCTGGCTGCCCCAGTGGGGGAAGAGGAGGATTTCGTCGTTGACGGGGTCGTAGCAGATGCCGGCGCCGTAGACAGGGGGCGGACCGGGGATGCGCTCGCCCTTGAAGTCCTGCTCGGGGCGCAGGCCGCGCTCGTAGAAGCCGTAGGGCGTGGTGGGGTTGAGCGACCACTTGCCCCAAAGCTCCGTCTCAGCCTTCAGGTCGCGCCAGGTGCGCTTCTCGGGGTCGTAGGCCGCCATCATGCCCTTGAGGACGTAGACGAGTTGCCGCCGCTTCGAGTCGTAAGTGACGGCGTTGAGGACCCACGAGGGGGCGGGACGGCCGGTCTCGGGCAGCGGGGCCCAGCGGCCCCAGATGCGCACCGACTTGGCCCGGTCCTCGGTGTCAACAGCCTTCCGCAAGTCCTCGGCGGGGGCGGAGGGGTAGTCGGAGACCCATTCGAGCCTCTCGATGTCGAAGGCCCGCACGTCGTCGTGCTCGGGCTTGCCGCTGGGTGCCGCGCCCCAGTGGAGCACCTGGCCGCGGCTGGGCACGTAGACGATGGCGCTCCAGGCGTAGCCCGGCTCCTTCTTTGTGTCGAGCTTGACCCATTGATTGACGGGCAGCGCGTCAACCCCAGCCGCCCACAGGCAAGATGCCTGTGCCAACAAGAGAGCGACCCGCATCGCGCGCCTCCTGTCACGGCTTGAGGACGAAGCGAATCGGCTTGTCCTCGACGATGAGCTGCTTCTCCTGGGCGGGCTTGCCGGGGAACTGCCAGCGAAGCTTGAGGGGGCCGGGCTCGAAGACGCCGAAGAAGGCGTCGGCGGTGCCGGGCGACACGTTCCAGGCGCCCAGGCAGCGCTTGTCGGCCCAGGCGGTGACGGTGAGCGGCCCGGCGTAGCCGCCGGGCGGCAGCGCCGCGCGCAGGGCCAGCGGCGGCACGCCCCCGGCGTCGCGGAGGCAGACCCACAGCTCGCCGTTCTTGAGCACCAGGGCCATGTCCTGCGCGCCGTCGCCGTCCAGGTCGGCCAGGCAGCCCGCCTGCTGGCCCTCCTTGGCCGCCTCGAGCAGGCGGTTCTCATCGAGGTCCAACTCGTGCGCGTGGCCGAAGCTGCGGAAGCCGCGATTGAAGAAGATGTGCGGCGCGCGGTTCGAGTAAACGATGAACACGTCCTGCCGCCCGTCGCCGTTGGGGTCGCCGGCCATGCCCCCGATGCCGCCGGGCTTCGAGATGTAGGCGATCTCGCCCGAGACGGGCAGGGTCTCCTCAAAGGCCATCGTCCTCGTCTCCCGTCCTCGTCCCCCGTCCTCGGCGCCGACGCGGGGCAGAGCCTCCCCGCCCACAGCGGTGCGGTTGTGCCACAGGAAGGGGCGCTCGTCGCCCGCGACGAAGACGTCCAGCAGGCCGTCGGCATCGAAGTCGCCCACGAACGCCCCCGCGTCGCCCTCGCCTGTGCCGAAGCCTTCGACCAGGGCGCCGCCCTCGAACGCGCCGAGCGCCCGGCCCTTGTAGAACACGCCGCCTTTGGCGAATGGCTGGAGCACGTCGGGCAGGGCGTCGCCGTCGAGGTCGGCAACCAGGCAGGGCCGGGCCGCGCCCAGGCCCGAGCCGATGAACTTGCCGGCCACGGGCGGCACGAGGAACCGCCCCTCGAACCCGCCCCCCTCCCCTGCCGCGACGACGAGCGGGTACGACGCCGTGCTGACGACGAGGCCGACGCGTCCCTTGTCGTCCAGGCCCAGGGGCGCGAGGCCCAGGCAACCGCCCTTCATGTTCACCCCACTCGGCTTGGCGGCGAAGGCGCCGTCGGCGGCCTGGAGCCACAGGGTGAGGGCCTCGCCGTCGAAGGAGGCCAGGTCGAGGCGGCCGTCGGCATCGAGGTCGGCCCAGGCGGCGCAGCGCGACTTCGCGCCCAGTTTCAGCCGCGGCGTCATGTCGTCGAGAGCCTTCGTCTGGGCATTCCACAGGAGGATGCGGTCGCCGGCATCGCTGAGCAGGTGGAGCGCCAGGCGGCCGTCGCCGGCCAGGTCTACGGGGATGGCCCCGCGCACCGTGCCGTCGAGCCTCGCGATCTGCTTCGGGGCCAGCCAGTTGGCCATGCTCTTCACGGGCACCGAGGGCGCGGGGTCGGTGAGAATATAGTCCACCGCCCGGCGCAGCATGTCGGTGCCGCCGGCCCAGGTCTGCTCCATCTCCGAGTCGAGCGCGTCGAGCAGCCACACGCCGCCCTCCGCGCCGACGAAGCGGAACCAGTGGCCGCGCACGTGCAGCAGGCCGGCCGCGGTAGGCTCGGCGCCCGCGCCGTCGGGCACCTCGGGGCGGAACCTGCCCGTGAAGAACAGCGCCTCGCGCGCCGCCGGGCCGATGAGCTTCTGGAACGCCTCGACCTGCGGCCCGGGCGACTTGCTGAAGTCGAACACCGGCGCCTTTGCCGGCGCCTTGCCCTTGAGGGCCTTCGCGATGTCGGCTTTCACCGCGCCGCCCGTTCCCACCGGCCCCACCGTCAGCGCCAGCACCAGGTCGCTCTGGTGGACGAGGTGAATCGGCGTGAAGTCGGGGCGGATCAGCGCCTGCGCCGTCGAGCACGCCAGCAGCGCGGCCAGGGTGGCGGCGCCGAGTTGTCTCAAGGGCTTTCTCACGAAGCGGCTCCTCAGTGCGGGGGACGTTCGGCCGCAGCGATTCTACGCGGAGCCGCCGCCGCGCGCAACCGGAACCTCAAGGGCAAATGGACATGACGGACACCATGGACACTGCGGACGGCCCGGGCGCACGACCGCCTGTCGTCCATCATGTCCATATTGTTCATCCCGCATTGCGCGCCCCGGCCCGACTTCCTAGAATGCTGGCGCCAGCTCGCCGCGGGGGGCCAAGGAACAAAGGGTGGAACATGGCCGACTTGCGAATCACAGGAGTCCGGGCATTCCTCACGCAGCCCCAAGGGGCGCGGCTCATCGTGGTGAAGGTGCTCACGAGCGAGCCGGGGCTCCATGGCCTCGGCTGCGCCACGTTCACGCAACGCCACCGGGCCGTCGAGGCCGCCATCCAGCACCACATCGGGCCGTTCGCCGTGGGCAAGGACCCGCGCAACATCGAGGACCTCTGGCAGGCGATGATGGTGAACGGCTACTGGCGGAACGGGCCGGTGCTCAACAACGCCATCAGCGGCGTGGACATGGCGCTGTGGGACATCAAGGGCAAGCTGGCCGGGATGCCCTGCTACGACCTCTGGGGCGGCAAGTGCCGCCCGGCCGCGGCCGTCTACGTCCACTGCAACGGCGCGACGCCCGAGGCCCTGGCGGACGCCGCCCGCGCGCGGATGGCCGAGGGCTACGGGCACATCCGCTGCCAGCTCGGCGGCTATCCCGGCACGGAACTGAGCGACCGCCCTCCCCTGCCCGGCGCGCCGCCAGGCGAGTACTTCAACCCCAAGGAGAAGCTCATCCGCCTCCCCGCCCTCTTCGAGTTCCTGCGCCGCGCGCTGGGCGAGCGCGTGGAACTGCTCCACGACGTTCACGAGCGCCTGGCGCCCGTGGACGCCGTGTGGCTCGCCAAGGCCCTGGAGCCGTACCGCCTGTTCTTCCTCGAGGACGTTCTGGCGCCCGAGGACCTCGAGTGGTTCGAGAACATCCGTTCCGTGTGCGCCACGCCGCTGGCGATGGGCGAGCTGTTCAACCACCCGCGCGAGATCACGCCGCTCGTCGCCCGCCGCCTCATTGACTTCATTCGCGTGCACCCGTCGCAGCTCGGCGGCATCACGCCCTGCCTCAAGCTGGCCCACCTGTGCGCGGCGTTCGGCGTGCGCACCGCCTGGCACGGGCCGGGCGACCTCTCGCCCGTGGGCGTCGCGGCCAACGTCCACATGGACCTCGCTCTTCACAACTTCGGCATCCAGGAGTGGAGCTTCCCGAACCAGGCGGTGCGGGACCTGTTCCCCGGGCTGCCCGAGGCCCGAGCCGGCTACGCCTGGGCCAACGACCGGCCGGGCCTGGGGGTGGAGTTCGACGAGGCCCTCGCCGCGAAGTTCCCGTGTGACGATGCGAACCCGACCTGGACCGTCGCCCGCCTGCCCGACGGCACGCTGTGGCGCCCATGAGGAGGGGGGCAGCGGCCGTGCGCGCGGCCCTACACCGAGGAGATGGGTTCCTCGGCCACCGGGGCGCGCGCCTGGGCGAGGAGCGCCTGCGCCGTGTGCAACGCCGAGGGCGCTCCGCGCGCCGCCCCGAGCTTGAGCGTCAGCACGCGAGGCCGCACGTTCCGCAGGTTCTCCCGCAGCCGCGCCAGCAGAGCATCCAGCTCGGCGCTCTCGGGGCTCGAGGCGAGCGCGCCGAACTCTCTGCCGCCCAGGCGCGCGACGAGGTCGGTCTCGCGGAACGCATGGCGCACGGCGCTGGCCACCTCGGCCAGCGCGCGCTCGCCTTCGCGGGCGCCGAAGGCGTCTACGAAGCTGCCGAAGCCCTCCACCCGCGCGACCACGAGCAGCACGTGCTCGCCCCGGCGGTTGGCCAGCGCCAGGTCGCGGGCCGCCAGGCTCAGGAAGGCCGTCTCGTTGTAGAGGCCCGTGAAGTCGTCCATCAACGCCCGCTGGTGGGCCGCCATCTGGAGGCCGTGGCGGCTGATGGCGTAGCGGATGGCGCGCAGGAGCAGCGAGCCGTCCACCTGGCCCTTCACCAGGTAGTCCTGGGCGCCGGCCCACACGGCATTGGCGCCCAGCACCTCGTCCTCCGCGCCGGTCAACACGATCACCGGCACGTGCGGGGCCCGGGCGTGCACGTGGGAGATGGTGGCCAGGCCCGTGCTGTCGGGCAGGTTCAGGTCCAGCACCACCAGGTCAATGCCGCCCTGGGCGAGGCGCTCGAGGCCCGTGGCCAGCCGGTCCGCACACTGGAGCGAGACGGGCAGGCCGCGCGTGCCGGACAGCATCGTCCGGATCAGAGCCACGTCGCCGGGGTTGTCCTCGATGAGCAGAACCGTGATGTGCCGGGAATCCATGGGGCCACTCCTTTTCAAGCGGCGTCACTCGGTGGGCAGCCGCACGACCGTGAACCAGAACGACTCGATGGACCTCACGACGCGGATGAACTGGTCGAGGTCCACGGGCTTCGTGATATAGCAGTTGGCATTGAGGCTGTAGGCCCGGAGCACGTCTTCCTCGCCCTCCGACGTGGTCAGGACGACCACCGGGATGCGCCGCAGGTCCGGGTCGGCCTTGATCGCCGCGAGCACCTCGCGGCCGTCCTTCTTCGGCAGGTTCAGGTCCAGCAGGATCAGGTCCGGGGTCACGGCCCTGGCGTACTTGCCCTCGTGGCGCAGGTAGGCCAGGGCTTCGACGCCGTCGCGCACCACCCGCAGGTTGTTGCTCACCTTGCCGTCCTTGAGGGCCTCGCGGGTGAGGCGCACATCGCCTGCATTGTCCTCGACCAGCAGAATCTCGACGGCCCGCGTGGTGATGGGGCAACTCATGGGTTCTCCTCTCCCTTGACGGGCAGGGTGAAGTAGAACGTGCTGCCCTGGCCTGGCGCCGATTCGGCCCAGATGCGGCCGCCATGGCACTCGACGATCTTCTTGCACACGGCCAGGCCGATCCCGGTGCCGCCATACTCTTCCCGCGTGTGGAGGCGCTGGAAGATCATGAAGATGCGCTCGGCGTACTGAGGGTCGAATCCGATGCCGTTGTCGCGCACGGAGAAGACCCACTCGGCCCCCCGGCGGGCGGCGGCGATGTGGACTCGCGGCGCCGCCTCGTTGCGGAACTTGATGGCGTTGCCAAGCAGGTTCTGGAAGAGCTGGAGGAGTTGCGTCTCGTCGCCGGTCACCGTGGGCAGCGGGTCGTGGGTCACCTGGGCCTTCGCCTCGGCGATGGCGACCTGGAGGTTGCGGAGGGCGTTCTGGACGAGTCGGTCGCAGTCCACGGGTCCGGGGCTCGAGGTGCGGCGGTCCACCCGCGAATAGGCCAGCAGGCCGCGGATCAGGGCCTGCATCCGGGCCGCGCCGTCCACCGCGAAGCCGATGAACTCGTCGGCCTCGGCATCCAACTGCCCGGCGTACCGCTGCTGAAGGAGTTCCACGAAGCTGCGCACCATGCGCAGCGGCTCCTGCAAGTCGTGCGACGCCACGTAGGCGAACTGCTCGAGCTCGGCATTCGAGCGCGCCAGCTCGGCGGTGCGCTCGCGGACGCGCTCCTCGAGCTCGGCGTGGGCCCGGCGCAAGGCGGCCTCCGCGCGCGATCGCATCAGCGCCTCGACGAAGGCCACCGCCAGGGCCTCCAGCCCCTCGCGGTCCCGGTCGCTGTAGCCCGACGGCTTGTTGGCCAGCGCGATCATGCCGATGGTCTTGCCCGCGTGCTTCAGCGGCACGCCCAGGAACGAGGTGAGCGGCGGGTGGCCCTCGGGGATGCCCACGCGGTCGGGGTGCGTTGCGGGGTCGTTGACGATGAGCGCGCGCTGGCTGCGCAGCACGGCGCCCCACAGGCCGCGCACCTCCATGCCGCGGATCAGGCGCGTCGCTTCGGAGTGCGGCATTCGGCACGAGTCCCACCCCGGGTCGCTGAGCGCGATCGTGTCGAAGCGCCCGGCCTCGTTCACCTCGCCGATGAAGCCGAAGCGGCTGCCCGTCAGCTTTTCGGCCACGGCCAGGCACACGCGGGCGACGGCGGCGTCTTCCTCGCAGGTCAGCGACTCGCGGAGCACCTGGTTGCTGGCCTCGAGCATCGCGGTGCGCTGGAGGGCGTCCTCCTCCGCCACGATGCGTTGCTGGATCTCGGCCCGCAGGGCATCCACGGCCTGATGAAGCTCCGCGGTGCGCTCCTGCACGCGTGCCTCGAGTTCGCCGCGGGCCTGGCGCAACTCCAGCTCGGTCAACCTGCGGCGGTCAATCTCGTTCGCCAGATCGTCGTTGAGCGCCACCAGTTCCTCGGTTCGCTGATTCACGAGCTTGGCGATCCGCGCGGCGCGCCCTACCAGCACCACCAGGTAGCCGCTGAGCACGAGCGTGAACAGCAAGCCGGCGCCCAGCACGACGAGGGGCAACTCGGTGCGCTCGGCGGCCAGGAAGTCGCCCGTAGGCACGCACACCAGCCGCCAGCGGCGGCCCGCCACGTCGAAGACTGCCTCGCGCCGCAATCCGCCCGCCGGGACGCCGACCAAGGCTGGCCCGCCCGGGTACGAGCACAGGAGCCTCTGAGTCTCGGGGGCCACTACGTCGTACAGGTTGAACCGCACGCCACCCAGAGCGAAGTCGCGCAGCGCTTCTGCGAGGAGCTCGGGGACCCGATAGACGCCGACGACGTACCCGAGGAGGTTCTCCCTGCGTTCGGCGGGTGAGGCGAGCGGCGCATTCCTGCGGTAGACGGGCGCAAAGACGCTTGCGACGCAAGGCTCGTCAGGAGCCTGCCCGGCAGCCTGGCCGTTATCGAGGAGCGCCGCGGCCTCGCAACAGGCCCTGGCCAGGAGCTGCGCCCGGGCGAGGTTGCTGGCGAGGTCCAAGCCCAGGGGGAGCCCGAGGCCCTCCCGGGGCTCGGAGTAGTAGATGGGGAAGTACTCATCGCGCGGCCCGGCGGCCACGGGCCGGTCGTGGTCGTCCAGTTCGGTGACCCGGTAATCCTTCAGGCCATCTTCCCGGGCGGCCGCCTCGTGGGCCGTCCGTTCGGCGGCCAGCACCCGGGGCGCCCACTGGAGCGCCGCCACCGAGGGGCGGCGCGACAGAATGTTCGCCGCGAAGGCGCGGAACTCCCCGCGTTCGACCAATTGCGATGCCGCGTAGAAGCTCTCGACGAAACTCGGCACCTGGAGGTTCAGCGCCAGGGTCTTCTGCACCGCGGCGAAGTGGTGGGCGGCCACGCGGTCGAAGGCGCTCTCGACCCGCCGCTCCTCCGCCCTTCGCGCCAGGTGCGCGCCGACCAGCGAGGCCGCGCAGCCGAGCACCAGCGTCAGGCCCGCCACCACGCGATGCAGCGACGGACGCAGGGTCTCGCGTATCTGGCTCACCGGGTGCCTTCTCACCGGCCGCCCCTCCTGACGGTCCACGTGCAGGCCACGGCTCCAACTGCCCCCTGCCATGCGCTCCCCTGAGTCTACACCGGAACGCCCCGTTCGGCAAGGCTTTTGCGCGCGAGCGACCGCGCCTTGATGCGGCGGCCGCGCGCGGATATATTACTCCCCGGTTCCGTCACCACCTCGATGGAGTGCGCCCCGATGAACTGCTGGCTTCGTTCCTCTGCGCTATTAGTTCTCGTGGCGGCTTCGGCGGCGTTCGCCGCCCAGAAGCCGCGGTTGCCCATCGGCGAGTTCACGGCCCGCAAGATCGCACCGCCGACGATTGACGGCAGGATCGCCCCCGGCGAGTGGGACAAGGCGTTCACAACCTCCGGCATGATCGCGCCCTTCGAGCACGAGCTTCAGACCGCCGAGACGACCGTGGCCCTGGGCTACGACGAGCGGCACTTCTACTTCCTCTTCAACTGCCGCCGCACCGACGCCGAGTGGTATCTGCGCAAGGCGGTGCGAGAGAACGACGACTACGACTACGGCGACCCGTCGGTCGAGATCTGGATCACGCCGCCCACGCTCGTGCCCGAGACCTATCAGAACATCATCAACACCTATCCCGCCGTGCTCGACCAGAAGATGATCCCCACCCGCGGCTACGTGGCCCAGGGCTGGAAGGGCAACTGGACCACCGCCGTGACCGAGAGCGAGACGCACTACGTCCTGGAGGCGAGCATTCCGATCAAGGACTTCGGGTTCGACGGCGTGAAGAGTGGGGATGTCTGGCGGTTCCTGATGTGCCGCACGGCGCACGGGGCCAAGCCGCGGGCGCAGGCGTCGTGGTCCATCACCCAGGCATTCAGCGAAATCCCCCAACACCCCCAGGTGCACCTCGTGGACGATTCGGCGGTGGTGCAACTGTTCAACGTCACGAGCGTGTTCAGCGGCAACTACCGCCTCCCGATGGCCATCGTGGCGCCCGACAAGGCGAAGGCCGAGGTAACCCTCGAGCTGCGCTGGCACAAGGAGCCAACGTTTGCTGACACCGACAAGATCATCAGGCAGGCATTCACCCTCGACGCCGGCGAGCGGAAGCCCTTTGAGTTCGCGGGCGCCGTCCCGCCCGAGGCGATGAACGAGAAGAAGGCCGGCCATTTCACCATCACCGCCACTCAGGCTGTGGGCGGGGCCTCCGTGCCCCGCGTGATCTTCCGCCAGAGCTTCCCCTTCCAGGTGAACGGCTGGGCGCCCAGCCCCAAGCCCGTGCGGCCCGAGAAGGCCGAGGTCAAGGAACTCGACTTCCGCGCGATGTATGGCCCCGAGTCGAACGTGATGATCGTGCGGGCCGACATCATAGACCTGCCCGACCGCGCGAAGGTGGCCGGCGGGGCGATCCGCCTCCTCGACCCGACGCAGAACAACAAGGAGCTGATGGGCTTCGCGATGCAGCCCTTCCGCCACTGCTACTCCTCCACCCATTTCGCCCTCGACAAGCTGCGCATCCCCGTGGCCGACTGGCCGCGGATTGACGCTGCGGAGGCCGAGAACGCAAAGCTGGCAAAGGAGGGCAAGCCCCCCAAGCCCAGCCCCACGCCCGAGCCGCTCAAGGTCCTCGTCGAGGTGACGGTGAAGGATGCCGACGGCAAGCCGCTCAAGAGCGAATCGAAGGAGGTCGGCCTCCTCCGCCACAGGTTTGAGTGGTCCGACAATTCGGTCGGCATCACGGACAAGGTCATCCCGCCCTGGCCGCCTGCGACCTGGAAGAACGGCACTGTGGGCGTCTGGAACCGCTTGCTCGCTCTGGACGGGTTGGGCCTGCTGAAGAAGGCCGACAACGGCGGGGTGGACCAGGTGAAGCGCATGCGCCTCGTCGCTGTGAGCGGCGGCAAACCCATCGAGGTCGTGCCCTCTGCGCCCAGCCTCGTCCGCCACGTGGAGGCCCAGGTGGACGTCGCCGGCACCGGCGAAGGGGGCGGCATCAAGGTCGAGGCCAAGACCCGCGTGGAGTTCGATGGCTTCACGCTGAACGAATGGACCCTCAGCGGCAAGGCCGATAAGCTGACACTGGAGGTCGTCTTCCCCGAAGAAGAGGCCACGCACTTCTGCACAACGGCCGGCGGCTGGGCGGCGACCCACGACGTCACGCCCGCCTACTGGTCGAGCCAGCAGACCGGCTCGGGCATGCTGCTCGGCGACTTCGTGCCCTACATCTGGCTCACCAACTCCGACCGCGCCTTCATCTGGGTCGCCGACAACGACAAGGGCTGGGGCACGGAGACCGACCGCTCGCACCCCACCCAGGAAATCATCCGCAAGGACGGCACCGTGACGCTGCGCGTCCACTTCATTGAGCTGCCGACCGAACTGAAGCAGCCGACCACGATCAAGTGGGCCTACCAGACCTTCCCGTCGCGTCCTCTGCCGCCCGGCTGGCGCTCGATCATCTGCGCCAGCCGCAAGGGCGACCTCCTCGGCGCGCGCAACACCTACTTCTGGTTCGACAGCCAGGCCGACTGGGCGGTGCTGTGGCCCTATTACTGCTCCCCCTATCCGTGGAGCCTCGAGAAGTCCAAGAAGGCATTCGACCAGTTCCCGCGCAACACCGACCACCGCCCCATGGTAGGCTCTATCGCCCACGCCATCGCCCGCTATCGCGACTACGCGGGACACGAGTTCTCCGGCTACGTGGTGGACTGGGGCGAGACGCCGGGCGATTTCTCGAACGGCAACACCACGCAGGGCAAGGGGCCGAACGACTTCCGCGTGTGGCACTACCAGAAATGGGTGCGCGAGGCCGGCTTCCGCGGCCTCTACGTGGACGAGAATTATCTGGGCTTGGACAAGAACTTCCTTACGGGCGGCGCCTACTTCAAGCCCGACGGCCGCCTCCAGCCCGGCTACTCGTATCTCGGCGAGCGCGAGTACTTCAAGCGGCTGAAGATCATGTTCCACGAGAACGGCGTGCTCGCCCCGAATCTCTGGCAGCACATATCGTCGGGCGCCGCCTACCACGCATGGTTCGGCGACATCTTCTTCGAGGGCGAAAACGTCGAGCCGACCGACCTCAACGCCGATTACCTCGAGGTGTTGCCCGCCGGCCGCCTGCGGGCCATCGGCTCGGCCAAGTGCGCGGGCGGCGTGATGACCATGATGTGCCAATCGTCCCGCCACGCCACCGTCCACGAGCCAAAGCACACCCACCAATTCGTCGGCTGGGTGATGGCCCACGACGTGTTGCCCGAACAGGTGCCCTTCTACAACGTCCTCGCCCAGGAGGCCCGCCTCTACGAGGACAACGTGGAGTTCTTCGGCTACTGGAAGAAGGGCTGCCCCGTCGCGGCCAAGACGCCCGACTGCCTCGCCTCGGCTCACGTAGCCAAACCTCCCGCAGGTTCCAAACCCGCGGGAGGTCCTCCCCCGCGCGCCATCGTCTGGGTCGTGAACACCGCGCGCAAGGACCAGACCGTGGACGTGTTGGTGGACTTCGGCGGCCTGGGCCTGAGCCGCGGCAAGACCGTTGCCCTCAACGCCGAGACGGGCGAGGCGGTGGAACTGACCCGCCGCGGCTTCAGCGTGCCCGTCCTCCAGCGCGACTTCGCGGCCGTCCACCTCATCGAGCGACAACTGCTCAAGGCCGACGAGAGCTTCTACGCCTCCTTCGACCGCGAGTTCGTAGTGCGGCCTTCAGGCCGCATCGTGGAGGCCGACGAGGCGCTCGGCTGCTCGATGTTTGAGCCCACCGATGCCCCGCTCACCCAGGGCGTCAAGGGCCAGGCCCTGAGCGTCGGGCGCGACGGCATTCGCCTTTGGCCGCGGCTTCACCTCACAGACGCCGAGGGCCGCCTCGCCTTCCAGGCCCGCCTCACCGGCAAGCAGGGCCTCATCTTCTCCACGACACCCAGGCAGGCGCGGCAGACTGTGGGCGGGGCCTCCGTGCCCCGCGATTCCGCCCTCGCCATCTCCCTCGACAAGGAGGGCATCCTCTTCGAGCGCCTCGAATCCAAGCCGGGCGCGAAGGATGGCCAGCGCGTAACCTCCCGCGGGTTTGAAACCCGCGGGAGGTTGGGGCTTGAGGGCTGGCACGCCTTCGACCTCGCCTGGAAGGGCGGCAAAGCCACGCTCTCGGTTGACGGCCAACCCGTTGGCACCCTGGACATCCAGAGCCTCAGCACCGGCAGCGGCATCGGCGTCGCCGTCGCCGAGTCCGGCAAGTTCCTCTTCGGCGGCCGCGGCGAGGCCGTCACCGCCATTGACGACATCCGCTGCTACCGCCCATTCTAACCTCCCGCGGGTTTGGAACCCGCGGGAGGTCGAATCGAAGGAGGGTCGGCTGTGCCCTACAGGCGCGGTGCCTTTGCCCCTGGCCACTACTACCACATCCTCAACCGGGGCGCGGGAAGAGGAGCTATCTTCTTCACACCCGCCAACTATGAACACTGCCTGCGGCTGCTCAAACTGTACCGAGGCCCCTGCGGAGCCACGGTGATCGCCTATTGTCTCATGCCCAACCACTATCATCTCTTGCTGAGGCAGGAGGGCGAGGCCCCGCTTTCCCGCCTCATCAACCTGGTGTTCAATGCCTACGTGCAGGCGCTGAACCGCGAGCGTCAGCGCAGGGGCACATTGTTCGAGGGGCGCTTCCGCCACGTGCTGGTGGACCGCGAGGCATACGTCGAGCACCTGTGCAGGTACATCCACCTCAATCCTGTCATCGCAGGTCTGGTGTCCCACCCGGAAGAGTGGGCCTATTCGAACTACCAGGAATGGGTCGGGGAGAGAGCCGGCACGCTGAAAGATGGGGAGTTCATTCGCCAGCGGTTCCCGACCGCGGAGGAGTATCGCCGCTTCGTTGAAGATGAGATCGGCGAGGCGCGCATGCGGGCGCGACTCAAGCGCTACCTTCTCGACCCCTAACCTCCCGCGGGTGAGGAAACCCGCGGGAAGGCAGTTGAGGAAACCTCCCGCAGGTTCACAACCTGCGGGAGGTTGGGTTGACGCCCTATCCGGTGCGGCATACAATGTGCGTGGCCTATTGCATGGCCGTGTAGAGCGAGAGGGCATCGTGACATGACCCCCCAAGAGCAGGCCGAAGCCAAGGCAGCACTCGACCGCTTCCTGGCCGACAATCCCGAGCTTGAGGAACTCTCGGCCCGGCTCGCGACGTTCAACATCTTCCGCGCGCTGAAAGTCGAGACCGAGGAGATCCGCCACAGCAACACGCTCGCCTGGCTCCTCGACCCCAAGGGGTCACACGGGCTTGGCGACGTGGTGTTGCGCCGCGTTATGTCCAACATCCTGCTGGAGAGTGGCGAGAAAGCCCCTAGCCTTTCGGCTGCGGAAGTTGAACTCTTGGACTTCAGCGACGTCGAGGTGCGCAGGGAGTGGCACCACTTCGACCTCCTGGTCATCGTCCACGCAAGCGATCCCGTCGTTATCCTCATCGAGAACAAAGTGCGCTCCGGCGTGAGCAAGAAGCAGCTTGAGAGGTACTACAAGGACGCGCAGAAGGAATTCCCTGCCGCCAGGATGCTGCCCGTCCTCCTGACCCTCGAGGAGCGCGGCGAGGAGGCTGAGGAGCTTTCTCCCTGGATCCCCTACAGCTACTCCCAGCTTCTGCGGGTCATCGAGCGGATCAGGGGCCAGCGGCATCGTCAGCTTGCCGTGCCAGTGGCCACGTTTCTCTCTCACTACGAGGAAACCCTGCGGAGGCTGACCATGCAGGACAAGGCTATCACCGACCTGTGCAGGGCGATCTACCGGAAACACCGCGAAGCGATTGACCTGATAGTCGAGCATGGGGCGGTCAGCCGCTTTCAGGACGTGGTTACGGTGGTGTTGTCCGAGGGGAAACAGCACGAGATTCTCGTCGTCAAGCCCGGCATGGTCTTCTTCACCCCTCTGGTGTGGAAGGACCTCGTTCCAAAGTGGTGGGTCTACTGTTGGCTCCAGAAGCTCCGTCGCGGCGGGATCCACCTCGGACTCGAGGTCGGCAAGATGGCGGACAGCAAACTCAGGCTCGCATGCGTCCAAGCTCTCAGCGAGGCCGGCTTTGGGCTGAGCAAGCTGGCATTCCGCCCGGATGCCACGTACAGTCGCTTCTTCACCGCGACCGAGAAGGTCGTCGACTTCGACGACGAAGAGGGTATCAGGAACGCCGCGGAGGCACTCCTGAAGAAGGCGGAGGCACAGATTGCCAAGGCAACCAACGTGTTCAAGGTCGTGTTCAAGGACGCAAGGAGCGACAAGTGATCGGCAGGCCGTTCGCGATTGCGATGGTGTCTCTCGCGCTGGCGTCAGGTGTTCGGGCACAGGCCGCGGGGGACTTCCACATCACCTCCGCCTCATTCCTCGGCGCGCCAGGCTTCGACGACCGCGTGGTTGGGGCGCGGATTCAGGGGGATGGGACGATTGTGCTGGCGGCCAATCTCGGGCCAGGGGTGAAGGTGGCCGGGCCGAATGTGGAGGCAGGGAAGAATGGCTGCGTCCTGCGCCTCAGCCCCGATGGCAGGAAACTGCTCGGCTCCGCCGCAGTCGCTAAGGAACTCAAGGACCTGGCACTCGACGAAAGGGACAATCTGTATCTCGCCGCGGGGGCCGAGGGCCTGCTCAAGCTCTCGCCGACGGGCGACAAGGTGCTTCTCCGCAAGGAGTTCAAGGACTGCACCCGCGTGGACGCGGCGAAAGACGGCCACTTCGCGGCTATCGCCGACGGGAGCATTCACGTCTTCGACCCCGACGGCAAGCCGCTCGGCACGGCGAAGGGGAGCAACTTCACCTGCGACGTGTGCATTGACGGGGCGTCGAAGACCGTCGTCTTCACGGGCTTCCGCAACGCCCACGCCTTCGACGGCAAGAAGCGCGAGCCCGTCCAAATCCCCTACATCTTCGGCCTCGCCTACGACGGCTCGCGCAAGTGGGAGAACTACAACTGGGACACCGACGAGAAGTCCGACCGCTTCATCAACCGGAGCGGGAACAACATGGCCGACGCCCGCGGCGACCGCTGTACGATCGGCCGCGACGGCAAGCTCTACGTCACGTTTCAGGTGGCCGGCGGCAACCACATCTTCCGCTACAGCCCGCGCGACATCATGGCCAAGGTGACCCTCGCCGGCGGCGACCACTACCATCAGTTCCACAACTCCCGGGCCGAGCACAAGTGCTTCTTCGCCCGCTACGAGCCCGCCACGGGCGATTACCTCATGGGCCAGCAGTTCTGCGGGCGGCTCGCCAAGGGCCGGGCCAACTACGTGGCGACCAAGACCGGCGAGATCAATGCCGACGAGGCGGGACGCGTTTACGTGGTCGGCGTCGCCGCGTTCGGCCTGCCGATTGATCTCAACCCCAGTGGCAGCGATTACACGGGCGGCGCGTTCCTCCTCGTGATGTCGCCCGACCTCAAGACGCGCCTCGCCTGCACCCGCCTGGGCAACGGCGCCGCCCACGCGGTGGACGCCCGCACAGTCGAGGGCAAGCTCCGCGCCGTCTTCGCCGGCGGCGAGGCCCCCGCCGACATCTTCACGACCAAGGACGCCCTCCAACCCCAGGCCGCCGACCCTGGCAAGGAGAAGACCGACCCGAAGGAGGGCTTCTTCGCCGTGCTGGCGCCCTGATTCGCGGAGGCAGACGATGCAGCGCCAAGTTGCTCTTCTGGGGGTGATGGCCATGGCAATTGCGGGGGCATTCGCAGGCGAAGACGATGCGAAGGCGTTTGTGCGCGTCAGCCCGCGCGACCCGCGCTACCTCGAGCTCACGAACGGCAAGCCCTACATCCCCATCGGCCTGAACATGATCCACCCCGGCAGGGCCGGCGGCGACGAGGCCGCGGGCCTCGCGCAGTTCGACGCCTGGATGAAGGCCCTCGCGGCCCACGGCGCCAACCACCTGCGCGTGTGGCTGAGCATCGGCTTCTTCGACGTGGAGCACGAGAAGGCCGGCGCCTATGATGAAGCGAAGGCGAAGCGCATAGACGCCCTCCTCGCCCTAGGCCGCAAGCACGGCATTCGCATCAAGATGACCCTCGAGCACTTCCGCGAGATTGACCCCGCCTCGCCCCGCAAGACCTGGGCCCTCAACCCCGTGCAGCACGCCTCGCGCAGCGGCCCCGCCGCCTCGACCAAGGACTGGTTCGACACTGACCCGCCCCGCGAGCAGTTCAAGCGCAAACTCGCCTGGTATGCCCACCGCTACGGCAACGACCCCATCGTCTACGGCTGGGAGCTATGGAACGAAGTCAACTGCGTGCACGGCGGCGACTACATGGCCTGGAGCGAGACGATGCTCGCCGAACTCCACAAGCTCTTCCCGCGGAACTTGGCGATGCAGAGCCTGGGCAGCTACGATGGCGACTGGGCGCGCGACAACTACCGCCGCCTCGCCACGATGAAGGGCAACGACGTGGCCCAGGTGCACCGCTACCTCGACCTGGGCGCGAAGCTCGAGGTCTGCCACGGCCCGGTGGACGTGTTGGCCGCCGACGCGGTGCGCGAGCTGCTCGCCCTGAAGCCCGAGCGCCCCGTCATCCTGGCCGAGAGCGGCGCCGTCGAGCCGCGCCACACCGGCCCCTTCAAGCTCTATGCCAAGGACAAGGCCGGCATCATCCTCCACGACGTGCTCTTCGCCCCCTTCTTCGCGGGAGCCGCGGGCAGCGGCCAGTGCTGGCACTGGGATGTCTACGTGGCTGCGAACGACCTCTGGTGGCAGTTCGGGCGCTTCGCCCAGGCCGTCAAGGGCCTTGACCCGCCGGCCGAGGGCTTCGAGCCGCTGATGCTCGAGCACCCGCGGTTGCGCGTCTACGCCCTCCGGGGCAAACACACCCTCGTCCTCTGGTGCCGCGACAAGGCCAACACCTGGATGAGCGAGCTGCGGGACGGCCAGGCCCCCGAGGAGGTCCGCGGCGCGACCGTGGACCTGGGGCCTCTGGGCGCCCTCAGGCCCGTGGCGAGTGCCTTCGTCTACGACCCTTGGGCCAATCGCTCCACCCCGCTCATCGCCCGGCAGGCGGTCATCGAACTCCCCCCCTTCCGCCGGTCCATCGTCGTCCGCCTCAGCGACGGCCGGTGAGCGGGAAGCGCCGATGGGTCGCAATCCCCCCTCGGGGTGTGCTCCGGCCATGACATCCGCTTGCAAAAGCAGAGCAGACGTGTATGCTACGCAGCACGGGCGCACGGTGCGCCACGCAGCAGCTTCGCAGCCCCTGGAGCAAGGAGAGCGGAAAATGGGTCGGAAGATCAGGCTCGGCATCATCGGCGTGGGCCAGATCGGCAAGAGCCATGTGAACACCTACAAGAGCGTGCCCGACTGCGAGATCGTGGCTGTGGCCGACGTGAACAAGGACGAGGCGGAACGCGTAGCCGCCGCCAACGGCATCCCGCGCGTGTTCACGAAGTTCCGCGAGATGCTGAAGATGGACGAGATTGACGCGGTGGACGTGTGCCTCCACAACAACTACCACGCTCCGGTGACCATTGCGGCGCTGGAGGCGGGCAAGCACGTCTACTGCGAGAAGCCGATGGCGGGCGCCTATCCCGACGCCAAGCGCATGTACGAGACGGCCAAGAAGTGCGGCAGGAAGCTCTCGATTCAGCTCTCGACGCTGTTCTCCAAAGAGACCCGGGCCGCCAAGCGCCTGATTGACGAGGGGCTGCTGGGCAAGATCTACTTCGTCAAGAGCTACGGCTTCCGCCGCCGCGGCCGCCCGTGGGTGGACGGCTATGGCTCGCCGCAATTCGTCACCAGGAAGACGGCGCAGGGCGGCGCGCTCTTCGACATGGGCGTCTACCACATCGCCAACATCCTCTACCTCATCGGCAACCCGGCGATCCAGACCGTCACCGGCGCCACCCACGACGAGATTGACAAGTACGAGGACCGCGCCAAGGCGGCCCCGTGGGAGGTCGAGGAACTGGGCCTCGGCTTCGTGCGCCTCCAGGGCGGCATCAGCTTCGTCATCGAGGAGAGCTGGGCCATTCACTCGGACGGCACCGACAGCCCGATGATCGCCGGCTCGAAGGGCGGCGTGAAGCTCAGCCCGTTCGGCTTCTTCACCACCGTGGCCGACATGCCGATGAACGCCACCTTCGACCTCGGCGGCAGCGACTGGCGCTGGCACGCCTGCTTCCCCGAGACCGCCTGCTACGACGGCCCGCAGCACCACTGGATCGCCGGGCTGCTCGGCAAGTGCAAGCTCATTGACACCGCGGCCATCGCCCTGGCCACCATGAAGGTCAGCGAGGGCATCTACCTCTCCCAGAAGCTCGGGCGCGAGGTCACCTCCGCTGAGATCGAGAAGAAAAGCAAGTCCACGGCCCTCAAGGGACTGTGAACAGGTTCGACCGTTGACCGCTGCTCTCCAATGGCCCTCCCGCGGGCCTTCAGGCCTGCGGGAGGGCGGGCATGGTGTGGCGTGCGCGAACTCCTCGACAGCGTGATCTTCCTGTTCGCCATCGTGGATGCGCCGGGGAATCTGCCCATTTTCGTGGACCTGATGGAGGGCATGGAGCCGCGGCTGCGGCGGCGGGCCTACCATGTCGCCACCACCGTCGGGTTCGTGATCATCGTGGCGTTCGCCGTGGCCGGGCGCTTCGTGCTGAAGAAGGTCTTCCAGATCGAGGTGCCGGAGTTCCAGATCGCGGGCGGCCTGCTGCTGGCAGCGGTGGGGATTCACGCGATGGTGACATCGCGGGAGCCCGAGGCGGCCGAGGCGAGGCGGCAGCCCCGCGGGCTGGAGATCGCCGCCGTGCCGATGGCCTGCCCCCTGCTGGTGGGGCCGGGAGCGATCGTGACGACGATGCTGATCGTCGAGCGGCACGGCGAACTGCATGCCCTGCTGGCCGGCGCCATCGTGTTCGCCCTCACGCGGGTCATTTTCTGGCTCGATGAGCCGATTCGCCGGCTGCTCGGCAGCTTCGGCCTGCTCATTGCCTCGCGCATCATGCGCATCTTCATCATCGCTATCGGCGTGCACTTCATCATCGCCGGCGTCAAGACGATCTTCCACCTCGCCCCATAGAGAAACCGCCGGCCCCCCTGGGGAACCGGCGGCTCTCCGATCGGCTGCCGCCCTCGCGCGGCGGCGCAGCCCGCTTGTGTCAGGCGCTGGCGGGCACGAGGCTCACTTCGCCGGCTCGTCCGTGAGCTCCTTGATGTAGATGTTCCTGAACTCCAGCGGATTGCCGTGGTTCTGGAGGGCGATGGGCCCCTCGGCCGGGCACTTGACCATCTGGAGCCCGTCAATCACCTTCTCGCCGTTCAGCTCGACCGTCATGCGGTCGCCTTTGACCGTGATGACGAAGGCGTTCCATTCGCCCACCGGCTTGTCGGCCTCCTTCGAGGGTGTGGCCGCCTTGCGAATCTCCTCGGGCAGGCTGCCGTCGGTGCGGTAGCCATAGACCTCGCCCGAGCCGAGCTCGCTCACCCAAATGTTCGCCTGGCATTTCGACGAGCCGCGCACGTAGATGCCGCTGTCGCCCGGCGCCGGCAGCCGCCACTCGACCATCAGCACGAAGTCCTTGAAGCTCTTCGTCGTCCACAGATCGCCATCCTTGCCGGTGTACTTGATGATGCCGTCCTCGACCTTCCACTCGGCGATCTGCTTCTCGGTGGCCGGCTTGCCCACGCCGGCGCCCCAGCCTGTGAGGTCCTTGCCGTTGAAGAGCGCGGTGAAGCCCTCGGGCGGCGTGTTGTCGGCCGCCAGGGCCACAGCCCCCAGCAGAACCATCCATGCCACGGCTCGTCGCATGTCCCATCCTCCATTTCGGTTCCTCTCCCCAGCGTGCGTTTCGGCCTCTCGAACACGGTAGCGCGGGCAGGGAGGCTTGTCAAATGCCCCGCTCTCCGCCGCTTGCGCTCGACCAGGGCATGCCCTATGCTGACATCGCATGTTCCGACCCCGATACTGGAGAGCGCGTATGCGACGGCTTCTGGTGTTCACCGTGTGGGCCCTGCTCTCGCCGACCGCGGGGGCGGCGGCAGGAGAGACCGTGCACTCGCTGGCGGATTTCGGGCCGATCGGCACCCCGGCCGAGGCCACGGCGGCGTTCCAGAAGGCCCTGACGGCCCTGGGCGATCCGGGCGGAGTTCTGATCATCCCGCCCGAGGCGCCCGCGGGCTGGAGCTGTGAGAACGCGGGCCAATCGCTCCGTCGCGAGCCCCCGCCGCCGGCGCCGGCCAAAGGCTGGCGCGCCGGCCCCGGCGTCACCGTGCTCGACCTGCGCGGCGGCACCCTCACGGTCCGCGTGCCGCAGATGACCGGCTGGAAGGTGGCCCGCACCCTGCGCATGCCGCCCGGCGACAGCCTGCCCCACTGGGGCTTCTACCCCGCGATGGAGATCGAGAACAACATCGTCCACGGCGCCAGCAGCTACCTCGACTGGCTTCAGGAGCCTGTGAGAGCGGGCGCCGACCGCCGCTTCTACGTGCCCACGATTCGCGGCCTCTTCGTGGGGCAATTCCTCAATGTGCATGGCGGCCCGGGCTACGGCGGCGGCGTGGCGCGCGTGTGGGTGAAAGCCCTCGGCTACGACCCCGAACGGCGCAAGCCCTACTTCGTGGCCGACACCACGAGCGACCACGAACGCGGCGCCATCGTGCACAACAAGAACCACACCCAGCCGCTTGTGATGACCACCAACGCGAACGCGGCGAACCAGACGTTCGACCTCTTCGTCAAACGCCACCACTACGCCTGCGGCGACGCCTATCTCGTGGCCACCGACTTCGGGTACATGGGCGACGTGCACTCGGCCGCCGGCGACGAGAACGGCGTCTGCTACGCCACCTACATCCGCAGCCTCACCAACGTCTTCCGCGCGAGCGTGCAGGCCGCGAACGCCGAAACGGGCGAGGTCGTCTACACCGGCGCCGCCAACGCCGAGACCCTCGCCAACACCCGCCCCCTCATCAACCTGAACCCCACGAAGGCCATCACCGGGGGCCGCGTGCTCATCGTCGCTCCCAGCTCGGCCTCCGACCCCGACGCGGGCGGCGGCAGCGTGCTCGAGGGCAAAGCCTATCCGACGACGCTGGTGGACGGCGTGCAGAAGGGCGCGAAGGAACTGCGCATGGGCGGCCTCATCCGTGGGGATAAGGACTGCCCGTGGACCGAGGCCGTCATCGGCCGTTTCTTCGCCGTGGATGAGCCGTCAGAGCTCGTCGAAGGCCGGCTCCGCCGCTGGTACGAGATCACCGAGCTGACGGCCCACGCCGATGGCACCAAGGACCTCCGCATCCGCCGCTTCTGGTGGGGAGCGAAGAGCGCCGGCAGCCCGACCCTCTTCGACCCCGAGAACTACAGCCGCGACGGGCATCTCCGCCCGCTCCGGTACATCATCGCCCCGGGCGCCTACCCCTGCGACCTCTCGCGCGGCGTCACGCCCGGCGGCCCGTCGGCGGGAATCGCCGGGCGCACGACCCTCGTGCTCGCCCCCTATGCCGATCGCGGTACGCCGCACGATTTCGCCCCCGGCGACCCCATCGAGCAGGCCATCGGCCCCGACCCCTTCAAGCCCCTGGCCTTCCGGGCGTTCCTCTGGGACGAGGTGCCCGGCGCCTTCCCCTCGCCCGTGTTCGACATTGCGAACCTGGGCACCGTGCCGCGCGACCAGTGCCTCGCCGTCCGCGGCGGCCCGACGACGCTCGATGCCGCGGCGAAGAGCCGCACGCGACGCCCGGCGTGGGGTTCCGTGCTCGCCATCGAGTCCGCCGCCGAAGTGGGCCTCGACTGCAAGGCCGACTTCGCCGACGCGGCCATCCTGCTCCGCCAGCCCAATCGCCCACAGACCCTTCAGTGGGCGACGCGGCGTGGCCAGCGCACCTCGCTCGGCGTCTCGCCGGAGACGGGCGACCTCGAGGTCCGCGGCGGCAACGTGGACACCGGCGGCGCGGGGGTCGTGCGCGCGGGCGGCCTCTCGGCCACCGAGAAGCCCGCCCGCAACCTCCGCGGCATCGCCGCCAAGATCCCCGCCGGGGCCACATCGTTCGCCGTAGCCTTCCCCCAGCCTGAGCCCGACGCCGCCTACGCCGTCTTCATCGAGCAATCGTGGCTCACCGCCCGCGCCGTCACCCAGCAGACCGAGAAGGGCTTCGCCGTCGCCTTCGACAAACCCGCGCCCGAAGGGGCCACGCTCCACTGGCTCGTCGTCAGGTGAGCGAGAGACACCCGCTTGCAACGAACGTTGCGCAGGCTATACTGATGGAAGGGGGGCAGGAGAGCGATAAATGAAATGGCGCATCGTGGTCGAGCAGGACCCCGAGACTGGCGACTGGGCGGTGTGGTGCCCCGAGCTTCCTGGCTGCGCCTCGTGCGGCGAGACAGAGGAGGAGGCGCTCGAGAACATTAAAGAAGCCATCGCCCTCTACCTCGAGCCGAGTGACGTGGAACTCGCCCCTGGCGCGAAGGTGCTCGAGGTGGCTGTGGGATGAGCCACAGGGTCCGCCGAATGACCGCGCCGGAACTCGAGCGGCTGCTTGCTGCGCACGGGTTCAAGTTCCTCGTCCAGCGCGGCTGCCATCGCAAGTGGCGGCACCCCGAGACCGGCCTCCAAGCGATCATTCCCCATCACAAGGGCCTCCCCATCCCCATCGGAACACTCCTCCACATCCTCAAAGGCGCGGAGATTCCACGGCAGGAATGGAGTTGACTCGCATGCCCAAGTCGGCGACGGTAGGCTCGTACCTCGTGCAGCGCCTCGAGGAAGCGGGGCTGAAGCACGTGTTCGGCATCCCGGGCGACTACGTGCTGAGCTTCTACGATCTGCTGGAGGCCAGCTCGATGGAGGTGGTGGGCACCTGCTCGGAGGCGGGAGCGGCCTTCGCGGCCGACGCCTACGCGCGGGTGAACGGCCTGAGCGCGCTGTGCGTCACCTACTGCGTGGGCGGCCTCAACACGGTGAACGCCGTGGCCGAGGCCTACGCCGAGAAGTCGCCCGTCATCGTCATCAGCGGGGCGCCGGGCCTCCGCGAGCGCATCCGCTCGCCGCTCCTCCACCACCGCGTGCGCGACTTCAACACCCAGAAGCTCATCTTCGAGCAGGTCACCGTGGCGTCGGCCGCCCTGGAGAACCCCGACCACGCGCCGGAACAGATTGATGCCACGATTGCCGCCTGCCTGCGCGCCAAGCGCCCCGTCTACCTGGAGCTGCCGCGCGACCTGGTGGACCGCCCCTGCGCCGCGCCCGGGCCGCTGGGACGCGAGGAGCCACACAGCGACCCCGAGGCCCTTCGCGAGGCCCTGGCCGAAGCCGCGGCCATGCTGCGGGCGGCCAAGCGCCCCGTGATCCTCGCCGGCGTGGAACTCCACCGCTTCGGCCTCCAGGAGACCCTCGTGCACCTCGTCGAGCGGTCGGGCTATCCTGTGGCCGCCACGCTGCTCGGCAAGTCGGTCATCTCCGAAATCCACCCGCAGTACCTGGGCATCTACGAGGGCGGCATGGGCCGCGACGACGTGCGGCGCGCGGTCGAAGGGGCCGATGCCGTGCTTATCCTCGGGGCGTTCCTGACCGACATTGACCTGGGCATCTTCACGGCCCACCTGGACATGAGCCGCACGATCCACGCGACGTCCGAGCGGATCGCCATCCGGCACCATCACTTCGAGGGGGTCACGCTGCACGACTTCCTGCGCGGCCTGCTGCGCGCGCCGATCGGGCCGCGGCGCAAGGTGGCCGCGCCGCCGAAGCGCCCGCAGAAGCCCTTCTGCGTGCACCGCCAGCGGCCCATCACCGTCCGCCGCTTCTTCGCGCGCCTCAACGAGTTCCTCGAGGACAACTTCGCGGTCGTGTGCGATCCGGGCGACAGCCTGTTCGGCGCGGCCGACCTCACGATCCACCGCAAGACCGAATTCGTGAGCCCGGCCTACTACACCTCGATGGGCTTCGCCGTGCCCGCGGCCCTCGGCGTGCAGATCGGCAAGCCGCGCCTGCGGCCCATCGTGCTCGTGGGCGACGGCGCGTTCCAGATGACCGGGCAGGAGCTCTCCACCATCGCCCGCTTCGGCCTCAACCCCATCGTGTTTGTGCTCAACAACAAGGGCTACACCACCGAGCGCTTCATCCACGACGGGGCCTACAACGACATCCCCAACTGGGCCTACCACGAGATGCCGCGCCTCGTGGGCGCCGGCTGGGGCTGCGAGGCACGCACGGAGGGCGAGCTGGAAGCAGCGCTCGCCCAGGCGCGCGAGAACACCGCCTGCTTCTCCCTCGTCAACGTGCACCTCGACCCCTACGACCGCTCCGAGGCCCTCGAGCGCCTGGGCCGCAGCCTGGGCCGACAGGTGGGCAGGTAACTCAGCGGTCAGTCGGCCAGGGGGAGGACCTGGCTCTTCCCCTCCGCGCGCGGCACCGCGAGAGTTTTCTCCCCCACCCTCAGGGCGACGGGCCCTCGGGCGTCCGTGAAGTCGGTGCGCCGCACGAGCAGGCGATCGCCGAGGCGCAGGGCGGAAACGACCGGGCCGGGCTGTCTGGGCACGTCGAACGTCACGGGCTCGCCCTTGTCGAGGAACTCGCGGAACTCCAATGCCGCGGCCCACGTCTCGTGCAGCGGCTTCACTTCCTGAGCAATCTCGTTGTCGGGGCACCAGAGGAAAAAGGTGGCGTGCCCGCGCAGGAGCATGTGCCAAAGCAGCTCCCGATAGGCGGCGCTGCTGAACTGCTTGACGGCGGGATCGGGGTCCTTGGGCGGCGAGGTGGTGGTGTGGTGGACGAAGGTGATGATGGGGGTGCCCGCGGGCGTGGCTTGGCCGACGCCGCTCGCTTCAAGCAAGAGCGCGTAGAACCAGCGGTAATCGCCCTGCGGCCAGTCGTACCAGCTCCAGATGCGATACCAGGTGTAGACCACAGGCATGGCGAAGGTGTAGCCGCAGTCGGCGAACTCCTCAACGGGCCACGGGCGGTAGGGCGCCCGCCCGTCCAGCTTCACGGGGCAGCCCTTCGGCGGGTCGCCCTCGAAGTAGTCGTACCAGTGGCGCCAGCCGCCGTGGGGATAGACGCCGTAGTTGCCCACGAGGGCCTTGGGGAAGCGCTTGAGGACGACGCTGGCGTAGCACTCGCGCTGAATCTCGCTGCGGAGGCGGCGATAGGCTTTCTGGAACTCCAGGAAGTCGTCCATCTTCGGGATGTTCTTGCGGCACACGGCGCAGCGCCTCGCGGCGTCCCAGCCGCCGTTCCACTCGATCGGCCCGTCAATCTCCCAGTCGGCGAAGACGAAGTTCGGCTCCACGCCCTTCTCCGCGTAGGCGCGGCAGAAGAAGTCCACCTGCTCGCGCATGGCCGGGTAGCGGTGTTGGAGGCGGAAGGGGCAGCCGAGCTTCCTGCCTTCCGAGGACGTATCGAAGAAGGGCTTGCCCTCGGCGTCCAGGTGCGCGGTGGCATCCGAGCCGTCGCAGATGCTGTACGTGCAGGCGTTGGCGTTGATGTTGACCAGCAGGCCGAGGCGTTTCTGGAGGGCGCTCATCCGCAGGGCGCGGTCGAGCGACTGCTGTTGGTTCCTGCCCGGGTGCCACGAGGCGCAGGCGGCGATGCCGCGCGCGTCGAGAGCCCGCAGCGTCGCCTCGACCTGGGCCTCGTCGCCGGGCAGGTCCATCGCGGGCCACACGAAGAGCGGCAGCCGCTCGCCGCGGGGGAACCTCAACGGCTGCGTCTCGCGCAGCACGACCGCGATCCGCTCCTCCGGCGTCATTCGCTTGGCTCCTGCGGCGGAGACTGATGCGATGGCGGCGATGGCGATACAGACAAGCGCGGCAAGGCAAGACGGACGCATGGCGATTCCTCGGCCTCCAACCTCCCGCGGGTCGGCAACCCGCGGGAGGTTCTGTGCAAGGTCACGTCCCGGCGAGCGTGCTCACCGCCGCAGGGTACGGCGGATGGCCTCGGTGAGCAGCTTCGCCGCCTTCTCGTGGCCCTGGGCGTTGGGGTGTACGCCATCGGTCGTGTCGGCCTTCGGGTCAATCCAGCCCTTGGTCTCGACGAGGTAGACCTTGGCATCCCCTTCGTTGTGCACGCCCTCGACCGCGAAGCGAATGGAGCGCTCGTGCACCTGGGCGAACGGCACGAGGCAGAAGATCGCCGCCTCGGGGTTGCGCTGGCGGGCCAGCTTGATGAGGTTGCGGTAGCCGTTCTCGATGTTCGGCACGCCGCCGTCGTTGCAGCCGTGGTTGATGGCCACGATATCGGCGGGCACCTCGTGGGCCGGCACGCCGTCGTAGACGAAAGGATACGCCAGCGGCGCAGGGGGCACGCCGCCGTTGCCGCCCTTGGTGACGCCCTGGGCGCCGAACCCGATGATGCGCGGCTCCGCGCCAAGGGCGAGCGCCGTCTGGAACGCCCAGGTCGCCCGGGCATCCGCAATCTCCGTCCACTCCTCCAGCTTCCCCGCGCGCACGGCCAGCACACCCTCGGTGATCGAGTCGCCGATGGCCTCGAAGAGCAGCTTGCGGCGGCGCGGCGCCGGCAGCAGTCGCCCCTCGGGCACCTCAACCCCCGCAAGGGTGAGCGCGGCCACGAGCGGCGGCTTCCAGCGCGCCTGATGCTCGTCGAGCGCCTTCACGATCACCCACACCTGGTGCCGGCCCGCCTCCGCCCCCTCGCCGAGCACGACCTGGTCGCGATCCACCACCTGCTTCGACCATTCGCCGTCGAACTGCACCCAAAGCTGCGGCAGCGGCGGCTTGTTCCCCGAGCGGTCGAAGTGCAGCACGCACGTCGTGCCCTCGTAGCGGAACTCGAACGACGAACCGGGGTTCACCGTCACCAGGCGGGTGGGCGCGCCCGACGCGTCCCATCGCCCCAGCAGCCGAATCGCCCCGCGCCCGCCCGCGGAAGCCTGCCACCGCGAGCACCCGCCCGCACCCAGCACAACCGCGCACGCCGCCAGAAGAAGGATGCACTTCAAGCGAGACCCCCTTCACTCAGTGCCTGGACGTTGCTCTCCTCCCCGCCCCGCATTCTACGCCACGGGCGACGGCGCGATCAAGCCGAGCTCGACGCGGCGTCCCAAGCGCCCTGCCGTTCTGGACTTGCGTGCCCGCCCCCGGGCTGCCCCGCACATGTCCTTCGCACGGCAGCGCTTACGGCTACAGCCCCGCAAATCGCCGATTGTCGCCATTCCACCCATACTGGCTCACGCCCCGGAGGGCGCAAGTATGGACAAACGCACGAGAATCGCCGATCCAACGCATTCCATCATTCTTGCTCACCCTCTCCCCCTGGTTTGAGCCACTATGGGCGAACTGCCCCACGCGCGGCCCCGCCCGCCGGGCTTGACGCGGCGTCCGCCCCGGCCTACACTCGCCGGCGAGAGGAGGAGAACATGCCCGCGTGGCTTCTGGCTCTCGCGTTCCTCAGCGGCCCCTGGGCCGCCACGCCGCCCAACCCCTGCACCAACGGTTCGTTCGAGGAGTTGGCCCCCAACGGCTTCCCTCTCGGCTGGGAGCCCGTCGGCCAAACCGTCCAGGCCGTCCATGATGTCCATAGTGTCCATTCCGGCAAGACCGCGCTCCGCCTCCTCCGCACCCCCGACACCAAGGCCCCCGAAACCGGCCTCAACCGCGCTTGGAAGCCCAAGAGCGGCGAGCAGGGCGCGATGATTGCCCAACTCAAGGGCGGGATCGAGTTCTGGTACAAAGCCCTCTCCGCCGCCGAAGGCACCCGCCTCACCATCCAGGCCATCCCGATGAACGCCGTCCCCATCGAGGGCACCGACTCGCCCCGCGCCATCTTCGACGTGCCGAAGGACCACATCGGCGACGGCCAGTGGCACCAGGGCCGACTCAAGTACGACTTCACCGGCGACCCCAAGGCCAGATGGGTCCACTTCGCCGCCCGCATCCTCGGCGCCGCAGGCGAACTCCTCCTCGACGACTTCGCCTACGTCGAGACCGTCGGCCCGCTCCTCCGCATCAGCCGCCTCCGCCTCGACGAGGACCCCAAGCGTCCTGGCGAGCGCTGCACCATCTCCGCCCTCATCGAAAACGTCGGCGACGGCCCCGCCCCCGACACCCGCGCCACCCTCTCCGCCCAGCCCGGCCTCCGCGCCAGCCCCGTCGAACTCCGCCTGGGCGGAGTCGCCGCCGAAAGCAAGGCCAAGGCAAGCTGGATCGTGCAGGGCCGCCGCGAGGGGCCCAGCACGATCCGTCTCACCGTTTCCTCGGGCGCCCTCGCGGCTGCCGACGTCATCGCCGTCGCGCCCAAGCTCGTGCTGGAGAGCTTCGGCCCCACGGCCCCGGTGGCGACCGTGGGCGAAACCATCGCCCTTGAGTGCGTCATCCGCAACGCCGGCAACGCCATCCTGCTCTCGCCTGCTGTGGACTTCGCGTTGGGTGAGAGCAAGGCGAGCCGGGGTCTCCCCGAGCTCTTACCGGGCCAGGCCTGGGTCGCCCGCGCGATGCATACTCCCCAGGCGCAGAGTCCTGAAGCCCCTGTGCATGCGGAGGTCCGCGCCGCCAATGTCAGGGAGAAGCCGAGCCAGGGCACGACGCTCATCGTCGGCGCAGCCGTGAGGCTGCCCGCCCCCTCGGGCCGTCTGCGCGCCGTCGCCGCCGAACACTATGCCCTCATCGAGAACGAACGTGTGCGGCTCGCGTTCCGGCGTAATGCCTTCGGCTTCGGCGTAGGCGAGCTTGCGGCCAGGACGCCACACGGCTGGCGCACCGTCGCCTGGCTCCTCCACCTCGCCCCGTTCACCTATCAGAGCGAGGATGGTGACACGCTCCGCGAAAGCGGCGGCTTCACCTCACAGATGCCCCGCGCCGAGGCGACCGAATCGGTGGCCTGCCTGCGCTTCGCTGACGCTCGACGATTCCTGGGCGGCTCGAGGTGGACGGGTGTCGCTTTCTCCCTGAGCCGTCAGAACGCCTGGGTCCTCATGGACTGCGAGCTGGGGAGCGATGTGCCGATGAACGTCGCCTGCCTCGGCGGCCCGCTCCTCTACGTGCTCGACCGCGAAGAGGCCGTCTTCCCCGGACTCGAGTGGCTCGTAGGCGATGAGCTTTCCTCCAGCAGTCTTGACATCGCGGCGAACCATCCGGACCGCGACCGCTCCATGCCTCCCCCAAGTATGGTAGTGATCCCAGCCATCGGGGTCCACGGCCGCCACGGAGCCGTCGGCCTGCTGTGGGATGTCCACCAGAAGTGGGACGGCACGCGCGACCGGCCGTCCGTGATCTTTGAGTCCCCCGACGTCCGCCGAGGGCAACGCTCGCATCTCGCCGGCCTTCTGCTGCCCGCGGGCCCCGAGTTCATCAGGGGAATGAAGCCCGGCGATTGGCAACCGTATCCTCTCGAGGCCGGCCAGACGCTCCGTGTTCGTGGCCTCATCCTTGCCGACGGGGAGGCGAGAGATGCGCTGGCGGCGGTGGATGAGTGGATTCGCATTTACGGCCTGCCAGAGCCCCTGCCCCTGCCGCACGGGTCATACGAGAAGGAAATCGAGTTCTCGATGCAAGCCTACCTCAAGTCGCTCTGGGTGCCTGAGACGAAGGAGTGGTGGACGAGCAAGGGCGGCGGGCCGATCATGTCGAAGAAGGGCAGGCCGCACCATTTCGCCGCCGACCTGTTGCTCGGTGCGCTCGTCAGCCCCGATGAGGCGGTGCGGAAGCAGTGCCGCGAGCGGGCGGAGGAGGTGGCGCCGCTCCTTCACACCGAGCCGCGGCTCGATGCGATGCGGTTCCCAGGCCGCTTCGACCTCGCCATCGCCAATCCCGCCCACGCCGCCGGCCTCCTCGCCACGATGGGCGACGACGGCGCCTGGCGCTTCGATGCCGACCGGGAGGGCCACGGCCCCTTCGTGGGCAAGGACTATCACGAGCTCGGCCCCGACAACGCAGTCGAGGTCGGCACCTGCGCGAACAAGGCGTTCCAGGTGCTCCGCTACGCGCGCATCGCGGGCGACGCCGAGGCCTACGAGCGGATGCAGAAGACGCTCCGCCTGATGGAGACCTTTCGCGTGCCCCGCGCGGCCCAGGTGTGGGAGGTGCCCGTCCACACGCCCGACCTGCTGGCCGCCGCCGACGCGGTGGACGCCTACATCGAGGCGTATCGCTTCAGCGGCGACGAGCGCTGGCTCCGCGACGCCGTCACCTGGGCGCGGCGCGGGATCCCCTTCATCTACCTGTGGAACCCGCCCGACAAGCCGTGGCTCCTCGGCGCCAGCATCCCCGTCTACGGCGCCACGTGGTTCACCTGCTCCTGGTTCGGGCGGCCAGTCCAGTGGAACGGCCTTCGCTACGCGACCGCGCTCCTGAAGCTGGCCGAATACGACCAGAGCAAGGACTGGCGTCGCCTCGCCGAGCTGATCATCCGCAGCGCCATTCTTCAGCAGGACAGTGAGGGCGAGAACGTGGCGCTGTGGCCCGACAACATCAGCGCGATTGACGGCAAGAAATGCCCCTGGGTCTTTGTCCCCCGCCAGATCATCCAGAACATCCTGCTGCTCCATGGCCGCGACGAGGAACCTTCCACGGTGATGCTGTGGGCGGGACGTCCCCGTCCCGCGAAGGGCTTGTTCTCATTCCTCTCCGGCCCCGAGCGCCGCATCCACATCTCCGCCACGGCCAGGATCAGCGACACCTCGTGGGACGGCGATCTCCTCACCTTCAAGGCCGGGTATCCGCCGGGCGAGGAGGGCTGCGTCCTCATCGCCAACGTTGCTCGGCCGACCATCGTCCTCCTCGACGGCAGGCCTCTCGCCGAGCGCGCGGAGGTCGAGAAGGGGGCCGAGCCGGGCTGGCGCTATGACGATGCGCTGGCCTATCTCTCGATCCGCGTCGGCCCGCCTGCGCCGGCCGAAGGCTACGGCCTGAAGGCCGCACTACGAACGTGGGCGGTACGCGTGGAGGGAACCCGCTATCGGCGGGTGGACCGGCTGCCGACGGTTGTGGAGCGGTTGGACTTCACGTTCGCCCGCTCGGCCGAGGGCTGGACGGCGGCGCACGACATCAGTGGTCTCGCCGTCCGCGATGGCGCCCTCTGCGGCACGGCAACGGGCAGCGACCCCTACATCGTCCGCAGCCTCGTCCACATGAAGGGCGAAGCCTGCCCCGTCCTCCTCGTCCGCCTGCGGGCGACGGCCGGGCGATCGGCCCAGCTCTTCTGGACCACCAAGGCATCGCCCGACTTCGAGGAGGCCAAGTCGCTCCGCTTTCCCATCATCGCCGACGGCCAGTTCCACGACTATCGGCTGGAGGTGGGTAAGCACGCCCAGTGGGCGGGGCAGACGATCACCGCCCTGCGCCTCGACCCCGGCGACGCGCCCGGCGAGTTCGCGGTTGCCCACATCCGCGGCGAGAGGAAATGAGTCTCGCGCAGAGGAGCAGAGGGAGCAGAGAAGACATGAAACGAACAAGGGCCAAGACAGCGGCACTCGCCGGTCCCCGAACACCCAACACCCAACACCCGACACCGCTTGACGGCTTCCTCCGCCGCGCCGTCGAGCTGGGCGCGAAGGAGGCGAAGCTGGTGCCCACCAGCCAGGTGTTCACGGGCGAATGGGTGCGGCTGAAGTGCCAGTACGGCTGCGGGGCCTATGCGAGCAGCCGCAACTGCCCGCCCTACTCGCCCACGCCCGAACGCACGCGCAGAATCCTCGATGAGTTCAAGACCGCCATCCTCGTCCACGGCGACCGGACGGCGGACATCCGCAAGATCGTCGTGGCGTTGGAGCGCGAGGTGTTCCTGGCCGGCTACTACAAGGCGTTCGCCTACGCCTGCGGCCCGTGCCGCCTGTGCAAGACCTGCAACCTCGAGGGCGCCTGCCGCCACGAGGACGATGCCCGCCCCGCGATGGAGGCCTGCGGCATAGACGTCTTCGCCACCGCCCGCGCCGCCGGCTTCCCCATCGCCGTCGTCGCCTCCCGCGACTGCGAACAGAACTACTACGGCTTGGTGCTGGTGGAGTGACGGCAAGAGCACCCTATTGCTTTCCGGGAATAGCCCTGCTAGACTCGCTCTTGAGAACACGGAGTCAGGCCATGACGGACTGGCGACGCACCACACAGTTTTCCTTGTGGCTCGGCGCCTTGCCCGCCGCATGCTTGATGGGCATCTCTGCCGCGTTCGGGGGCGAGTGGCCCAGCGACGACGAAGCTGAGGGTTTCGTGGCCCTGGTGCATCGGGCGCTGCCCGACTTCGAGATCGCCGAGACCGCTCGGAACACGATTCCGCGCCATTGGTTCACCTATGAGCCGGTCGCCTTCCTTGTCGAGGCGAAGCGTGGGACTGCCAGTGCTTCGTTCTGGTTCCTCCCGCGCCCGTGGGTCGGGATCATGAGGTACCGAGCCGCCTTCGATGAGTACTGGGACTGCGTGCTGGTGGGCAAGGGGTGCCGCGTCATTGCCGAGGCCACGTTCCCCAAGCTGGGCGAGACCCTGTGGAAACTCGATCTCACCCGGCCGAGCCTGCGGGGCGAGAACTGGTGGAGCGCGAGTCAAGTCTACGGCCCGCGCACGCGGGAGGCCGATGAGATCGCGCAACGCCTCGTGGCGGAGCACTGTCCAGATATCCGGCAGCGCGCAGGCGCAACCGTCTCGCTCTGGCGCCTCGGCGTGCCGGCCGTGTCAGTCTTTCGCAAGGGCCTGGATGACCCGTGGGCTGGCGCCCGTGAGGTCAGCATCTGGGCGCTGGGCGCGCTGGGCGACCGACAGGCTGTGCCGCGGCTCTGCACGATCGTCAAGGACCCTGCCATTCGCAGCGATCTGCGCGAGAGCGCGGCAGGCGCGTTGCGGGATATCGGCGACCCCCACGCCGCGCCGGCCCTGCTGGAGGCACTCCAGCTCCCGAGACAGAGCCAGCGGAGCTGGATCCTCGTTGACGCCCTGGGGCGCTTCCGCCACGCCCCCGCCGCGGCGACCCTGCTGGAGATCCTCCGTAGCTCGTGTGACGCTAGGTGCAGGGCGAAGGCGGCTCAAGCCCTGGCGGCCCTCCGCTGCCAGGAGGCCGTGCCGGTCCTGGTGAAGCTCCTGGAGGAGAACGTGGACCGCAGCCTGCGGCGGTCGCTGCTTCGGCTCACGGCGACCTGGGGAGAGCCCACGAAAGAGGCCCGCCTGCTCCTCGAACCGCCCACGGACGCGGTCGTGGGCAAGCCCATGCCCATGGTGCTCTACGTGGAGAACGTGAGCGATGGCCCGCTCCACTTCCTTCCGTTCCTCACGGGGACGCTGGTGGTAGACGGCGAGCGGAAGGAGAACCGCACGCTGTTCTCAGTGTGGACGGGCCGCGCAACGATGGGGGTGAACGAAGCGTGGGAACGAGAATACGACCTCTCGCGCGACGTCACGCAAGCAGGCACGCATACCGTGCGGTGGGAGACCCGCGGCGCCGCGTCCAATGAGACCCGCTTCACCGTCAAGGCGCCGTAACTGAGGACCAGGCTGCCGGGCTTGAGAAGGCGAGGGAAGCGGCTCACCGATGGCGGGCGGCATAGAGGTCGAGCACGCGGCGGATGACGCGCTGACAGGGCACGTGGCTCCTGCGGGCGTGGCGCTTAAAGAACTCCACGCGGAACTTGTCGAGGACCAGCGTGACCTTCACCGTCTCCTCCCGCCGGACGAGCTTCTCAGGCGGAGGCAGGAAGTCGGGGATGACCTCCAACCCGATAGGCTCATTCGTGTAGCGGCGTTTCGTGGCCATGGGTCTCCCTGCCTTCGCGCGATCAATTCAAGGGAACAAGGTCGTTGCCCTCGGACTGGACGTCGCGGATGCGGTGGCCGTCAACGAGGAGTTGATAGGTGATGCCCTTGCGGGCCTTGATGTGGGCCTGGCCGTCGCGGAGCTCGACAGGGAAGGGGGCGACGACGCGGTGCTTGGCGTCCGCCGCGACCGCCAACGAGTCAAGCTGGCCATCGAGCACCCAGCGCAGGCTCAGGATGGCGCAGGGATTGATGTTCGGCCCCTGGCGGCGCTGAGCGGCCAGGTGGAACGAATCAGGGAGCGTGCCGACGAACGGGCCGTCAGGGTATTGCTGCTGCTCGGCGCTGATGAGGATGCCGCGGGCGAGGTGCGCCCAGTCGAGCGTCTTGTCGTGAGGGGCGAGCATCGCCAGGGCGTAGGCGTAGACGCCGCCGCACCACTGGACGGGCAGGCCCATCCAGTTGGGCGCGCGCCAGCTCGTGGCGCCGTAGACGGCGATGGTGGCGTAGAGCATGACCGGCTTCGACGTCCACAGGTAGACGAAGGGGACGCCGCTGAGCGCCCAGCGACGGGCCTCGGCCAGGTAGTCCTCGCGGCCGGTCAACTCGTAGCCGCGGACGTGGGCCCAGACGAGATAGGCCGAGGCCAGGATGTCGGGGGTATGGAGCGAGAGCTCCCAGGTCTGCGCCCCACGCGGCACGTCGAAGCGTTTCATGTAGTCAAGAGCCTTCAGCCCCGCATCAAGCGCAGCTTTGTCGCCGGTCAGGCGGGCGAACTCCAGGAGCGTGGCGGCGGGGCGGGCGCAGTGGCCGCTCGCGGTGTCTTCGTAGTGGCCCTTCTGGTATTGGCCCTGATAGCGCCAGGAGCCGTCGGGCTTCTGGCTCTTGATGAGGCCCTGCGCCTGGGCCGACCGCATTTCGAGCCATTGCTTGGCGCGGCCGGTGGCGAACCAGATGGCGTCGTTGGGGACGTGGGCGCCGCCGGGGACGAGCCGGTCGAGCTTCGGGGCCTCGCCGGTGATGCGCCAGATCGTCGAGGCGTGGTCGGCGGTGGGCATGCGCTTCCAGTTCGGCTCGGCGCAATGGCCCCAGCCGCCCTCGCCCTTCAGGGGGCCGTTGAGCGCGTCGAGGCATAGCTTGGCCTGGGCCTCGGGGCTGCGCGGCGCGGGCGGCAGGGGCGGCAGGCCGTGGCGCTTCACGGCCCAGAGGATCGCCTCCTCGATGCTGGCCGGCCGGACGAGGATGGCCGCCTCGATCTTCGTGCCGCGCAGGGCCATGCGGTGGTCAGGCGTGCCGTCGAAGAAGTTCGGCACGGCGTAAACGGGCTGGAGCGACATGTCCTCCCAAGCCACAGCCACCGCTGTTGGGAGTTCCGCCTTCAGGCGGTCTTCTGCCTTTCCCTCCCCATCTCTCAGACCGCCTGAAGGCGGAACTACAAGCGAAGTCACGCAGGCCATCAGGGGCATCGTGACTTTGAGGATGTCAGGCTGGTAGCGCACGTGCTCGGGCGTCTCGATATCGAGCCTAGAGGACGAACGCTCGCCCTTGCCGAGATACTCGAGTCCCGCGAACAGGCCGGCCTCGAGCGGCCCGATGGCGCGCACGACGGGCCCTTCGCACGGCTTGTCGCTCACGATCCGCACGGAGAGTTCGTCGTTGCGGAGCATCAGGAGAATGGAGACACCTTCGCCGCGGAACGCGACGGAGGGGGCGGCGTCCGTCACCACGCTCTTGTCAATTTCGAGTTTCGGCACCACGCCGTTCGTGTGAACGAGGGGCGCGATGATGGCCGCGGTCTTTCCCGCACGCTCGATGCGCGCCCCGGAGGCGTCGCGGGCGACGCGCACGATGAGATCTTTGCTCTCCAGGCTTACCCAGTCCGTCTGGGCATTGGAATGGTGGACGAAGAGGGTGCGGCGGATGGGTGGAAGCCCCTTGGGCTCGATGGCGATGGCGACGGCCTCGAAGGGCTGCTTGGCATCCAGCTTCAGGAGCGACCGCTCGACGGCTCCGGCGGCGATAGTGGCCGCCTTGCCGCCGAGGGTGAACTCGATTGGCTCGACCCCGTGGTTCTTCAGTTGGACGACGGCCAGGCCGTCGCCCGACTCGACCTTGACGATCTCGAGGGGGTGGCGGACGAGGCGGCAGAGCTCGACAGACTGGACCTCGACTTCGCCTGGTGCCGTGCCGGGGTCGAGGCGGAGCATCGTCACCGTGCCCGTCGCATCGAGCGGCACCTCGTAGTCGTGCCACTGCCTGTCGTGGGTCATGTCGAAGCGGGTGCTCTTGGCTTCCTCGATGCCGGACGATTGCGCGGTGGCCCAGAAGATCTGTCCATGGCCGTCCGCTGCGCCTTTCATCCGCAACCGCACGGCGAGCGGCCCTTCGGCCTTGAAGGCCGGGCTGCGGAGATACGGGTCGGGGCCGGTGGACGTGATCTTCAGCACCCCCTTCTCGGCGGCGACCGTGCACTCGTGCAGTGCGGCCCAGCCCGCGTTGCCCGCTTCGAACGTCCACTTCATCAGCGACTCGGTGCGAACGAGCTGGCGCGGATAGGGATTGATGTCCTCGGCCACGGCGACGGCTCCAAAGACGAGTAGGAGCAGACAGGAGAGGGTGCGGTCAGTCAATGTGGAACACCTCCTTGAGCGGCTGGGAGACGGGGCTATCGTCAGGATTGGCGGGCATCACGTCCTTCATGTGCGCCCACCATCTCCTGCATTCGGGCGTCTGGGCGATGGCGGCCCATTGCGCCTCGCTCTCGACCTCGGCGTAGGCGAAGAGCTGGCGGGTCTCGGGGTGCAGGAAGATCGAGTAGTTGTGGACGCCGTGGGCCTTGAGCGTGGCTTCCAGCTCGGGCCAGATGGGCCGGTGCCGTCGCTCATACTCGGCCTCCTGGCCGGGATTCACCGACATCACGAAGGCTTGGCGGATCATGCGGCTCTTCCTGCAAGTGCGGGGGATGACTTGCCTTTGCCCTCAGTCGTCGAGGGCGATCATCTGATGCATCTCGAGGCGCGGGACGGTGAACTCGATGCGGCCCTTTCTGCGGGTGAACCGCAAGGGCTTGCCCTCGGGCACGAGCGTGACCCTGCGGGCCCTGAGCTTGAGCGACACGGGCACGTCGTAGAGGGGCACGACGTCTTCGATGACCTCGATGCCCCGCCCGCGATTGATCGGCGTAGCGTAGAGGAGATGCAGGATGTGGCGGCGACGGGCCGCCTGCCGCAGCAGGCTCACGCGGCCGCCGCTGGGCAGCCCCACCTCGACGTCGAGGCGGCCGTAGGTGTCGGCGATCAGCCGCCAGACGTAGTCGCGGGCGAGTTGTTGGCCCTTGTTGCGGTAGTTGGCGAACACGGGGTGGGCGAAGTAGAGCACGCGGCCCTTGCGGAGGGCGGCGGGGTAGCCGGCCGGCTCGCTCGGCGGCGTGTGCTGATGCGAGCAGAAGTGGCGGAACTCGCGGTTGAAGTAGGGCCGCCAGGCCTCGGCCAGCACCTCGGCGCCGGTCACCTTCACCCGCTGCGCCCGCTCATACATGACGAAGGGATTCTCGACCAGGCCTTCGCAGGGCAGGGATGCGCCGCCTCTGGGCTTCAGCAGCTTCACGTAGTCAGGCTGCCAGGGCGAGGGGCCGACGGGCTTGGCCCCCACGTCCACCAGGAACTTCGTGCCCTCAGCGTTCATGCCGCTGCGGCCGCTGAGAACGAGCGTGCCGCCGGCCGCGACGAATGCCTTGACCTTGCGGAGCAGGGCCTTGTCGTCGAGTGTCACCTCGTCGGGCAGCACGAGCAGACGATAGCGGGCGAAGTCGGCCTCGGTGTCCACCACGTCGAAGTTCACGTGGTTCTCGAGCAGGATGCGGGCCGCCCCCACGTCGGGGTCGTCGCTGCCGCGATGGCGCTTCTGGACGGCTTCGACCGAGAGAATGGCTGCCTCGGAGGCCGGCTTGGCGCCCTTGCACCAGGGCTCGCGGGCCTCCACGTGGGCAAAGGCGTCGCCGATGATGCGATAGGTGTCCTCGTCCATGTGCCCATCGGGATGAAGCTGGTCGCCCACGCCGCACTTCGAACCCCAGGCCAGCATCGCCGCGCACTCGTAGCGCAGGGCCACGGGGTTCTTGTAGCCCCCGAACTCGCCCCAGGTGGTGTGAAACTTGCCCGTCATGCCCACGAAGTCGAAACCGGTCGTGGCCGAGTACTTAGCCGAAATGGGAAAGTGGTCGTAGCCCCAGCCGCCGGTGGGCAGGGACTCCAGCTCCAGGTGCGTGAAGTAGGGGAACAGGTCGCGTCGCCCGCGCGGGATGTGGCCGCTGTTGTGGAAGATGAGCAGCCCGGGCTTGAGGGCGTGCACCGCGTCGGTCATTCGCTGGTAGTAGGCGAGCAGCACCCGGCGGGCGTAGGCCTGACGGTCCTCGGCCTTCTCGGGATTCAGGCCCGCCTTCTCCATGCCCGCGAGGCACCATGTGCAGCAGCACTCGCCCTGGTGGATGATGTCCAGCCAGGCGCCGTCGGCGTCGTAGTTGCGAACCATCTCCTCCACCTGGGCGATCACGAAATCGAGGTAGGGCGAACCGAAGCACATCTTGCGCCACCCGGCCTTCAGCGGCGCGGCGCCGTGGCGGTTGCCTTCGGCGCCCACCTCGATCCATTCGGGATGCAGGCGGGCGTTCCGCTCGTCCAGCCCCACGCTCAGGTAGACGGGGATCTTGATATCGTTGGCGTGGCACGCCTCAATCATCGCGCCCAGCAGGTCGAACCGCAGGCTCGGGTGCATCTCGCCCACGCGCGTCGGGTGATACGACCAGCCGTGATGGCACTTCGAGAAGCAGTTGATCGAGTTCACCCGCCCACGCTTGAGCATCGCCACAAACTGCTCGGGGTCAAAACGCGAGCCTACGCCGGGAATGTGCTCCGAAGTGTGAAAGTCCAGGTGCACCTGGCGGAAGCGTAACTCGTCCATGGTTGTCTGCGCTCCTGGGGTTGGGCGGGCAGGACCGGGTCGTGACCGCAGATGATGGTAGTGCCTTGTGACCCGACTGTCAAGAAAGCCGGGGTGTTGCAAAGTCGGGCGACGGGGCGCTATAATTGACGCAGACTGATGCGGCCCCGACCCGACGAGGAGCGCCCCGTGGCCAAACGCATCCTCACCTGTCCCAACTGCATGGGCAAGCTCGCCGCGCCCGAGGGCGCCGAGCGCTTCCGCTGTCCCACCTGCAAGAGCGTGCTCGGCTCGCCGCCTGGCGGCGGGAACATTGCCGTGGCCGTAGATGCCACGACGACGACCGAAGCGACGCGCGAGGAGCCCCAGGCGCCCTCCCCGGCGGCCCCCGAGCCTTCCGCCCCGCCTGAGAGCCCGGCGCCCGTGCGTCCGATGCAGATCCCTCCCAGAGCATCGGCCGAAACCCCCGCGGCGTCGGCGACCGGGCCCGCGGTCCGCCCGATGCAGATTTCGTCCCAGGAGCCGGTCGCCGGCGAGCCGGCCCTCGGCGAGACGCTCGCCGGCTACACCCTCGTGCGCCGGATCGGACAGGGCAGCATGGGCACGGTCTTCGAGGCGATCCAGGAGGGCCTCAAGCGCCGCGTGGCCCTCAAAGTGCTGCCTGAGACCGTGGCCAAGAACGCCATCTTCTTCGCCGGGTTCAAGCGCGAGGCACAAGCGGTCGCCAAGCTCAACCACCCGAACATCGTGCAGATTTTCGATATTGATGAAGACAAGAACCACCACTTCTTCTCGATGGAGTACGTGGACGGCGAGAGCCTGGCCGACCTCCTGGCCCGCAAGAAGCGCCTGCCGGTGTCCGAGGCCGTGCCCATCATCGCGCAGACGGCGGCCGCGCTCGACTTCGCCTATGAGCACCTGCTCGTCCACCGCAACCTCAAGCCCTCGAACATCCTGCTGACCGAGCAGGGCGACGTGAAGGTGGCCGATCTGGGCCTCGCGAAGAGCTTCGAGGGCACCAGCGTGGGCATCGTGCGCGGCGCCCACGGCGGCCCGCTCTACATGGCTCCCGAATTCTCGAAGAACCCCCGGCTGGCCGACTGCCGGTCCGACATCTATGCCCTGGGCGCCGTTCTCTTCCACCTCCTCACCGGACGGCCGCCGTTCCCAGGCCCCAGCGTGCCGGAGATGATCATCCAGCACGCCGACATGCCCTTCCCGTCGGCCCACGCGCTCGTGCCCGAGATCCCCAAGGGCCTCGATGGCCTGCTCGCGAAGATGTGCGCCAAGGACCCCGCCGACCGCTTCCAGACCTATGCCGAGCTGCTCGAGAGGCTGCAAGCGCTCCTCAGCGGCACCGACATTCGCGTGCCGAGCGTGGCCACCGACGCGCCGACCGGCGTGGTGCGGCGCCGCAGAAACTGGCTGCCGCTGGCCGTCGGCGGCGCCGTCGCGGCCATGGCCGTTCTCGGCCTCTTCGTATTCCTGCTCCCGAAGCTCTTTGGGTCCAGGCCGCAGGCATCCGCCAGCGCCCCGGCCGAACCCGCGAAGACGCAACCGGCCCCCAAGACTCTGCCGGCCAAAGCCCCGGCCTCCAAGCCCACGCCGGCCGTCGTCCCCAAGCCCACGCCGCCTGAGCCTGAGCCGCCCAGGCCGACGGTGGAAGAACCTAAGCAGAAGGAACCTGCTGCCGAGCCCAAGGCCGAGGAACCCAAGGCGAAAGAGGAACCTGTCGAGCCGAAAGAGGAGCCGAAGAAGGAAGAGCCCCGAAAGGAGGATGGCCCTCCCGCTGGCGGCCTGGCAGAAGTCACCCGCGCCGCCCAGGCGCTCGCCGCCCAGAACCAGTTCGGCAAGGCCCTGGCCGCCCTCGACGGACTGACCAAGGATAACGCCGACGAGGCGCTCCAGAAGGCCGTGGATGCCGCAAAGGCCCCGATCCTCGAACAAGCCGCGAAAGCCTTCCAGGCCGTGGCCAAGACCGTGCGCGAGCTGGCCGCCGCCGGCAAGCTCGACGAAGCCAGAGCCGCCCTCCAGACCGTCGCCGACACCTTCGGCACCGACAATGAGGTCGGACAGGCCAGGGTGGCGATCGAGGCGATTGACGCACACAAGGAGGCCCTGGCAGCCCTCACCCAGGGCGCCGAAGCAGCCCGCAAGGCCGCGGAAGCCGCCGACCGCCGCGCGGCGCAGCAAGGCGACCTCGCCAAGGGCCTCGAGGCCGCGCAAGCCCTGCTCGAGGACTGGCGGCTCGACGCCGCACTCGAGAGCCTCGGCAAACTCAAGGCCGAAGACCCGGCCCTCGCCGCACAGATCGAGCAGCGCAAGGCCGCCATCGAGGCCCTCGCCGCCTTACGCGACCTCATCGCCGACCACATCCGCAAGGCTGAGCCGCGCCTCACCAAGGGCGCGCTCAAGATCTCCGGCCTCAACGGCGAACTCACCGGCGCCGATAAGGAAGGCATCACCTCCGTGGTCACCGGCGGGGGCGCGCGCGAAGGCGAGAAGATTCCTTGGTCCAAGCTCGGCGAAGTCACTGTGGAGCGCCTCGCCAAGCTCGTCGCGAAGGCGGGCGACCCCGCTCACCAGTTGGCCCTGGGCCTGTGGTTCCGCCTCCTCGGCAACGAGCAGAAGGCGGCTGTGGCCTTCGGCCGCGCCGACGAGCTCGGCACCAAGACCGACGCCCTCACCGACCCTGCCCAGGGCGTGGGCAAGGCCGCCAAGGAAGCCCTGGCCGCCCGCACCTTCGCCGGCACCCTCAAGCTCTTCCTCGATGGCAAGCTCAAGGAGGCTGAAGCCGCCCTCGCCGACTACAAGGAGAAGTTCGCCGACACCGCCTTCTACGCGGAGAACGAAAAGGTCTGCGACGTCGCCTCAGCCTTCAAGCCGTTCGTCCCTCCCGGCGTCCCCGAGCCCACACCAGAGCCCGCCCCCAAGCAACCCGAGCCGAAACAGCCCGAACCCAAGCAGCCGGCCCCCAAGCAGCCCGACAAGCCGGGCGACGAGCAGAAGGCCAAGGAGTGCTACGACAAGGCCATGGCCGCCTTCAACGCCCGCTTGTTCGAGGAGTGCAAGAAGCAACTCGCCGCCCTCCGCGACGCCTCGCCCAACAGCCCCCTTCTCACCAACCGGCAGTTGAACCCCTCGGTGGAGACGATGCAGAAAGCGGTGGACGCCCGCGGGCCGGTCCTCAAGGTCTCCGCCACGGCTAAGGGCGCGCATGCCTCCGTCGAGAAAGCCGTGGCGGCGCTCGAAGCGCCCCGCTCCACCATCGAGATTGATGGCGGCGTCTACTCCCACGGCAGCATTGCCATCCCCAACCGCATCGGCGAGGGCCTCATCCTCCGCGGCCTTGGCGAACGGCCCCCACGCCTCGACGGTGGCGTCAAGCGCGACACCATCCTCGTCTTCGACAAGGACGACAAGGACGTCTGGATCGAGAATCTGGAGTTCTCCAACACAAAGGCCGCGGTGGACATCGGCATCAACTGCTCCGCGACCCTCCAGAACTGTGTGGCCGTCACCAACGTGGTCTCCGCCCTCTCGAAGCACGCCGTCGCCAGAGTCACCCTCGTCGGCTGCATCTTCCGGCTCGAGAAGCTCGTTGACACCCCCACTCACCACAGCCTGCTGTTGCTCGGCGACAAGGCGGAAGTCTCCGGCGGCGAGCACACCGCGTCAATCCTCGTCGGCAACGAGCTCACCCTCAGCAGGGTCACCCTCACCGACTGCCTCATCATCGGCTCCTGCGTCTTCGAGGGCGACGTCAAGCTCAACCACGCCACCGTTGTCGGCCCCATCAGTGTCTACGAGGACGCGCGCAACATCACCATCACCGACAGTATCCTCGGCGCCTTCACCGTTACTGAACCCAAGAACAAGCAGAAGGCGAAGGATCAGAAGAAGGAGATCGTTGCCGCACTCACCAACGTGTGCCTCTATGCCCAGCCCCGCGCTCTCCCCAAGGACCTCGTCAAGGCCGAGGAGGTCATCGGCCACCGCGGTGCGCCATTCGAGGACCCCAGCGGCCCCGACTACCGCCTCCCCAAGAACAGCCCCCTGCGCGAGAAGGGCACCGACAAGTCCGAGCTGGGCTCCCGATTCCCCGAGGAGATGCTTGGGCTGCTGCGTTCGGTCGTCAAGCGCTCCCCTGCCCTCCTCCGGCCGCCCGCCCGCCATCGTTGACCGCTGCTCAGGAGCTGGTCTCTCATGGCTCGGCCCTCTCGAGCAGCCGGGCCGTGGCGGGATTGACCTTCATGGCCCAAGCCTCGCCGCGGTAGGTGAAGGCATAAGCCAGCTTGCGCGCCGCATCATACATCCAGCCAACCGCGTAACCGTCGGGCACGGGGCCTGCGTCGAGCAGGAACATGCGGTTTCTCGCGCAATCGTAGACGCGGGTGTAGCGGGTGCCCTTGACCTTCTCGCCGCGAGGATAGAGTTCGCCGATGAGCACCCAGTCGGCGTGCTCGATATAGGCCAGCTCGCGGGCGTTGTTCGTCTTGGAGAACTCGCTGTTCCCGGGCGTGATCGAGGTCAGTTCCTTCGTCTTGAAGTCGAACGCCAGGAGATCGCCGCTGCTGAGCTTGGCATAGCCGCCACCGACCCCGCTGAGGATCATGCGGTCTCGCTTGGAGTCGTAGACCATGCCGTGGGCGTCGCAATAAGGCGCGAACAGCTTGCCCTTCGGCGCGAGATCGGTCCAGCCCTTTTCGCGGTCGAAGAGCCAGAGACCGGCGTCGTCGCTGTTGCGTTTCCTCGCCCAGGCGACGGCGCCGTGGGGCGAGGTCTCGACCACGGTGCTGCCCCAGGAAAAGGCGAAGGGCAGCGCATAGGGCTCGATGCGCAGCCAGTCCATCCGCTCGGGGTCGTAGAGGTAGCCGCGGCCCGAGACGAGGAGCTTGCACTTGGGGTCGTAGGCGTAGTGGTTGTAGTTGTGGGCGGAGACCCAGGGGCGGTTGAGGAGCGAGGAGTCGAAGCCCCCGCCGCCGTTGCCGCCGTAGGGCTCATCGGCGTCGTAGCCCTCCACGATGCGGCCCGAGGCGGGCGACCAGTGGGCGACCACGCTGGACGACCGCACGCAGTGGCCCCCGCCCCACATCAGAATCTGGTCGCGATCGGAGTCCCACACGCAAGTGCCCCAGTCGCGCTGGCGGCAGCCGTGGCAGGGGTTGCGGGGCGGGTCGGGCAGGCGGACCCACTGGTTGTCGGGGAGCTGGTCGAGGGCGGGGGGCTTCGGCTCATCCGGCACCTCGCAGAACGATGCGACGAAGGGGCCGGTGCGATAGAGCCGCTGGTCGGGCTGCGTGCCCAGCTTCTCGCGGCCCTCGGCGTCGAGGCGGGTGGGATCAACGGCGAGGGCCCAGGTCTCGGCGGGGCGCTTCCAGCGCCAGAACCACAGGGTGATGGCGTGGGCGGCGAGGATTAGGCGGTCGTTGGCATCAGCCGCCAGGGCGGGCGGGCAGAAGCGGTCGCTGGAGTAGCCGTCGAAGATGCCGAGGGGGGCGGGGGTGGCCGCGTCGTCCTTCGCGGGGAGAGGCCAGGAGGCGGCGAGATCCCACCGCTCGGCCTTGGGGTCGAAGAGCCAGAGCTGACGCGGCGCGAGTGGGGCATAGGGAGCGGCGCCGTAGTCGGTGCTCGACGACTGGATGTAGCCTTCGTAGAGCGCGATCTTGCCGCACTTGGGCAGCGCGACGAGGGCATGGCCGGCTCGGGGGCTGGGCGCCTTGTCGGGCTTCGCCCGCCGCCACGCCTTCTTCTCGAGGTCGAGGAGCCACGTGTCGTTCATCAGGTAGTCCTCGTGGTCGCCGCCGAAAAGCACGAGGAGGCGGCTCGTCGGGTCGTAGACGAGAGGCGAGTTGCGGCGGGAGCAGGGGATAGGGTACTGGGCTTCAGCGGCCGCTTCGAGCTTGCTCTGAAGCGCGCGGGCAGCCGTGAGGGCGTCGAGCGTCTTCTGCTGGCCGAGGTGAGCGGCGACGCCGTCCACCTCGGCGGCGAAGGCGGCCATCTGTGGCATCTTCTTCAGCGCGTCGCAGCGCTCGGCGAGGGCCTTCAGCTCGGCCTCGGTGCCCACGCCCTTCGGGTCGCGGAACCACGCGAGTCGAATGCGGCCGCGGAGGTCAATCACGGCCTCCTTCGCCGCGACCAGCTCGCGGTGCTCCCGCTCCACCTGCTCGTCCATCACGTCCATCTTCGTCCATCTCCCCGCCGGGATGTCGTAGACCACGGTGCGGAGCCAGCCGAGGTTGTCGGCCTTCTTGTCGGAGCCTACCACGACAAGCCGCTTGCCCGCGGGGTCGCAGGCCAGGGCGTGCCAGCTCAGGCCCTCAAGCTCCGGCGCGGGCGGGTGCGCTGTCCAAGTCTTCTCTTCCACGCGGAACGCGTGGAGAACCGGGCCGCCCGAAAGGCAGTAGATGGACTTCGTGCCCGGGTCGTAGGCGGCCTGGTAGTAGGGAAAGAAGCCGCCCTTCTGCTTCGGTGCGGGGGCGAGGTCGCTCCACGTGCCTGCGGCGGGGTCGAAGGCCCGCACCTGGGGCGCGTCTTTCTCGCCGGCCACCACTAGGAGCATTTGCTTGAGGTCGGGCGCGGCCAGCAGCACCGAGCCGGGACGACAGTCCGAGGCGGCGGCGGGCAGCTTCATCCACGCGTTAGGCGTCTCGGCTGCCGCGGCGATGGTCAGAGTGGCCAGAATGCACAGGACACGTCTCATGGTGGGCCTCCTGATGGGGTGTCAATAAGAAACGCGCAATCCGTCCGCCTTGTCAAGCGCGAAGACCCGGTTGACAGGGCACAGGGCGACGCGCTACCCTTCAAGCGTCCACGCGTCGGAAGCCCCCCACACCCGAAAGCGAGGAACGCATGGAGCGCGAGAAGCTGCACGATGGGCGGTCGGATGGGTTGGAACCGCTGGAGCCGCTGGACGTTCGTTCGACCCGCACGTTTGTTGAGATGCTGGAGGCGATGTCGAAGACGGCTTTCGGCGGCCGTAACCTGGGCGAAGCCTTCCACGTGCTGAAGGCGATGAGCGAAGACCCCGACTGTACCATCGTGCTCACCATCTCGGGGGCGATGACGGTGGCGAAGATGGGCAAGGTCGTCTGCGAGATGATCAACGCGGGCCTCGCCCACATCGTCATCTCCACCGGCGCCCTCATGGCCCATGGCCTCACCGAGGCTATTGGCCTCACCCACTACAAACACAACCCCGCGATGACCGACAAGGAACTGTACGAGAAGGGCTACAACCGCGTGTACGACACTTTGGAGATGGAGGAGAACCTCTGCCAGGCCGAGCGGGTGATGAGCGCGGTGCTGGGGAAGTTCGACTGGAGCCGCCCGACCTGTTCGAGCGAGGTGACGCGCGAGGTGGGCCGTCACCTGTTCGAGCACGGCCAGATGCCGAGCATCCTGGGCTGCGCGTATGCGAAGGGGGTGCCCGTCTACGTGCCGGCGTTCACCGATTCCGAGCTGGGCCTCGACCTGGCCACCCACATCCTGGGCAAGGCTGTAGGCGGGCCGCTTCTGGCTCGCGACGATCCCGACGCGTTCTTCGGCCGCGTGCCGAACTTCAATCCCTATCTGGACCTCCACGACTACGCGAAGCGTGCCCTGCGGGCGAAACGGCTGGGCATATTCACCGTGGGCGGCGGCGTGCCGCGCAACTGGGCGCAGCAGGTGGCGCCCTTCGTCGAGATCATCAACATGCGCGTCGGCACGACTCTGGCCGTGCCGCGGTTCCAGTATGGCGTGCGTGTGTGCCCCGAGCCGGTGCACTGGGGCGGGCTGAGCGGCTGCACGTACTCGGAGGGCGTTTCGTGGGGCAAGTTTGTGAGCCCCGACGAGGGGGGCCGCTACGCCGAGGTCTACTGCGACGCCACGATTGCCTGGCCGCTGCTCGTCCGCGCCGTGTGCGAGGCGCGGGGGCTCCTGTGAGGGGCCTGCCCAGCGGAGGATGCGAGGGCGGATCCGACGTTCGGCGGCGGTAGCCTTCTTCGGGGTAGACGGCCGAGGCGGGGAAGGATGTCAGGAGCCACGAGGCGGCATGGGCAGCACTAGGAGCCTGTCCAAGAATCCCCGTGGGCTGCGTTGCCGGCGCCAGCGGGGCGGATGCAAGGCGCGGCTCCGCAGGCGATGCTGCGGAGCGCATCGCTGAGGAGACGCAACGCGGCAGACGC
>Ga0116146_1000098_pt1 | contig 107233 bp, 90 predicted proteins | sample AD_JPNHG2_MetaG_FD_89748 | JGI IMG/M metagenome (GOLD analysis project Ga0116146, IMG submission 89748) | Active sludge microbial communities of municipal wastewater-treating anaerobic digesters from Japan - AD_JPNHG2_MetaG | ecosystem: Engineered > Bioreactor > Anaerobic > Digestate | place... | reverse complement strand
GCCTCCAGCTTCCTCCAGACCCCGCCTCGCGGCGACGCCCTTGCTCTTGGCTAGCAATTCCCACCATCAGGGCTTGCAGGGGACTTTCGCCCCTTAGATTCGCGCCATGCTTGGCACACAAAGGGAAAACGGACGCCCGAAACATGTATCGGGCGCCCGCGAACGACAACAGCGTTTCGTTATTTTTTCAGAATCTTTGCCACAACCGGCGCGGACAGGCGTTCGAGCGGCGGCATCACGCCGACCAGCGGCCGCACATAATGGCGGAACGCATCGGTGACGTTATTGCCTTCGGGAACAAGATACTCGTCCTTCATTTCGGTCGCGACGCGCGCGACGGTTTCGAGCGGCGTCAAGAAATACTCGACCGAGTAATCGCCGGTGCGGCGAATCGCCACGGATCCGTCTTGGTTGTGCCAGATGGCGTATTGCGCGGCCTTTTCGCCGACTTCGCGCGCCTCGAACTGATCCACCTCGCTTACGCAGCCGAGGAAACTGCGCTGCAAATAACCGAGCGTGTCCGCGCGGACGCGTTTGATTTTCAGGTCGTTTTTCACCCAGGCGCTGAGCAAGTCGCCAAGGGCGCCCGTGCCGGAAAGTTGGACGTTGCCGTGGCTGTCGCGCTCGCCGCCGGTAAACTGTTCCGCAAGCGCCTTCTTGTCGGGACCGACGACCCCTTCCGAAACCGCCACGACACAGCGGCCGTATTGGTCGTTTACCGCCTTGACATCGCGGAGGAACTGTTCCTTCGTAATCGGCCGCTCCGGCACATAAATCAGATGCGGGCCGTCGTCCGGATACTTCCGGGCAAGGCATGAAGCCGCGGTCAGGAATCCGGCATGGCGTCCCATTACGACACCGACATAGACGCCGGGGATGGCGCGGTTGTCCAGATTCGCGCCGGCAAAGGCCTGCGCGACGAATTTCGCCGCCGAACCGTAACCGGGGCAATGATCCGTGACGCGCAGATCGTTGTCAATGGTTTTGGGGATGTGGATGACGCGCAGTTCGTAGCCGGCCTTGCTGGCCTCCTCGTTGACGATACGGCAGGTGTCGGCGCTGTCGTTGCCGCCGATGTAAAAGAAATAACGCACATCGTGCGCCTGGCATACCTTGAAAATTTCCTGACAGTAGGCGATGTCGGGCTTGTCGCGCGTGGACAGCAACCCCGACGACGGCGTCACCGCAACCGCCTCGAGATTGTGTGTCGTCGCCTCGGTAAGATCGACGAAATCCTCATTGATGATGCCTCGAACGCCGTGGAGCGCGCCGTAGACACGCGTGACTTGCGGAAACTTGCGCGACTCGAGCACGGCGCCCACGAGACTTTGGTTGATGACGGCCGTCGGGCCTCCGCCCTGCGCCACCAGCACCTTGCCTTGAAGAATAGACATGATTTTACCTCCTCATTTGAACCGAAATGTCTTCCGGCGGGAACTTCCTTGCGCCTACCGGCGTAATTGAGTGAGAATTCTGACATGGAAACGATGTCGGAATCAACACGATGAGGAAATAAGGGATGAGATCCATAGTGGCGATGACGGCCGTCATGGCCTTTGGGACGTGTTTGGCGGCGGATGAAAACGGGGCGGTCACGGCGACCTTCGAGAAGGTGTTCGGGGAAGCCGTGCGACTCGATCCGGCCACAATCGCCCGCGTAGTATCCGGCAAGCCGGGCGATCGGCACTACGTGGACCGCAACGGCGACGGAAAGCCCGAGGAGGTTTGGTTCGTTGACACGGCGCCGCGGCATCCGGAAAAGTGGAGGCCGGTGCTAGTGCGCGCAATTGACGAAGACGGCGACCTTGAAAGCGGGGACGAACCGGATTTCGACAGCGATCTGTACGTGGCGGACTGGCATGCCGACGGAACCGTGGACGCCGTCACGGATTACACGGATCTCGACGGAGACGGCGATGTGGACGAGATGGCCTTTTATTTTCCATGGAAAAACGAGGGCCTGATGGTCTGGTGGGGTTGGGACGTCGGGGACGACAATCTCCTCTGGTACGACATCGGCTACACCTACCGGCAGCACGAATGCCAGTACAACTGCCATTTCGGCGGCGACGAACTTTTCTGCGCCTTCACCCTCGGCCCGAACGACACCGAATGGATCTGCACGTTCGAAAATCCGTTTTTGTTCTACGACCTTGACCGGGACGGCGTGACCGAGGAGGTCATTCGTTTTTCGGGACGCAACGAATCCGTCGGCAATCTCCGGTACAGTTTCGACGCGGATCACGACGCGACGCCGGACAACCCGCGCGATTTCGACGTGTCCATCAGCGCCTACGCCCCAGAGGGACTAACTCTGGATCCCCGTTTCTGCGAACGCCGCTCGCTGCGGGGAATCCCGACGGGGCCGTTTCTGCGGTTCCACATCGGCCCCCAATACTCGCGCGACACCGCATGGGCGAATTACATGCTGACATGGGACGAGAACGATTTGAACCTGGACGGCGACAACCTGCGCGAAGGGCGGTTCTGGGACACACAGGAGCGATGGGAAGGAATTATCGCGAAGGGCAACGATCTGTTTCCGCAAATCGGCGGACCGAGTTGCGGGCCTTTCAACAAACGATACGAGGTGGACAAGGATCCCGCCTACGGCTTGAAGATCTATTACACGCCGACCGACCAGCGCCTGCATCTCTTCGGAGCGGAAACCTCATGGATGATCGTGGATTACGATTACGACAACCAGCCCGATATGCGCTACGAATACGTTGATTCCGACCGCGACGGGTATATTGACACATGGCGGCTGGACGTGGACGGCGACGGCCGCCTCGATGACGAATGGACGCGCGGGGACGCCTCCGTTACGGACATACGCTACGTCTGGGGCGAGGTCAACGCCATTATGGAACCGCTCCTGGCCCGTGCGCCTGAACAACTTTACGCGCTCGGCGAAACTCTTCGGCAAGCGCTTGCGAAAACGGGTTTGCGGGAAGAGGACGCCCTTCAGGCATTCGCCGCCTCCGGTTTTGACTCGCCAATGCTCGACAAACCCCTTCGCGTGCGGCTGTTGTCAAGCAACGAATCGTGGCGGTACTATCTCGACCTTGTCAAGGACCGGCTCATCCTTGCGTTGAAGTCGCGACACGCGAAACCCGCATTCTGGACCGCGTTCGATGCGCTTCGCGCCCACGGCAACCTCGGAGGCATGCGGAAAGCCGTCGCGGACGAATTCGGCCTGCCGGAAACCACGCCGGATTTCAACCGTTTCCGCGCGGGCACGCTGGATTCGGTGCGCGGACCGCGGGTCGCATGGGGCCATGACTGGGCGCCGCCGAATATCGCATGGGAATCCGAACGATGCGCCTACCGCGCCTATTGGGGTCAGTTCGACTTCTTCGGCAAGCGGAATCCGGGGCTTGTGATCTCCTCATTCGGATCCGGCGTCAATTACCACGCCGAACAGGACTGGGGCATGGACGCGCTGCACGTCAAAAGCACATGCGGACTTGGAGGCGTCACGATCCACGCGGGTGGCAAGGCGTATCCCGCTTACAGCCCGAATGGCAAGGGCGATATCGTCTGGTCGAAGCGGCTCGTCTCCGAAACACCGGACCGTGTCGAGATCGAACTGCGCGGGGAGCATGTCGGCCCCCACAACGTCGTCTTTCGCTGCGCCGCGTTGGCGGATCGCCCCGATTCGCCGATTGACGTGACGGTCGAAAACGTCGAACCCGGCGAAGCGATCGAAATCGGGGTGGGTCTCGAGCGCCTCTCGCGGGAACAGTTCATGCTCGACACGAAAGAAGGCGTCATGGCATCGTGGGGCATTCAGGATCCGGCCATCGGATTCATCGGACTAGGCATCCTGTTCAATCCGGACGCCTTTGTGCGGATGGTGGAAATGCCGGATCAGCGCCAGGCCATACTGAAACTCGGCGCGGATCACCGGATTCGGTATCACATCCAAGGCGATTGGATGAACGGACGCCGCTTCCCGCGCTGTCCAAACATGGACAATTGGATGGACGAACTGCGTACATCGGCCCGGACGGCCTCGCTGAAGCGACTTCCCGCGGCAAAAGAACCGTAAAGACGTTTACGGAATAGAACGTGGAATCGGCAAATCCGGTGGATCAGTTCGGCTTTCCGACATCAAGGCATTTCATTTCGGACTGGCTGCGGACGAGCAGTTTTCCGTCCGACAGCGCCATGGGCGCCCAGATTTCCTTCCCGCCGAGCAACTGAACCTTAGCCAGTTCCTTGTATCCGACCGGCGAAGGTTCGACAAGGTACAGGATGCCCCGCTTGCCGTCGAGATTGAAGATCAGATTGTCCGCCATGAGCAACGGCCCGCGCTCGAAGGTAGGCGCGCCGGCGATATCCTTCGTTTTCCATTTCATCTGTCCGTCGAGCGTCAGACACATCATACCGTCTTCGCGTTCGTTTGAATTGCTGTTCAGGTAAAGATGCTCGTCGAAGAGGATGGGCTGCTGAATCTGGCTGCCGCAGACATCTGTTTTGAACAATTCCTTGACGGCAAAGGCGCCGTCCTGTTTCTTGACCTGAATCATCGCAGAGCCCGCCCGGTATCCGCCCGTGATGAAAAGGCGGTCATCGGGAAGGATAACGGGATAGGGAATCGGAATGAAACATTGCCAGCCTTCGTATCGCCACAGAATCGAGCCGTCCTCCAGCGAAATCCCCGCCACGGCGCCCTTGACGGCCTCATCCTTGCTGCCGGCTCCAACCATGACGGCCTGCTCCACCCCGTCGAGCGCCGCAATCACCGGGGTCACGTATCCGACAAGGCCCAACGAAGGCGATTTCCACACCAGTTCGCCCGTATTGCGCCTGTACGCCGCCACAAAGGCCTCCGGCGCCTGGGGCGCAACGATGACCAGGTCCTTGTACAGGCTCGGCGCCTGCGTAACGCCCCACCTCGGCACTTCAAGGCCGAAATCCGCGCAAATGTTCTTGTGCCATACCGGCCGATTGGTGGCCAGATCCACGCAATAGAAATGCCCCAACAACCCCACCGAATACACGTATTGGCCGTCCACGGTCGGCGCGGTACGCGATCCGTTGTGGCTGACGCTTCCCGGCGCTTCATAGGTAACGTTCCAGATGTCCTTGCCGTCTTTGATATCGAGGCATCGCAGCACATCGTGCACATCGTCCGGCCGATCAAGGATGTACACCCTGCCGCCCGCAATGGAGGGCGAAGCGTAGCCCGGTCCCAGGTTGACGGTCCAGAGAACCTTGGGCCCGGCTTCCGGCCATTTCCGCGCAAGGCCCTTTTCGGACGACACATTATTGCGGTCCGGTCCGCCGTATTGAGGCCAGTCCGCCGCCTGCGCCCATCCAAACCCCAGCATGACGACTGCCATCACCCGCCAGACAAGATACCGTTTCATTCATTCAGTCTCCGTTTGTACACCGGTCACACAAAGCCCACAGGGACAATCATACTATGTCTTGGACGCGCCAATCACCCGGCCGGTTGAGGCATCGCAAACGGCTTGTTGCGTACTGTGCGGGGACGCGATGGTGGGAACGGCAAGCCTGCCCGCCATCAATACGACTGGCGGCGGATAATGTCCCCGTTCAGGCTGATGACCACTTTTTCCATGGGAACTTTTCGCCCGGCCCGGCGCATGCCTTCCTCGACAATGACAGGCAATCCCTGGCAACAGGGCACTTCCATGACGACAACGGTAACGCTCCTGACATCGGACTGCGCGAAAATCGCCTCGAATTTGTCAATGTACGGGTCGGGATCATCGAACTTGGGGCAGCCGATCATGACGGACTTGTCGCGCAGGAAATCCTGGTGAAACGCGGGATAGGCCACCGGTACGCAGTCGGCGGCGACCAGCAAATGCGCGTTTTGCAGGAAGGGAGCGCCGGGCGGCACGAGGCGAATCTGCACCGGCCAATGGCCGAGTTCGGATTGGGCGGGAACCGATGTACCACAAGGAACGGCGGCGGGCCGATTCCCGAATTGCTGGATGCGCGCGCCGGGACAGCCGCCGCCGGAAGGACAGGCGGACGGAGCCGGTCCGGAATGCGCGGCCTGCGCGACATGCGGCGCGGGCCCTTCGAATTCCTCGGCAGGACGTTCCACGACGCGCAGCGCGCCGGTCGGGCACTCGCCCAAGCAGGCGCCGAGTCCGTCGCAGTATTTGTCCGCAACGAGTTTGGCTTTTCCGTTCACAATTTGTATCGCGCCTTCCGCGCAGGAGGGCACGCATTCGCCGCAACCGTTGCAGAGATCTTCGTCAATTTCAATAATCTTGCGCGTCTGTTTCATAATGGGCAATTCCTGTCTTCGTTTTTTCTTTTTGGGGAGTGGGGAACCTCTTCTTACGGCCGGGGTGCGCGTCCTTGCTCGCATGGACGGCGCGGACGTCGTCCCTCCCGGGGAAGAGGTTCCCCGTAGTCGCTCCTATCCCAAGATAGCCGCCAAGTCCTCATCCGGCGTCGCGATGGGCTTGATGGCGAAGTTCTCGACCAGCACGTTGAGCACGGCGGGCGTGATGAACGCCGGCAGGCTCGGTCCAAGACGGATGTCCTTGATGCCCAGATGGAGCAGGGTCAGCAGGATGGATACCGCCTTCTGCTCGTACCACGACAAGATCATCGAGAGCGGCAAGTCGTTGACGCCGCAGTTGAACGCACCCGCGAGCGCGACGGCAATCTGAATCGCCGAATACGCGTCGTTGCACTGGCCGACATCGAGCAGGCGCGGAATGCCGCCGATGTCGCCGAGTTGCTTGTCGTAGAATCGGTACTTGCCGCAGGCAAGCGTCAGGACCACGCAATCCTGCGGGACCTTTTCGACGAATTCCGTGTAGTAGTTGCGGCCCGGCTTCGCGCCGTCGCAGCCGCCGACCAGGAAGAAGTGGCGGATGGCCTTGTTCTTGACGGCCTCGATGACCTGTCCCGCGACGCCCAGCACCGCGTTGCGCGCGAATCCGGTCAGCACCGTGCCCGCTTCGGTGTCTTCGGCGAAACCGGGCTGCGCGAGGGCCGCCTCGATGACCGGCGCGAAGTTGCGGTCCGTGATGTGCGTGACGCCCGGCCAGCCGACATTGCCGCAGGTGAAGATGCGATCTTTGTACGACTGCTTCGGCGCTTGCAGGCAGTTCGTCGTCATCAGGATCGCGCCGGGGAACTTCGGAAATTCGAGAACCTGGTTCTGCCAGGCGGAACCCCAGTTGCCCGCAAGATGCTTGTACTTCTTGAGTCCGGGATACCCGTGTGCGGGCAGCATCTCGCCGTGCGTGTAAATGTTGATGCCCTTGCCCTCGGTCTGCTTCAGCAGCGCCTCGAGGTCGAGCAGGTCATGCCCGGAAATCAGGATGGCCTTGCCCTTTTTCGCGCCGAGCGCCACCGGCGTCGGGACCGGGTGGCCGAAATGTTCCGTATGGCCGGCGTCGAGCAGTTCCATTGCGCGCAGATTGACCTCGCCGCACTTCAGAACCAGGCCCAGCGCGGTTTCGAGCGCGATGTCCTTTTGATGCGTGGCCACCAGCCCTTCATGGATGAACGCATAGACCGAATCGTCTTCCTTGCCGAGCAGCCGCGCATGGTCCGCATAGGCGCCCACGCCGCGGATGCCGAGCAGCAGGATGACTTGCAGGCTGTGAATGTCCGTGTTGTCGCTGCCTTCCGACGGGATGCCGTGGCGTTCGCCCTGCGCGACCAATTCCTCGATGCCCGACGCGGGAATGAAATCCGCCGGACCCGCCGGGAAGTCCACATTGCCGCCCGCCGCCTTGACCTGCTTCTTGAGCGCATCGCGCAGCGCCACCGTCTTCTGGATATACGCCACGAAGCGATCCGGGTCGAAATTGACGTTCGTCAGCGTCGAGAAGACCGCCGCCGCCGCGAACCGGTCCGTCTCGGCGTCCACAACGCCCACCTTGCGCCCTTCGACCGCCACCATGCCCAATCCCTTGAGGACATACGTCAGCAGATCCTGCAGCGCCGCCACGTCCGGTTTCTTGCCGCACACGCCCTGCGCCGTGCATGCCACACCATTGGCTGCCTGCTCGCATTGATTACAAAACATCGTCGTTTCCTCCTGTTTTTCCCGCCTTCCGCGGGTTTGTTTACCTCTGCCCTTGTCGGTGCGAATCCTGTTCGCCGCCATCGGGGCGTTCTCTGTTCCACGACCGTACTGTACACCCTGTCCAAGATCTTTGCCTTGACTTAGGTCAAGTCCCCCAAAATTCTCAAATCCCCAACTGTGTCGTGCTCCTGCTCGCGCCCGTCCTCGTAATCGTAATCGTAATCGTATATCGAATAGGCCCACGGCTCAAGGATTTCAAGAACCAAAATCCAACCGTCAATTTCCCTTCATACCTCGCACATCAACCCGCGAACCTTGCATGAGGCTGAAATTCGCACGGCCGTTCGAGTACGATGGCGATTGGATTCGCGAAAAAGAAAGGCAAGGTACTCTTTCACTCATGACATTGAACGAACAAATCGCGGTTGTGCCGCTGTTCCGCGGACTGAGGCCGGAACAATGCCAAACCTTGGCCAATATCGCCATCGAGAAGACCTACGCGAAAGGCCAGAATATCTTCGTCGAAGGAGCGGACGCAGCGGGGTTTTATGTGCTTGTGTCGGGCCGGGTCAAGGTCTATAAACTTTCACCGGAAGGCAAGGAGCAGATCCTGCATGTCATCGAGCCGCACGATGCCTTTGGCGAGGCCGCCGTGTTCGCCGGACACCGATTTCCGGCCCACGCCGACGCCATGGAAGCCTCGAAAACTCTGTTCTTTCCCCGGCATGCTTTTCTGGCGATCGTCGAACGGCACCCCTCGCTCGCGCTGAACATGCTGGCCTACCTTTCACGCCGCCTTCACCGGTTCGCAAACCTGATCGAAAGTCTCTCCTTGAAAGAAGTGCCCGGACGCCTCGCCGCGCATCTCCTTTATCTCAGCGAACGGCAGGACGACCGCGACGAACTCCTCCTCGACCTGTCGAAAGTGCAACTCGCGAGCCTCCTGGGAACGATTCCAGAGACCCTGTCCCGCGTGCTGGCCAAGATGGCCCGCGAAGGCCTCATCGAGGTCCAAGAAGGCCGCCACATCCGCCTGCTCGACCGCGAAAGCCTCGAGGAACTCGCCACCGGCGAACGCCGCCTCGGCGCGGGGATGTAAAACAGGCTGTCAAGCCTGTCTTTGCCGACAAAAGATCCCCCACCGGTGAGCGCAGTCATCCCGTGCACGATCCAAGTCGAGGTTCCCATTCGCGGGGTTGATCGGCTGCACGGCGGTTTGCTACGTTGCCAACGGCCCGCGATACGCGGGGAAATCATTATGCGAGACCGAAATTCTGCTGTCGCCGCGGGGAGAGCCGTGGCCGAGAAATAATCGAAGAGATAAGGACTTAAAGGACTTCAAGGCCCGTAAACTCGCGGGGAAATCTCTTGTGTCTGTGGCGTCCTTTTCGCTTGGCGCTTGTCCGGGCGGCAGCCCCACAACCGGATTGAATAATTGAATATCAGAAGGAGAAGCCGCGACGTGACTGCCATTCTTGCCGCGACGTTGTTGTTCGGCGCCGCGATGCCGGGCGCCGATGAGTACTTGGACGCGCGTGAAGCCGAACGCGCGGGACGGTATGCCGAGGCGATCAATCTCTATGCAACCTGTGCCGGAAAGCCGGGGCCGCTGGCGGCGTATGCCCGGGTGAAAACGGCGTTTTGCCGGGCCGCATCGGGCGATTGGGACGGTGCCGTCGAAGCCTATCGCACACTTCTTACCGGAACGACAGACGGGCCGTGGCGGCGGATGGCGCGCATCTATCTGGCGGATGCGCTGGCCAGACGCAAGGCCTTCGAGGAAGCCGCCAAGGAATATGCCGCAGCACTCGATTTCCAACCGAAGCCGTGGTGGGTACAGTCCCACGAGCGCATGGCGGCCGATGTGTATATCGAATGTCCCGCCCTGCGCGACGTCGGCTATGGGTATTACCGCAACGTGACGGCCACGACGCGTCTGCGCGCGCCGAGACTGGAAGCCGCGGAACGGCTTGCGCAATCCCCGGAAAAGGCGGACCTTCTGGCGGCTGCGCGGGGCTACATTAAAACGGGCGAATTCCGGCCCGCGCTGCCCCTGCTGTTGCGCACCGCGCCCACGGGCCTCGACTGGACCGCATGGCTGGCGAGTCTCGGTTCAAAGACAATGCCGCCGGGTGAAACGGAATTGAACCGGATATCGGCGCTGCCGGAAGACAGCGCGTTTTCGACGTGGACGCGCGAATGGCTTTATTACATTGCGCGATCCCAGGCGGCGGGGGGCAACCTGATTGCCGCGGAAGCGGCCTGCGGCCAACTGGTTCGGCGATTTCCGCAGACCGACGAGGCGTCCGACGCCCTTTGGGCGTTTGCGCTTCGCCTCGCAAAATCCGACGAAATCTCGCGGGCCATGGCGTGGTACCGGCGGCTGAACGAGACGAATCCCGATCATTCCCGCGCGGACGACGCCCTGTTTGCCGTGTTGGAATTGCAACGCAAGGATTCGGACGCGCAGGCAATGACCCGGACATGCCGCATGCTTGCCGAACGCCATCCGGACAGCGCGCTTCTGGCCAAGGCATGGTACTGGACCGGACTTGCGCTGGAAAAGGCCGGCGACAAAAAAGGCGCCAACGACGCCTTCGCAAAAGCCGCAGCGTCCGGTCCGGGCGACTTCTACGCGCACCGGGCGCTTGCGCGCCTGCCCGGCGACCGGGGAAGGATCGTACCGGTGAATGGATCCGCGCCATTCCTGCGCGCGATACCCACGCCGGGCGATCCCCTGCCGACCCTCAAGCCCGTCATTCTCGAATCCCCCCGGTTTCGGCGCATCGCGTTCTTCGCCGAACACGGCCTGGAAGAGGCGGAATGGGAGGCGCTCGCGCTGCTGCCGCTGCTGGACAAGGATCCCGCCGCGCCCGCGATCTACGCGATGCTGGGCCAAGCGGGCCTCGCCTACACAGCGATGAATGTCGCGGAAGCATACAAGTGGGGCGAGAACGGGACGGAGAAATCGCCGGCCCGATGGCGCGTCCTGTATCCGCGCGCCTTCTGGCCGCGCGTGTGCGAGATCGCGAAGGAAGACGGCCTCGATCCCTACCTGATCCTTGCCGTGGCCCGGCAGGAAAGCACCTTCCGGCCCGCGTTGACGTCGCATGCGGGCGCATCGGGCGTCATGCAAATCATGCCGGCCACCGCGCGGCATCTCACGGGGTCCGAATCCGATTTCGATGCCGCCATGGCGGACCGGCTCGAAAATCCCGTCCATTCCCTGCGGTTGGGCGCGCGATACTTGAAACGGATGCTCGAACGGTGGGATGGAAACGTGGTCTATGCCTTGGCCTCCTACAACGCCGGTCCCGGCAACTGTTCCAAGTGGAAAAAAAATATGGGCGACGTTCCCCTCGAAACCTTCATCGAGTCCATCCCCTTCGACGAAACCCGCGATTATGTCAAAAAAGTCCTCGCGAATTACGCCGCATACCTTTCGCTGTACGATGCTTCATGATCCAAGTCCTTTGACCGGTTTGACCCCGCGACGGGTATCTCACTATGATTGCCGCATTCCGGCAATCTGTTTTACAAGGAGTAAGCACATGCGCAAGATAGAATGGGATGAGAGTCTTTCCATCGGCGTGCCGTTGATTGACGAACAGCACAAGACGTGGATCAAGTGCCTGGCGGATGTTTCATCGGCCGTCGAGTTGGTTCAGGGGCCGCAGCGCATCGCGGAAGCGCTCGGTTTTCTGCTCGACTACACGCGGACGCATTTCGCAACGGAAGAGAAGGCGATGGAGGACAATCAGTACGCCGGGCTTGCCGATCATCGCGCGAAGCATGAACAACTCAAGAAGACGCTGGCCGACCTGGAAGAGGAATACAAGGAGGAAGGCGCTACGCACATCCTCGCCGAGTCGGTCGGCAACTTCATGGCCAACTGGCTCGTGACCCACATCAAGGAAGTGGATCTCACGTTCGGGGCGTTCCTCCGAGAAAAAGGCGTCGTTCTGGCCCTATAGGATACGTTTCCCCGCCTTGAGCCTTATTTGATCACAAGCACTTCGTGGATGTCGTTCACCACGAGATGGACGATGTTGCCGTCCGCATGAACCTGTGTACGCGGGTCGAGCGCCTGTGCGCGGGTGAAGGGGCGGCGGACAATAATCCGCGCGGCGTACATGGGCGCGTCTTCGATGAGCGAAGGCAGCACGTAGGGACGATCTTTCGACGGCGTGCATTGCGGCGGCGACTGGTAGCCGATCAAATGGACGTACAGCGCCTCGTTGTTTGCGTCTTCCATGATGACCGATTCGACGTTTTGTGGCGCCGACACCTCGACCACGTGTTCGGGATGCAAGTAACGGATCACATTGCGCAGCAACGCGCGCGCCTCGGGAATGGGATGCTCGCTTGCACACGCAAAGTCCGGCGCGCCGGCGATGCACACGACCTTCCCTTTGCCAACGGCGTTCACAAGCAAAGCCGGGCCGACGGGACGGTCGGCGGAATTGGGCTGATAAACGGGTTCCTCCCCTTTCTGTTGGCGCACGGTCCGATGAGGCCGGAGCAGTTCGCCCACGGCCATCGCCGTGGTGGGGGTAAATGCCGCGCCGGGCCCTTCGACAAGGAACGGCCAGTCGGTGGGAAAACCCGCGCGCAGTGCTTCGGGCGCATCGGCGGGAAAGCGCACGAAATTGTCGGTCGTCGAAAGCCGTTCGACAAGCCGCGCGCCAGACAACGATTCGATGGGCGGATGATCGAGCGGTTCGCCCATCGGCCCGAAAAGTCCGGTGTGGCCCGTGATAATCAGATTTCCGCCCTGTTCCACGTAGTCGCGCAACCATCCGATTTCACGTTCCGACAGGATCGGCACGTTCGGCAGAAGCACGACTGGAAACCGGCGCAACGTGTCCGCCGTCACGTTTTCGTCGAGAATGACGCCGAAAGGGATATGTTCATAAACCATGGCCTTGTGTGCGCCGTTGAAGGCCTGCTGGTACTTCGACGGCGTCTCGCGGCCGTACCAGTCGCGGCTGCGCGCCGAGTAGTAAATGCCCACCTCGGGCAATTGCGGATGGCCGAAATAGGCCACCTTGTTCCTAGCTTCCGCGAAGGCCTTTCCAATGCGATTATAGGCGACCGGATCGAGCCAGCCGTCGTAGCCGGTCTTGTCCACCACCGTTACCTGCGCGCCGTGCGACCGCAGCGTCAGGATTTCCCAGCGCAGATCGTTGAGCGGCCGGCAGGTGTTGTCGTGATAAATGCGGGCGTGGCGTGAAATGGCCACTTGGTAGCGCTTGCCGGGCGTGGCCGCCGCGAGGAATTCCGCAGTCGCGCTCACGCCGAGGGCGCCGAATCCCCAGACGCCCGTCTCGGCGGTCACGAAATCGGCATTGATTGCATGTTGGACCGGCCGTTGGCCCACTTCCCATGAAAACGGTGGGTAGCCGTGGTAGTTGTAGTCAACGGTTGCGTTGGGGTTCCGTTCGCGGATGTAGGCCAGCAACTCCTTCTCGAAACGCTGGCTGCTGTTGCAGCGGAAATCGAGCATCTTGTCCCATGCGGCGTCCCACGTCACGCCCGACGGCATCGGCATGCCGTATTCCGTCTCAAAAAGTTTCCGGCAGTTCGCGCACCAGCAGCCGTACGGCGGGCCAAATCCCTGATCGAGCATGTCTATATGAAATCCCGCGATGCCGTATTCGAGCATTTCCGCCGCGACCTGCTTCGCGTGTTCGATGTAGCCGCTGTTGAGACAGATGCGGTCGATCGGTTTTCCGTCCTTGTCGGCCATCTTGAATTCGGGATGATCCCGCAACGGATATCCGTTGCCCTGCACGACGCAGTAGGCGATGATCGGAAGCCCAAGCGGGGCCGCCGCTTCCACGGACTCCCGAAGCACGTCGCGATCCCCAAGTCCGGGGCATTTCGGCGCAACCTTCGAGTCGTAATACGCAAATTCGCTGTCTTTGGCCCAGATGACCACATATTCGCAATCGGCCGCGGCGGCTTTTTCCACGATATCCCTTCCGTTGAATATTGCGGCATAGGCTTTGTCCGTCGGATCGAAACCATACTGTGCGCCGGTCGGACCGGTTTCGATGCCCACATTCAGGCGTTCGAACCAACGCCCGCCTGTCCCCTCCGCCCCGGCGACGTTTCCTTGGAAAAATGCGCCCAAAATTGTCACGGCGAGAATCCCTGTCCTTGTTGCCTTTTTCATGACCGCCTCCGTTGTAATGGGATGGGTATCGGATCCGCATCGGATCCGGCGCCCGATCCTTGGCACAAGATCCCTTGTACCAATCGCCCGGGCGGCATTACAACTTTTGCCCGTTCCGCCTTGCGGGACGCGCCATTCTTCATAACCGGGTTGCCGAAAAACGCAAGGTTTCGGCAAAGGTGGACCCGATAATCTGTTCCTTGAAACGCGATCAAGACGCTTTTGTTCACATGTCCACACGCCAAGAGTATTCGGGGCGGCAAGGGCTTGTGTTATAATGAAATTGAGCAGGCTGGACGGCCGCGCCGCCTTCGGGCGGTGAGGAAAGTCCGAGCTCCGCAGGGCAGGACGCTTCGTAACGCGAAGGCGGGGAAACCCGACGGAAAGTGGCACAGAAAAATACACAGCCTACGTCCCGGCATGCCGGGACCGGCAATGGTGAAAAGGTGCGGTAAGAGCGCACCAGCGGTCTGGCGACAGGCCGGCTGGCAAAACTCCCGTCCGGAGCAATTCCAAATAGGGGAGCCATGGAGTGGCCCGCTCCGCTCCCGGGTAGGAAGCTAGAGGCGTGCGGCGACGTACGTCCCAGAGGAATGGCCGTCTCGGAATCCTCGCGGATTCTACGACAGAACTCGGCTTACAGGCCTGCTCGTTTTTTACGCCGGCGCTTATTTGCCCCGCACCATCGCAAGGAGATCCATCGTGTGGGTGGATTTTGCGCTTTGTTCGACCTGGCCGGCGTAACGCGCATACAGGCCCTTGGCCTCTTCGGCGCTTTGACGGAACAGGTTTTTCACGTCATCCATGCTCAGTTTTCTGCCGGATGCGTAATATTTTTTCGCGGCCATGCCAAGCCCGTAGGTGGTCGCGAACGTTATGGTCGCGCCCGTCGCGGTTCCCGCCATTCCCCCCATCATGCGCCCGCCCGCCTTGCGGGCCAGCGATCCAAGGAATTTGCGCGCCATGTCCTCCACTATTTGCGACGTCATCCCCACGCCCAGCACAGCAAGGAATTCCTTTACGTGGCCACTGTCCAGTTGATAGCCATACCGCGCGCCAATCGTGTAGACGAGCCGCATTTGAAGCGGCAGAATGGCTAGGGTGGACAAGGATTTCGGCAACAATTCGAGACCCGCCAGCAGTATCGCCTGATTGAGAATGGTTTGATCGATCTCGGCATCCTCGGGAACCGGCTTGTCCGGTTGAAGGGGTTGAGGAAGCGAGGCGGACTCGACGACGGGAACCGGCGGCATCGCCGAGGCGGCCATGGCGAAATCCTCCGCTTGCGATTGGATTTCCGCGGCCTCCGGCGAAGGAATGCCCAAGACCCCCTTCAGATTGTCGAGAAACTCCTTTTCCCGCGGCGTTGTCGCCCCGTCGGCATCGCAAATGCACACGGCCATTTCAAACGCGAACATTCGCATTTCCGGGCTGGACAACGCCCCGGCTTCATCGGCCAGCGTGGTTTTCCGCAACAAGACGCGTTGCACCACGGCCGCGGAAGACTCAAGCCCCACGCTTTGGAAAATTTCCCTCAATTGGGCGTGTTCGACATCGCTCTTGCCGCCATCGGCCATCGCCGCCATCAAACAAATGGCCGCTATCGCTTCCTTTTCCTTTTCCTGCATGGATTCTTCCTTTCGGTTAGAATGTCTGGGCTTCAAGCCCAAGAATCTTGGCCATTTTCATTCAAGGGGCTTCTCATGTCAAAGTCATTGCCTTGTTTTCCGGGCTTAAAAACGCAATTCATACCCTATGCAGAGGTGCGGCTCCAGAGGGTGGCGTTCGATAATTTCGAAGCGTCGGCGGATGGCCGGCCAGTTCTCGACCGCGCAGGCGCCGTATAGATACTCGACTCCAACCGCCTGCTGAAGCAATCCCTCCGCAATGTCCGCGGGCGGTTTCATGCGAAACCGGTAATGGCGGCCGATTTCCGCCAGTCCGATCCGCTGATAGAACCGTTGCGCCTTGCGGTCCTGCGTCCAGTACTCCAGCCGGTGGAATCCTTTGCGTAGGGCGTCCTCGACGGTGGCGTCCATCAGGCGGCAGCCGAGACGATGACCCGCATATTCCGGAAGACGCCCAAATTCAAGGACGTACCCACCGGGGGAATCCTTGAGAAAACAGAATTCGCCCGGCTCGTTTTCATATTGGGCATCCGTAAGGCCGGCAATGCGCCCTTCGACGACGGCGACCAGCCGGGTGCTTTGATGGCCCTCGTATTTCGGCCGTTCCTGGATGGTGTAATTCCACGCATGCGAAATGCTCAGGATAACCGCATGAACGCGCATCCATTCGCTTTCGTCTTCATCATGGTATTCGCGAATCACAATCTCCACGCGACAATGTTCCTCCCGGCGTTGTTGTGTCCCCGTCTTCCATGCGTGCCGCCAACTCCAGGTACTCGGAAGCCTTCTCGTGCATCCCCATTTTCCGCAGCAACGCGGCCAAATCCCGGTAATTGACCGCCATGCGCGGATCGCGTTCGATGGCCGACTTGAGATGCCGCAGGGCGGCCAGATCATCTCCCTCGATTACGGCCTGAGCGGCCCGCCGGTTCAGGCTCAAGGAGGCCCGCGACGCATCCGGGCGATTGTCACCGGCTTTACGCCGCTTCGATACAAAGATCCTCCGGTTGGTTTCCATCAGCGCGCGCCATTCCTCGTCCGTCATGCCCATGCCGTGAAAGGTCCGGCTGCCAAAATGAAACACAAACGCTTCCTCGGCAATGCACAACCGATACCCCGCGTCCATGACGCGGCAGCCGTAATCGTCGTCCTCGTAGTTACCGATGCCGAAGGATTCGTCGAATAAGCCCACGGTCTCGAATGCCTCCCTGCGAATCAGCAGGCAAAATCCGACCAGACGGGAGACGTCCCGCAATCGCCCGGCGTTCCGGGCGGCCCATTCGTCCGCAAATGCGTTGATTTCGTCCATCGAGGCAAACGAAAGCCCGTCAATCTGCTGATCGCCCGAAACGCAATTGCTTCGCGGCCCCACCATGCCGATATTCTCGGCGCTTTCAAGGGCGTTTGCCAGCCGTCCCAGCCAACCCATCGGAACGAGCGTGTCGTTGTTGAGCAACAACACATGTCCTTCCGCATGCGCTAGGCCGAGATTCACCCCGCCGGCAAAACCAAGGTTTTTCTCCGCATGAATAACCGTTGCGCCGGGCACGGAATCGAAATACTCGCCCACCCCGTCGGTTGAGCCGTTGTCCACCAGAATCAGACGGTAAGGCCTATCCTGCGTGTGGGCGAAAATCGAGGCGATGCACCGCCGGCAAAAAGCCACTTCATTGAAGGCCGGAATAATGATGGAGATCGGCGGCGGCATGATCAGCCCATTCTTTCGCCGGGAATCGGACGGCTCCATCGCGAGGGCCAAATCCACGGAATGGGCCGGAGTTTATAGGCAAGCACGATGTCAATCGTCCCTTCGCCCGTAGCCACCCGCACCCAACGCCCGGAGGCAAGCACCGTGCCCGGCGGCGCCTCGACGGGCGCCGGATTCGCCTTGGCCATACTTACGAGGATTTCACGGCCCTGGAACATAAATCGCGCCAGCGCGCCCTGCTTGAACACGCGAACAATGCGTTCGATGTGAACCGCCGGCTGGGTCCAATCAATTTTCGACAAAGCCGGATCGAGTGGCTTGTCGTAGGTCGCGGCGGCGTGATTCTGCGGAACCCCTTGCAGGCCTTCCTGTTCGACGCGATCCATGATGTCCACGACATGCTCTCCGGCCAGCGCGCAGGCGTTGTTGTAGACGCTGGCGGGCGTGTCTTGATCCGTTACGGGGTAGGCGTATTGGGCGATGATGTCGCCGGTGTCAATGCCTTCGTCCATGATGTGAAACGTGACGCCCGATTCGGTTTCGCCCTGAAGAATCACCGCCGCGAACGGATTGGGCCCCCGGTGCCGGGGGAGCATCGAGGAATGGCAGTTCACACAACCGATTTTCGGCAGGGAAAGTATGATCGGCTTGAAAATGATGCCGAATCCCCCCACCAGAATCACATCCGGCGCCAGCGCGCGCAGGGGGGCAAGCGATTCGTCCACCAGTCGTTCGAGCCACAGCACGGGGATGCGATTGCGCGCGGCCAGACCGATCATGGTCGAGTGGGCGGCCAGCGCCACGCTTTGCGCGGCCATCACGCGGCGCCTGAATCCCCGCGTCCGGCGCCCGTCCTGCAGGACGGCGACCACCTCGTGATTCGATTCGAGCAACGGCGCCATCAGGCTCCAACCCAGCCGCCCGCTTCCTGCTATCGCTATGCGCATGGGAGATTACTCCATGAATTCGCGATGCCATACAAACAGCATCAGCAACGCCCAGAATTGCCGCCGGGCATAGACGTTGTGCGTGGCCATGCGCATGATTTGTTCAACATAGGGCCAGCGGAACAGGCCGGTGGCCTCGACGCGTTCCGAGGTGACGATGGCCCGCGCCGCCTCGTCTATCACGCGATAGGCCGGGCCGCTCTGCGGCATTTTGAAATCGCGCCGTGCCCGCATGCGGATGCGTCCCGGCAGCAGCCCCTTCATGGCCTGCCGCAACAGGGGTTTGCTGCGCACGCCGAACTTGACCTCGGGGGGCACCGTGATTGCAAAGTCAACGAACGCGTCGTTCAGGTACGGATACGCCAGTGTTGCGCCGTGCGCCGCAAAGATCCGGTCACATTTCGCGAGCAGCAAGTCCGGCAACGCCACGTTCAGATTGAGCGACAATATGTCCCGCGAAAGGCTCTTGCCCTGGAACAATGGGCGAAGCGCCGAGGCGGATCCCCCTTTCTCGTGGATGGCCGCCTGCATCGCGTCGGTGTAGAGCGCGTTCCGTTCCGCATGATCGAATACGGCTACCGCCGCAAAGTACATCTCAAGACTATCCGACAGCGACCGGAGATAACGCTCGCTTCGCCGCACGAAGGCGTTCGGCGGAAGGACCGGCGCCATGCCCTGCAGGAGATCCATGGGAATAAGTCGTTCCGCGCTTCGCGCTTTCTGCATGAAATGATATCGGGGATAACCGCCCAGCATTTCGTCGGCCCCATGGCCGCTTGCCCAAACCGGGGCCATCTTGCCGGCCTGTTCCGCAATCATCCACAACGGAAAGACCGACGGATCCGCGATGGGTTCGTCGAGATGATACGCCACGCGGCCCATGACCGATTCCGTCAGGGATCGCCCCCGCGCGACATGAAGATCAAGCCCAAGCAGCCGGGCGCTTTCCTTGGCTCGCCAGAGTTCGTCCTGCCAAGTCCCTTTCAACGAAACAAAGAGCGGGCGTGGACGTCCGGGGTGAACCGCGGCCAGCGACGCGCAATCAATCCCCGCCGACCACAGCATGGCGTCCGTATCTGCCCCGGCCACGGCCTCGCGAAGACGTTCGCACACTTCCCGGGCGGCCTCGCCGCGATCAATGGCGACGATCTCCGCCGCAAAAGCCGAAAACGGCGTTTCTTTGACGTGTCCATCCTGGAAGACGAGCACATGGCCCGGTTTGACGCGATATACGCCTTGGATGATTGTTTCAGGGCCCGGCACACATCGCAGCGTCAGGTAGCGATCCACGCTGGCAAGGTTCAGCCGTTTCGATATCACGCCCGGCGCCAGCAACGCCTTCAATTCCGACGCAAATAACAGCGCCTTGCCGTCCATGGCATAGTAGAGCGGCTTGATGCCGAGCCGGTCGCGCAGCAACCACCACGTGCGTACCGAGTATCCCAGGTCGAGAACGGCTGGCGCGGAAGCATGCGCCTTGGGATGCGGAATTTGAACCACCGCGGCAAAGGCGCCAAGCAAATGCAATTCATCGGGACGTTGGGCCGCAAGAACCTGTCGCCATAATCCGGCCGGGTCGAGCGCCGCGCCCTTCTTGTCGCGGGGCTGGCCGTCAACCAACGCAAGACCGTCCGCGTACACATCCGTGCCGGCGACCACAAAATGGTCCGATTCGATCATCCGCGCGCATTCGCCGCGGTGTCCAAGCGCGCGCGCCATCGCGCGAACCGTCTCGCGATCTGAACGTCCGAGCATGCCGCAAAGTGCGCCCATCAGAAAACCTCGCCCATCATGTCCATTGGAATCGTCAATTCAGAAGACCTTCTTGGTATCCAGGAGCAACGTCACCGGCCCGTCATTGATCAGCCGGACTTCCATATATGCGCCAAACGATCCCTCGGCCACAACCAAACCGTGCGCCCGCAATTCCCGAATCACCGTTTCATACAAGGGAATGGCTTGTTCGGGGCGTGCGGCCCGTGTGAACGAGGGGCGCCGGCCTTTGCGGCAATCGCCGTGCAACGTGAATTGTGAGATTACCAGCACGCCGCCGCCCACTTCCTGCACGGACAAATTGAACTTGCCCGCCTCGTCCTGAAAACAGCGAAGTCCGGCGATTTTACCGGCCATCTGCACCGCGTCCTGTTCGTCGTCATCCACATCAACACCGACAAAAACGAGCAGACCTTGGTCTATGGCGCCGATCGTGGCCCCGTTCACGGCCACCGAAGCCTCGCGAACCCGTTGTACCACCGCACGCATCTGGTGTTTCGTTCTCCGAACCCCATTGAGTCTAGCAGGCGTATCCGCGGCATTCAAAGGGAAATGTGCGTGTTCCGCCGGATAATCCCGCCGGCTTCTTGCCGGCACGCCGGCCGTCTTTTTATTCAAGCGTCCATCCGTCACGGTAGGGCGGGTTGATGAAGGCATTGGCCTCCGCATCATTGGTGAAGCGCATGGCCGCACCATCCCACAGTAACCGGCGATCAGGCAGCCGCATGGCCAGTACGCCCAGCAGCACCATTTCCGTCAACGCGCCGCCGTACTCGAAACTCGAACTCGCCGGCTTGCCGTCTTTACAGGCGCGAATCCAGTCATGCTCATGCGCTTCGCCCTTGACGCGGGGAATGGTCTCCTCGGGTTGTTTGTAGGATTGGCGAAGTTTCTTGGGCAAAAGGAGCGGGTTTCCCGCGCCGTGCGAACCATGCAGGATCGTGCCCTTGTCGCCAACCAGCAAGGCGCCGTTGGAATCGAACCGTTGGCGCGGGTCGAAATCACGCGGAAACGGCGGTTTGAGACGTCCGTCATACCAGGTCAAGCGTACGGGCGGCATTTTGCCCCGCGCCGGAAACTCATAGCGCACAATGCAGGCCCGCGGGTACGTCTCGTCGCTCACTTCCTTTTCCCAATGCGTGGTCGTAGCCTCGACGGACGTCGGATGACGGAGGTCCAGCGCCCAGAACGCCGGATCCAGAATATGACATCCCATGTCACCCAGCGCGCCCGTGCCAAACGCATACCAACCGCGCCATTGCATCGGATGGTAAATGGGATGATACGGACGGTACGGGGATGGCCCCAGCCACAGGTCCCAATCCAGCGACTCGGGCACGGCTGGTGTGTCGGCGGGCCGTTTCATAATCGGAAAAGTGGACCACGGATCACCGCCCACGGGCCGGTCGCTCCACGCGTGCACTTCGCGCACAGGGCCGATCGCGCCATCCGCGATCCATTCCTTGACCCGCCGGATTTCGTCGGACGAATGGCCTTGGTTGCCCATCTGCGTCTGAACCTTGCACTCGCGCGCCGTCTCCGTCAATCTCCGAACTTCATACAGGCTGTGCGCCAGCGGCTTCTGGCAATACACATGCTTGCCGAGTCGCATGGCCGCCATCGCGATGACTGCATGTGTGTGGTCCGGCGTGGCAATGATGACCGCGTCAATGTTGTTTGCCTCGGCATCGAACATCTTGCGGAAATCTTTGTAACGCCGGGCCTGCGGATACGCCGCGAAAGTATTCGCCGCATAAGCGTCGTCCACGTCGCAAAGCGCCACGATGTTTTCCGCCGCGCATGCCTTCAGATTCGCGCCGCCCATGCCCCCCACTCCGACGGCGGCGATATTCAGTTTCTCGTTGGGCGACAATACGCCCGGCACAACCTGCGCCGTATTCACTCGCGTCGCGCAACCAGCCGCCGCCGCGCCCGACGCCACCACCGACAAAAAACTTCTTCTGGACAACGATTGGTTTGCCACAGTCATTCCTCCTTCCGGGCTCCAGCCCGATCCAGCATAGCATGCCGGCCGCTTCCATTGTCTATTTCCATTGCAATATCGTCTCCAGATTTCAGTCGGTAGGCTCAACGTCCGGTTTTCCGTGAAAAACCCAATGAATGCCGTACAAGCCGAGGGCAACGGCAAGCAACCAGCCCCCCGCGCGCAGGGCCTGCGGGTCTTGCGAGGCCAACACGCCCAGGCAGGTCATTGCGCCCACAACAGGCACTGCAACCGGAATGCGGAAAATGGGGGCGGGATAAGCCCGGTCGCGCTTGACGCGAATCAAGGCCACATGCAACAGGAAGAAGACGACCAGCAAAAAGGTCGAAGCGCCGGCCGCAAGCGTTTTGATATCGCGGAACAGCACCAGAAGCGTAACTACGACCCCGGCGGAAAGACCGATGCCGGCCACGGGGGTCCGCCACACCGGATGGACGTATGCCAGCGCGGCCGGCAACAGGCGGCCTTCGCCGCGCGCCATGCCGTAGAGCAGGCGCGACGCCATGATCAGGTTCAGCAAGGCCGTGTTGAATGCCGCGAAAACAGGGATCGCCGAGTAAATCCAATCCGGGAAATTCGGCGCCGCTTGGCGCACAACATCCAGGAGCGGCGTCCGGCTCGGCGCCAATTCGGCGGGGGTGAGCACCGACACCGCTATCAGCGCAATGATGCAATACAGCACCGTGGTGATTGCGATGGCCAAACAGATGCTCAAAGGGATGTTTCGTTCGGGACGATGCGCTTCTTCGCTCAGATTGACCAGATCCTCGAATCCGATGAAGGCGTAAAACGTGATTGCCGCGCCGGTCATGACGGCGAAACCGCCCCAGGCATTCGCTTCCATTGGAACGGCCGGGGTCCAATCGAAATAATGGACCGCGCCGATGAAACGAATGCCCAGCATTACAATAATCAACAGTCCCGAAAGTTCAATGACCGTACAAAAGGCATTGGCAACGGAGGACAACTCGATGCCGCGAGCGGCGATCGCTGCGAGCAACACGACGAACAGGAGCGGTACGGCATGGTCGGCCCAAATGGGCGGCGCGCCGGGAAACGGCGCCAGGGCATATTGCGCGATCACGCGCGCGCCGGTTGCCATTGAAAACAAACCCGAAAGCGCCACGAAGAAGATGACCAGAAACGTCGCCAGCGGCAGCCGGTATACCGTGTGGCAGAAGTGCGCCGCGCCGCCCGCCCGAGGAAAACGCGAGGCCAGTTCGGCATAGGTCAGCCCCGTCAATCCCGCGGTAATTCCCGCCAGCACGTACGACAGCCACGCCGCATTTCCAACGGTTCCCGCAACACGGCCAATCAGCCCGTAAACCCCGATCCCCAAGATATCGCCCACGCCGAACGCCGTCAACGCCAGCAACCCCAGCGACCGCTTCAGTTGGGGAGTGCATTCCGGGGAAACCATTCAGTTCGCCTTCGGATGATCCGCCCGATCCGCCGGATCGGTCGGATCAATCGGATCGGTCGGATCCCAGGAACCGTCTTCCGTTGCCAGGCTGTGGAAGGCCTCGCGGATCCACTGGTAATTCCGTTCGCTCATCCCAAGACTGGCATAATCCTCCACGTAGGCGATGAATCCCCCGTGGAACACGCCCAGCGTGTCGCGCAGAAAGCGCGCATAGGCAAAAATCTCTTCCCGTGTGCCGCTGATGGCGCGCCGCTGATGATCGATCGAGCAGCAGAAACAGACCTTCCCGCCGAATTCGCGCGCCAGCCATTCTACCCCAAGCAGATCCGGTTGCAGCAGTTCAATCACGTCCACGCCGATATCAATGAGATCGCCGATGATGGCCGAAACATCCCCGCAGGAATGGAACCACACCTTTTTGCCGGCCTTGCGTATCGAATCGAATTGGGCCGCATAGCGCGGACGAAACACTTCCCGCCACAGTTCGAGTGAAACCATCAGGCCCTTCTGCGTGCCCCAGTCGTCGCCAAACGCCACGCAATCCACGGGATACCGCAGCGCCTGTTCGATGATCTGGTTTTCGAAATCGAACACAAAATCAATCACCCGCCCGGCGCGCGCGCGATCCGTGTATAGATCCGTCAGCAGGTTCTCATAACCACGTAAAAACGTGGCCTGATTGAAACCCGATATTCCCAGGCCAAACCGGATGAAGCGGTCCGGCCATTGCGCAATCTGTGTATCGAGCCGATCGAAACGGCCCGCCGCGTACGGAGCCGGCGGCGCATAGGATGTAATGGCCTCCGGGTTCGACAAGGGATGAATCTTCGGTTGTCCCATTGTTTTATCCAAGACTTCCCACACGAAACCCCATTCCGTCATCCCCGGCTCGGCCGGCGTAAAACCCGCGGCCGGCGCGTATCCAACGCCGATGCAATCCGAACAATCAAAATCCCGGTTGCAGTAGGTGATAGGCAGGCGAGGCGGATCCCGGCGCTCAATCGCCCGCAGCACAATGTCCTTCCGCGTCACGGTATTTCGTCCTTTTACATTATTGGGGCGTTCAATGTTGTAATTCGATCCGGCCCATTGTTTCGCGAAAAGCGCGATCGCCGCCGGCCAACAGAATAAACAACCGCATGCCCGTCGTTCCGGATCCACTTGCACCACGCCCCGGATTGTTCGGCACAACGCAAACCTCCGTGGGTCAGCCTTCGGCGTCGGCGCCGAAAATGTCCACCCCGCCGGCATATTCGAGTTCGGCCAAAGCAAGAATATGATCAATCCGATCGAAGGAAAGCCCGAGACTCTGATACACGGCATGGTCAATCGGCGGCATGGTCATGTCGCCGGGCCATCCGTATCCCATGCCTCGCGCCAGAATGTCGGCCAGATGGACAATGGCCGTCGCCGTTGGGTGGCTCTTCGACAAGCCGGGTTCATGGTGGTGGACGATGGGGTCGCGGAGACACGCGGGCAGGCGCCATTGGTGGGCGACCCATCCCGCAACCGACGCATGATCCGCCCCGAACACCTCCGTTTCAGCCGCCGCGATATGGCATCCTTTCAACTGCGCCGTCTTGATCGCGATATCGTACTCGGCCTTTGCGACAAACGACAGGACGGCCTTGCCAAAATCGTGAAGCAGACCCGCGATCATGATTTCTTCCACGTCGGGCAACGCCAGTTCCCGGGCGATGCGGCGGCTGACGATCGCGCAGCCCAAACTATGTTCCCACAAACCGACCGTCTGTTTTGCAAAGGCGTCGAACACGGCCGTACTGAGGACAAGCCCTTTTACCACGTTAAAACCAAGAAGGACCAGCGCGTGCGTCACGTTGGCGATTCGGGTGGGGAAACCGTACACGGGCGAATTGACCAGCCGAAGGATGCGCGAGCTCAAAACCTGATCTTTGGAAATAATCTCCGCGATATCGCCCGCGCTTGAATCCTGGTCTTCGACCAAAAGACCGACGCTTCGAATGATCCCGGGCAGCGTCGGCATGTTCGACAGGGCCGCCACCCGCTTTTCAAGTTGTTCAACCGTGATCGCCACGCACATACTCCCGGCGCCGGATGCCGCGCCCGCAGTGTTTGTTCGCAACATTCACGATCCGCGCGCGGCGCATGGATGTTGCCCACAAAGAAATCATACCCCGGATTGAGACATGGCGGCCGGACCGTCCTGTTGCGTTTCCTGTTCAAGTATCAGGAGATTGAGCCGGTTCTCGAAGATCGCCTTGAGTTGCAGCAGCAACGAATCTTCAATTCCCTCGAATCGCTGGTTCAATTTGTCGAGACGTTCCCGCGGGGTAGGGCCATGTTCACGGCCGCCTTCCACGACAACCGACTCGATCCCCGCCGCGCGCAGACGTTCGATGATCCGTTCCGTAAGCCGCAATCCGGCCGGGCATAACACCGCGCCGCCCGCATTGGTCACCGGGCGCGCCAACACACGGCCCGCCTGAACCATGCCCATGCCCAGAAGTTCCAAAGCGCAATCTCCACGGCTTTAGGCCATTTTGCCTGTCAAAGGCATTGTAGGCCACGTTTTCCCGTTGTGTCAAAACCGTGCCATCGCCATACGATCCGGGAAAAACGCCCTTTCGCGTCATTTTTTCAAGTTCCTTTGTCCCGGAATCGAACCGTCTGTTATGCTCCTTTTCACGGAAGGAACGGACAGCCCCAGGATACCGGCCCGGCACAAAGGGAAAGCGCCCATTGGGCAATGGCAACGGAATGAATATGCCCGCGCATACGGATCATGAACGAAATGAACGCCGTGAAAACGGACTGGCCATGCCCGGCGGCAGGCGATGCCGCGAATGGATTTTGGTCTTGGCGATCTTTGTCGTCGCCACGGCCGGCAGTTGGGGATACATGACCGCTTCCGGGTTGCGGCCGGGCACCAATGAGGGGGACACCTATCTGGAAATCGCCTCCGCCGCCCGCTGGACCCTGGGATACGGATTTCGCGAACCGCCGGGTTCGCCGATATACCTCATTTATTCGCCGGCGTTTTTTTTCTTCTGCTTGCAACGGATTGATTTTCTGATGGAAAAGGCGGATGCCCTGCCCAGGGATCAGGCGCCGCCTCCGATGCTGTTTCCCTTTGAAGGCGATCCCAAGTTCATCTACGACCGGCTTTATCTTTTGTATTGCATGGGACTGCTCTGGAAAGTGACAGGCATTTCCTGGTCGTCCCTGAATTATCTGGTCGCGATCTTCGCCGGGCTTTCCGCCATCGCCGGTTATGGGCTGTTCCGCCTGGGAATGGGCCGCATCCTTGCAACGATTGCAACGGCATTCTTCATTTCCTCGCCCGTTTTCTTGAACGTTCTCCCGCGAATGCGGGATTTGGCCAAAGCGCCGTTTTTTCTTGCCGCGATCCTGGTCGTGGGCATTCTGCTGGCCAAGACGCCGGGCAAGCGGGCGCTAGCCGCGCTGGCCGCGGGCGCCGGCCTGTTGTGCGGCGCGGGAATGGGATTCCGCCCGGACATTCTCGTCCTGCCTCCCGCGCTGCTCGCCGCATTCTTGTTTGCGCCGGCGGCAGCACGGCATACCCTCGGATTTCGCGGTGTCTTGGTGGGCCTTTTTCTGTTCTGCTTCCTGGTTCCCGCGTTTCCCGTATTGAAAATGAACCGGGAAACAGGCGGCGGAAACAGCCCGTTCTATCTGCTGCAGGGATTTTCGCACCGCATGATGGCCGACATGGATATGAGTCGCGCTTCTTACGGGCCATTCTGTTCGGATGACGATTTCCTTATCCATGCCGGCATCACCCAGTATGCGCTCCATTCCGGCATGTGGAATCCAACGGCCAGACGTGCAACGCAATGGGCCCTTGGCGCAGCGGCGCTGCCGCTCTTGCCGGCCAGTCCGCTCACCTCCCTGGCATGGGTCAACTTTCTTCGGCAATGGAAAACAGATTTGGATTTCTGGAATGAGGACTCCTCGCGGGTGACGCGTTCGATGATGCGCGACCTGGCCTCCACGTTTCCCGCCGATTTCGCGACGCGGTGGCTGGGGGCGACGTTGCGCTGCATCCGGGGCATCCAAGGTAGAAATTTCGCGCCCAACACATCGAATCCGGTCATGGATTTCTCATTCAAAGCGCACCAACCCTTCGCCGAACACTGGCGGAAATACAGCTTGGGCTATGGCGCCTTGGCCTTGTCCCTGATTGTGGCGCGCGATCTCCGGATGGGGCTGGGCATGGCGATCCTGCTGCTCTACTTCTGCGGTTATACGAGCCTTGGTTTTCAGCCACGGCATGTGTTTCACATGGATTGCGTGTCCGTGTGGCTGGCCGGATTTCTTTTGAGCCAAGGCATCCGTTTGCCCGGCCGAATCGTTTCTTTCCATCGCCGGTTCCCCTTTATCCACCCACGGCCTTTGCCGGGCATTTTCCTGTCCGAAATAGCCGGCCGTCTGCTGTTTTTTGCGACGGCGGGCATCCTCTTTCTGGCGGTTCCGATCCTCACGATACGATTATGGCAGGACTATCGCGTGGAAAAGATCATCACCCGTTACCAAACCGCCGATCTCGAACCGTTGCCCATCATACAAACACCGCAACCAGACGGCACAATCCTGTATTCGCCGGCATCCCTGCCCGATTTCAGGCGATCCCTCTTTTCCCCGGAAATTCTCTGCGAGTATCTGGTATTGGAATTTCAGCCCGCCAACAACGGGGATTCTCTGCAAATACAATACGAGGGATCGCGGGTGGAACTGGATCACCGCGATATTCCCCCCCGTTTTGAACCGGCCGTTCCCGCCGTCATCCGTTATTTCTTCCCTGTCTACAGTTTTTCAAAGGGTTTCCAAGATCGCACGAGCGCCGGTTTTGGGCTGCCCGACTTCGCCGGCATCGCCGTGCCGGCTTCCGTGTCGGTCAAGGGGCTTTACCGGGTGCGAAACAAAAGCCATTTTCCATTGCTGATGAATGTCTGGCTGCCGGATGACATTCGGCTGTTCAAAAGGCATTACGCGCTGTCGCTGGCCCCCTAATCGCACCGGCCGATTCGTCCACGACGGGAAAAACGGGCCGTTCCATTGGATGACGCACGCATCATAAGGTATGATTCATGACGTCGGCGCAGGCCGACGCGGCACGAGAAAGCGTCATGAACGGGCATTATGATTTATTTGGGCATCAGCGAGGATTTGTTCGATTCGGGTGTCGCTCTTTGCGACGATTCCCGTATCCTGTTCGCCGCCAATGAGGAACGGTACACCCGCCGAAAGAACGAGGGGGGCTTTCCGCACAGGACGCTGGAAGCCGCCTTCGCCTGCGCCGGCATCGCCCCTGCCGACGTGGACCGCATCGTTTTTTCCGGGATCATGACGCCGCCGGCGCTCGTTCGCCTGTTTCCGCGCCTGCACGACTGGCTGTTCGATGCCCTGCGCCAGCGCGAACGAACCCTCTTCAAGCGATTGATGAACGCCGTCATGTTCATGACCCCGGTATCCCATACCCGGCCGGGTTCGACAATACCCGCCGCCATCAAGCGGCTGCTGCCCCTGATTGCGCGCAGAAGCCTGCCCGCATCGCTGCGCAAAAAAGACATTTCGTTCGTCGAACATCATCATGCCCACGCATACGGTGCGTGGAGCATGTCGGGATATTCCCGCGCGCTCGCGATAACCGCCGATGGAATGGGCGACGGCGTGTCATTGACCGTTTCATTGTGCGAGGAGGGAAAAGGCGTGGAGCGGCTATGGACGGCCCCCTCGCTCAGTTCGTTCGGCCTCTTCTTCGAAATGCTGACCGAGGCTTTTGGATTCGTCTCATGCCGCGATGAAGGCAAATTGACGGGGCTGGCCGCCCACGGCGATCCGGCGCGTGTCGCCGTGCCGCCGCCCTTCCAGTTTCGCGATGGACAACTCCTCTACACCGGTCCCTTGGGTCTTCGGGGCGCCGATTGGGCCCGGCAGGTCCTGTTGACGAAGTACAGCCGGGAAGACATCAGCGCATGGGCCCAGAATCTACTGGAAACGCACATCACGAACATCGCCCGGCATTGGCTGAAGCAAACCAGCACCTCGCGACTGGTCGTTGCGGGCGGCGTGTTCGCCAACGTGAAACTCAACCAGCGGCTGCATGAAATGGACGAGGTGGAGCAACTGTTCGTATATCCGAACATGGGCGACGGCGGCTTGAGTTTGGGCGCCATTCGGGCGGACACACACGCGGTCCCGCAGGCCGTTGACAACGTCTTTCTGGGCGACGGCTTTGCCGAATCCGAAATCCCCTCCATGCTGCGGGCCGCGGAGTTGCCTTTTGAACAGGTCGAAGATTCGGAAACGGCCGTTGCGGATCTCGTGGCGCGGGGAAAGATTGTCGCCCGTTGCCAAGGCCGCATGGAATGGGGACCGCGCGCCCTTGGAAACCGTTCCATTCTGGTTCGCGCATCCGACCGGACACAGGCGGACCGCCTAAACAAACTGCTCGCACGAAGCGATTTTATGCCATTCGCGCCGGCATTGCTCGCGGAAGATGCCCCGGAATGGCTGGAAGGCTACGAATCCGCACGCCACGCCGCCGAATTCATGACGGTCTGTTTTCGTTGCAATCCGCGCATGAAAAACGAACATCCCGCCGTCGTCCATGTGGACGGCACCGCGCGGGCGCAACTGGTCGCGCGCGACAACAATCCGGGGTTCCATCAAATTTTGCGGCGCCTTAAGGAAAAAACCGGATCGAGCGTTATCCTTAACACCAGTTTCAATATCCACGAGGATCCCATCGTCCGCACTCCCCAGGAAGCCATTGACACGTTCAAGCGGGCACGACTCGATTTCCTGGCCATGGGAAACTGCATCGCCGGCCAGCCGAAGGACGATCCGGAAAACCTGCGGCCCTGACGAGGCAAACACGTAACGACCAAGGCATTTGCCACGCGTTGCCATGCGGTGATATGCTGTCTGAACGCGCCGGAATAACCATGGAGTGAACAATGTTGTACTTCAAAACGAGCCAGCCTATCCCCGGATCGGGCGATGCCTGGATGTATTATGAATGCACGGACGACAAACGGATTGTCCGATATGTCACCCACATACCGGCGACGAACAAAACAGAACGGGTTCCGGATCCCGTGGTAAAAAAACTGTACCGGCCCGAACTCTTGTTGCCGTCGTCCCGGGATGAATTCGAACAGTTTTGGGCGATGCCCTAAGGCGGCCCGGTTGCCATGCGCCACGCAAGGGTATTATTTCTTCGGTTACAACCCACGCGCGCCGCATGCAAAAGTTGAGGACAAAGAACGAACAACCACAATCGAAAGGTTCCCATCATGGCAGACAAGCATTTCTCGTTGGATATGACCATCGCCCAGGCGATGCAGGTGCATCCGCGCGCCGCGGAAGTTTTTGCCGCGTTTCATCTCGGTGGCTGCGCGCACTGCCATATCAACCAGGTTGAAACGCTGGACAACGTGTGCATGGCCTATGGCCTCGATCCCAACGAATTGCTCGAGGCCCTTGAAGGGATCATGGAAACAGCCGACGCCTCCTAAGGTTTGCGTTGAGCAATGCCGCCCCCCGAAGAATCTGCTCTGCGGCAACGAGGAATTCCGTGCGTATTTTGAATCCCTATCTCGACGCGTCCGTGCCCTGGCTGAAGGGCAACCTGCATACTCACACCACCAACAGTGACGGGCCGCACTCGCCGCAAAACACCGTGCGCGAATACGCCGAGCGCGGCTATGATTTTCTCATGCTGAGCGACCACGATCACCTGACCGTCTTGGACGGAATCGATCCCCATGGCATGGTCCTCATCCCGGGCAACGAGATCACGGCAAACGGGCCGCATATCCTGCATGTCGGCGCGCAATCCACCATACCGCCCCACACGGAACGCCAGCGCGTATTTGACGCCATCCAGGCCGATGGCGGCATGGCCGTGTGCAATCATCCAAACTGGGAATCCAGTTTCAATCATTGCCCGCAGGAACTGCTCGCCGCATGGGACGGCTATGCCGGCATCGAAATCTACAATGGCGTGGTCGAATGGCTGGAAGGCCGCCCTTGCGCAACCGACCGATGGGATCGCCTGCTGGCTTCGGGCAAGCGCATCTGGGGTTTCGCCCACGACGACTGCCACCGCGCCGAGGATATCGGCATTGCATGGCTGATGGCGCAATCGCGCGAACGTTCCCCCGAAGCCGTACTCGACGCGTTGCGGCATGGCCGGTTCTATGCCAGCACGGGCATCGAAATAACGCGAATCGAAACCGAAGACAACCGTATCCGGATAGAAACCCGCCATCCGTGCCGGATCAGCGTGTTCTCGGATTATGGATACCGGCGCGCCATGGCCGACGGAACCATGCTCGAATTCGCCGTCCCGCAAGCCCGCGCATACACTTACCTGCGCATCGAATGCGCCGGCCACTATGGCCGGGCAGCCTGGACCCAGCCCTTCTTCATCGAATAATCCCCGCAAATGTTGTTTTCAGGGAAGATGCGCAAGGAGATCAGGGACGTCAAGAACGCTAAAAAACCTTAAGGGCGGCAACCCTGCGATTATGTCATGGCAGCAGAAGAAGGGCGGCGATCAACTCACGACGAACAGGATCGTAAAGAAGTGGCTGATGCTGCCGGCCAGGACAAATACATGCCAGATGGAATGGCCGAAAGGCAGGCGTTCCCAGGCGTAAAAAACGACGCCGAACGTGTAAAACAGTCCGCCAATCAGCATGCCGATCAGGCCCCACCCGGGGATCATGGCCATGGCCGGCTTGATGGACAAAAGGGCAATCCAGCCCATGCCCAAATACAATGCGAGCGATAGCCGCTCGAAGCGCCCCATGTAAAACGCCTTGAGCAATACGCCGAAAACCGCCAGCGCCCATACCGCCGCAAACATGATCCAGCCCACCCCCCCGCGCATCGTCACCAGCGTAAACGGCGTATAGGTGCCCGCGATCAGCAAAAAAATCGCGACGTGATCCAGCCGGCGAAAGATTTCCTTGGCGCGCGGGGATTGAATGCCGTGATAGAGCGTCGAGGTGAGGAACAGTGCCACCAGCGTTGATCCGTAGATGCTCAACGACACAATGCGCCACGGATCGCCCTTCAGGCTGGCAAACACGACCAGCACGGTCAGCCCCGCGATGCTCAATGCGGCGCCGATGCCGTGGGTGACGCTATTGGCGATATCCTCGGCCAGCGAATATCTAAAACGCTTCACCTGACTTTTTCTCCCTTGTCTTCAAAACACCGGTACAATGACATATAATCCCCGGCTAGGTCAATAAATCAGGATCAGGACAATGACATGTCCGGCAGAAATCCGGCGATGCTTTGACTTGTTTGTCATTTGCGAGTATCATGCCGTCTACACAAAGCCACCGTAAAAAAGTGGCGCGGTCGAACGTGCGGGATATACGGTTCCACGTGTTTCTGAAAACGATCCAGGATGAAAAATGAGGTTTGCCATGAGATTCGTGATCGTGCTGTTGGTGTGCATGTCCTTCGTTGCCGTGGCGCAACCACCCCAGACCGACGCGGCGCCGGCCGATCCGGCCTCGCCGCCGGTTGCCATCGAAGACAAGGATGTCGCGTTGGTGGCCGACGATGTCCTGAAAGGATTCGAGACTTTTTGGGCCTCGGAAGAAAACGTGTCCGCCAATGCGCTGGCATTGGATATCCGCCAATGCGTAGAAACCGCCTTGTCCCGAAACGCCCAAGTGCTCGTGGCCGATGACGAGATAGCCGCGGCCAAGGCGAACATTGGACAGGCCGAATCGGCACGGCGTCCGCAGGTCAAGGTGCAGGAAGCCTTCATTCGCGTGGACGGCCTGCAGAACATCGAGATTCCCGGTCTTCTTGGCCGCCTGTTCGGCGGCGGCCTCAACTCTTTCCAAGGCAAGAAAGACCAGCGCCGCGACGTGTTGAGCATCTCGCAGGTCCTGTTCGCGGGCGGTCAAATCCAGGCGGCGGTCAAGGCATCCGAATATCTCGCGCAATCGAAGGAATGGACCAAACAGGCCAAGCTGAACACGCTCGAATTCGAGGTCAAGCAGGCCTATTACAATTGCCTGCTGGCCCGGGCGATGGTGCGCGTGGCGGATGAAAGCGTCGTCACGTTCAAACGCCATCTCGGCGACGCGGAAAAAATGCTCGAAGTGGGTCTCATCAGCAATTTCGAGGTGCTGCGCGCGAAGACCGAAGTGGGCGCTCGCGAAGCCGACCTGGTGGCCGCCGGAAATGCCGCCCGGCTCGCATTGATCAACTTGAGGCGCTTGCTGGCCCTGCCGGAAAACACCGATATCTCGCTCGTGGGCAAGATGGACTGGACGCCGTTGTCCGAAGCGCAGGATCAACTTGTCGCCGAGGCGCTGGAAACGCGCCCCGAATTGCAGGCGTTGAACAAGGGCCTCGCCGCGGCCAGCCAGAACATCAGACGCACCAAAGGACAGTTTCTGCCCAGCGCTGCCGCTTCCGCCACATGGACCAATGTGGACGGCGGCGGGCAAGCCCAACCCGACGGATGGACGCTGAGCGTGGGCGCGGAATGGCAGGTCTACGCCGGCGGCAAGCGACGCCACGACGTCGCGGAAGCCCGGGCCCAGAAAAGCAGCCTCGAACACCAGATCGAAGACGTGAAACGACTTATCGAACTCGATGTCCGCGCCGCCTACATCCAGGCCGAAGACGCCGCCGCGCGCGTCAAAAAGGAAAAAGGCACCGTCGAACTGGCCCGCGAGGGACGCCGGCTCGCCGAACTCCGTTTCCAAGAAGGCGTCGGAACACAAACGGAAATCCTGGATGCCGCGCTGGCCTTGACCGCCGCTGAGACGGCGCTGGTGCGCGCCGTGCACGATTACGCGGTGGCCGTCGCCGCGGTGGACAAGGCCGCTGGGCGCGGCTCGGTCAAATCCGTCGAAGCCGCCGGGCCGAACGTTTCCCGCGAGAAAAGCAATTAGGCAGAATCCTCCCTGTCCAAAATTACCGAAAAGAACTCAACGCAAAGGCGCGGAAGACCCAAAGAGGAGGTTGCTTGCCTTCTCCCGCAAGAATCTTTTCCACTTCCAAAAGAATAGGTCTGTACATGAGAGTACCGAGTTCTTGAGACAAAAGAATGAAACGTTCCACGAAGATTGGCGTTTCCGGGCAATTTCATGTTGGATCAGGTATCGAGTGCTTGAGGTGAAATTGAAAATGGCCGCTTGGTAGCGCCGATTTCCTAATCGGCATATCGTGTTTCAGCAAGCCGATTTGGAAATCGGCGTTACATTCCGAGGTCTTCACGACTCCGGGAACACGGTACTCTCAAGTTGAACGGATTACAGCATCGTATTGAGGCATTGCATACGGAGCCCCAACAGAAGCAGAAATTAAGGCGAGTGCAAGGGACAGGCTGTCCAGCCTGTCCGTCCACGGGCATGTCGTGGTGTTGGATAAGACAGACTGGACAGTCTGTCCCTGGAGTTTCTACATTTCGGCCTGAAAGGCCATGGATATGATAGCCCAGGGCAACGCTCTGGGAAAGAAGGTGTTCTCTGTATTTGAGCTCTGAAAGAGCGAAACAATGTGTTGCAACGACCGTGGCCGGCTCGGTTACGCCCTTTCAGGGCTGTTCGACTTGTTTTTGTTGCTTTTCCTAGGGCGTTGCCCTGGGCTTTCATGTTTACGGCCTTTCAGGCCAAAATGTAGAAAATCCAGTCCCAGGACTGGCGTCCTGGGCTATTCTCAAGGCGTCCCTCCGGGACTTCGTGTCGAACACCGTCTCATTCGACCGATCTGAAAATGTATAAACTCCAGAGACAGACTGGACAGTCTGTCCCACGTTCCGCGGCCAAAAGATTTCCCATGCGCGTTCAGGGTAGGTGAATACAAGCAAGAACACGGTACTCTCAAAGTCTGTACATTAGGGTTTCAACCCATTGTTTTCCGTGGGAATCCAACCCTATGCGTCATTGCGACTTTGCGTTAATTTTGTTTTCAACACAGCCCGATCGGAAAGCATTCGGCGCCTACTGCCGCCTTGGGCTTATTCGTCCAAAACTTTCCGGACCGCGCGAAGCAGCGAGTCGCGCTGGTAGGGTTTCTGAAGCAGGTGCATGCCGGATTCGAGGATGAAATTCGTGTGGACGGCATTCTCGCTGTACCCGCTCGCAAACAGGCACCGAATCCCCGGGCGTTTCGCGCGGATTTCGTCGTATACGGCGCGCCCGCCTTTCTTGGGCATGACGACGTCCAACAGGAGCAGGTCCACGGCGCGGCCGTGCTGCCGGTATAAGACCAGGGCTTCCTCTCCATCGGCCGCGTCGAGCACCGCGTATCCGGCGCCTTCAAGAATCCGCTTGGCTAGCTTGCGAATCTGAAGGTTATCCTCGGCGAGCAGAATCGTTTCGCCCCCCCGAGCACCGGTTCGGGAATCGCGCGTTCGACGACCGCCGCGGATTGTTCGATAGCCGGCAAGTACACCTTGAATTTCGATCCCTTTCCGACTTCGCTGTAAACCTGGATCATGCCGTCATGCTGCCGCACGATGCCGTACACCGTCGCCAGCCCAAGCCCGGTGCCCCGGCCCTTTTCCTTCGTCGTGAAAAACGGATCGAAGATGCGCTGCATCGTGTCCGATTCCATGCCGCATCCGGAATCCGTGACGCTCAGCAGGACGTACCGGCCCGGAACCGCCCACTCGTGGGTGGCGCAGTATTGCGTGTCGAACACGACGTTCTGCGTTTCGATCGTCAGCCGTCCGCCTTCGGACATGGCGTCGCGGGCATTCACGCACAGATTCATGAGCACCTGTTCGATCTGGCTGCGGTCCGCCCGTACGGTCGCAAGGTCGTGGCCAGGGATCACGTCGAGTTCGATATGTTCACCGATTACGCGGCGGATCATGCGCGCCAGTTCGGCCACCACCGCGTTGAGATCCATGGGTTGCGGATCGATGACCTGGCGGCGGCTGAATGCCAGCAGTTGCCGGGTCAACTGGGCCGCGCGCTCGGCCGCACGCTGTACTTCGATCAGATCCGCCCGGATCTTGTCGCCGAGCGATGAATCGCACAGCACCAACTCCGTATAGCCTAGAATGCCCTGCAACAGATTGTTGAAATCATGCGCCACGCCCCCCGCCAACAGGCCCACCGCCTCCATCTTCTGCGCCTGCCGCAACTGTGCCTCGAGCCGCTTCCGATCCTCTTCCTCCCTGCGCCGATCGGTGATATCGCGCGCCGACGAAATGGCGCCGACGGGTTGCCCGTTTTCGTCCTTGAGCACCCGGCACCACCAGGCGAGCAAACGCGGTTCCCCGTCGCGCCGGCGCTGCATGCTTTCGATATAAATCACGTTTTCGTCGCCATTGAACAGCGGTTGAACTTCCTCGTAAACATGCTGATCGCCGACAAAATAATCGGCCGCTTCCTTGCCGACCACGTCATCCCCGAAAAACGCGAGGCCGGCCTCGTTGGCGTAGGTGTAAATTTTGTTGGCATCCACCTCCATAACGATGTCGGGTATGGCGGCCAACAACGCCTTTTCGTATTCAAAGAGCGCCCGCAATTCCTTCTCGGTCCGCAAACGTTCGGAAATGTCGCGGATAAGGCCGATGGTTCCCGCGGCCCGGCCGTCTTTCCAGAGGATGGAACTGTTCAATTCCCCCGTGAAACAGGAACCGTCGCGGCGCTTCATCTCCGCCCGGAAACCCTCTTGGGGATGCCCGGACTGAATCGCCGTCCAAAAGACGTCCAACGCATGGGAAGCCTCCCCTTCCGCCAGAAATTCCGAGAAAGATCGCCCAATCATGTCTTCCGGATCCAGGCCGAACACCAGCCGGACCGACGGGGAGACGTAGGTGATAACCCCCTTGTCATCGGTTGTATACAGGACGTCGGCCAAATGCTCGGCCATGCCCCGGAATTTTTCCTCGCTCGCGCGCAACGCCTCGGCGGCACGGTATCGCTCCTGGTAGAAGCGCAGATGCTGTTGCCGGAAGACCGATCCCACGGCCACGGCGGCCCCGACAAGCAGGAAGGCGATTACCGCAATCATCTGCCACAAGCGTTCGCGCAAAGGCGCATAGGCCTCGTCCAAGTCCTTCTGGGCAACGAGCAGCCATGGCGAATCGGGCACGGCGCGCAATGCGGCCAGCACGGGCGTCCCTTTGTAGTTGCGCCCTTCGACGATCCCCTCCTGCCCCAGCGCCGCCTTTGCCGCGGGCATGTCCGTATCGTCCAAGGAGAAACGCAAGACAAGCGCCGTGTTCTTCTGGAACCGAAGATCGTTCAGGTGAACGATCTCGTTTCCTTCCCGGCGAACGATTACGGCCTCGGCGGTTTCGCTCGGTGTGGGCCAGCGGTTGATAAACGGGTAGAGATAGGTCTGCGGATCGATGCGCAAGGCCAGAACACCTATCCCGCGTCCGCCATCCCGATCGTCCATTATGGGGATCAGAACGGTCAGGTATACACAGTCGTCGTATTCGTTCCGGTGAAAATCCTGCAAGGCCACGCGGCCTGTCCGCAGCACGTCCGCCGCGCCCGCCCGCACAGCGGACGATGCCGGCGACGACGCCTCGGGCGCCGACAGGCGTTCGGCACAATCCGCATCCATCAGGAAGACGCGATCATATTGATAGTGTTCCTGATACTTGGCCAGCCAACTCTGCAATTGACTTGCGATCATTGCGTTTTCCGGCTCGGCAAAGAAAGACTTGACCAGTCCGGCAAAGGCCTTGTTGCCAAAGAATGTGGCGCCATCGGCCAGTCGCTCGTTGCGATACTGCACGAGTTCGCTCACTTTGAGTTCGGCCACGGACGTCAATTCGCGCTCGATCTCGGCCCGGAAATGGTTCTTGTAATTTTGATAGTAGAAATGCCCCGCGGCAATCGTCCCGGCTATGAGTCCAAGGAACACCATTACGAGCAGCGAGGATGCACGGCGAACCGGCTCGTTATGCGGCCACAAACCCACCCGGGAAAACGACAGCAAAGCCACGCCCAGCGCCAGAAAAGCCAGCAGGGTTGAGACGGCCGGTGGAATAATGGAACCGCCATAGAAAAACGGGCGCCCGGAAAGATATCCCAGCAGCAAAACGGCGCATATCGCCACAAGCAGGCAAGCCAGAAAAAAGGCCTCGATGGCCAGCCGTGGACGTTCGGGCGTGGACGCAAACGAAGCCAGAAACGAAAAACCCGCCAACACGAAGCAAAACGCCGTGATGGGCGACATGTGGCCAAGCGGCGCGCCGCCGAAGGTGTCGGCAACGGATAATCCCAAGTGCTCGACCGGGAGTTGCACCTCGAGACACGACAACACCAGCAGAACGATCGCCGTTAAGGTTCCCACCAGATCGAGCGTCTTCCCCAGCCGCCGGGTTCCCTTCGCCGTCGCACACGCGCGCAGCATAATCGCCGACCCAAACACGATGAACAGCGCCGCCGTGCTCGGCGCCATGGGGATGAAATCCTTCGAAAAACTGGCCAGCCGCAGCCAGCCGAACGTCCATCCGGCCAGCGTGCAAACACCCAACCCTGCCGCCAGCGCGCCGCCGGCAAAAGCCGCGCGGAATGAGATCCTCGCCTCGCCTGCCTTATGCGCCATCACGCCGTTACCCCAAAACCGATTATCATGGTAGTGTTCCCCATGTGCGAAGTCAACCGCTTTGGAAAACTGTATTGGAAGAAGCGCATGGGTAAAAAAACAGGCTCATCCCTCGGTTACGGGCACGATACGAAACGAGCGAGGCTCGGTAAAAGGGATGATCTGAATTCTTGTATGGCCTTACGAATCGTGGCATACTTGGGCCTTCCAAGCGGCCCGCAGCGGGCAGTGTAACGTTTGATGCACGAAGCAGGGAGTGGTACATGGAACAATATATCGGGCTTCATTTTATAGACGTCATCATCATTTTCGTCTATATGGCCGGTTCCCTCATGCTGGGAATCTATTGCACGCGCTTCGTGGGCAGCGCCGAGGACTTTTTCATCGCCGGCAAGGCGTTGCCGTTCTGGGCGATCGGCTTTTCGATCGTGACCAGCGACATCGGGGCGACGGATTTCGTGGCGGTGGCGGGCGCGGCATACCGCAACGGCGTGTCGGCGGCGAATTTCGACTGGATGGGTTCAATGCCGGCGATGGTCATCGCGGCTTTCGTATTCGTGCCGTACTTCTGGCGGTCGGGCGTGTTCACGATCCCGGAATTCCTGGGCCGCCGGTACAACACGGCCGTCCAGTTCATCAACGGGCTCATCTGGGCGGTGGTGCTGTTCTTCATGCTGGCCATCATGCAATGGCTGTCCGCCGATAAACTCATGGGGACGGTACTGGGCTGGAATCCCTACTGGACGTTGTGGATTACGGCGGGCATCACAGGCATTTACACGTTTTCGGGCGGTTTGACCGCCGTCGTCTTCACTGACGTGGTCCAGTTGATCGTGATGTATGTCGGCGGTTTCGGACTGCTGGCGCTCAGTCTGTGGGAAGTCGGCGGATGGTCGGTGCTCAAGGAAAAGGTCCTGGCCAGGGGACCGGAATTCCAGGATCATTTCACCCTCTTGTTGCCCCATGACACGACGGGACCTTTTCCATGGACGGGCATCGTGTTCGGCCTTGGCCTCGTGATGGCCGTCGCCTACATGAGCGGCAACCAAGTCATCGTGCAGCGCACGCTCGGCGCGCGATCCGAGTGGGACGCAAAAGGCGGCATGTTGTTCGGCGGTCTCCTCAAAGCCTTCATCCCCCTGATGGTGGCCTTGCCGGGACTTTGCGCGATTGTGCTGGTTCCCCAGTTGGGACCCGAAAACGCCGATCGCGCCGTGCCTGAAATGATTCGTCTGTTGATGCCGGCGGGACTGCGCGGGTTGATGTTCGCCGCCCTCTTTGCCGCGATGATGTCGCATATCTCGGCCACCCTGAATTCCACCAGCACTATTTTTATCACCGACATCATCGGACAACTCCGCAACTGGGTCGGCAAGGGGCCGATGAGCGAAAAAACGGCGCTTCGCATGGGCCGGGTCATCACCGCGTCGCTGATCGTCTCGACGGCACTTCTGGCCGAGCCGATCGCGAACCGCGAGCAAATTTACGTCTTCATGCAGACGATTCTCTCGTTGTTCCAAGGGCCGTTGTTGGCGATTCTGCTCTTGGGTATCATCTGGCGCCGCGCAACGGGATACGGCGGGCTGGCCGGACTGGTTCTCGGCGTGATGTGCTGCTTTGTGCTCAAGTATACCCCCGGACTATTCCCGTCCGAGGAACCGTTCCTCTTCGTGGCGTGGTGGTCGTTTGTTTTTGCGCTCATTGTCACGATTGTGGTCAGTCTGCTGACCAAGCCCGAATCGGACGAAAAACTGCGCGGAATGGTGTGGAGTTCCGTCGTGCTGGACGAGGAGGCCCAGGAAGCACTGCAAGAAAGGATCGCGCACTAATGGAAGAAATGCTTCAGAATTTCTGCAAGGTCGTGTTCTATCCCGTCCTCTCGCCCATCTTCACCCCGATCGACAATGCCTTGCGCATGTTGCCCGACTGGGCCGCCGGCGTTTGCGGCGTGGGGTTGTTTCTGACCGCCATGGCATGGGTCGGCCTGTTTTTGAACAAGGATTATGTGAACCGGGGCCGTCCCTACAAGTCGGTATGGACCGATCTGCGACTATGGACCGTCATCTCCATGACCCCCCACGTGATTGTCTATTTCTATTTTAGATAACGTTTTTCCCGTGGAATTCCCGCTATTCCCCGCTTTTCTTGCGTGGCGGAACAGAAACGGGGGAAATGCGCGGCCCCGAATTCTTCGGAAGAGCGGTCACCGCCTGAAGAGATAACAGCATGTCATCGGAAACGGTTCCGGAAAAGCCCTCGATAAGCACGATCTGGCGTGAAGCCCTTTGGAACAGGTATTTTGCCGCCGAATGCGCGCTGACGTTGTTGCTGCTGGTCCTTTCGGTGCGGATTTGCGCGGAACTGATGCTGTTCGGCCAGGCGCGGCCGGGCGTTCCGCTCGACGATCCCGTTTTGCGCGCGATAGGCCCCATTCGCCTGACGTGGCCCATCTTTTTTGTGCTTTGGCCGTCCATTCTGACGGGCATTTATTTTCTGGCTCGCGATCCCCATCGGCTGGCCAAGGCGTTCCAGGCGATGGCGCTGCTCGTTTTTCTGCGCACCATCGCGCTCTATCTGGTGCCGCTCGAACCCTTGCCGACCATCATCCCGCTCGCGGATCCCATCGTCGAATATCTCGGCACGGGCTCGCTGATCACCAAGGACCTCTTCTTCAGCGGACACACTTCGGCCATGTTCCTGCTCTATCTGACAGCCACTTCGCCGCGCCTGAAATGGTTTTTCCTGGCGGGAACAATCTTCGTGGCCTTCGGCGTTATCGCGCAGCATGTCCACTACAGCGGAGACGTCTATGCCGCTCCATTCTTCGCCTATGGCAGCTGGCGGCTTGTTCTATTTGCCCACAAGCATCTGTCGCGGGAAAACAAGGGCTGACGCGGGCGTTGTGCGTTTTTACGTTCCATGAATGACAGACTGGACAGCACGTCCTGTTTTGCACCGGCGGAGACGGGGAACCAAAGAGCCGTCAATAAAAGACCATCCTCCACCCACGGATAAACGCTTTTACAAAAACTCCTTGATGCAGGCAAACGGCCTGTCAAAAGGCCAGCCAGTTGACAGGAAATATTTCATGGCATACACTGGAGTCGGTTGGAGTGAATGCAGATTGTCAGGCCCGGCTACGGAAAAGGGGATGGCCATGCAAAGAATAGTTGGTTTCGCCGTTGTGACGGTTGCTTGTACGATGGGCGCCGTGTCTTTTGCCGGCGCGGAGGAGTTCACCGGCAAAGTAACGTCGGTATCGTCCGGCCATATCATCCAAGTCGAACATGATGGACAACGCGACTTGGTCGTTCTCGACGGGGTCAAGTCGCCCGATTCCAAAACACCGGAAGGCAAACAGGCCAAAGCGTTCACCGCCAATCGGGCGCTCGATCAGGAAGTCAAGGTTGTGGTGGTCAAGCGTTCGGATCGCATCGTAACAGGCACGGTCTTTTTATCGGATGGGACCGATTTGGCGCAGTTGGTTCTTGGCGAAGGCATGGGGGTGTGGAACCGGATGACCGCGCCGGACAATGCGCGCTATCGGGATCTGGAGGCCGGGGCCAAAATGCAAAACCTCGGTTTGTGGGCGCTTGACGCGGTCCCGGCCGCAAAACCGAAAACGCCGGCCGGCCGATCGCCCGAACGTGTCCAAGCCGATGCGGACGGCGATTCACGCGATGCCACGGAGCCGGCGACCGGCGGCAAGAAACCCAAACTCGTATTGCGGGGCGATGCGGACGTAGCTGAAGCGGCCCGCGCCGAATTTGAACGGGAACAACAAGCGGTGGCAGAAGAACAGGCGCGAATCCGCGCCGAACAGGAACGGCTGATCCAAGAGGAGGAAAAGCGGATCGCCGAGGCGCAAAAGAAGGAAGAAGCCGACATGATCAAGGCGGAACAAGAAGCCATGATGCAGCAAGGCATCATGCCGCCTCCCATTCCCCTGCCGCCGCAATAATGTGGGTCGCTTCTTTCCGTGCGGCATTGGCTGGTCAATGTGGGGTTGCTGTGCGCGGGGATTGCCGCGGCGGTCGGCATGAGTGTGGCCGCCGATCGCGCGGCGGCTCTGTTTGTGGACGCCAATCCGCTTCCCTCCAGCATGGAACTGGTATTTCCGCCCGGTTCCGAAATGGCGTACGACACCGGTGAATTTAAGTACACCGTGCGCATCAACCGCTACGGGTACCGCGACGTGGAACCGCTGGCCATTCCCCGCGGCGCGTACCGCATCATGGCGCTGGGCGACTCGTTTACCTATGGATTTGGCGTCGAGGCGGAACAGACATGGCCCAAACAACTCGAAACCATGTTGCGCGCGCGGGGATGTCACGCCGCGGTAATGAACCTCGGCAAGCCCGGCGCCGATCCGGCCTTTTACGCGGACGCCGCCGAACGCGCGATTCCAGTGCTTAAGCCGAATCTTATCGTGGTGGCCCTCCTGCAAACAGACGACATGACCGGAGATCCCCCCCGATCCGCTCCGGCGCCTTCCTGGATTGTCCGGACCGCAAACCGGCTATGGCCCCATCTGCTGCAACTCGTGCAGGAACGCCGGGGCGTGTTGAAACCGGCGACGGCCTCGCAACCCGTCCGCCCGCCCCTGAATGCCAACGTGGAGAAAAATCGTTCCGATCAGGCCGACGCAGCGCGGCAGGTGTTGGAAAAAATGAAGCCGGATCAGCGCGCCCGGTACGATGCCCTCGATCCGGAAGTGAGACAGGCCTTTGAATCCGGAAACCTGAATCCATTTGTGATAAATGTCGCGACCAAATATCCCGATTTGCTGCGGAACGCGGCCCTTCCCGGCGAGGCGCATGCGAACGCGACGGCCATCGGTGCGGTGGCCGCCCATCTCGTCCGCATTCGCGAGGCGGCGCTCCATAACGGAGCGGAGGTACTGGTCGTTTCCGTGCCTCTGGGAGCGTATGTCAACGAAACGGCGCTGCAGGGGTACCGGCGCCTCGGTTATACCTGCGATTCGGCCATGCTCGCATCGGACGCGCCCGACGAGGCGATCCGCGCCGCGTGCAACCGGGCGGAAATTCCTTTTGCCACGGTAACGAGCGCCTTTCGGGAACACCGGACCGAATCGGATTTGTATTACGCACTGGATGGACACTTTACACCGAAAGGCCACCGATTATTCGCCGAACTAATCACCCCCGCCGTGCTCCAGGCGATGCGAAGATGAGGCCGCCGTTCATCCTGTGCCATAATGAATGTCGCATGCGGCCCGACTGCAATGTCTCTGTCAAGCGGCGAGACGGAAACGGCAACGGGGTGTCCGCCTTTTGGGTTTTGAGTGTCTCTTGGAGATTCTGGTAATGCACGACGAACGAACAGCGCCGGATTTTTCCGTGCTGATCACGTGCTATTTCGAGGAGAACAGCATCGAGGAATTCCATGCGCGGCTCTCGGCGGCCCTGACGACCTTGGGACGCCCCCACGAAATCATCATGGTCAACGACGGCAGCACGGACGCGACGTTTGAAAAATTGAAGGCCATTTTCACCCGCGATCCCAATGTTCGCGTCGTGATGGACCTGTTTAAAAACGCGGGCCAACAGGCCGCCATCACAGCCGCGATAACCGAGGCGCGCGGCAAGGCCATCGTGCTTATGGACAGCGATCTGCAACTCGACCCCGCCGATTTGCCGCTGCTCGTCGCCGAATACGACAAGGGGTACGACGTGGTAAGCGGCTATCGCGCCAACCGGCGGGATTCGTTCTGGCGCGTCGTGCCGTCGCGCCTGGCCAATATCATCATGCGGCGCGCGTCGCAAAGCGCCTTTCGCGACTTCGGGTGCACCTTCAAAATATACAACGCCAAAATTGTGCGCGCGTTTGAATACGGCCCGTTTCACGTGTTCAGCAACGTGGACCTGATTGCAAAGGCCCAGCGATGCCGGGAAGTGCCCGTGACGCATTTCCCACGCAAATACGGCGCGTCCGGGTGGACGTTCCGAAAATTGTGGGCCTACAACATGGACAACCTGATGAAAATGCTCCAACGTCCGTTTCAATGGCTCGCGGCGGCATGTGTGTTCGCCAGCGTTCTGTTTCTGCTGCGGATCTTGGCGGGTGTTTTCGTGGATTTTCGCGTGTTGGACCAAGTCACGACGGGGCTGATCCTCAATGCGCTGGCCTTCGCGCTCCTTGTGCTGCTGGCGGTGTTGTCGCTGATCGGCGAATTCACGATCCGCAATTTCATCAGCCTGCGAAAAGACCCCGCCTATATTGTGCGGGAAAAATGGGAACGGTAGGCGCATGGACAACGTGATGCAATCCATGTTGTCTCTGTCGCCGGATTTTCGGGTTTCGGATTCGTCCTTCGATTACGAATGCAGGTATACGCATGGCGAATGACCCCGGAAAACGTGCATTATGACGTGGATACGCCTGAAAAACATGGTGTTGTTGCTAACATCGCTGATCATCGCCGCCGGCGTGATCGAAGGCGCCGGACGCTTTCTCGCAAATCGGAAAGAACGGGCCATGCTGGTTTCGTCCGTTCATCTCAACTGGACAATGTGCCACGAATACGATCCGGTCCTGATGTGGCGGTTGAAGCCGAACCTGAAAGACGTGCCGCAGGGCTATTCGTTCAAGGGCGTGACGCAGCAGTGGACGGCTTCGACCAATGCACACGGGTTGCGCGGCGCGCCGCTTTCACCCAAAGGTGGGCGGTTCCGCATTCTCGCCATCGGCGATTCAAGGACCTACGGACTTGGTGTCGGCGACGGCGATACCTATCCGGTGTATCTGCAAGCGGCGTTCGACCGCGAGCAAACCGGCTCGGTGGATGTCGTCAATGCGGGCGTGCCGGGATATACCACGCTTCAAGGCCTGCAATACCTGCGCGAACGTGGAATGGATCTCGATCCCGACCTTGTGCTGGTCTGCTTCGCCTACAACGACGCGGTCGAAATTCCCGCCCCGGGAATCGGCGATTGCGACTGGGAAAATCCGAAGGCGTCTCCGTTCGGTTTCATTTCGCTGTTGAAAGACGCGGTCCGCGGCGCACATTTGGATCGCGCCCCGCTTTTCAGTCCGCGCAAGGCGCGGTTGCGCCCCGGCGAAATGCTCGACTGCCTTATCGAAATTCAAAACGTCTGCGCGGCGCACGGCGCACAGGCCGTGTTTCTCGCATGGCCGGCCCTTTCGGAAATAATCGGGGAAGAATTGAACCAGCCGCATTACGCGGGAATCGTCACGGAAGCGGCGCGCCTCGCCCACACGCCCGCGATATCGCTCCATGCATTGCTTGAAGAGCATTCGGACCGGATTTTTCTGGACGATATCCATCTGAATGCCGAAGGCAATCGCGTCGTGGCCGATTATCTGGCCGGTGAAATCAGGAAACTGTATGAAACCGGGTTGCTCTCGAATCGAACGGCCCGGCCGCCGAACACGGGAACCCCGCACGATCCGCTGACCGACGACGAAGCCGCCATGGCGCGCTATCGCAAGTGGATTGCCGCCGACCCGTCCTGTTTCATGCCGTACGAAAAACTGGATGTCCTGTTGCGGCGGCGTGGCGACGCCGAAGCGCGCATACACGAATGGCGGGCGTTTTCGGAACGTTTTCCGGATCAGGCCCGGCCATGGTTTGCGCTGGGACACGCCCTTTTTGCCGTAAACGATTTGGATGGCGCACTCGAGGCTTACCGCAAGGCCGCGGAACTCGACCCGGCCGACCCGGCAAAGCCGGTCAGCATCGGCGCCACGCTCTTTCGCAAAGGCGATATGGATGGCGCCGCCGCCGCCTTCAAGGCGGCCATTCAAATAGATCCCAAACACCCGCAGGTCCGTATGCGGTTTATCGAGATGCTGTGCGGTGCCGGCCGTTTCGCGGATGCCAAAGCCCAACTGGCCGAATGCCGGCAACTTGGCATCGAAATCCCTTCGCAACTCGCCCGACATGTGGAAAACGGCGGCAAATAACAAAGGGCGGCCCGCGCATATCGTTTCACGCAATTAGCGTTGCGCGGGGAAAAGTCCGTCGAGAATCGAATCCACGGCGGCCTTGTTCTCCGCGTAGAACGTCATCGAAAAGCGCAGAAAAAAGAAGAGGCTTCCGCCGACAAGCCACGCGCCGCATAAAATATCGGCCGCAAGCACGGCGGCTGCGCGCCACTTATTCGCCGGATGGCCGCTCATGGCCGTCCTCCAACCGCTTCAAACGGTGTTCGAGCAGCGCAAGCTCCTGCGCAAGCACACGATTCTCATCCGCCAGCCGCGAAATGACCATGCTGAAACTCAACACAAGACACAACAGGAACAGAAACGCCGTCGCGAAGAAGACCGTCAGAAACTGCACGTGCGTGACGCGCGCGATCCAGACAATGATCCCCGGGAAAATGCCCACGGCAAGGCCACCCGCCGATGCGCCGATCCACAATAGCGCATACCGTTCCTTGAAACGCCGCCGGCGCACCAACTCGATTACCAAAAGAAACAAGGCGAGACTCAAGATCAACAGGCCGATGCGGTGCGGCGCGGTGAAGGCGGCTTGGGATGATGGCTCCATGGATCAGGCGGCTCCTCCTTTGCGCAACATGTGGACGAGAATGGCCAGGCCGACCTTGACCATATAGTAGACCGCGTGGCGCGGACGAATGGACGTGCGCCCGCCCTGCCGTGGCAGCATGTCCACCGGCATTTCGGCGGCCTTGAGGCCGTTCTTGTACAGCATAATCAACGCCTCGGCCTCCGGGTAATCGTCCGGGTAGTCCTTGGCGAAAAGAGCGATGACCTTCCGGTTGGCCGCGCGAAATCCGCTGGTCGTGTCCGTAATGCCACCCCCAATCAACGTGTCCACAAGCCGGGACATGAGCGATTTTCCGATGCGGCGCGTCAGCGACGGCGCATAAGCCGTGTCGGCGACATAGCGCGAACCGATCAACAGGTCCGCCGCGCCTTCCTCCACATGCCGCACCAGATCCGGTATGCGGCGCGGCGGATGTTGCCCATCCGCGTCGCACTGCACCGCAATGTCATAGCCGTTCCGCAGCGCATACCGGTATCCCGTTTGCATGGCGCCGCCGATGCCCAGATTGAACGGGAGCCGCACAAGGGCCGCGCCACCGGTGTTCGTTACAACGTCCGGCGTGCCGTCCGACGACCCGTCATCCACCACCAGCACATCGCAACCGGGCGCATCGCGTCGGACATTCTCAATGACCTGCGCGATCGTCTCTTCCTCGTTATAAGCCGGTATAATCACCAACGTGCGACTCATAACGCCCATCCTACCGGGAGCACCGACGGCCGTGCAACCGCCGCAGCCCGATCCCCTTTCAATTCTCCCCGGACGGCTGCGCGGGAGGCAAGGGTTCCTCGTCGGGCGTAAGCAGCAGGAAAAGATCGGAAACGAGTTCGCGTTTGGCCCGCTGATTGATGCGTTTGAGGATATCCCATTTATGGTAGGCGTATTTGTTCATCCAAACCGCACTGTCCACTTCGATGGTCAATGCGCCATCGCGGATGGCATGCGGACGACCGTGCTCGGCAAGAACCGGCCCCACGATCTCGGGCCACCATTCCCAGATGTGCGCTTCTTCGATTTGGCGCCCCAGTTTGGTCGTCTTGGTCAGTTTGGCGAGCACCTCGCCAATGCTCTCAATGCCACGCTTTTTCACCTGAGCCTGCTCCGAAAATGCGCTTCGCCTCCACCCTGCTCGCGTTCCAGCTCGCGTTTCTGCTCGTTATCGTAAACAAAATTGCTCCAATAACCCGTGAAAACAGACGGTTCCGTCCGGGCCGTATGATTCGATCTTATTCTTTTTCAAGGTTGCCCTGCACGATTCGAAACGTCGCATGTTCGCGACTCAACAAGGAATGCCGCCGGTGAACGGCGGTGGCCGTCAATAGGCATTGAACGCCGGGATCCAGCGAATCGATCAACTGACGCGACCGATGTTCGTCAAGTTCGGAGAAAACCTCGTCGAGCATGAAGACCGGATACTCTCCGATGCGTTCCCTGACCAATTCGAGTTCGGCCATGCGGACGGCGAGCGCCGCGGTTTTTTGCTGGCCCTGCGAGGCAAACGCGCGGGCGGACTGTCCCTCGACGCGGAAATCGAGATCGTCGCGATGCGGCCCGCGCATCGTGGCGCGGCGGCGAATGTCGCCGGCACGGCCCTTGCCAAGAATTTTGGCAAAATCGCCGGGCGACGAGGCGTCCGGTTCATAGGCGATGGCCATTGTTTCCCCGCCGGCCACGCGACGGTAGGACTCGGCCGCGAATTGGGAAAGCCGGGCAATGAACGCCTCGCGTTCCTGCATCAGGACGGCCCCGTGCTGAACCAGTTGCGCATCCCAGGCGTCCAGTTGGGCGGCGTCCGGAACGGCCGCGCGAAGCACTTCGTTGCGCTGCCGCAGGGATTGCCGGTAAAACTGGAGCGCGGCAAGGTAGCGCGGGCTGATTTGCGAAAGTTCCATGTCGAGAAATTTGCGGCGATGGGCCGCCGTCCCCTTGATCAGGGAAATGTCTTCGGGCGAAAACAGAACGACACACAACTTGCCGAGAATGTCGCTGATCCGCGCCTGAAGAACGCCGTTCACCCGAAAGCGTTTGACGCCCTGATACCAGCGCGCGTCAATCGCGATCGGGTGCGGATCGCGCCGCGCCTCGACCCGGATCTGGAAAAAATCGGCGCCCGCCCGCACCAATTCGCTTTCGGAAAGGGCGCGATGGCTGCGGGCGGTCGCCGCGAACAGGATCGCTTCGAGCAACGATGTCTTACCCTGCGCATTGTCGCCGACAATCAGATTTATACCCGGCGCGGGATCGAACGCTACCGCGTGCAGGGCTCGAAAACCCTCGCATGTGAATCGAACAAGGTACATGAACGCGATTGTACGGCGAATGCCCCCTGGATTTCCCCTGCCGTGGAGATCGCGTCATCGAAATCGTCATCGCGCTCAAAACCCCGCTGTTTTCGCACTTGCCTAATCATGAAAGTTCAATTGCTTGCACAAATCGCCCAAGACTTTCTTGTTGTTTTTTATTTATAGAAGCCAGACTTTAAGGCATTAAAACAGGCTTATGGATATCTGGTGAAATTCGATGCGTTTGCTCCGGCATCGTGTTGTTTTGTCGCCCTGTTGTCTATATACTTTTCCTACGATTTGTATATAGAAAAAACCGTGAAAATTCCCCGGATTTGGCTCTTTGCGGATGCAACGACAGCCAAAAAGGGGATAGGAGTGCCGGGCGTTGCGCGTTCTTTTCGTGATTCGTATTCCGTATGCCATCGAACCGCATGGCGTCATGCTGTTGGCGGCCATTGCTAAAAAGGCCGGGCATGCGGTAGGGTTGACGATTCTCAAGAAAGAACCACTGGTCAAGGCCGTCGAAACGTTTGGGGCCGATGTCGTCGCCTACAGCGTCATCGGCAGTGAAATTGACGCGTTCAAGCAAGCCGACGATGCCTTGAAAAGCCGGATGCGCGCCACCGGCAAGCGCGTCTTTCGCATCATGGGCGGTCCCCACCCCACGTTTTCACCGGGCATTCTCGACGAAATGGAACTGGACGCGATTTGCCAGGGCGACGGCGAACGGGCGTTTCCGGAGGTGCTTCGGCGGCTGGAAAACGGGGAGGATCTCGCCGGCATTCCCAACATTGCGCTTACAGGCGCCGGGGCGGAGAAACGCGAACTTATCGTCGATCAGGACGCGTACCCGTTCGCGGATCGCGACCTGTACTACCGCGCGGTGCCGTATCTGCCGCACACGGGACTGCGGTCGTTCATTACGGGCCGCGGGTGCCCGTTTTCGTGCTCGTACTGCTACAACCACGCCTACAACAATATGTTCAAGGGTTGCGGGCCGATTATGCGGCGCCGGTCGGTCGAGCATGTGCTCGCCGAAATCGAGGAGGTGATCAAGCGGTATCCGCCGGTGCGGTTCATCCGCTTTTTCGACGATATTTTTGCGTTGCGGGCGGATGAATGGCTGGAGGAGTTTTCGGAAAAATACGCGGCCCGCATACGCATACCCTTTTACTGCCTCATGCGGCCCAACACGTTCACCGAAGATACGGCCCGGTTGCTGGCCAAGGCCGGCTGTTACTCCGTGTCCATGGCGGTCGAAGCCGGCACGGAGGCCATTCGCAACGGCATTCTGGAGCGGCGCTTGTCCGATGAGGAAATGGTGAACGCATTCGAACTGGCGCGCAAGTACAAACTGCGAACCTATGGCAACACGATGGTGGCCATCCCGGGCACGACGCTCGAAGACGATTTCACATCGCTTGAATTCACGCGCCGTCTCGGTCTGACCGTGCCCACTTTCAGCGTGTGCAGTCCCTCGCGCGGCACCAAACTGGCCCAAATTGCCGAGGAAAACGAATATCTTGAACCGGATGCGGATCTGATCACGCGATTCAGCGCATTGAGTCCGCTGAATTGCTATACCCGGCGGGAAAAGGAAATTCAGGCCCGCATCGCCTGCCTCGGCACCATGTATTGCACCGTTCCGAACTTCATGACGCCGTGGATAAAAAGATTGATTCGCGGCCGGCTCCCTCTCGGCATCGCGCGCAAGATCGGTTTTTCATTTACCGTATTCCGCATAGCCACCTGCCTGTTTCCACACGCCATTCCCCGGTCGCCGGTTACGATGTTCAAGGTGGCCATGGACGGCATTCGGTATTTCTGGTAATGGGAGGAATGGCTCCCGCCGCGCGCCCGGTCGTGAAGGGCGGTCATGGACGCCTGCGCGGCGGCGGCGAACCCAGGCGATGACAATGGTCAAGCGGATACATTTTCCCGGACGCTGGGACATCTGGGCCGGCGCGTGCATCGTGTTGGCGGGAGCCGCCCTTCGCTTGTACCGCCTTGCGGATCAAAACTTGTGGTTCGACGAATACGTGGGCGGGGTGGGTTTTCTCGGCGCCTCGACCTATTCGCTCTATTCGGCGTTGATTGACGTGCTCAGCACCGGACTCACCCCGCCGGTATACTTTTTCCTGCAATATGTCTGGGCACGGGTCGTGGGCGAAGACATCTTGTTGTTGCGCATGCTGCCGATGGCCTTTGGCCTGTTTTCGCTGCCGCTGGCGTATGCCGTGGGCGCGCGCGTGTTCGGCCGGACGGCAGGGTTGGTGGCCCTGTTCTGTTTCGCCGTGGCGCCCGCCCAAATTTGGGAAGCGAAAACGCTTCGCTTTTATGCGCCCATGATGTTTTTCTGCGCCCTTTCCGCCTACCTGTTCGTCCGGGCATTGCAGGACGGTCGTTTTCGATGGTGGGCGGGATGTCTTGCCATCAACGTCGTGGCCGTCTTCACGCATTTTTTCAGCCTCTTTCTTGTGCTTGCCGAAATGGTTTCGCTTCTCGCGATCGTTCGGACGCGTTTCCGGACGGTCGCAACATGGATATTGCTTCAATTGCTGTGCATTTTCCCGCTGTTCCTGAAAATGTACCTGAACCCTCCTCTGGTCATCATGAACGAACCGTTTCGATGGAGCAATTTCATAGATTGCTTTTGCGGCGAATCGCAATGGGCGCTGGCCGGCGTCTTTGCGTTTCTGATGCTGGCCATGGTGGTCATGATGGCGTTGGACGGGCTTGGCGTGAAACGCATTTCCATCGCCGGCGGCCGGAGACTTTGTTCTCCCCCCGTTCTGTTCCTGTTAATCCTCATGACCGTGCCGCTGCTCGTTGCGGGCGCGCTGAATCATGTATTCACGGTTGCGTATCTTGTTCCGCGGTATCTTGGCTACATGGCCATCGGCCGTTTTGCGATTGCGGGCGGCGTCGTGGCCTGTTTGCCGTGGCGGCGGTGGCGCGCGCCGGTCGCCGTGTTGCTTGCCGCGGGCTGCCTGTACGATCTTCGCGCCGGCCATGCGTCAACCGTCATTACGCATTGGTCGTCAACGACCGATTACATCCGGTCCAACGCAAAGCCGCATGAACCGGTGCTGATTTGCGACATTTTCGAGCCGCACATCATTCGCGCCAACGGGTGGGATCTCCCCAATCCCTTTCTGTGCGTCAACAATTTTCAGGTGACAACGGACGTGTGCGCCTCGATGATGGGGCGCTCGTCAGGGACGGCAACGATCGAACGCGCCTGGATCATCTATGCGCAGTGTCGCAATACCGGACCGATTCCCGAACTCGAACACAAACTGAACGCGGCGGGGCTCGTGTGCGAATTCAGGGAATTTCCCGGTTGGGAAAATCTGGCCGTGTATTCCGTAATGCGCGGAAGCAGCGACGCTCTTGTTCCGCCTCAATGCCTCTCCGACGAAGATCGCATGCGTTGCGAGGCGGAACTAAACACGCTCGGACTGGCGGAACTGGATCTGCCAAAACGCGAGAAATATATCCAGATGATCCTGCGCATGTTGCCCGACCCGTTCCCTTACAACTATGAGATTCTCGACGAATGGCAGCGGGTTTTCTTTTTGTTGCGCGCCGGCGAAATCGAACTGGCGGATGCCTACGCGCGGAACTACGAAGCCGAACCCACCCTGCGGGGGTTTGTGTCACTTGCAAAGGGAGACCAAGAAGCAGCCCGGGCCGCATTTGAACAAAGCCGGTTCCTCACGCCAACAAACGCGTTTTTTTTCACCGGGATAAAGACCCGCCTCATGGCCGGCGATTTTCAGGCCTGCCTCGAAGAGGCCGAAAAACTCGAGGCGCTGGGGCATGTGCTCATTATACCGTTCAGGGATTACTTTTGGTGCATGACGCATCCGGAAGCGCCCCGTCTTCCCTTCGGCGTCTGGGCCGTTACGGAAACGGATCAGGAGGCCATCGCGCCGTTTCTCGAAAGCCCGGTGCCCGATTTCAACGGGCAACTGAATCGGCACTATACCGCCGCCACCGCGATCGAAATATCCGGGCGGCAGGCAGAAGCGGCGGCGATGTGGCAAGCGATTGCGAGTCGTCTGCCGGAAGATCAGCCGCGTTGCAGGGAACTGGAAGCCGCCCTTGCACGGGCAGCCGCGCCGGGCGCGCAATAGGGAGAAACGAATGAGCAGGCTTCGCGCGATAGCCGTCAATCTGGCCTTGGTCGTTTTTTCCGTGCTTCTGGCGGATCTGTTTCTCCATGCCTGCGATGGGTTGGCCGGCAAATACCTTGCCCGGACGCTCCAAACGGGCCGTTTCGGCCTGTTGTTCGAACCCGGCCTGGAAGGGCATTCAAAAATGCACGATTATGAATGCCGCGAAATCATCAACTCGCTGGGCTTCCGAGACCACGAAGTCTCATTGAACAAGGGGAAAGCGTTTCGGATAGTAGCCCTCGGCGACTCGTTCACCTACGGCTGGGGCGTCAATCTCGAAGAAACGTGGTGCAAGCGGCTGGAGGCCAATCTGCGCCAAAAAGGATTGGACGTGGAAGTGCTCAATCTCGGCAAGCCCGCCGCGGGTCCCGAAGAATACGCGCGCATCGCCCATGTCGTGCTGCCGGTGCTGAAACCCGACATGGTGCTCATCGGCATTCTGAACGGCGACGACCTGCAACAATGTTTTTCGCCCATTCTCATGGCGCTCCGCCACCATCCCAATCTTGGAAGGCTGTACCAATACTGGAAAACCCGGGCGGCGCGCAACGGTCCGTACACCCCGCCGAAACAAAGCGCCGACGACATGCGCGCGTGGTTCGCCCGCAGCGCGAAAGACATCCTGGACGGCATGGGCCCGAAAATGCGCGCGCGATACGACGCGCTCGAACCCGCCGTCAAAGAAGCCTTTCTCGAAGGCACGCTGAATCCGTGGCTCATTTCCCACAGCACGGGCGAGCCGGACTATTTCATGAATACCGTTTCGCCGCGCCGGTTGCGATTTCCCGTATTCATGATGACGCACTACCTGCGCCGGATACACAAGGCCGCATGGCGGGAAGGCGCGCCGGTCCTGGCCCTGTCCATCCCGGAAGGTTTTTACGTCAACGACGCCGCGTACCGGAACGTTCAGCGCATTGGATTTCAGGTCGTTCCCGAAATGCTCACGACCCATGCCGTGGACGACGCCGTCGGCGAGGCATGCCGCCGGGCAGGCATCCCGTTTATTTCCGTCTTGGATGAAATGCGCCGTCATCGCGGAAGATCGGACCTCTATCTCGAACTTGACCGGCATTTCAGCCCGGCGGGCAACGCGCTCTACGCCGATCTCATAACGGACGCCGTTGCCGAACGGATTGCGCGCGCCCGATAGATTCCACGAAAAAAACGCATTGGATTTTAGGACGCCGTTTGCCCCATCATGATGCGAAAGCGCCGTGTTTGCGGCAGGAGGAGGAATCGCCTTGAACATCCGAAAATGGGCATGGGTTCCGTTGATACTCTGCGCCCAAGGGCATGCCGAAACATACGCCCTTGAAAAGATCTTGATCTATCGCCATGAAGCCCCGGATCTCCGCAAACCGTATGTCCAGCAACTGTTTTCGCCCTCCGGCATCAATGTCCTCCGCGACAACGTGCCGGATCACATCCATCATCACGGGCTTATGTTCGCCGTGGCGGTGGACGGCGTTGATTTTTGGGCCGAAACGCCGGCGAACGGCCGGGAAGAAAGCACGAAATTCACGGGCGGAAATCCGATCGAACAACGAATTGAATGGCGGAAACCGGCATCGGGCGAAGCCATGGCGATCGAACGCCGGACCCTTGCCGGAACCCGCGCCGGAAATCCTACTGCGACTCTCGTCACATGGCGTTCCACGCTGGCGCCGCCGGAAGGAAAGGACCAAATCACCCTTACCGGATCGCACTATTTCGGACTCGGCATGCGCTTTCCGCCCTCCATGGACAACACCGCCGTCTTCAGCAACGCGGAGAACGCGGAAGGCGAAATCGTGCGGGGCGACGAGCGTAATTTTACCGCGGCGTGGTGCGCCTGCCTGGGCGCCGTTGACGGCAATCCGGTGACGGTCGCGATGTTCAGCCACCCCGCCAACATAAGATTGGCGACATGGTTCACCATGGCAAAGCCCTTCGCTTATCTCTCGGCCACCCTGAACCTCCACAAGGAACCCTTGACCGTCGGGGCGGACAAGCCCCTGCGCCTCTGCTACGGCGTTGCCGTCTGGGATGGAGCCGTATCGCCGGAAACCATCGCCGCGCGGTATGCGGAATGGATCGCCCAGCCGGAGTAACGCTACGCGGCCGCGTTGAAAAGGGCGTCGAGCATGCGGTCAATGACGCTGATGACGCGGGCGGACGCCTCGAAGCCGCGTTGAAATAGCATCATGTTGGTGACTTCCTCGTCTATGGAAACCCCGGAAACTTCCTGCCTGCGCCGCAGAAAATCGTCCACGAAGGATTTCTGCACGCTGTTCTGCTGCTCATTGGCGCGGGCGTCGGTTCCGACGCGTACAATCGTGGTTTCATAATAATCGTTGATTGTGGCGGCGCCGTTTTCCAGGACCTTCATGTTTCGGAGGTTCGCCAAGGCCAGCGCGGCGGTGTTGTCGCCCGTGTCGAGCACATTCGTGCTGTACGCGGAGGTGAGCAGCCGGGGATTGTCCTCGATGGCCTTGTTGACGCCCATACCGGCGGCGTCATGACCCGTAAAGAGTCCGTTTATCCCCAGCGCCACCAGCGCGCCCGACGTGTCGTTGGCAAAGGAGAACGTGTAGGATGACGCCGCGCCGAGGCTCAGGACGCCATTGGCGACCGACGCCGAAAAGTGGCCTATCGCGTTGAGATCGGCCGCAAGACTGTCCAGCGTCGTGGCGGCCGTAACGAGAACGGTTGAAACTGCGGTGTTGCCCGACGAATCGTAGACGACCACATCGAAACTCCCCGGCTCAACGGCGAACGGCAATCCCGCGGCATTCAGCGCCGCCGAGGCATCCGTCACGGCATTTGCGGCGGAAACAACGCCCGAAAGATTGTCCAGGCCATTGCCCGCGGCATGAATCTTGTTGATCTCGCGGATAATGGTTGCCGCCAACGTATCCACCCGGTTCGTCAGCACGGCCAGATCCGTATCCCGGACCAGCAAGGCGCCATACAGCAGACCTCCCTGGACATTGACCGCCTGGCCGTTGTCGGCAAAACGGACCGTCACGAGATCTTGCCGCAGGGAATCGATACCCGGATCGCGCACGGCTTCCAACGCACGGAATTTGTCGCCATCAATAAACGATTCGCCGCCTATCAACACATCTATCTGGCCGTTGTCGCGTTCGCGGAACTGGATATTGACCGTGCCCGCAAGGCGATCCAGCAGCAGATCCCGTTCATCGCGCAAATCGTTCGCTTTGACCCCCGCCGCTTCCGAATTGCGAATCGTCACGTTCAGCGCGGCAATCTGCCGGGCCAGCGAATTGATGTCCGGAACCGTATTGACGACTTCCTCGTTCGCATTGGTTCGCAGCGCGTAAATCTGCCGGGCCAACTGGTTGAAACTGGCCGCCAGCGTTTCCGCCTGATTGACGACCGACATCCGCACCGCCACTTCCTCGACATTGTTCGCAAAATCGTTGAGCGAATCGAAAAACGCCGTGATATTTGACCCAAATCCCTGATCGCCCGGTTCGTTGAACAAGTCTTGAATGCGATCGAAATACGGCGCCCGGATATTCGACGCCCCAAGATTGCCGGCCTCGTTGCGATAGACCGTGTCGAGAAAGGTTTCCCGCAGGCGCTCGATCAGTTTGACCTGAACACCGCGTCCGATGGCGCCGTAGGACTGCGTGACCGGTGTCGGGCTGACAAGGTCCACCCGCTGGCGCGAGTAACCTTCCTTGTTTACGTTGGCGACATTGTGGCCGGCCACATCCATTTGGACTTGGGCCACCTGAAGCCCGGAACGGGCAATATCGAGCGTACTGAACAGGGTTCCCATGGGACCTCCAATCCGTTGCGGGAAGATCAATCCATGCCAAGGAAAGCAACCCGTGTTCCAATTATCGGCGAATCCGTTCAACTCCTTTAGTACCGGGCACTTGTGGAATTTCGGCGCCCACGCTTTTCCTGGACAGGACCGGCAATCCTTGCCGGACAGGGAAAAACACGTTCGCCAACGATTGGGCCTGTATGCCACAGTCATAAAAAAAGCACCGAAAATCGGCGCTTGTCATATTGCGATTATCTGTTGCCGAACTTGCGATACGGATGACTTACCCGCGCTCGACACGTTCAACGGCAAATTCCAGTTCCTCAACAATGTAGGTGTCGGAGTTTGCGTTCAATTTGGGCGCTTTCCAACGGCACGGCCACGCTTCATGATAGGTGTATTTACGTCCGGGCCGGCCGTTCGGCTTGGCTTCCGTAATCTCCAGGATGCCAGTGGGATCCTCGCCACTCGCGAGAATATTAATCCAGTCATACAACGCTTCGGAACCGGCTGGGCCTTCCTTTTTCAGGATAAGATTAGTCACAAACGGACTATCAGACGGCTCGTGGTAACGGGTCCCATTGTGCAGGAACCCCAATACGAGGGCCGGTTCGCCCCCCGACCATCCGGTCAAGGCATTCTCGACTGAAAACCGCCCGATGTGTTCCAGGGCTATCTTCGCTCGCACATTTTTCGGCGGCTGGAATGCCTTACCCGCATACAAATGAAGACCCCGAGTCGAACACAGGTAATTTTCCGTTACGGAAAGCGTTCCATCCAATCCGGGTTCCTCGGTCAAGAAAAATTCTTCCGGCCGGCCGTTGAAGAACGTATACCGGGGCTGGGCGTCGTCAAAACCCGCCTTCCCATCGGCTCGCAGAACGACCGTAATATTTTTGCGGATGTCCTTGCCCTTGGAAACCTCCTGCCACCATGTCTGAAGTTCGCCCGATGCAGCGCTTCCCGGTAAGGCGCGAAGTGTGATATTGGAATACTTGACCTTTCCGGGGCGTTTCCGAAGTACTTCCCCCGTGGCCTCGTCCTTTTCCTTGACGACTTCGACAATCAGATCGTCTATTTCCGCAGATACACAATCGTCCAACAGCGCGTCTCCGGAATCCCCGGACAAGAGGATGGCGAAATGGGTCGCATGGGCGGGTGTTTGCGGAAAAGCGAAAACACTAACGGCCAGGCTGACGATGCCCAACCCGATATAGTATCTTGTTTTCATAACCGGTCTCCTTCTCTGAATCAACCTTGTTTCATCAAACAAAACCGCCTAGTGGGATATTCCAACCGCAATCCCGTGAAAGTCTTTCGGATCATTCGAATAGTCGAATGCAAAGACTTCTCGCATTGTAGAAGCGGCGGCGATTTACAAAATCCAAATGCGTCAAGGCTCCTGGATAATCAAGCGTTCCCAATCAACCTTGCCTTAGACGGCAACGTCAACATGTAAACAGGTGTTCGGGTTGGTGTATGTCGCGGTCCGTGCTATAGTGACGTTGCGCGAGGGCGCAACGGAGGATGAGCCATGCGTGAAAACGATGTTTCTCGGCGGGGTTTCATGGCGGCGGGCGGCGGCCTGCTGGCGGCGGCCGCGATGCCGGAACAGGTTTCGGCCGAAGCGCAAAAGCCGGCCAAACGAGGTAACCAGCGGCTGTCGTTGGAACAGCTGCAGGCATGGGAAAAATGGGGCTACGGCATGTTCATCCATTTCGGCATGAGCACCTATGTCCAGAACGAACTGCCGGACGGCAATGCGCCCGCCACGACGTACGCGCCGGACAAATTGGATGTCGCACAGTGGGTATCCGTCGCACGCGACGCGGGCATGAAGTATGCCGTGCTTTGCGCCAAGCATGTGGCCGGGCATTGCCTGTGGCCGACGAAATACACGGATTACTCGGTCGTGAACAGCACCGACAAGACCGATGTGCTCGAACGGTTCGTCGCGGCCTGCCGCGACAAGGGCGTGCTGCCGGGTCTCTATTACTGCTCGTGGGACAATCACAACCGCTTCGGCAGCCGAACGTGGTCGGACGGCAAGGAACCCTTCTACACCACGTCGCTCTACCATGATTTCCAGACGGCGCAGGTCACGGAATTGTTGACACAGTACGGCGCCATCGCCGAGATGTGGATTGACATTCCCGGCCTGTTGGGCCGCGGTTACCGCACCTTCCTCTACCGCCACATCGCCGAACTTCAGCCGGAAATCGTCATCATGATGAACAGCGGCATTTCGACACAGGAAACCTACAACGTGGACTACGCGTGGCCCTCGGACCTCATCGCCATCGAGCGCAGCCTACCGGTCGAAAAGGGCTATCAAAAGTGGCGTACAATCGAGGGCAAGGAATACTACATACCCGGCGAGGTCTGCGATCCGATCGGCAAGGAATGGTTCTGGGTCGAGGGCGACGTGCCGCGCCCAGACGACGCGTTGGCCAAACAGTTCGAGGCATGCCGTGCGCGGGGCGTCAACTTCCTGCTCGACGTGCCCCCGGACAAACATGGCCTGATCCCGGACGAATCGGTCCAGGCGCTCATGCGCCTGCGCAAGAATGCGGGACTGTAAATGGAGGTCGGCCATGCGGACAGTATTAATGGCAGTCATGCTGACGGGAATCGTTATGGCGAATGCCGTGAGCTATGAGGGCAAATATTTCGCGGGCGAGGGCGACGAGGAGTATCTGCAATTGCTCGATACCTCCTATCGTCTGTTCTATCCCGATCCGGAATTCCAGAATATCTCGATGCTCTACAACCCGTCGTGGAACGGGTTTGTCGAAGGGCCGACGTGGGGCGCGTGGTGGATTCAGAACAGTTACGGTCCGACCTATTGCGCGCTGCCGTTCTTTCTGGAGCCGTATACCACCTTCGTCCAGAACTCCCAGGATCTGTGGTTCAACCTGATGGGCGACGGCCAACGCAAAGGCATGAAGGACTGGGTCGCGCCCGACGGCTGCCTGTGCGATGCCGCCGCGCCGGACATGATTTATTACAAACAAGGCGATGGCCGGATTGATATCCACGACTGGGGCATGGAATTCACCGCCGCCGGGATCGTCATGCAGTCGGAACTGCTACTGATTTCCCGCGACAGGAAGGCGATCGAATACTATCTGCCCATGCTCGAACGCAGCGCGAACTTCATCGAAACGCGCCGCGATCCGAAAAACAACCTGTTCCTTGCGGGACCGGCGGGCAACCTGCTCGCGCCGAGTTATGCGGGCTGGCACAAGCCGGACGGTACGTTCGACAAGGCCTATCTGGCGGGACTTTCCATCACGTACATCGCCGCCCTCGATCGCCTCATCGAGTTGGAGAAGATGGCCGATCGCGCCGACAAGGCCGCTTGGTACACCGAACGCCGCGATCTGGCGCGAAAAGGCCTGCCGCAACTCGTGACCGACGGCGGCTACTTCGTGAAATCCATTGATCCGGATGGGACGAAACACGGCGTGTACGGTGCGGAAAAGCACGGTTATTTCGAGGCCGTCTGCAATCATGACGCGATGGCCTTTCGTGTGGCGGATGACGCGCAGGCACGCAAGATCTACGAGATGATCGAGTCAATTCCGGGTCTGCGGCCGCACGATGTCATCATTACCAATTACCCCGGCCTCGACGATACCTACGCGGACACGAAGGATTGGCTCTGGTCCTTCGGTACGTGGGTGAACGGCGGCCATTGGACCACCTGCGAAGCCCGGATGATTCTTGGCTACTACCGGGTCGGCGCATACGACGACGCGCGTCGTTCGATGAAACACATCCTCGAATTCGCGCGTATCTTCCGCATGGACAATAACCTGACGGAATTTGGCGCGAAGGTTTACCAGCCCAAACAGCCGATCAACTGCGTCTACGACACATGGGGCGCGCCCGCCGCGCTGATTCGCGGCTTGTTCGAGTACATTTACACCGCGAAGGGTCTGTATCTGTACCCGCACATTCCGGAAGGCATCAAGCGGTTGGAACAACGTTTCCCGATCCGTTTCGGCGCCAAGCGCCTTTACCTTTCCACCATCGGACAGGGGCCCGTCACGGGCGTTTGGGTGAATGGAAAATCGTTTGAGGACTTTGATCGCGCGCGTATTTTCCTGCCCTACGAGGAAATCCCCGGCAAGGCTTGCGTGCTGGTCGCCATGGGCGGCGCAACGCCCGACAAGCCGCCCATCCCGCAGGAACATCGTAACCCGCCGGCGCCGGCGGACTCGGAGACCTTCTGGGATTTGAGCGATTTTTCCAAGGATATTGCGAGCGACGTGCCGTATGCCCGGATCGGCGCATTCTACAACCATCTGGCCGAGGCCGGTCTTGGCGAGACGTATGAAGCGCGCCATGCACGCCTGATTGTGGACTACGTCGCCGCGATGCACGCGCGCGCCGAACTTCGGGGCAAGGGCCGCCTGCCCGTATTGCCGGAGGAATCGCAACGCGCCGCCGAACAAAGCTACATTGACGCCGCCAATCGCCTGGCTTCCGGACTCAAGGCGAAAGTCATGTCGTATGACGGATCGTCGGATCCGGAGAAACGGCGAATGTCTGCGCTGTTGACCGAAATCCTACGGGAACAGACGCATTGAACCATGGCGCGCATATTGGTCATAGACGACGACATCCAGATGTGCGAAATGCTTGCCATGATGCTGGGCAGTGAAAACCACGAAGTGGCGATTGCGCGTGACGGCGCGGCGGGCATCCGGCTTTACAGGGAAACACCGTTCGATGTGGTGCTTTGCGATATTTTCATGCCCGGCAAGGAAGGCCTTGAAACGATTTGCGAATTGCGCGAACATGATCCCGGCGTGCGCGTAATTGCGATATCCGGAGGCGCCATGCGCGCCAAGATGGATTTTCTGCCGTTGGCGAAGCGCTTCGGCGCGATCAAGACCCTTTCCAAGCCGATTGGATGGCAGGAACTTCTGGAGGCCGTGGACGAGGCGATGCAAGGCTGATGCGTTTCCCAAGGAAAGCAATTCCTTGTTCTCGCATGGATTGGCGTTCGGGATGATAAAACGGGAAAACGAAATGTTGGGCGAACAACACGCCGCTGTGTTGCTGGTGGATCGCGAGCCGGCGCCGAGCCGCGAGATCATCTCCTATCTCGGCGATCGCGGCTATCATGTCGAATGGGTGGACGACGCCGAGAAGGCATTCAACCGGCTGGACGCGCGTTTTTTCGACGTGCTTATCGCGGAATTGTCCATTCATCGGGTAGACGGCATGCGCCTGATGAACGTGGCGCGGGAACGCAATCCCGACGTGTGTGTCGTTTTCATCGCGGGACCGGCTGACATCGAACGCGCAACCGAAGCCTTGCGGGAGGGCGCCTACGATTTCCAAACCAAGCCGATCAATCTTGGCAAACTGGAGGCGGTGATTCGCCGCGGTCTGGCGCACCAGCGGCTTGTGATGGAGCGGCACGAACTGCAGCGGCGCCTCGACGAACACTACGGACTGGGGAGCCTTGTCGGAAATTCCCGCGCGATGCTGCTTGTCTACAACGCCGTGCGCAAGTCCGCGCAGACGGATGACCCCGTGCTCATTCAGGGCGAACCGGGAACCGGCAAGGACCTGATTGCCCTTTCGCTTCATAACAACAGCATGCGCCGCGACGAAACGTTCGTCTCCGCGCATTGCGGCGGGTTGCCCGAACGACGGATGAACGCGGAACTGTTCGGCGTCGGCGCGGGGGGTGGGGCGCCGGGCCGTCCGGGGCGCGTCGAACTGGCCGATCGCGGCACCCTGTATTTGGACGAGGTGGGCGATCTGACCCCCGCGCAGCAGGATCGCATTCTGCAATTGCTCGACGGCAGGGGTATCTGCCGGGAAGGAAGCACGCGCCGCGTTTCCGCGCAGGTCCGCATTCTCGCCTCGACTTCCCGTTCCCTGGCGTCAACGGGTTTTAGCGGGGAACTGTTCGACCGGCTGCGCGGAGTCTTCATCGAGGTCCCGCCGCTGCGCGAACGCCGTGAAGACATTCCGATGCTGGCGCAGCATTTTCTTCGCGAGGCAGGCCTGGTTCACGGCATTCAGGGCATGGCGATCACCGCCAACGCCCTCGACCTGCTGATGCGTTACGACTGGCCCGGCAACGTCCGCGAACTACGGAACACCATCGAGGGAATGGCGGTGGCCGCCCGGGGCGGGCGTCCGTTGGATGTGGGCGACGTTCCGCCCCACATCCGCCGCGGCGCGGCGCCGCAGGGCAGCGAAATCCGTATCCCCGTTGGAACCGGCATGGCCGCCATCGAGCGAATGGCCATCGAGGAAACCCTGCGCCATTGCGGATACAACAAAGAAGCCTGTGCGCGAACCCTGGGCATCGGACTGCGAACGCTGTATCGGAAACTCCGGCAGTACCAGATGGAAAAGTGAGGGGATACGATACAGGCGCGACGTTGCGGCGTTATCCGTTTGTCACGTCAATTCGGGAATCAAATCCAGAAAGTCTTCCCAGGTTTCCAGGATGTAGTCGGCGTTCGTTTCCCTCCGCGTGTGCCCGTTGGTCCCCCGGAAGAGCGCCGCTTTTCCGCCCACCCCCTGAATGCCGGCGATGTCCGTATGTTCCAGATCGCCGATGTGCAGGATCTCGTCCGGCGCCACGCCGAGCCGCGCGGCGGCCGTCTCGAACATGCGCGCCTGCGGCTTGGCCACACCCACTTCGTCCGAAAAGGTCATCGCATCGAAACAGCCGGTAAATCCGTGGCGATCGAGCAATGCGCGCAACGCCGTCCCCGGGCTTACCCCCGAATCGGAAATCAGGCCCACAGGCCAGCGAAACGACGCGGCCTTGACCGCATCCAGCGCCCCTTCGATCGGTTCGGGAGGATGCCGAAGGATGGCCGTCGCGAATGCGACCGACAGCCGATCCGACACCGCCGGGGCAAGCGTGATGCCGAGTTCTTCGGCGGTCATCCGAACGGCGTCGTCCGGACCCAGCGTGCGTTGATCCTCGCGGTGGCAGCGGTTGAATTCGGCCCAAACATGGCGCAGCGCCTCTTCGACTTTCTCTTCCGCAACACCGGACGCTTCCGCAAAGGCCTGAATGCGAATCTTCTGCCGCGGCTCCGAGTTTGCGTCGCGGAACAGCGTGCACCAGAAGTCGAATGTTACCGCTTTGACAACCATAGCGCCCCTTCACTTGATACGTCCACGGCGCTATGGTATCAGGTTTTCCTTCCGGATGCATACTCCAACTTGAGAATCAAGGATCAAGGAGAAAAGGGCACGATGTTGGCGTTGGGGTGTTACACAAGGTGCCGGAACACCATGTAGCCTTCCGCGGCCTCGACAGAGACTTCGCGGCCCCGCACACGGGCGATGTACTCGACGTTCTGGACGCTGGAATGGTGAATCGCGTCGCGCATTTGCGACTCGTACATGCCGAGAGCCCGCAATTTGATGTCGAGGAAAGCGGAGATGTCCACGTAAAAGTTTGGGTGAAACTTCTCGCGCTCGAGACTCCAGAACAGCGAGGTGTTGTCGTAGCCGAGCACGATGCGCTGGAACGGCTTGATGGACGGGACGTGCGGGCGCGCGGCGGTGAACGCGGCGCGAAAAACGGCCTCGTGATCCTGGTTATACGAAGAAACTGGAATGGCGAGCATGGTCGGCTGAAGGCGGTCGAGGGCCAGTTTGCCGTCGCGTTCGATCCTCGCAATCAGGTCGCGCCGGGGAAGGGCATCGAGCCGCAAATGCGTTTCGGCGTCGCGGTACAGGATATCCCAATCGTCCACTTGCAGGAATGCCATGACGCAGCTGAATTCCTCCTCGCGCCTGCCGGCCGTGACAATTCCGTCCTTGCCGTCATAGTGCTTGAGATCGCCCACCGAACAGCAAACGACATAGGCGCTGCCCCCAAGCGACTTGATCCGCGCGATGGTTCCCGCGCATCCGAAACATTCGTCGTCGGCGTGGGGCGCGATGACGAGCAATCGCTGCGCCGCCAGGTAGGAATCTTCAGGGGTCAAGTCGCTTCTCCTTTATGAGCGCTTCATACAAAGCCTCAATCTTTTCCTGCATGCGTTCGAGTCCGTAATCGGGCACAATCTTCGCCCGCGCGGCTTTGCCCATGGCCCTGCGACGCGGTTCATCCGAGGCCAGCGCACAAAGGGCTTCGGCCACCGCCACCGCATCCCGCGGCGGAACCAGCAGGCCCGTTTGACCTTCCTCGACGATATCCGGCACGCCGCCGACTCGCGACGCCACGGACACAACGCCCGCCGCGCCGGCTTCCAGCAACACACGGCCCATGCCCTCGTTCAGCGACGTCAGAACGAACACATCGAGCGCCGCCATGAGAGCGGGCACGTCGTCGCGCGGTCCCAAGAGGCGGAACCGATCGCCCAAGGGCGCCGACATCGCGCGCAATTCCTGTTCAAGCGAACCTTGCCCAGCTACAAGGAACCGCGCCTTCGGCAACCGTTCGGCGGCGATTCGCGCCGCCTCCACAAAATACGCAAAGCCTTTGATCGGTTCAAGGCGGCCCACCCCGCCCACAAGAAAGGCGTCCGCCGGACAACCGAGCGCCCGACGCGTTTCGTCCCGGCGCGCGCGAGCCGCATCGAACGGCGCGAGATCGATCCCGCTGAAAATGACCTCGAATTGTTCGCGGCGCCCGATGCCCCGTTTCAGATGCGCCTCGATTCCGCCGGGGGTCAGCTCGATGAGGCGGTCCGTATGCCGCGCGGCATGGCGTTCCATCCCGATGAACAAACGCGTCGTCCAACGGTTGAAATACCCGTCGAAGATGTTCCCGTGCGGGGTATGAACGACAATGGGCACGCCGGCCTGCCGTGCGGCGAGGCGTCCAAGAAATCCGGCCTTCGACGTGTGCGTGTGTACGATGTCGTATCGCCGCGTTCTGAACAGCTGCTGCAATTCGCGCAACGCCAACAGGTCCGAAAACGGCGCCACGCGCCGGACGAGATGCGGCACGCGAACGATCTCGATGCCCGCCGCCCGGACGGCGTCTTCGATGCTGCCCTCGTCGCCGAAGGTTGGACCGCTGACAAGATCCGCCTCATAGCGTTCACGGTTGGCGAGACGGACGCTGTGAAACGTGTTTTCCTGCGCGCCGCCCCTGCACAAACGGGTAATCACGTGGGCGATACGGAATCGTTTCATGGCGTTGTCCCCGCGATTTCGAGTAAACGCCGGGCAAAGACCATCCAATTCAGTTCGGTTTCGGCGCGACGGCGTCCATTTTCGCCGAGTTCACGGGCATGGTCCGGATGGTCCAGAAGCGACAAAATGGCGCCGGCAAGGGCATCGGGATCGTTCGGTTCGACCAGCAGGCCCGTTTCGCCGTCCCGCACCGCGTCCACGACGCCGCCGGATCGCCCCGCCACGACCGGTTTTCCATGGGCGCCGGCCTCGATGAATACCAGTCCAAACCCCTCGACTTGTCCATGATGGGATGAGGGCGCCTCGCTGGTCGGCAGCGCGAACACATCGCAAACCTGATAAAGCCCGGAAATCTCCTCGTCGCTCAATCCCTCGAGCAGCCGCACCTGGTTGCGAATCCCGTGCCGCCACGCCTCCTGCGTAATCGCGTAGATCGAGGGGCCTTGACCGGCAATGACAAGTACCGCATTCGGGTATCGTTCGAGAACGCGCGGCATCGCGCGCACAAGAATCTGGTGGCCTTTGCGCGGAACCAGGCGGCCCACGGCCAGGATGACGGGGCCGTGGCCATCCAGCACGAAACGATGTCGCAACCCGTCCAGGCATTCCGGCGGAAGCGGACGCGCTTCAGGCGCACCGGGATGGACAATTTCGATATGTGCCGCCGGCACGCCGAATTCAGCCAGTTTGTTCCGGGTAAACGTGCTGATGGCGATCACCTTGCGCGCCCTTGCATAGACGCGGCGGTAGAATGCAGCCACCGGCGGGACATGCCGGAACTTGAGAAACTCGTAAGCGTAGGCGAACGCGAGGTAGGGCCGTCCCGCAAAATAGGCCAGCGCGCCGCCATAGGCGATGTTGATCGGCAAGAGAAGGTCCGCGGACCGCGCAGGCGGCCACGCCGCGGCCATGAACGGAAGCAGGCGCAGCCAGCCGAGTCCGTACCCGCCGTAACGGATTACACGGACCGGTTCCGCGCGATCAAAGGCCTCCATTCCCGGAAACCGCGGCGCGACAACCGTCACCTCATGGCCCAGCGCGGCCATGCACCGGGAAACATGCAGCGCCACGGAGGCGATTCCTCCCGCGATAGGCGGATAGTCGGCGGTCGGAACAAGAATCTTCACCGTTTCACCAGCACGTGATTGCCGAGGGCAAGCGCGTCCATGCCGGTACTGTAAAAACAGCGGACGGCATCCGCAGGCGTATTCACAATCGGTTCGCCCATCACGTTGAACGACGTGTTCAAGACCATCGGAACTCCCCGGCGTTTTTCGAACGCCTCGATAAGGCGATAGTAGCGCGGCTGGACATCCTTCGCAACCGTCTGCACGCGCGCCGTGCCGTCCACGTGCGTAATCGCGGGCAAGCGGCCGCGTTGGGCCGGTTCGACCGGATAGACGAACAGCATAAAGGGCGACGACGTGCAACCGGTGAAAAATTCGGACGCGCGCTCTTCCAGACAACTGGGCGCAAAAGGCCGGAATTCCTCGCGATGCTTGACGCAGGTATTGAGCAGATCCTTCATTTCGGGCCGGGTCGGATCGGCAAGGATGCTCCGCGCGCCCAGCGCACGCGGGCCGAATTCGGCCCGGTCCTGGAACCAGCCGACGATATGTCCCTCCGCGAGCAGATCCGCGACGCGCGATTCGAGGTCCGGCGGGGTTTCGTACGACAACTTGGCCCGGTCGAGAAACGCGCGGATTTCTCCATCGGAGAACGACGGCCCCAGCCGCGCGTCCCGCAGGACGAATGCGCGCGGCGCGCCGGTCAGCCGGTGATGCAATTGAAGCGCCGCACCGATGGCTATCCCGTCGTCGCCCGAGGCGGGCTGGATAAAGATGTCCTCGAACGGCGATTCGCGGCGCAGGCGGCCGTTCATCGAACAGTTCAGCGCCACGCCGCCCGAAAGGCACAAATGCCTGAGACCCGTTGCGCGCCGCAGCCGGTTGGCAAGCGCCAACGCGGCCTCCTCAAGTATTTTCTGCGCCGAGGCGGCCAAGTTTCGATGGCGTTTTTCAACCGGATCGCCTTTTCGGCGCGGAGGACCAAAACGGTCCAGAAATTTCCTTGAAAAATAACCCGATTGCGGACCGGGTCGGTAGTGGCAGCAGAACCAAGACAGATCGAGACGGTATTGCCCGTCGGCATGCACCCGGACGATTCGCCGGAATTCGTCGAGGTATTCCGGTTCGCCGTAGGAAGCCAGTCCCATGACCTTGTACTCGTCGCTTGCGCGCAGGAAACCGAGGTAATCGGTGATCGCGGAGTAAAAAACGCCCAGCGAATGCGGATAATCCCGGCATTCCAATTTCCGGATGCGCGTTCCTTCGCCTATTCCCATCCAGGTCGCCGCAAATTCGCCCACGTAGTCTATGGACAACAGCGCCGCGCGATCGAAGGGACTCGCAAGAAAGGCGCCGGCGGCGTGCGCGGGATGGTGTTCCATGAAATGCAGCCGGGTGGCGCGACCGCGCAACCCTTGCATCCCATGGATGTACATCGCGTTGTGAAACGCTTCATAGCCCATGTAACCGGCGGAATAAAGGGGACTTCGGATCATCTGCCCCAGCCGGTACGCCCAGCGGCGCGCCATGCGCAATCCCGGCCGCATGTAACAGCCGATATGGGAAATGTCGCAGGGTGTGAGACCGGCCGTTTCAAGACACCACGCCACGGCGTTGCGCGGCACGCCCCCTTGGTGCTTGCGGCGCGTCAACCGCTCCTCGGCCACAGCCGCCACCAATTGTCCGTCACAGACCAAAGCCGCTGCGGAGTCGTGTGAATATCCGCCTATGCCGAGAATGTTCATACGGTTGGTTCGTCCAAATCCTGACGCGGATTATATCCGACGACAAGACGGGACTGTCCAAAATTAGTTTTCCGCGCCAAGCCGCAAAGCCGCCTTGGTTGTTTATTTTCACGGAAAGAGGACCCCACGACGGCCTCGTTCGTTCTGCAACTTTTGTAAAAACTTTCCCGCACGATTGCCAGGAATAATTCCTGTTTTTTCTCTGTTGTTCACAAGCATAGGATACGAATGTCCATGGGCCAGACACGACAATTATGGGCCGTGCTGATTCTTGCGGGTGCCGTGGGTTTGGGTTTTCAAGGATCGCATGGTTTTCTGGAATCAACAGAAGGGCGTTACGCGGAAGCCGCTCGCGAGATGCTCGAGACCGGCAATTGGCTGGTTCCACAACTCGACTACCACGCCCATTGGACCAAGCCGCCGCTCACCTATTGGGCAATTATCGGCGGCATGAAACTGTTGGGCGAAAACGAATGGGGCGTGCGGCTCTATAGCGCCGTCGCATTTGTCGCCCTGGCATGGGTGATTGCTCGGATTGGCGCGTTGCTATGGGATCGGCGCACGGGAATATGGGCGGCCCTGCTTTATGCAACGGCGCCATTTGCGGTATATGCCGCCAGTTCCGTTCAGACAGACATCCTGCTCTCCCTCTGGGAGGCCTGTGTCGTTCTCGCGTATTGGGAAGCACGAAATACACAGGCCATTCGTCTCCGTAAGGCCTGGATTGTCGCCTTGTGGATTTTCATGGGCTTGGCCTTCTTGACAAAAGGCCCCCCTGGCCTGTTGACCCCCTTGGCCGTTGCCGCGTTTGAGTTCTTTATGCGAAGAACAGGCCGCGAAAAGATAACTTTCCTTCTTCCAGCCGGGGTGGCGGCGTTTATCGCGATAGGTGGCGCGTGGTTTTTGGTGGTGATCCTACGCACACCGGGCTTGTTATCGTATTTCCTTGGAGAAGAACTCATCGGTCGCGTATTCACGGCCCAATTCAACCGCAATCCGCATTGGTATGCGCCCATCTATGTCTACGGCCTTCCGTTGCTGCTTGGGCTGGGGCCGATCGCCGCGGTGTGGTTCATCGCAGCCAAACGGTACGGGAAAAGCCTTCGATGGTCCGGGATTGGCAACCGGCTTCGGCAACATGAACATGGCCTGTTTCTCCTTGTCTGGCTTGGTTTGCCGCTCGTGATTTTTTCAATCAGCGAAAGCCGTTTGCTGCTTTATATCCTGCCCGTATTTCCAGCCGTGGCGCTCGCCACAGCACGGCTCTTAGCGGTTGCCTTCATGAGTGTAAAAACCGAACAACGTGTGTGGAAATATGCACTGGCCATGGCTTTCGTGCTTTTATCGGCGAAAGGCATTCTTGGGTATGTTCCGAACACCGCCGACACAAGACCCCTTTACCAATTTATTCAAAAGTTTTCCGGCAAGGACACCGAGTATCTCAGTTACGAAAGCACGCGGCTTTACGGTCTGCAATTTTATCTCCACGGTCATCTTACCCGTTTGTGGAAACTTCCCCAAGACAAGCAGACTCTTTCAGGCATAGATGCCGCACTCGACGACATGAAGTCCAATCCAAAGCACGAGACCTATCTCTTCGTAACCACATCCAAAAACGATTCCGCCGATTTGGAATCGCATCTGTCCTTCAGGGGAATCCCAATCGAGAAAGCCAATTTCCGTGGTAAATACGACATTTTTATTGCACATTTCCATGTGTCCACTTGAACGATCCAATGATTCCATGATCAAAATCAGCGCCCGGATCGCCCTGCCATAAGCGATCGGCCATTTATCGCCGCCTGAAACGGTCAATCGGGCCACGCTGTCCATTACCGTTTACCAGGACGTTCCTGCGGCCACTGGCCGGTCGGGACGATGAATGGACGCCTGCCTCCTTGGAGGCTTCCCCTGATAAGAAAATAAAGAAAGAGCGGATTATCTCCGGGTAAATCGCCCGAAAATCGGGGTTGACCTTTGGAATCGTTCATGTCATAATAGAAGTGTTGGTGACGGACACAGGGCAGTGCTGGGCTGGTCCCCGTCAATAGAGAGCGTTTGCTTCAAGCAAGAAACCAATGGAGATGCCAATGGTGTGTGAAGCGCGCATTCTGGTTGTGGACGATGATCCCGTAAGCATGGCCGTTATTCAGGGCTTGCTCGAGCGGGAAGGGTATGACATTTGCAAGATGGATACCGGCGGGGAGGCCTTGGATCTCGTCACGCTCGATCCGGCCTTCGATCTCATTCTGCTTGACGTCATCCTTCCGGATACGGACGGAATTACGCTCTGCCGGACGTTGAAAAGCAATCCCGGGACGGAGCATATTCCCATCGTTCTGATTTCCGGTTTTCGCACGGACGATACCAGCATACGGAACGGGTTGGAGGCCGGCGCCGATGGATATCTCCTGAAGCCTATCGAGGATGTGGCCTTGCGGGCATGGGTACGCGCCACACTGCACATCAGCGCGCTGCACAAAGAACTGGCGGCCCGCGTGTCGGCCGCCGCTCCGGGCGAGGAAGAAACCCTCCGCAAATTCGCCAAACTATCCCACGCGGTCAACAATCCGCTTCAAACCTTGTACGCGACCGTGGATATTCTTTCGTTGAACCTTCCGCAGAGCGATGAACTCAATGCGTTGACGGCCGATATTTTCAAACATGCGGAAACGGTGGCGAAACTGGTAGCGGAAGCCAGTCTCCAAGCGAAAGCCCTGCTCGAAAGCCGGGCGCTGGCCGGGAAAGGCTAGGGCGCGGATTGGCCATTGCGGATGCCGGGGAAGCGAAAGGGCGGATCGCGGTCGTCATTCCCTGTTACAACGCGGGCAACGCGGTCGCATCGGTCGTTGCGCGGGCGATTGCCGTCGTTTCGCGCGTGATCGTCGTGGATGACGGCAGCACGGACGGATGCACGGCGCCACTCTCTTCGATGCCCGTCACGATGATCGTTTTTCCGGCCAATCGCGGCAAGGGATTTGCCCTGCTTGAAGGTTTTCGCGCGGCGCTTGCCATGCCGGACGTGGAAGCCGCGGTGGTGCTGGACGCCGACGGCCAGCACGATCCCGCCGAAATTCCGGCCTTGTGCGAAAAGTGGCGGGAAACGGGCGCCGATCTGATCATCGGCGCCCGGACCTTCGACCGGCGTCTCGTGCCGTTTTGGAGTTGGTTCGGAAACGTGGCCACGGTTCGCGTGATGGCCTGGCTTTTCGGAATCCGCCTGCCCGACACGCAAAGCGGGTTCCGGCTGCACGGCCGCCGTTTTCTGGAATCCGTCGTCGAAACGATCCCCGGTGGACGCTACGAAACCGAAATGGCGATTGTGTTGAAGGCCCTGCGCGAGGGGTATGCCGTCGCGACGACGCCCATACGCACCGTCTACGAGGCGGGAAATCCCACATCCCATTTCCGGCGGCTGCGGGATTCGATGCGGGTTTACCGCATACTGGTTTCAGCGTGGTTCCGGAGGAGGCGCTGACATGGCGCCTTTGCGCGACGCATCGGGGGTCTGGCGCGTGTTCGACGGCATTGCGCGGCGCTACGATATCGCCAATACGCTGCTTTCAATGGGCAGCGACCGAATCTGGCGGCGGCGGCTGGCGGGCTGTATTTGCGAAGACGCGCCCGCGTCCGTTCTCGACATCGCCACAGGCACGGGCGAAGTTCTCATGGCGCTGGCGCGGCATCCCCGGCGGCCGGCTCGTCTGGTCGGCGTGGACATGTCGGCAGAGATGCTTCGCGTGGCCCGCCGCAAGGTCTATGGCGTTCCCTGCCTGTTGGCGCGGGGCGACGCATTGCGCCTGCCGTTTCCCGGCGAAACGTTCGATGCGGCGGCGATTGCGTTCGGCATCCGAAATGTCGCGGACCCCGGCGCGGCATTGGGTGAGTTCGCGCGCGTGCTGCGGAAGGGCGGGCGCATGGCCGTGCTCGAATTTTCGCTGCCGGGGAACGCATGGTGCCGTTCGGTGTACCTGCTGTACTTCCGCCATGTCTTGCCGCGCATTGGCGGCTGGCTGGCGGGGGATCGCGCGGCGTATCATTACCTCAATGCAAGCGTCGAGACATTTCCTTTTGGAACCGCGTTTTGTAAGATCATGGACGATGCCGGATTCGGCGAGGTGCACGCGCGACCCATGAGTGGAGGCATCGCGACGTTGTATACCGGCTTGCGCCGATAGAAAACGGAACTGATGCGACGTACAGAATTGACACCCGGTTTAAATGAACAGACATTGACAGATGTCCTCAACGACGCCGTTTCGTTGGAGGCCGAAGCCCCGTATGCGGCCCGAATCGAGATTCCTGTCGAGGAAAAGTCGCCGCGCCGGTGGCTGGCCGCGCAACCGCACGAGGAGAAGACATACTGGCGCGATCGCGAAGGCGTATTCGAGTGCGCTTGCCTGGGCGCGGCGGACTGCCTTTTTGCGAAAAAGGGCGGCGATCCGGAAACCCTGTTTGCCAAAATCGCCCAGTGGCTGACATTGGCCCATCCACGGCTTCGTTATTACGGCGGCTTCTGTTTTGATCCCGGGCGCCCCTTGCAGGATCCATGGAAGGCGTTCGGCGCCTACCGCTTTATTTTGCCTCGATTTGAACTGCTTCGAATGGGCGAGACACGACTGTTGGCATGCAATGCGCTGATTCGCGGCGACGCGGATGCCGACCGCCGGGAAATCGAGGCGGTCCGCGCCGGGTTTTCGCTCATTCGATGGCATGTGGACGATTGGGCCACGCCGGATGCGGTCAGTGTGGTGAACAAAACGGACAATCCCAAATGCGGACCATGGACCCGGCGTGTGAACGCTGCGTTGCGCGCTTGCGAAGCAGGCCGTTTCGACAAGGTGGTGCTGGCCCGCCGGACCGATCTGCGCATGAATGGTCCCGTGAGTCCATGGCGCGTGCTCGACCGGCTCGCCAATCATACACGCGGCGCCTATCTTTTCTGTTTTCAGCCGGAACCGGGAACCGCCTTTCTGGGCGCATCTCCAGAACGTCTATGGAAACGGGCCGGGGGTTATGTCCAGAGCGAAGCAGTCGCGGGAACCCGCCCGCGCGGCGGATCTTCGACCGCCGACAGGGAACTGGGCGACGCGCTCATGCACAACGACAAGGAACTGCGGGAGCACCGGTTTGTCGCCGAAGGCGTCCGGTCCGTTCTGCAACTGGTGTGCGACACGATGCGGGAAGACGACGGCGTGTCGTTGATTCGTTTGCCCAACTGCCAGCATCTTGCCCGGCGCTACGAGGGTTTGCTGGCGGACGGATACGAGGACCTCGATTTGCTGCGCGCGTTTCATCCCACGCCGGCGGTCGGTGGAACGCCTTCCGGCGAGGCCCTGGCGTGGATTCGCGAGACGGAACCGTTCAGCCGGGGCTGGTATGCGGCCCCTGTCGGCTGGATCGGTTACGATAGTTCGGAGTTTGCGGTCGCCATCCGATCCGGGCTGATCGTGGGCGACAGGGTGCATGCGTTTGCGGGAGCGGGCATCGTCCCCGGCTCCGTGGCGGCCGCCGAATGGGACGAATTGAACAACAAAATTCAACCTTTTTTGGATGCAACAAGCGGCCATGCCGAATAACTCCGCCGATATTGCCAACATCAATCGCCGTACCGGCGCGTTGATCGTGGAGGAACTGGTCCGGCAGGGTATAGATTTCTTCTGTATTTCCCCGGGTTCGCGCAGCACGCCCCTGGCGATGGCGGTGGCCGGTCATCCGCGGGTGCGGTTCGTCGTTCACACGGACGAGCGCGGCGCCGCGTTCTGTGCCTTGGGCTGGGCACGCGCCTCGGGGCGCCCGGCAGCATTGATTTGCACATCCGGCACGGCCGCGGCCAACTATCTGCCGGCCATTGTCGAGGCTTCGATGTCGGGTGTGCCCTTGATCATCTTGACGGCGGATCGTCCCCCGGAACTCGTGGACACGGGATCCAATCAAACCATTCGTCAGACGGGTTTATACGGTCCCTATGTACGCTGGGAATTTTCTTTGCCGTGTTCGGACGCCGACATTCCGCCGGAAACCATCCTCACGACTCTTGATCAGGCCGTGTGCCGCGCGATGCACGCGCCCGCAGGCCCCGTTCATGTGAACTGCGCGTTCCGTGAACCGCTGATGCCCGCCGTGCCGCCCGATTCGCCCGCGTTCGATTTCTCCTGTCCCCCGTTGTGCGGCTGGATGCAGGACCGCGCCCCGTATACCGCGTATGCCGCGCCCGAACGCTGTCCGGATACCCGAACCCATCAGGCGATTCTCCACCGCGTGACACAAACGGCGCGCGGTCTGCTCATCCTGGGCCGTTTTCAGCGGGCCAGGGATGCCGATGCGGCCCTGGCGCTTGCGCGGGCCTTGAACTGGCCCGTATTCGCCGATATCGCTTCCGGATTGCGCCTGGGAACGCCCGATCCCCCCTTCGTTCCCTATTGCGATTTATTATTGTCCTCGCCGGAGATCCACGCATTCTGCCGTCCAGAAATCGTGTTGCACATCGGTGCGCAACTCACGTCGAAACGCCTGCTGCAACATTGGCAGACATACCCCCCCGGCATGTATTGGATGGTCGCGGAACACCCGTTCCGGCACGATCCGGTCGGACGCGTCACGCAACGACTCGAAGCGGACGTGGCGCCGTTTTGCGAATGGCTCGCGGCATGCGTCGAACCCGCGCAACCCGAGGGGTGGCTCGATTCATGGATCCAATGGGCCGGCGCCGCCAATCACGCGATAGACGCATGCCTCGCGGCCTCGGATGCCTTGAGCGAGCCGGAAATCGCGCGGCTTGTCTCGCGCCATATTGCACCAAGCGGCGCACTGTTTTTGGGCAACAGCATGCCTGTCCGCGACATGGATCTGTTTGCCGTGCCGGACGGCCCCCGCGTGCCCGTCATGTCCAATCGCGGCGCAAGCGGCATTGACGGCTGCCTGGCGTCGGCGGCGGGATTCAGCCTCGGCGCGGACTCCCTCGTAACGGCCATTCTCGGCGATCTGGCCGTGTTGCACGATCTCAATTCGTTGGCTTTGTTGAAACGCGCGCGTGTCATCCTGATCATAATCAACAACGACGGGGGCGGCATATTCTCGTTTCTGCCCGTCTCGGCCTATACCCGTCATTTCGAGACCTTTTTCGCGACGCCGCACGGATTGCGCTTCGATTCCGCCGCCGCGATGTTCGGCCTGCCCTATCACGAGACCCGGGGGCGCAAGGAATTCATCGAAACATACCGGACACTTCAGGCCATGGGCGCATCGGCCATCATCGAGGTCCGCACGGCGCGCGCGGAAAATCTCTTGTGCCACCAAGCCCTGCGCGAGGCCGTGACAACGGCGGTTGCCGGAAAAAATCCCGCGGGCCAAGGGGCATAGGGAAAAAGGTCGTGGAGAACATCGCTTTCCGTTTGCATGGAAGGATTCATGGGACGGGTCACGCGCCATGGCTGGTGTTCCTGCACGGTTTTCTGGGGGATGGCCGGGACTGGGATGAAATCGCGACCGAACTGAAGACGCATTTTTCATGCCTCTGCGTGGACCTGCCCGGTCATGGCGCGTCGCGTGTCGAACGGCCCTGCGCGCCCGGGGAAATCCTTGACGCGCTGTTCAAACTGCTCGACGAATGCCGGATCGATCGGTGCGGGCTGATCGGGTATTCGATGGGAGGGCGCGTGGCGTTGCGCATGGCGGTGGCGGCCCCCGAGCGTATCAACCGGCTTGTGCTCGAATCCGCTTCTCCGGGAATTCAGGCGGACGCCGATCGCCTTGCCCGGCAAAAGGCGGACGCTGCATGGATGGCTTTGATGAAGGAAGGCGGCATGGAGGCATTTCTTGAAAAATGGTATGCCCAGCCGCTCTTCGATACGCTTTACCGCAATCCGGCTCGACGGGAGGAACTCCGTCAACGGCGCATGCGGCAAGATCCCCGCCAACTCGCGATGGCGCTGCAAAGCATGGGCGCGGGCGCATGGCCCCCGGCATGGAAGGACTGGCCATCCCTGCGCATGCCGGCGCTTCTCATCGCCGGGCGCGACGATGCCCGATACGCCGCCATGGCCGAACGAATGGCCGCGCAAAATTCCCGTGCGCAAGTCTGGCTCGTTTCCGGTTGCGGCCATAACGTGCATTGGGAAGATCCCGCGTCATATACTGCCGCCATTCAAAAGTTTTTGATGGACACATAGACGTTATCGGATTACCCGGAGGCATGTCGGCCATGACGAAAACGACAGAAACAAGCGTACAGCCCATTCAATGGCAGGAAGCCGGCGTTTACAAGGAAATTCTCTATCACAAGGCGGAAGGCATCGCGAAAATCACGATTAACCGTCCGCGAGTGCGCAACGCATTCACGCCCCTGACAGTGGACGAAATGATGCACGCCCTCAACGATGCGCGATTCGATCCCAACGTCGGCGTTGTCATTCTGACGGGCGCAGGCGACAAGGCCTTTTGTTCGGGGGGCGATCAGCGCGTGCGCGGCCATGCCGGCTACATGGACGAGCGCGGTGTGGCCCGGCTGAATGTGCTCGACTTTCAACGGCAAATGCGGACCTGTCCGAAACCCATCATCGCGATGGTCGCGGGATACGCCATCGGCGGCGGCCACATCCTCCACCTCATGGCCGACCTAACCATCGCGGCGGACAACGCGATCTTCGGACAAACCGGCCCGCGCGTCGGTTCGTTCGACGCGGGTTACGGTTCGGCCTATCTCGCGCGCATTGTCGGCCAGAAAAAAGCGCGCGAAATTTGGTTCCTGTGCAGGCAATACGACGCCCGGCAGGCGCTCGACATGGGACTTGTCAACGCGGTGGTGCCTCTGGCGCGACTCGAAGAAGAAACCGTGCAGTGGTGCCGGGAAATATTGGCGAATTCGCCGATCGCCCTGCGCTGCATCAAGGCGGCGATGAATGCCGATTGTGACGGACAGGCCGGATTGCAGGAACTCGCGGGTGATGCAACGATGCTGTTCTACATGAGCGAAGAAGGCCAAGAAGGACGCGATGCCTATCTTGAAAAACGTCCGCCCAATTTCGGCAAGTTTCCCCGACGGCCGTGAATCCTCTGATACGCGCGCGTGAGATCGCTTCCATTTGTCATGGATCATCTGCATCGCCATTGAAACATCCCGAAAAGGAAAGGGGCTCCGGTGTCCTGCATTCACCCCCCCCGACTCATACAGGCTTGCCTTGTTTTCAATCTGCGTACATTTGCGTCATCTGTGGACAAGAAAGCACATTCACGTGATTATCGCTACCTTGAAGAAGTACGATAACAATGGCAACAACGAAGGCGATGATGATAGCGATAACGGTAGTAGTGACGCATGGACGCAAAGCAGGCGACAGGCATGGACGGAAACATATCCCGTAACAACACCGAAAAGCCGGTTTTTTCGATTTGGTTTCAGGCCGCACGCCCCAAGACGCTGGCCGCCGGGATTGCGCCGGTTGTCATCGGATCGGCCATGGCCACGGCGGATGCGCGATTCCATGCGATGTCCGCTTTTTGCGCGTTTGCGGGCACGGTTCTCATTCAGATCGGGACCAATTTCGCCAACGATTATTTCGACGCCATGAAAGGCTCCGACACCGACGAGCGCATCGGCCCGGTGCGGGCCGTACAGGCGGGACTCGTCACCCCGGGCGCGATGCGGCGGGCCGCCACTCTGGTGTTTCTCGCCGCATGTGCGCCGGGACTCTACATTGTATGGCGCGGCGGATGGCCCTTTCTGATTATCGGTCTTGTGTCAATCCTCTGCGGCGTGCTCTATACGGGGGGGCCGTATCCGCTCGGCTATATCGGCCTTGGCGATCTGTTCGTGCTCGTTTTCTTCGGGCCGGTCGCCGTTGGCGGAACCTATTATGTACAGGCCCTGTCGCTGACGCCTGAGGCCCTTGTCGCGGGAGTGGCCGCGGGACTTTTCTCCGTGGCGATTCTTACGGTCAACAATCTACGCGACATCGAACAGGATCGAGTCGCGGGCAAGCGGACCTTGCCCGTGCGGTTCGGGCGCGCTTTCGCCCGCATCGAATACGCGGTTTGCCTTGTGGGCGGGGGTGCGGTCGTTCCGATCGTTCTTGCGGTGAAAACGGGTCGCTGGGGCGTAATGGCATCGGCGCTGGCGCTGGCGGCCGCCCTGCCGGCGATCCGGACGGTCTTCACGAAGACGGACGGCCCTTCCTTGAACGATGCGCTGGCCCGGACCGGCCAAATTCTTCTGTTGTTTGCGGTTCTCTTCTCGGTGGGATGGTTTTTATGGATATCCCGTTAGTACGCCTCTATCGCTACCGCGTGCCGCTGGCAAAACCATTGCGGCTGCGCGGCGCGGATTACCACGATCGCGAAGGGTTGATTCTGGTCTTCGGCGGCGCGTATGGATCAGGCCACGGCGATATCGCGCCCTTGCCGGGTTTCAGCCGCGAAACACTCGACGAGGCACAGGAAGCCGTTGTCCAATGGGCCGGGTTGTTGGGCCGGCTTCCGAAAGATCCCGTCGAACGCGAGAAGGCACTCGCTTTTCTTGACGCCACGCCGTCGGTTCAGTTCGGCATCGAATGCGCCACTTTTTCCTTCCGGCACGCCATTGGCAGCGAACGATCGCTGGGCCTGTACAATCCGGCGCGGCGCACGGTGTCCGTCAACGGCCTTATCGGCGGAACCGGCGATCCGCTTGACGAGGCCAAACGCTTTCGCGCGGAAGGCTATAGGGCCGTCAAGATCAAAGTCGGCCAAGAATCCGTTGCCTCGGACATCGGCCGCGTGCATGCCATTCGGGCGGCGCTGCCCATCGAGGTGGCCATCAGGCTCGACGCCAATCGCGCATGGTCATGGAACGACGCCTTGGCGTTTGCGCGGGGCGTCCGGGACGTATCCATCGAGTATATCGAGGAACCGCTGGCGGACCCGGATCGGTTGCCGGAATTCGCCGCACGGGGCGATTTGGCCGTCGCTCTCGATGAAACCATCGTCGAATGCCGCGACACGAACGGGCTCGCCCAACGTTTTCCGTGGGCCGCGGCGTTCATATTGAAACCGACACTCCTCGGCGGCGTTCGCCGTTGCGAGCGCATCGCCAACGAGGCGATCGAATTTGGAATCCGTCCGGTCGTCAGCGCCTGCTTCGAATCGGGTATCGGCATCGCCGCGCTGGCGCATCTCGCCAGCGCGCTGACCACGGAGGACATACCCGCCGGTCTCGATACCTACGGCTGGCTCGCCGGCGACGTGCTGCCTCGGCGTTTTGCGATTCGCAACGGACGGCTCGATTTGGACGAGGCCGACGAATGCGTGGCCGCGTGCGACTTCGGCGCCCTGGAAGAGGTATATGGTGGCTGACATTTTTACCGCCATCGGAAGGCATGCCCGAAGACGCCCGGAAACGTTGGCTATCCATACGCCGGATGAAACGATCACTTACGCCCGATACGAATCGGCGATTGGCGCAATCGCGGATAATGTCCGCGCATGGGATATGCGCCCCGGTTCATGCACAGGAATCGCCGCGTACACGAGTCTCGACTACGTGATGCTTCTGATGGGGCTCATGCGCGCCGGCGCCGTCGCGTGTCCCATGAACCCGCGCTGGCCCATGCGGGGAATCCTCGACGCCCTGCGCCCGATGAACGCGGAGCGTTTGTTCCTTCCCGCGCGAATCGAGGGCTTGGGCATCCGAACATTCGCCCTGGCGGAAACGCGCAGCCTTGCCGCTTCGGCTTCGTCCGGCAAGGCGCGAAAATCCGTTTCTTCGCATGGGGAAAAAGCGTCCCAAGTGAACCCCTGCCTTTGCATATTCACTTCCGGAAGTTCCGGAAAACCCAAGGCGGCCATGCACGGCCTCGCAAATCTTACGCACAGCGCCGAAACAGCCAATGCGAACATGCCGCTTGAGCCGGGCGACCGCTGGCTACTTTCCTTGCCGTTATTTCACGTGGCGGGCATGGGTGTGCTGTTCCGCTGCGCTGTCGCGGGCGCCGCCGTTTCCGTTCCCGCAACGGCGGAATCCATTGAAGACGGCATCATGCGATGCGGCGCGACGCATGTGTCGCTTGTCGCGGCGCAACTTCACCGTCTCCTCCAAACGGATCGCGGTGTCGAGGCCCTTTCGGGCCTAAAGGCAATCTTGCTCGGCGGCAGCGCCATTCCGGAAACCTTGATTCGGCGCGCCGTCGCCCTCGGCCTGCCCATTCATACCAGTTATGGCATGACCGAAACCGCAAGCCAAATCACCGCAACGCGCCCCGGAGACCCCCTGCAAAAACTGATGACGTCCGGGCGTCCGCTGGCGCCGGACACGGTGCGCGTGGCGCGCGACGGCGAAATTCAGGTGCGGGGCGGCTCGCTCTTCCTCGGTTATCGTGCCGATGAAGGCCTGCATCTTCCGTTGACGGATGACGGCTGGTTCGCGACCGGCGACTTGGGCGCTTTCGATGCGGACGGCTATCTCCGTGTCACGGGCCGCAAGGATCGCATGTTCGTCGCGGGCGGCGAAAATATCCACCCGGAAACCATCGAACATGCGCTTTGCGCGATTGACGGCGTCGGCGCGGCGGCCGTCGTGCCGATCGCCGACGAGGAATTCGGCCGGTTGCCCGTTGCGTTCGTTCTCATGGAACCACGGCTGGACGAGAAGCGCTTGCGCGAGGAACTGGGCAAGGTTCTTCCGCGTTTTCAGATTCCCCGGCGTTTTTTCGCGTGGCCCGAACCATTACGGCGCACCGAAGGCAAAATAACCCAAACAGGCCGCGCAAAACTCATCCGGCTTGCCGAATCACTGTGGGCCCACAACGATTCCCCGCCTACCTCGCGCGCCACTCCGCCGGAATCGTAGCGATGCACACGTCCGGGCTGCCCAGTTTGTGCGAAGTGAAGACAACCTGTGCGGACATGCGGTCCCAGCCCACGTGGGGATGCTCGCCCTTGCCGTAGGTCCGATGACCGGTGGTCAACAGGCGCGGGCGCGTCGTGCGGCCCTCGAACAGCATGATGTCGCCGTGCCAATTGTCGGCGGCGACCCATGCGCCGTCCACACTGCCGCTCGCGTGCCACCAGTTCCGTTTGGCGACCTGCTCCGGCGTTGCCTGGGGCCACCAGGCGCCCTCGCCGACAATGCGCACCTCGCCCGTTGCGATATCGAGCAGTTTCACGTGCGAATCTTCGATCGGTTTTGGATGCACGCCGCCGCAAAACATCATCTGATCGTTCACCCACCACGATTCATGCGTCACCAATTCGTCCGGAATCGCCTTGTACGGCATGCGGATGCTGCCGTCGCGGATGTCCACGATGTTCAACCGTTCAATTCGGCCCGCGAAACTCAGCAGGTTTGGATTGGTCCGGCTCCATTGCACATGGCCCCCGTAACCGGGCTCTTTCGGAAAACGGCATAGGGTTTTCACCTCACCGGTCTCGACTTGGATGGTGACGATGCCCGGAGCATCGTCGTCGTCGAAACGGCTGACGCCGACCGCCAGATGCTTGCCGTCGCAACTTTCGTTAAGCGCGGTATGTGGCGAACAACCCGTCAGCGTTGCGATCGATCGCTCCACAACCATCACGCGCGACCGCTTCTTCGCCGGATTCCGGGCGATTTCGACGGATGGAGCGAATTCAAGCACCTCTTTGCCGCGAAGGACGTAAACACTGTTGCGGCTGAGCGACGCCGTTGCGGAGCCGACCGGTCCTTTGGGCGTCTCGAACCGGATCAGTTCGCCGGTCCGGGTCAGATACCCCATCAATCCCCCTTCCCGGCGCGCCGAATAAAAATAAATGATGGAACTGTCCGTTGACCAGGAACGCTCATGAAAGTAAAAATTCGTGTCCGCCGCCGGATCGGATGTCAGAAACGTCAACGTGGCTCCCGTTTCTTCGTCCACCATCCGTTTATGCTCCGGCGGAAAAACCTTCAGCGAATAACTTTCCCCCCATGCGGCCAGTCCCCCGGCGATCGCCAACACAGTTGCAACGCCGGACAATGCTTTTCTGTAAAACGAATTCATGAAATTGCCTCCATACACGCACCAAGTAAGGGCGCTGATTCCTTGTTATCTCTTGAAATCGGCGAGAAGTGAAGATAAGAAGAGAATGGGAATAAGGGAAACACCCTCAAACCAAAACATCTCCTTGTCTTCTTCATGCACGCCAGCCTTGGGGGAAAAAAATGTCCTGGTAGAGGTGCAGGGCGTATTGATCGGTCATGCCGGCGAGAAAGTCCACGGTGCGGCGATCAAGCGGTTCGCCGGGGTCGCCTGCGGCGCTGTCTTCCGTCGGATTTTCCAGCAAATAGGCGTACAGTTCGCGCAGGAGTTTCTTGCCTTTGTCAATCTCGTGGGTGATGGCCATGCACGGGTAAACTTGCGCATACATGAATGCGCGCAACTCGTTTGTCGCATCGAGTATTTCGGCGGTCATGCCGATGGTTCCGTCCCGGCTGCCGTTGATGAGGGCGGTGACCATCGCGTCTATACGGGCGGAGGTGGTCGTGCCCAGCACATTGATGGCGGTTTTCGGCAAATCCTCCAAGGTGATGATGCCGGCGCGAATGGCGTCGTCTATGTCGTGGTTGACATAGGCGATCGCGTCGCACACGCTGAACAATTCCCCTTCCCGGGTGACGGCGTGCGAACCGCGTGTGCCCTGCAGGAGATGCCTGCCCTTCGAATGGTTCAGAATGCCGTCGCGAACCTCGAAGGTCAGGTTGAGGCCCGGGCCGTGCCGTCCCGGCTCGAGTTTCTCGACGACGCGAAGACTTTGTTCGGCATGGCGGAAACCCGGGGGATACACCTCGTTGAGCGCTGCCTCGCCGGCATGGCCGAAGGGCGTGTGGCCAAGGTCATGACCGAACGCGATGGCTTCCGTGAGATCCTCGTTGAGCGCCAGCGCGCGCGCGGCGGTCCGGGCAATCTGGGCCGCTTCGAGCGTATGCGTCAGCCGCGTGCGGTAATGGTCGCCTTCCGGCGCAAGAAAGACCTGCGTCTTGCGCTTGAGCCGCCGAAAGGCCTTCGAGTGCAGGATGCGGTCGCGATCCCGTTGAAAGGCGGTGCGGTAGTCGTGCTCTTCTTCGGGCATTGCGCGACCGCGTGATTCCGCCGCGCGCGCGGCGAACGGACTGAGCCGCTCAAATTCCTGACGTTCGATCGCTTCTCGGAGGGTGGCCATGGAACTCTCTTTCCCGGCAACGGGGCGTTTATGGCGTGGCGTCATGCCAAGACCAGAATTATTGTCCCACGAATCAAACGAATGCGGCAAGTGTGTCTCCGACCGCGGCGGTGCGCCGGTCCTGCGGAGGGCGGGAGTACAAGCGCGAAGAGTGACCGGCTTGTGGGTGTTGCCCACGTTGGAGAGGCTCGCCTTGGAAATCCTATACGGCCAGCGTCATGAGCTCGCGCACCGTCGGCATGGACGCAAGGAACTTGTCGAAAAGGCCCGGAATCTCGTGGCTGGTAATATTGGTCAGTTGCCACACCTCATCGTCCACGACGGCAACGGCATTTTCGTCCACGGCCAGACCGGCGGTAATGCACAGATAATCCGCAATGCCGATCATCGCCCCTACCTGCTGGTACATGCGGACATTCGACCGCCGCAGATCGTGGTGGCAGGCAATCCCGTCCGAAATGCCGTCGGGCAGTTTCCATTTCTGCGCCAGCCGAGCCCCCACTTCGGCGTGATCCACGCCGATGATCTCTTTTTCGGCGACATGCGCCGGCATGTGCTCCTTTTGGCAAAGCCGGGCCACCTTAACGCACTCCTCGGGTAAAAACTCGTCCAAAATGACTTTACCGATGTCGTGCAACAGCCCGCACACGAACGCCTCCTCGCCGGATTGAACCTGCGGATTGGGATGGCCGCTCTCGACCAGCACGCGCATGGCCGCGCCGCTGAATGCGCTATGAATAAAAAAGCCCTCGACGCTTCCTTTCATGATATCAAACACCGTTGCCGTGAACGCGAGATTTTTGATGACCTTAATGCCCAGCAGAACCACGGCATGCTCGATGGTGCCCACCTGCTGGCGAAGCCCGTAGTAGGCGGCGTTGACCAGGCGAAGCGTTTTCATGGCAAGCGGCGGATCGGACGAAATGGCTTGGGCCACGGCCGACAAGGCGCATTGAGGATCGTTGACCAGCCGCATGATGTGCGCAACGGTTCCGGGCAGACTGGGAAGGGTCACCACCTCGTCCAGCAAAGTGTCTATATCATAGGTTTTGTTCACGATTCGCCGATATCGGGTGGTTTCGGCAGGCCGCTGCCGCCAAAGGCGCGCTCCTGCATGCAAAGAATTTCAATCACATGGGCCGGATGAATCAGATTAAGCGCCATCGAAAGGGGAAGGGTTTGAACAGCCCCCCCCGCTTCCCCGGGCAAAACAACAATCGCCCCTTTCGGATTTTGCCGCGCGCCAACAAGAACAATATTGGCTTGCCGGTTGTCCAGCAAGGTTAAACGTCCGACCCTGCCTGCTCCCTGTTTTTTCCAAAAGACTGGCTGACTCAGAAGATAAACTCCGGTTCGAGGACCGCCTCGTAATTCACTTCCCGGTCGGAAAAGGGAAACGACACCACTTCGAACACGCCTGTCGAGGTGCGCATGACCGCGCGGGCCGTACCCAACACGGGCGCCACGCCCAACAGGTACTGCAACGGTTTTCCCTGCTTGAGTTTTTTATCAAACGTGACGGGAATTTCCGCCCAACCCAACATGACATTCGACAAGCCCCGGCCCAATTTCGTCAAGGCTTTTTCGATGCCGGTCGTGCGAGGCAAATCGTCATCCGGATCAAAACTTTGGGCCACCCCCGGCGCCATCCCAAACACCAGCGCCGCCACCAGAATACCCACAATCGCCCCCAAATACAATCGCTTTTTCGTATCCACCGGGTCATCCTCCTGCCTAAAGGAATACTGGCAAAGATGTTATGTGCCGTCCAAAGTTTATCATAACCCGGCAAATCTGTCAATGTTTTTCAAATGCCGGTCACTAAGCCCGAATCAACTCGGGGAAAAACAAACCATTCCGGCGTTTTTTCACTGTTCAACGTGATCGCGCAATGGCCTTGAGCGCCTTTTCGTATTTGTCGGTAACGACCTCCCAAAGATATTCTTCCTTAATGCGTTCAACAGCCTTACGCCGATATTCGGCCACCGCTTCGGGATGATCCAGCAATTCCTGTAGTCGCGCACGAAGACTTTCCGGCGTCAAATCATAGACCACGCCGCTGCCGTTCTTCACGGCATAGGCGTTGTCGGGCGTGTTAAGCGTAACGCAGCACGTTCCATAACCCATGGCCTTGAGCAGACCAAGACTCGTGCCGCCGGGCTGGTTGCCGTGCAGCAGCGCATAGCAGCCGCAATGCAGTTCCTTGACATGGGCGGGATCGTAAATGCCGCCCGGAAAAACAATCCGGGGATCTTTTGTCGAATGGATGACACTGGCCGCATAGGCGCCGTCCTGCTCGCTGCCGCCGCCCATGAACAGTTTCTTGTCGGTCTTCAAGCCCTCGAACGCCTTGATGATGACTTCACAACTGTTTTCCGGGACAAAACGGCTCAGAAACAGAAAATAACCGTCTTTTTCAAGACCGTACTGTTTGATGATATCGGGATTCTCGGACGTTTCGACGGGCGCCCCATTGGGAATATACAGCGGTTCACGGCGATACCGGAAATGGCTCGCATAGTAGTCGCGCACGCTGACGGCGTCAATAATCATCTGGTCCGCCAGACGCGACGCAACCCGCGCGTTGAAATGGATGAACCATTTCGCGAAGCCTCCCCATTTCTTGCGTTTCCAGTCGAACCCGTCGGGATTGAGCGCCACGGGACATCCAAACAGTTTCGGAATGGCGCACAGCGTTCCGATGCCGGGATTGAATGCCAAGATGACATCCGGCTTTTCCTTGATCAACGCATGCCAAAATGCAAGAAAACTGTGGGAATACGTATCCGTGGCTTTTGTCTTGATACGCGGCAACTCGATGCGCCGGATCCCGCGGCATTCGGGTGTTCCATCGTCCGGAGAGCCCCTCCGGCAATAGCAAATGACCTCGTGGCCGCGTTCGACAAGCCGCGCACCGACCTCCTCGCCACAGGTTTCCAGACCGCCATAACGCGCCGGCACGCCCCGAATGCCCAACATGACTATCTTCATGGCTGTTCCTCCATATTACGGAGACCCTTTATGTCGTTTAAATCCTTTAGGTCCTTTTCCCTGTGACGTCTCGTACATCCTCGACGACATTTATTTCTTTGGCGCATCATACCCTCTCAATATCTGTCGGGTCAATGAAAATTATTGACAAATTCAAGCGGCTGGGATATTATTCTCTTGACTGGTGGAAAATGCAGGCGCTTGGCCTGCAAGTGGCCACGCGAAAGCCGAAACTGCCGGTCGTTTGTGCAATAAACATTCGTAGAAAGTAAACGATGGCAACAAGCCGCAAGAGCGAGGCGGAAGTCAGGGAAAGTCTGGCGCTGGATGTCGCCGAAGCGCGCAAGCGGCTTGGCGAAAAACGGTTTTGGCTGCTGAAGCAGTGGGTTGAAGACGTAAACGGGGCTTATGAGGCGGCCATTGCCCCCTACGTGAACGGGCGCACATGGTTATTGGACGCCGGCTGCAGCCGGGGCGATCCGGATATTCCTTCCGTGCAAAGGGCGGGATTTTCGGTGGGTTGCGATGTGGACCTCGCGGGACTGCGCGGCAACATGCTGGTATGCGATCGTGTACAGTCGCCGCTGGATGTGCTCCCATTCGCGGACAATGCGTTCGACGTGATTATCTGCAAATTCGTCGTGGAACATTTGAAAACGCCCGCGAAGACCTTCGCCGAATTTGCGCGCATTCTGAAACCGGGTGGCGCGGCCATCGTTTTGACGCCGAACGCGCTGAGTTTCTTCACCATGATTTCGCAGGCCATTCCTTTTCGACTCAAGGCGCTGTTGAAGAAACACATGTTCGGCGGATACGAGGAAGACACGTTTCCGACGTGGTACTACGCGAACCGGCGCGGCCAGTTGGATCGGCTGATGCGCGAGGCGGGCTTGCGGACGGCGAGGCTGGACCTTCTGGGCGGCATGTGGATCTTCTTCATTTTCAACAAACCGCTGGCATTGCTGGTGCGCTTCTTCGAACGCATACAGTTGAAGACGCCGGGATTGCGAAATTTCAGCACCTATTTGATGGGCGTTTGGGAGAAACCTTAGCGAATGGACTGGCAGGGACGCAAGGTATTGGTAACGGGCGGTGGTGGATTTGTGGGCAGCCATCTAGTCGAACGGCTCTTAAGCCTTGGGGCGCGCGTCCGCGCGACCGTTCACGGCGATGAAAACTATCACTTGGGATTTCTGGGTGTCGCGCGTGGACAATGGCCGGATCGGCTTGAAGTCCGGGGCGGTGATATCCGTGACGCCGCCTTCGTCCGTGCCTGTGCGGCGGACATGGACACGGTGTTTCATTTGGCCGCCGTAACCAGCGTGGCCTATTCATACACGCATCCGGAAGAGACCATCGCCACTTGCGTCATGGGCACGCTCAATGTGTGCGAGGCGGCCCGCGAAGCAAACGTGCGCCGGATGATTTACACCTCGTCGGCGGGTGTCTACGGCGACGCCGAGGGCGGCGCGCCCATTACGGAGGATCACCCCGTCCGCGGCTGCAACCCCTACACCGCGGGCAAACTGGGCGGAGATTTCGTGGCTGAAACCTATCATCGTTCCTACGATCTGCCCGTGGCGACGGTCCGCCTGTTCAATGCCTACGGGCCGCGCATGGGACGCTATCTGATCATGCCCACCATCATCCAGCAAGCACTGCGCAATCCGGTCATTCGGCTGGGCGATCTGACGCCCACGCGGAATTTCACCTTTGTGGAAGACATCGTGACGGCGTTCGTCCGCATGGCCGAGGAAGATGCGGCCATCGGGCAGGTAGTTCACTTCGGTTCGCCGGCCACCGTGTCCATGGGCGACTTGGCGCGAAAGATCTTTGCGATTATGGGACGGGATGTTCGCATCGAGACGGACGCCTCGCGGCTGCGTCCCGGGAAAAGCGAGATCCGCCAAGTCATCGCGGATTGTACGAAAGCACGAAACCTGTTACAGTGGGAACCGCGCGTGACGCTGGACGAGGGACTTGCACGCACCATCGAGTGGATTGCGGCGGGCGGTTATGAAAAGGAAACAACAGGCCACCGGTCATAAACGGGAACGTGGTTGATGGAATCGAACGGTAAATACCAAGGAGTAATCCTCGCGGCGGGACACGGCTCGCGCATGGGGCCGTTCGGCAAGATGTTTCCAAAACCCATCGTGCCCATCTGCAACAAGCCCTTGCTCGCGTACCAAATGGAATACATGCGCCAAATCGGCATCGAAGACGTCCTCATCGTAATAGGCCATCTGGGCTATCGAATTACGCAGGTCCTCGGCGACGGATCGCAATTCGGCGTCCATATCCGTTACGTGGAACAGGAACGGCGCCTGGGAATCGCGCATGCCGTCGGCCAACTCGAACCCTATATAAAACATCCATTCATGCTGTTTTTGGGCGACATCTTCTTCGAATTGCCCGATTTGCGCGAAATGGTCAATGAAATGGAACAGCATGGGGCGAGCGCCGTCTTGGCGGTAAAGGAAGAAACCGATCCGGAAGCGGTGAAACGCAACTTTGCCGTCATACAACGCGAGGACGGATCGGTGCGGCGCGTCATCGAAAAACCGCGGCACCTGCCCAACATGCTCAAGGGCTGCGGGTTGTACCTGTTCGATTTGCCGATTTTCGACGCTATCCGGCGGACGCCGCGCACGGCAATGCGCGACGAATACGAATTGACGGATTCGATTCAAATTCTGATAGACTACGATTATCCGGTCCGTGTGTCGCCCGTGGTCGAGTGGGACATCAATGTCACGTACATCGGCGATCTGATCCGGTGTTCGCGGCACGTGCTCGAAAAGACCGGACGGCGATCGCTGGTCGGATCCCGGTGTCGGTTGGCCGAAGGCGTCCAATTGTGCGAGTCGGTGCTGGGCGACGACGTGACGGTGGAAAAACCGATCCGGCTGGAACGTTGTGTGGTATTGTCCGGAGTTGACTTACGCGGCGAAGAGGATTATTGTGATTGCGTGATAACCCGGGATGGCGTGCTTCGCGCATTCCAGGAGGCGTGACCGTGCGGTGGGTGTTGAGCGGAAGGCAAACGTGGCTTTGGGCGACGGGACTGGTTTTGTCCAGTTTTACGGCGCTGGGCCTAGAGCCCCTTTTGCACGGCATGCCGCTGGATGAACGTAACCGTCTTGAAATCAAGCAGATCGGCGGCCATCTCACGATCTCGGTGATTTCGCGCAACCGGCTGCCGCTGACCACACCATGGGAAGTGGACGGGCACCAAGTGCAACGCGTCACCGAACGCACTGAACTGGCCACGATAAACTCGGAAGTCCTTGTTCCCGCCGCACCGAATTATTTGTCAAATCCCGGGGACCTTTACAGAATAACGGTGGATGGTGTATGCTTTACTCCGCCGTATCACAGCGTGCGGGAAGTAAAAGCGGAAGAGGCCCGCGCCTACCTGTACAGCGAGTTCGTCAAATTGCAGGGCCGGCTTGATGGCATACCCCGTGAAGCGATGCGGCGTGCGGCAGGCGTTTCGCTGGCCGTCCTGAACAAGGCGGGGCGCCTTCCAGGCGAACTTTCGACGACCGTGCTGAGGAGTAAAGCGGGGATAACCCGGTTCGGCGGCGAAAAGTTGGAGAAGCGAAAGACAACCGTGGCGCCGGTGGGCTGGAAAACATCGGCGGCGGAACAAGGGTTGCCGGACCTGCCGCCCGGAACGGCGCAGCCGGACAACGAGAAAGGGATCGAACGGAAATGAAGAGTGAACGGGCGGATACGTTCAACTTCGATTGCCGGTTTAGGCTACAAGTGGAAGGGGACGAAGAACACATGGTTCGCTATCTGGAACGCAATCGAGACCCCGTGAAAAAGACCGGTCTGCGTGCAGGCGGGTCGCGTTTGTGCCTCATTGCCGTGGCTTTGACGCTAGCATGGTGGGCGTTCGGAGCCGTGGCGGTAGACAACGCCGACACTTCCGAACACAAAGCCCCCCCAAGGGCCAAGGGAGACGGGATTATCCTGCTCGACCCGAAAACGGGCAAAGAGGTTCCCATCTCGGCGGAAGAGGTCGCCAAACTGGGCGGCGAGAATCCGCCCTATCTGCTGCAAGTCGGCGATGGCATCGGGGTGGCGTTCCGAATTGCCACCTTGCGCGAGAATCAACCCCACTGGGACTACAAACTCGAAATCGGCGACCAGATGGAAGTGCGCCTGACTGCGGACACGCGCGGCAATAGTGAATACCTGATAGACGTGGGCGATGTCATCGCGATCGGTTTCTTGGATAACTGGGAACTGAGCGTCACGCGAACCGTCCGTTCGGATGGCCGCATCACCGCGCCGGAAATAGGCGACGTCGAGGCTGCCGGCAAGACCCCGTCGCAGCTTCGCGCGGACTTGACCGCGCTTTACGACAAATCCGGGCTGCTCCAGGGCGAGCCGCGCCTGACGGTCAATGTGGATTTCATAAACGTGGACCGCTTGGACAACATAAGCCGCCAAGTGGCGGTACGCGCGGACGGCGCCATCCGCCTGCCGGGATTGGCCGCCGATGTGCGCGTGGCGGGTCTCACGGTCGGCCAAGCGTGCGAAGCCATCAAGGCGGAAGCCTCGAACGTGTTGCGCAACCCGCCGCTGGTCAGCATCAATGTCACGCCCGCGATTAATCAAACGCTGGCCGAAATGCGCGGCGTGGCAACGGTCCAACCCGACGGGAAAATCTCGATACCGAGCCTGCCGCCGGTTCAAGCGGCGGGATACAACATCGAGGAATTGAAACTTGAACTAGCGAAGGCGTCTGCGGGACTTTGCTTCAATCCCATCGAGCCGATGGTCAATCTGGCCCGTATGACAGGTTCGCGTTTCTACGTCGGCGGCGAGGTCCGCATGCCGGGCGTCTATCCGCTCGATGCCAGCCCGACCGTCTTGCAAGCCCTGCTCATTGCCCAGGGACTGACGAAGGATTCGCGCATGAAAAGCGTGATTGTGATGCGACGCAACCCGGAAGGCGGAAAACCGTTCATCCTGAAGACGAACCTCAAAACAGCCGTATCGAAGGGCTACACCGAGAACGATTTCCCGTTGCGTCCATTTGACGTGGTGTTTGTCCCGCTCAAGAGCATTGCCATTGCCACCCGGTTCGTGGACAATTACATCAACCAACTTGTTCCCTTCGACAACGGCCTCGGCATCACGGCCAATTACTATATGAACACACAGAAGAGCATTGTGGATTCGACGAGCCGCAGCATAGTGGATTCGACAAGCCGCAATTTCAATTTCAACACGGGTTTCACGGGGATTAGCGACGTCTTCTCCCCGACCACCACGACAAGGTAGGAATCGGACAATGGATACGGACCGGGCAATTAAACACGCCCAGTTCTTAGGACGAAGGAGATAACGGGGACCCATGAAGCAACGTCAGATATTCCTACGCGATATCCTGGCCATCTTGTTCAAGCGGAAGCTCTTGATCGTGTCGTTTGCGATACTGGTTTTCGCGATCGTGTTCGTGGGCAACTATGTCTGGCCTCCGACATACGAGTCATCCGCACGGCTTCGCCTGACGCGCGGACGCGAGGTCTATCAGACCGATCCCTCCGTCATGAAGAGCCAGGAAAACATCGCGATGATTCAGATGGGCCAGCAGGATGTCAATTCCGAGATTGACGTGATCCGAAGCCGCGATGTGCTCGAGCAGGTCGCCAAGGACATGGGCCTCGATCAACCCCAACCGCCGGCAAAAAATGTCCTGCGGCAAGTCTACCGGACCGTCAAGAAAGCATATCTGGAAGGATTGTATTATCTTCAGATCAAATCGCGTCCGACCCCCATCCAGGCGGCCATCGAAAAACTTACCGACGCCATCGTGGTCGAACCGGTTCGCGATTCGTTTCTCATCGACGTGCGGTGCCGCCTCGGCGAACCGAACATGGCGCACGACGTGCTGGCGCATTTGCTGGACGTGTATGTCCAAAAGCGCGTGGCGGTCTTCTCAAACACGAAAAACAGCCCGTTTTTCCAAGAACAGATGGACCATGCCTCCGAGGCGCTGAAAAACGCGCAGGCCGCGCTCGACGAATTCCGCGCCATGAACCAGATCGTCAATGTCGAGGGCGAAAAGCAACTCCTCCTGCAACAGGACACCGAACTGAAACGGCTGCTGTCGCAGATGCAGGAAACCGAAACGGCTGCGGAATCCGTGGGCGACAACGTGTCCGAGAGCGCGTTGACCGAAATCCTGTCCCGCCAGACCGGCTCTCCGGTCGTGACGGAAATGCAGATGCGCCTGCTGGAATTGCTGGCGGAACGCAACCGCCTCAGTAAAACGCTGGGCCCGAAACATCCAAACCTAATCCGAAGCAACCGCGAAGTGGCGGAAGCCCTCAACAATCTCAAAGGCGCCATCCAGGAAGTCAAGCGGACCACCGAAGCCAAACTGGCCGAGATAGGCGAACGCTTGGCGAACCTGAATTCCGTCGTTTCGCAACTGGAAAATCTGGACCGCGAGGTCAAGATCCATTCCGCGTCGCTGGAGTATTACAAGCAGAAGTTCGAGGAATCGCGCGTCATGGACGCGATGGCGCAGGAACAGATCTCGAACGTCAAGGTCGTGTCCTCGCCAACGATGCCGGTGGATCCGATCAAGCCGAAGAAACTGTTCAACCTTGTCTTTGCGTTGATCGCGGGGATCGTGGGCGGACTGGCGCTGGCCTTCTTCCTTGAATATCTCGACCACGGGATCAAAACCCCGGAAGATGTCGAATGTTATCTGGAAGTCCCGCTTTTGGCCTCATTCTTCCGCGCCCCGAAAGGCCGGCTGAATCCCAAGGAACTCGAACGGCTCTGTACGGCCCTGGAGTTCATCAACCCGGAATCGCCGGTAAAACTCGTTCAGGTGACGAGCGCCGTGGGCGGCGAAGGCGCGCAGAGCGTGGCGCGCGCATTGGCCGAAACCCATGCCCGCGATTCGGGCGGACAGGTCCTCTTGGTTGATTTCGTGGGCGGACCGGGCCAGAAAAAAGCTGCGGGCGGCATGGGCATGATTGATGTCCTGACGGATCAGACCGTCCTCGACGACGCGCTGATCTCCGACGGCAACTTGTTCATTTTGGAACGCGGCACGCAGTCGGAAATTCCACTTTACATGTGGAACTCGCCCCGCATGGCCAGTTTCTTGGACGAATTGCGGCAACGCTTCACCTTCGTGGTCTTCCATCTCGGTTCGGTGCTGCAAACGGCCGAGACCCTGCGGCTGGCGCGTTCCGTTGACGGAACGGTCATTGTCATTCGATCGGACAGCACACGCCGGGAAGTGGTCGGACGCGCAATTGACATGCTGCGCGAGGCCAAGGGCAAGGTGTTCGGCGCGGTCCTGACCGAGCGCAAGCAGCAGATTCCGCAGGCAATCTACCGGCGCATCTAAAACGCCGGACCTGATAGCTCTTGCCGGGGCGGGCCGTGGGGTCCGCCCTGTTTTTCTTGCGTGGGAACCGTGAGGGTGTGCGAAGTGCGGGCACGCGGCGCAATGGCGGAGTATTCGGTCGTTATACCCGTCCACAACGAGGCGCATGGCATTGCGAACTTGCTGCGCGAAGTACGGGCCGTCCTTGCCGGTTTGGGCGTTCCCTACGAAATTATCGTCGTGGATGATGGCAGCACAGACACGACATGGACGCTTGTGCAGGAAGCGGCCAAGGCCGGGGATGTCTTCGGGTACCGGCTGAACCGCAATTTCGGGCAACAGGCGGCGATTTGCGCCGGACTCGCCAAAGCGAGAGGCAACGCCATAGCGATTATGGATGGCGACGGTCAAGACCCCCCGGAAGTCCTCCGCGCACTCTTCGACAAATGGCAAAAGGGATGCGACGTCGCCTACGGGGTCCGCCGCGGACGCAAGGAAGGTTTCTTGCGCCGGGCCTGCTATTATGCCTTTTACCGCATTCTGGGTTACCTGGCCGACACGCCGATTCCCGCCGACAGCGGCGATTTCGCCGTAATCGATCGCAAGGTCGCCGAGTTTATCCTCTCCATCAACGATCGCGCACCGTTCATTCGCGGTTTGCGCGGGTGGTATGGCGGACGGCAGGAATCCGTTCCCTATGATCGGCCCGCACGGCGAACCGGCCGCACGAACTGGTCGTGGTTCGCCATGATCGGTTTCGCCGTCAACGGCATCACCTCCTTCTCGAAAGTGCCGTTGCGCCTCGCGATTTACATGGGCGGCTCAATCGCCATGGCCGCGTTCGCCTTTGGAACATTCATCGTGGTGCGCAAACTGGCCTTCGGCGCCGTCCCTGCCGGCGGCAGTCAGGGATGGACTTCGCTGGCCACGCTCGTGGCGTTCCTGGGTGGATTGAACCTCTTTATGCTCGGCGTGGTCGGGGAATACATCGCCCACATTTTCGATGCCGCCAAGCGTTTTCCCGTCTATCTCATCGCGGAATCCACTTCGCGGGAAACCGATTGATCGCGGCGCGATGTACGCCAGGGCCAAATGAGCATCACCGTGCCCAGCAGACTGAGGAAAAGCCATATCACGAGGTGCGGACCCGCCGGATACGGGTTGCGATAGCCCGGCAAGGGTATTTCAAACCATCGGGCATGCCACCACGCCGGAAAGAAATGCGAATTTTCGTACCATGGGTAAAACCACAGAAAATTTCCATGCGATATGAAATCGAAAAACAGATGGGAGAATCCGCCGATACACACGCCCGCGACGGCCTGCCGCACACGGGTAAACGGCATCTTTTCGGGATTGCGCGCCCCCAGGATCCATGCGGCAACCTTGGCCCCCGACCCGGCGCGATTCAGCAGAATGCCGAGCCGAACGGCCGTCCAGTAAAGCAGCAGGCCCGCCGGCAGAACCAGCAGAAAAAGGCCCACGAGCGTATGGCCGTACCACTGCCCCAATCCCCCCCGAAAAACTCCCGCGATTCCGTCAACCACATCGGGCGTGGCGGCGCCGATGCACAGCGCGGGCGCATTGAAACGGTGGGGCCAACGGCGCCAGAGCGGCGCAATAAGCCCCTGGTGCGAGGGAAACGCCAATGGCATGCGGGGGTTCCTCCCGATGGATTCCGCCGGGAAACGCTACATCACTTCTTCTTCGCCGTGTTCGCCGCCCTCTTCGTCGCCGATGCCGGGAGTCACGGCATACGATTCCAGGATGCGGTCAATCTTGCGCATGCGAAACCAGAGGAACGGCACGTTTTTCATCCGCGCCATGACCCGGTTTCCCTGGGCGGACCTGACTTCGATATCGCCCGCAAACAAAAGCGCCAATTCAAACGCGTCCTTGTAACTGGCCGACACGCCCTTGGCGCCCCGCCCCAACGAGGTGGTGCCCCGAAACGCCGCGTAATGGACGATCTCGTTCTGCGAAAACACCCATTTGTCGTTGAGATGCGCGGCGGCAATCATGATCAGATAGACAACCGACAGAAACAGACTAATCAAAAAGCCGAGATCCCGCGAATACCCCGGCTGCAAATGTGTAAAAAAATGGCCGATGTGATCGAAAAGGAAGAATCCCTTGGCGCCCCGCAGCCACAACACGAAAAACCAGACCGCCGCAATCACCGCAATCCAGAATACCGCCATGTTCCGGCTCACGTCCACACCCATGGTCAACACGACGATCACGAACACGATCACGTAGATCCATGCCTCCGTTTTCGGCGAGAGCCAACCGAACCGGTCCGTAATCCAAAACAGGTATCCCAACAAAATGATCGGCCAGACATAGACAAGCGCGGGATACGAGTAGATGACCGCTCGTTCTTCCCGCGGTTTGGCGGATTCGATTCGGACGCGCGTTTCGACTTTGGGTTCCTGCGCGGCCTCAATGGGCGGCGCGGATTCCGGGCTGTTCGGTTCCATACGACGAGTCTCCTTTTGTATTGATTGTCCGTCATGCCCGCGGGGCAAATCAATTGTCCCGCTGCGGCGGCAAATCCCGCGGGATGGACAAGGTTTCGCGTATTGCGTCCGTCGCCGCTTCGCGGATGACGGCGGTTATTTCGCCGGGAACGATTTTGATGACGGCATACGAAGCCGGCTGTCCCCGGTGGATTCGCGCCGTGAGATGGCCGGGATTGATGTAAAACGTTCTTCCCAGGATTGCCAGATTCGGCTTGTGGGTATGGCCTGTCAAGACGATATCGGCAGCCCGTTCAATATGGCGCAGATCCTTTTCCGCATGTACACCGGCCACCGTGACGCCATCGAACGTCTCGTGGATGCGCCGGGGAATCCGTGCATCGTGATATTCCGGACACCAGAGTCCGGGAACCATGCGGACATCGTATCCCGCCTGTGACAATTCGACGGCATCGCGATAGTCGTCGCCAAGATGAAAGATGATTTCCGCCGAAAAAAGGCGCGCCATCGAAGCGGCTACCGACCGCATCAAATCGGTGTTGCCGTGCGTATCGCTCATCACGCCGAGAATCATGCCGGCATCACGCAAGGCCCGCGGTGGTGAATGCACGGAAGCATCTCCACTATTTCCTTTATCTCCTTGCCTCCATTTCTTGCCCATGCATTATCGGCGACACGCACACTAAAGATCCTCCGAGTCGGGCCGATAAATGAAACGTGAAGACCCCAGAGAATTGAAGTTGTATCGAGGTTCGGCGTTGAGCGCCCAATCCCAGCGCCACGTGTCCTGCGCCGGACATTCGGGGTCCTTACCTCCTTTGAGTGCGCCATGACGTCCCGTTGTGGCGCTCTTCTCTTTTTGGGGATCATCCGTTTTTCCGTCCTTCGCCAACTCCTTGTCGTGCCCGTTACCGGCGCAGCAAGGATCACGGTTTGGTCGTTCTGGCGCGAATCCAGGAAACGATTTCACCGATAAATGTCTCTTTTTCGCAATCGTTGAACAATTCGTGATACCCGCCCTCGAATAGTTTCAATGTTTTGTCGTCCGACCGCGATCGCGCGTAGAGTTGGCGGCTGCCGTTCACATCGCAGAGGCGGTCGGCCGTGCCGTGAAGCGCCAGCCACGGCAACACGACGTCTTCCATGCGCGACTGGATGCAATTGGCGGCGCGGGTCATTTCGGCGCCGGTTCTTGCCATGATCCGGCCGTGGTACACCAGCGGGTCGGAAACGTAACCGCGCACCGCTTCGGGATCGCGGGAAATTGCATCCGTATCCAGGGGCAACACGGCCAAGCGTGGGAGCAGTGCGCCGACGACGCCCGATATGCGCTGGAGAAACGGCGACACGTCGTCGCTGACTTTCAGCAGCGGACTGCTCAGGATAATGCCGGCGAGCGACGGTTTCCGCGTAGCCGCGTACAGGGCGACAATCAAACCGCCCATGCTGTGCCCCATGACAAACAACGGAAGGCCGTCGAATTGGCCGCGAACCGCCTCGGCATACCGCGCCACATCGTCCACCAGCCGATCGAACGAGGCAATGTACGCCCGCTTGCCCGGCGATGCGCCGTGTCCGCGCAGATCGATCGCGAAAACGGCGAAACCGGCCCGCGTCAAATGCGACGCGGTCCATGTGTACCGGCCGCCGTGATCCGCGTAGCCGTGGACAAGAAGGACGGCGCCTTCCGGCGGCGCGTCCGGCATCCATTGGCGCGTGTGCAGTTCCGTCCCATCGGGCGTGATGAAACGCGATGCCGTTTCATTCATGGCTGCTTCCCCTTTCCAACAGTCTCGACGATGCAGGATCCGCCGTGGGCGCGCGCATACGCCAGAATGAGTTGTGCCGACATGCCATAGGCCTTGACGCCGCCTTTGACACGGTTGGCTTTCAGATAAAGATCGTTGACGCGGTGCTGCACGCGGCTGACGCGTCCCGCATACGCTTTCGCGAACGCGTTGCAGGCGTCCACGTCGCGCTGGACGCCCGGATGGCGCTCCGCCAGCAGCGCCTTGCCGCGTTCGGGCGCGCGGGCAATCAACTCAGACAAAAAACGCCGTTGCGCCGTGAGATAGGCCGAGTATTGCAGATAAGGATGCTTGCTCGAGGCGCACACAAGATATCCGAAGAAATTGGCCTCGTCCTCACTGGTGATGCCGCGCTGATGGGCCTTCTCGTGCGCAATCACTTCGGGCAGCGTACAGTCGGGCATCTTCCGGTTGTAATTCGCCTCGCCGGTGAAGGGACAATACACGCCGAGAATCAATGTGTAACACATGATCTCCGAAAAGAAGACCGGCTTTGCCGGCCCGCGCGACACCGCAAACGACCAATGCAAGCCGAGATCCTTGGCGACACGCCGGTACGCGCCGTCAATGGCCATGTTCAACGCCTTGCGCGACAACGGAACCTTTGTCGGCGCGCCCAGATCCTCCACCTTGAACAGCGCCAGATACGCGTTGTTTGCCGCCTCCACCAGTTCACGGCAGATATGCTCAAGTTCGGCAAGGGCCGCCTCGTCTTTCGGTCCGTCCGCATAGTCCTGCCACTGCATGCGATCGATCAGGCCCGCCCGGTCATAGTTGAAGCCCCATGTCCAGTAAAAAGCCAGCACAATGACCCCGGCAACCGCCCCGGCATGCAATACGCCGCAGGCCAGGGCATTGGACCAACGGCGGCGGCGGCGCGCGACATGATAGACAGCCCGGATCGTCAACGCGAGGAGCCACAGGAGAAGCGCCGCCAGCAACGCCTCGCCCACGGAAAAAGGAATCCATCCCGTAAGCGCCGCGAGCGTCCGCCCGAACCACTGTCCAAGGGCCTCGGTGTACGCCTTTTCGATGAAATTCGGGAAACGCGACAACACCTGAGCCAAAATCGCGCTGGCCGCCCCCGCCGCAAGCAGACCCACCCGCAACCGCCACCGCAACGGCCGATCCTCCGGCCATGCAAGGCCCTTCTCCTCTTCCATGCGCGTAAACCTCCCTTGACACTATATCAAGTCGGCAACGCCAATGCACAATAAGCCGGAAACTTGGGATTTGCGTTGGTAAACCTCTTGTTCATCGCAGTAAAAAGATTTGCCCGGCGCATCATTCCCCAAAAACCGATTGCCATCCATCCAAAATCGTTTTTTTGCGATTCGAAGGACCGGGAGACGTCACGTCCACAACATCCCTCGCCTTTTCCGTGCTAGCCCGCCGTGTCTTGTTGCCAATTCATGCCAAGGAGGTTATGATGCCGCTGGAGCAAGACGGATATTCACGTAACAAACGGAGAGAGGATCATGCTGGTTGCCACCGCACTATGGGGCTTGTGCCTGTTGGCGGCAGGGGAAAACGACGCGCCGGTTCAATTCCAGGCGCACCGGGGCGGCCTGAAAGAGGCGCCGGAAAACACGATGGCGGCGTATCGCCACGCGTGGACGATTCCCGGTGCGATTCCCGAGGTGGATGTAACGGTGGCGCAGGATGGCACGATGGTATGCATTCATGACGATACGCCTGGACGGACGACGAATGCTCCCGCCGTATTCCGCACGAAACGAATCGGGGAAATCCCGATTGAAACGTTGCGCTCATGGGACGCGGGCGCGTGGTTCGATGCCCGGTTTGCTGGCGAAAAAGTCCCGTTGCTGACGGAAGTCTTCGAGGAAATGAAAGGCCGCCCGGAAAGGCAAGTCTATCTCGACCTGAAAAATGTGAGCCTTGCGAAACTGGCCGCGCTAATCGCCGATTACGGACTTCGCAACCAGATCATCTTCGTCCACGGCGACCCGGAGATGTGCAAGGGGCTCCATGTGCTGTTTCCCGGCGCGCGGACGATGACGTGGATTAGCGGCAAGCCGGAACGCATCCAGCAACGTTTCGCCGAACTCGCGCAAACGAATTTTGCCGGCATCAGCCAATTGCAATTCCACCTGCCGACGCTCCGCACCGAACCGGAAATTGAATACGCGCTCGACGAGGCGTTCCTGCGCGAAGCCATCGCGAAAACACGCGCCGCAGGCGTCGAATTGCAGTTGCGTCCCTTCGATTTCGACGCGCGCGCGCTGGGCAAACTCGTGAAACTCGGCGTTCGGTGGTTCGTCGCCGACGAACCCCGGCGGTTCGCCGAGGCATTGGAAAACGCGAAATAAATCAACCGCCGATCAGCCGCCGGGCGTTGCCAGCCAAGATGAGCGCTTTGGCCGCGTCTGTGATGCGCGCGTAAAAGACCAAGCCAATGGCCCCCGCCGCCGAAATGAAAGGCATGTCGGAACCAAAGAGAATGCGTTCCGCCCCCGCCACATTCACGGCATGTTCGATGAACCCATACGCATGCTGTGATGTCGTGATGTCCAAATACAAGTTATCAAAGGACTTGGCGAGATCCAACGCTTCGGGGAAAGAGGCCGGAAACAGGGCATGCCCAAAAATCAGATTGACAGCACGATGGCGTTCGAGCACTTTTCGCACATTTCCAGGGCCGCAGTTACTATCCCCCGTCCAGGCATGCGTTAGAACGGGGCAGCCGTGCAATCGGGCCAGTTCCCATGCAGGCTCGTAGTTTGGTCCTTCCAACGGATAACCGGTCAGGCTTGGATGCAGTTTGATACATCGAAAACCAGGTCCGGCAAGGCGCTTCGCGACATCCCGCGCCGATTCTTCCGGATAATGCGGATCGAAGACGGCATATCCGGCAAAACGGTCCGGATAGGATGCCAGCGCCGCGGCCGTTTCATCGTTGCCAAGGACCGCATCGCCTTCGATGGCCGCATTCGAGGAAATCCAGCCCTGCCGGATGCCGAGGCGATCCATTTCCCGCACCATGCCGGCCGCATCTTCATGCGGGATGTGAAAGTTGTAATACGGCCCGATGTGCTGATGAATATCTATTATTTCAAAATCTTGCGCCATAACGACTTGGAGGTTTCCGGAACGTAGGACAGACTGGACAGTCTGTCGTAATCGTCCATGTAGGACAGACTGGACAGTCTGTCCCACAGAAGAAAAACTGGAGGCCTACATACAGAAAGAGCGGGCATGTCTTGCGACATTCCCGCTCTCAAAGTCAAACGCTATGCTGGGATCAACCGCCGCCCGGAGGAAGCAGAGTCGCATAGGACGTAACAAGGTTCGCATCCAGCTTGCCGACGTAATGAGCCGCCGTCTTGCTGATGTACTGACCCTGCTGCAGGATGCCCTGGACATCCGTCGCTTCGCCCTGCCATGCGATAACCAGCGCGCCGTTCTTCTTGCCGTCCGTCGTCGGACGGTTCGGGATCAACAACGCCGTGTCGGATTCCGATCCGCCGGGAACCGACGCCGGGTCGTACGCCACGGGGCGGAAAGCCACCGTCGAAAGCGCCGGAATCGAGAACGTGTTGCCGCCCGGAGGCAGAACCATTTCGATGCCGTTTTCGTTGAAGTACTGGATCGTGCACTCCTTCGGGGTGGCCAGATTGTTGTGCAAATAGATGATGGCCACCGTCCCCGTCGTCGGCGGATAGAAGGCCGCCGCCGGAGCATTGTCCACGAACCATGGTACGCTCATCGATTTCGCGAAGGCAAAGCCCCCGACCAGACCGACCGCTACCAATACCGCAATTACGCTCAATTTCTTCATTACTCTACACCTCCTCTCGTTGTGACATACTGCCTCAAACTTGCGGGCCACAAGGCGCCGCCAGTCCTCCGCCCCGCTTGGGACGGCTTGCAGATTCAATTTTTCAACCATCGCAGGCACTGCCTTTCGATGTCTTCAACTAGTTTGTACCACAAACCAGTCTGAATGTCAAGAACTTTTTTTACTTTTTTAGATAGGTTGAATGCTTTCCTCGGGACGCCCATATAATGCGAATAATGAGTATTTCGACGCCGCTTCCTCCCGCGTATGCTTTTATATTCTATATAAATATTACTGTTGTTTTTCTTGACCGGTCTGCCCCAATCTGATATGAGCCTTATTTCTGAAAAGGACAAGAAAAAACTGGGCGTGTTTGTCGTATGGCACGGCATGTTCTTGTCGGGAATGTGGCGTATTTTTAGTTCCCTGTAAAGTAGTTGTTTGCGAGATAATCGGCAAGAACACGTGCGACGAGTGCGTGACCTTTGTCGGTCCAATGCGGATCGAATGAAAAAACAAGGCCCGTTTCATCGCTGTCACGAAAAGCCGGCAAGAGATTCACGACGTCATACGACAGGGATGGTTTGATTTCGTCGAAAAACCGAAGAAACCCATCTTCATACGGTTCCAGTGCATTATAGTATCCATCTCTTACTTCCCAGTTATCGGCACACTCGTTGCGGTTCCAGTGTTGATATCTTGGAAGAACGAAGAGTGTAAAGGTTGCTCCGTCTTCTTTCGCCTTTGCCGCGATTCCATCTATGATTCGCAGGGTATTGCGAAGATACGGCTCGATACTGGGCAGGGGATGCCGGTAGATGAAATAACGGTTCGTCTCGTGCATGCCGTTCACCATTACGTCGAAATCATAATACCGGAAATCGCGCGAACGCTCGAAATCACCCGCAATGTAGAGATTTTTTCGTAGACAATTTGCATCTATCAGAAGAAAAGGATAGCGCAAGGCATTGATGAGCGTGTTGGAGTGGGGCCGGAAAAGTTCCTGCAGGGCGCAGATATGGCCGGGAACATGTTGGGGACGCCTGAAGAAACACGCTCGTCCATTTCGATACGTCGCCTGTTTTGCATAGATCAGATCGTCGCCAAAATCGGTGACATCCAGAAAAAGCACAACGCAGGTGGGAGCATAATGCTCGCGTATCAATCCGGTATAAAGTAGATCCTCGAGGAAAGGAGAATAACTGCCGACACCCGCATTCAAGACGGCCAAATCGTTGCGGGCAAGACGTTCGCGCAATAGACGCTCCGTTGCCTGTGGAAAGGTTCCTTCCTGGGTTGCCCGCGGCCCAAACGTAAATGAGTCGCCAAGAACAACGATCCTGTCTTTGAAGTTGCGAAAATCCGAACGCGAGTAGTCGGTTCGCAAACCGTCTTCATTGGTGCGAATCAACGTGACAAACATGTCCGGCGTCGTCATATACATGGTGGCATTTGGGGTCGAAATATGCTGAAACTCGAGGGAATTGGCCATTTGAAACGGCATGATGCGTGTTAGAGGAAAAAGCGAGCGTACTGTTATTTCGGCAACAATCAGGGCAACCGACAGGGAAACAAGGACTAAGCCTGTTTCCAAGGGACTTTTACAAATGAAAAAAAACAGATATCCAAGGGCAATGGTCAGCATCCAATACAAAAGAATAAACCACGTCCAAAAACATTCACCCGGCGCTTCCGGGCGCACAAGACAATTGTTTCTGAACGTAAAAAAAACAAGGAGTGAAACAACAGCGTAAATTAGACTTACAATGATTGCATAACGCCATCTTGCACAAAATAAACCGGTGCCACAAGACATTTGTCATTTCCCGCATTGTCAAGTCGTCTGTATGAATCATGCCGGACTTTCGGGTCCGGGCGCGCCGCGGACAGGTGCGTTTCGGCTGTTTCCCGCCGGATTCAAGCCGGATGGGTTTCCGGGAACCCTTCGAGCCGGATCGGAGCGTGTTCGCCGCTGTGTCATTGGCCTCTATTCAAATAAATACCCCGTGTCCACCGCATTTGTCAAGGCCGATTCGGCAACGAAGACAGCCATTTCCGGATGAGGCGGGCAAGGCGGGCGGAGACGCGCCGTGCGACGGCGACGACCTCGTCGTGTGCAAGGGGGCCGGGACGGCCGCATGAATTGGCGACGCAAGCCACAAGTCCGGCCGACAGGCCGAGGTCGCGGCAGCGGGCCAATTCGGGCGCGACGCTCATCCCGACGGTGTCCGCCTTGATCGCCTGTATCGCGGCAATTTCGGCGCGGGTTTCGTAGCAGGGTCCGTGGACCCATTGGAAGATCCCGTAGCCATCGCAGCCGGGCAGCACAAAATCGGGGAACAGCATGCCGGGCGTGGCGTCCCATCGGAGGCACCAGCAAAGCCGGATGCCTTCGATACCCACAATGTCGCCGGGGCCGATTTCCGGCTTGATGCCGCCGGCGGCGGCCGTGAACAGAACGGTGCGCGCGCCGAAATCGCGGAGAACGTCCACAGTGCGCGCCACGGTTTCGATATCGAATCCCTCGTAGAAATGCAGGCGCCCGCATTGCAGGATCAGCGGACGCCCGGCGCAATCGCCTCGGATGAATTCGTAGGCGTGCCCCGGCACGCCGCCGCGAGGAAGTCCGGGAACGGCTTCGAAGGGGATGCGTTCGGCGATGTTGTCGAAGAGGGAGTCGAGGGCGATGCCGGAACCGGAGACGACGGCAAGGGGAAAGGCGCCATCGGGGACGATCCCGGGCGGCTCGGACCGGCATGGATTCCTCCCTCCACCATGCGTATTCATCATAGCCATCCTTGTTTCGCGCCCGTTGTCGTGCTCTTCATTCTCATCGCCATCATCATCCCATTTTGCAGTCAATAAATGGTAACGCAACATCGCAATGTCGCAAGGAGTCGAATTTTTTGAGAAAAACCACTGCTGTCCACAATACGATTGCCCGAAGAAACTTCATGAGAGTACCGAATTCTCGAACTTTGTAACAGGCTGAAACTACCCGAAAAATGTTGTTTTTCCGGTTGAACGGATTACAGAATCCTATTGAAGCATTGAATGCGGAGCCCTAACAGGAGCAGAAATTAGGGCGAGTGTGTGGGACAGGCTGTCCAGCCTGTCCCTGAAGTTTGGACATTTTAGTCCGATGGACTTTATGCATAACCGATGAGGACGCCCCTCGCATGGAGTCGTGTGAAGGGTAGGTTAGTCCCGTAGGGACGGTTTGACCGTAGCCCAGGAGGAACTCCTGGGACACGGGAAAAAACCAAACGATAGTCCCGTAGGGACGGTTTGACCGTAGCCCAGGAGGAACTCCTGGGACACGGGGAAAAACCAAACGATAGTCCCGTAGGGACGGTTTGACCGTAGCCCAGGAGGAACTCCTGGGACACGGGGAAAAACCAAACGATAGTCCCGTAGGGACGTATGAAACGGATCGCGTAAAAGAAAGCATGATGGCGCATGCCCATGCAAGCCTATTTGACCATTGTGTTTTTTCAACCAAGGGTAAAACGGCACGGGATCGAATGCGATGAGCGATGCATAGGGAACGGAACGAGCGGTTTCAAACGTCCCTACGGGACTTCCCCGACACCGCCGCGAGATCCCAGGACTGGCGTC